>Ga0207706_10000636_pt1 | contig 37249 bp, 37 predicted proteins | sample KBSC53metaG_FD_184318 | JGI IMG/M metagenome (GOLD analysis project Ga0207706, IMG submission 184318) | Corn rhizosphere microbial communities from Kellogg Biological Station, Michigan, USA - KBS C5-3 metaG (SPAdes) (version 2) | ecosystem: Host-associated > Plants > Roots > Rhizosphere > Soil ... | reverse complement strand
AGCGCGCGTGAAGAACATTCGCAAGCAGATCGAGGAAGCGACGTCCGACTACGACAAGGAAAAGCTGCAGGAGCGGGTGGCCAAGCTCGCCGGCGGCGTCGCGGTGATCAAGGTGGGTGCCGCGACCGAAGTCGAGATGAAGGAAAAGAAGGCGCGCGTCGAGGATGCCCTGCACGCGACCCGTGCGGCCGTCGAGGAAGGCATCGTCGCCGGCGGCGGCGTGGCCTACCTGCGGGCACGCAGCAACCTCAAGAACCTGAAGGGCGACAACGCCGACCAGGACGCCGGGATCAAGATCGTGCTGCGCGCGCTCGAAGAGCCGATGCGGCAGATCGTCAACAACGCGGGTGACGAGCCGTCGGTGGTCGTCAACAAGATCGTCGAAGGCAAGGGCAACTACGGCTTCAACGCCCAGACCGGCGAGTACGGTGACCTCGTGGAAATGGGCGTCGTCGACCCGACGAAGGTGACCCGCTTCGCGCTGCAGAACGCGGCGTCGGTGGCGAGCCTGATGCTGACGACCGACGCGATGGTCGCGGAGCTGCCGAAGGACGACAAGCCCGCGATGCCTGGCGGTGGCGGCATGGGCGGCATGGGCGACATGGACATGTAAGTCCGGCGCTCGCCGCAGCGGCATCTGCAGTACCCGAAGGCCCGCAGCGATGCGGGCCTTTTTTTCGCCGGTCGCGAACGGCTTATCATCGCATCGCCCCGTGATGAAACATTGCCCCGCGATGCTGATCGCGCTGCTGTCCGACATCCACGCCAACGTATCGGCGCTCGAAGCGTGCCTGCGCCATGCGCGGGAGCGCGGTGCCGAGCGTTACGCGTTCCTCGGCGACTTCGTCGGCTACGGCGCCGACGCGCGTGCCGTCGTCGAGATCGTCGAAAGGTTCGCCGGCGAGGGCGCGGTCGTCGTCAAGGGCAACCACGACGAAGCGATCGAGAAAAGCAGCGGTTATTTCAACGATACCGCGAAGGCCGCGCTCGAGTGGGCGCGCGCGACGCTCAGCGAGTCGCAGAAGGTATTTCTCGCCGCGCTTCCGCTGATCGAGCGGGATCAGGATGTCTGCTATGTCCACGCCTCGGCGGCAGCGCCGGGGCGCTGGGACTACGTCGACAGCCGGTCGGCCGCCAGGCGCTGCGCCGAAGCTGCGGGCACTGCGTTCACGTTTTGCGGCCACGTTCACGATCAGCGGCTGTTCTTCGAGACGCCGCGCGGATCGATGAGCGAATTCAGACCGTCCGCGGGCACGCCGATCCCGATGCCAACGCATCGGCGCTGGGTCGCGATCGTCGGCTCGGTCGGACAGCCCCGCGACCGCAATCCTGCAGCGGCATATGCGCTGTTCGATCGCGGACGCCAGGAGATCACGTTCTTCCGCATCGTCTACGATGCCTCGCGCTCGGCGGATAGGATCCGCGAATGCGGTCTGCCCGGCTCGCTCGCGTATCGCGTCGAACTCGGCATCTGAATCCATCGCGAGGAGCACGCGAACGATGCGCGAGCGCATAGAGCCGGGAGTCGTCGTCGACGGCTTTCGCGTGGGCGCGTGCATCCACAAGGGCGGCACCGGCTCCATCTACCGTGTCGACGTCCCGCCCAGTCGCGATCCCGGCTTTCCGATCGTCATCAAGTCGCCGCTGCTCGGTCGCGGAGAATCGAGCATCGGCATCGACAGCTTCGAGATGGAAAAGATGATCCTGCCGACGCTCGGCGGTGCGCACGTGCCACGCTTCGTCCAGGCGGGCGACGTGACAGCGACGCCCTATATCGTCATGGAGTGGATCGACGGACGCTCGCTCGCCGAAATCGTCGAGCGCGCGCCGCTGCCGCCCGGCGATGTCGCGCACATCGGCGCCGCGCTGGCCGATGCAGTGCAGAGCGTGCACGAGCAGGAGGTAATACACCTCGATCTCAAGCCCGAGAATTTCATGCTGCGGCCCGACGGCTCCGCCGTGCTGCTCGATTTCGGATTTGCCCGGCATGCGCGCTATCCCGACCTGCTGGCCGAGGAGCAGCAGTTCGCGGCCGGCTCAGCCGCTTATGTCTCCCCGGAGCAGTTGCAGGACGACCGCGGCGATCCGCGCAGCGACATCTTCGCGCTCGGCGTCGTGCTTTATCAGCTCGCGACGGGCAAGCTTCCGTTCGGCGAGCCGGACACGCTGACGGGCATGCGCGATCGCCTCTGGCGCGAACCCGTCCCGCCGCGCGCGCTCGACCCGCACGTACCGCCCTGGCTGCAGGAAGTCATCCTGCGTTGCCTCGAGCAAAGCGCGGCGGATCGCTACCAGAGTGCTGCGCACATCGCATTCGACCTGCGCAATCCCGAGCAGATCGAGCGGACGGCGCGTGCGGAGCGGGTCGAGACGCCGGGCTTTTTTCGTCACCTCGCCCGCTGGTGGCGCGGCCGGCGCGGCAGGCACTTGCGACAGCACGGACTCGCCGCGACGCCGGGACCGGCCGTAATCATGGTCGCCGTCGATACCGAGCATCCCGACGACGAGCGCCACTCGCCGCTGCAATGGACGACAGCGCAGATCGTTTCGCTCAACCCCGAACTCCGCCTGATGTGCGTCTCGATCATCAAGAGCGCCCCGATCGGCGAAGGCTCGCGCGACAGCGAGACGACCACCGGCAAGCACCTCGAGCACAAGACGCGGCTTGCGCACTGGGTCGAGCCGCTGCGGCTGCCGCCAGCGCGGATCTCGCTGCACGTCGTCGAGGCGGCCGACGCCGCGGACACGCTCGTCGAGCTGGCACGGGTCAACCACGTCGGCCTGATCGTGCTCGGCGCACCGGCCGCGTCGCGGACGAGAATCGGCTGGTGGCGCTCGGCGGCATCGACGGTGACCGCGGATGCGCCGTGCAGCGTCCACGTCGTGCGTGTGCCCGAGCGGCGCCCGCAGCGATAGGTGGCGCACCCCGGGTTTGGATCGTCCGGCCAGCCGTCGCTCGCGTCCGTTGCCGGAATGTCGCTAGCGCGTCCGTTGCCGGAATGTCACTCCGTCCCGCCGATTGCGCCGATTCGCACGCCGCCGGGGCGACTCGATGCCAAAATGCATTAGACTGAAGTAGACCGGCGATTCCGCCCGTAAACCGCAACGCTTATGCTCCAGTCATTGTTCGACGTGCCGTCACCGCGTCCAGCCTGCCGCAGGCGATGACATCCGGCGTCATCTTCGGGCTCGCGATCGTCATGCTGGCCGCGGTGATCGTCGCCGGACTCATGCGCCGCAGCCGGGAAGCGATGCCGCAGGGCCGGCCCGCGATCGACGGGCCCACCGCCGTCGCGCAGTGGACCGAAGGCGAGACGACGCGCCTGTTGTCGTCGGCGGAAGTGCCCGGGCTGTACCTGCTGCGGCCACGATTCCTGTCGAAGGCCGAAAACGTCGTCTTTCTCCTGCTCAAGGCGGCGTTCCCGCGTCATGAAATTTTTGCCCGCGTGCGTCTCGCCGACGTGCTGCAGGTGAAGATCGGCCCGCAGGGCATGGAGCGGCTGCGCGCCTTTCGCAAGATCGCGAACCAGCATGTCGGGTTCGTCGTCTGCGACCGCGACATGACGATCATCGCGATCGTGGATGCGAAGGAGCCCGATCAGGTTATCGATCCACGCGACCAGAAGCTCGAGACGATCAAGCAGCGCTGCCTGCAGGCGGCGCAGGTCAAGTACATCTGCATTTACCCGCCGCAGCTCCCGCGCTACCGCGAGTTGCGGGAGCAGATTCTCGGACCGGCCGGCGATCTCGTCTGATCCGCTCGGCTTGCCAGCGGGTCGCGACCTATTTCGCGATGTAGTTCAGGTAGACCCAGAGCACGACCAGCGCGCCGACGATCGACAGGATCCAGCCGGCCGGATGGAAGCGGCCATCGGGCGAGCGCCAGATCAGTCCGCCGATCACGCCGCCCACGAGGGACCCGACGACGCCGACGATGGCCGTCGCCCAGAAACCCAGCGCAATCGCGCCCGGATAGAACCAACGGGCCAGCGCGCCCACGATGAACCCGACGATGATCATCCAGATGATCGACATCACGCCCACGAGCACCTCCTGCCTTGGCAGCCGATTGGTCCGCGCAGCGTAGCATACAGGTTGTGCCGCCTTGTAAGGCCGGCTCGGGATCGCGCGACGATCGCTCATGAAGGGCTGCGGTTCTGCGAGGAGAGGCATTGCGGTGGCGCTGATGGCGCTGGCGCTGCCGGCCGGCGCACAAACGGCCTGCCGCGCGGCGAGCGAGCCGCTGACGCGGCCGCTGGTCGAGCTGTATACGTCCGAAGGATGCGACAGTTGTCCGCCGGCGGATCGCTGGCTCGCGGCGCACTTCGCATCGCCGACGGCCGCAGCCCGCGGCATCGCGCTCGCATTCCATGTCGATTACTGGGACCGGCTGGGCTGGACCGACCGGTTCGGCAGCGCGCGCAATACCGAGCGCCAACACCAGGCGATGCGTGCCAGCGGGGCGACCTTCGTCTACACGCCGCAGGTGCTCGTCCAGGGGCGTGACGTGCCGGCATGGGCCGAGCGCGGCGTTGCCGCCGTGGAAGCCGCTGCCCGCACGCCGGCGCGTGCGAAGCTTTCACTCGCGGTGACGACGCCGGGGCAGGGCTCTGTCGATGTACAGGCGAGCGCCGAAATCGGCGATGCCGCGCTCCACGGTGATTCCGTCCTGTTCGTCGCTTATGTGGACAGCGGCCTCTCGTCCGACGTCCGCGCCGGCGAAAACCGGGGCGTGCACCTGCGGCACGAGCGCGTCGTGCGCGACCTGCAGCGGATCGGAGTTCCGAATGCGCGGGGCATGATCACCGGCCATGCGCGCTTCACGCGCCCACTCGAGGCCGGCGTGGCGCCGACACTCGTCGCTTTCGTGCAGCGCGCCTCGAACGGCGACGTGCTGCAAACGCTCGAATTGCGCGACTGCTGGTAGTTGCGCCTGCATCACGCTGCAGGAAAGAGAAAGGCCCGCACGAGGCGGGCCTTCCGTGATGCGACTCGGCGGCTGATCGCCGCTGCCGGCGTCAATCCCCTGCGGCGTGCTCGTAGGTACGGATGTCGCGGTCCTTCGTTTCGCGAAGGAAGATTGCTCCGATGATCAGCGTCATCAGCGCGACGACGATCGGATACCACAGCCCGTAGTAGATGTCCCCCGTTGCCGCCACCATCGCCGTTGCGGTCAGCGGCAGCATGCCCCCGAACCAGCCGTTGCCGATGTGGTAAGGCAGCGACATCGACGTGTAGCGGATCTTGGTGGGGAACAATTCCACGAGGAACGCGGCGATCGGCCCGTACACCATCGTCACGTAGATCACCATGATGACCAGCAGCACCTCGGTCATGACCCAATTCACCTGGCTCTTGTCCGCGCTGGCAGGTGCGCCGGCCGCCTTCAGCGTGTCGGTGAGCTTCTTCTGGTCCCAGCCTTCTATCCGCTCCGAGCCGATCGTAGTGACGACCGATTTGCCGGCTTCAGCGGGCACCGACTTGAACGAGAGTCCCTGCTTGGTCAGGAAGTCCTTCGTACGGTCGCAGTCCGAGAACTTGCTCCACGGTCCGACGAAGATGTGGAACTTGCAGTCGGTCGCCGCGACGGTGATCGGCGTCTTGGCGGAGAATGCCTCGAGCGCCGGATTGACGTAATGCGTGAGTCCCTGGAACAGCGGGAAATAGGTGACCGCCGCGATCAGGCACCCCGCGAGAATGATCTTGAGCCGGCCGATCCTGTCCGAGAGCCAACCGAAGAAGATGAAGAACGGCGTCCCGATCAACAGCGACAAGCCGATCAGCGTATAGGTCGAGATGAAATCGAGCTTGAGCGTAATCAGCAGGAAGAACAGCGCATAGAACTGCCCGGTGTACCAGACCACGCCCTGGCCCGCGGTCGCGCCGAGCAGCGCCAGCAGCACGTATTTGTTGTTCGGGTACTTGAGGAAGCTGTCGCGCAGCGGCGCTTTCGATCCCTTGCCCTCGGCCTTCATCTTCTGGAAGATCGGCGACTCGTGCAGCTTGAGCCGGATGTAGACGGAGAACACCAGCAGGATCAGCGATACCCAGAACGGAATCCGCCAGCCCCAGTCGGCAAAGACCTTGGCATCCATCCAGATGCGCGAGACGCCGATGACGACCAGCGCAAGGAAGAACCCGAGCGTCGCCGTCGTCTGGATCCAGCTCGTGTCGTAGCCGCGTCGATCGTGCGGCGCGTGCTCGGCGACGTAGGTGGCCGCACCGCCGTATTCACCGCCCAGCGCCAGGCCCTGCACCAGCCGCAGCGTGACGAGCAGCACCGGCGCCGCCCAGCCGATCGTCTGGAACGTGGGCAACAGCCCGACCAGGAACGTCGCACCGCCCATGAAGATGATCGTGATCAGGAACGTGTATTTCCTGCCGACGAGGTCGCCGATCCGCCCGAAGACGATGGCGCCGAAGGGACGCACGAGAAATCCCGCGGCGTAGGTTGCAAAGGCCGAAAGCAGCGCCGCGGTTTCATTTCCAGGGGGGAAGAACAGCGCGGCGAAGAATGGCGCCAGCGTCGCGTACAGGTAGAAGTCGTACCACTCGAAGACCGTGCCGAGCGAGGAAGCAAAGATGACCTTCCTCTCTTCGGTTCCAACGCTCTTGATCGATTCTTCCTCCAGGAATCCTTGCCTTCCCTTCACCTGCGCCATCGTCTTCTCCCCTAGGTCGTATGCAACAGGTAGTTTCCATCTGCGCGGCTACGACAGGCCGCATGCCGCAGCGCGTGCGTCCGTCCCTCCGCGGGCCGATACTATCCCAGTCGACGCTTACGTGGAACTTACAGCGGGGTCCGCGTGAGAGTCTCGTCGATGTTGCAATGCACCAATCGGCGGGGGACGCGAGCTCTCGACCCGCTGCCACCGTTCATGCAGCCGGTGACGCCGAGCGCCCAAGGAGTTCCCTGATCGCATTCTTGAGCTCACGGGTCGAGAACGGCTTCGTGACGTAGACGTCCGCGCCGAACGCCAACCCTTTTGCGACCTCGGCGTCCCGTCCCTTGGCCGACAGCATGATGATCTTCGCATGGCGTCGGTCGGGGCGGTCCCGTATCCACTGGCAAATCTCGTAGCCGCTTTTCACCGGCATCATCACGTCGAGCAGCACCAGGTCGGGGTTGGCGTCTTCGACGATGCTCACGGCTTCCTTTCCATCGCGCGCGATGTGGACTTCGTACCCCTCGCTTTCCAGGAGGAAGCGCAGAGCCGCGACGATGCTCGGCTCGTCGTCGGCGATCAGGATCTTCTTGCTCACTGGACGACCCTGCGCGCTGACGCGCTTCCGATGACAGCCAGCGCCACCGGCGCGGCGGGACGGCCCATCGTGCTCACGTGCCGGCCGCGATGGGGAGGGTGAATGAAAACCGCGCGCCGCTGCCGAGGCGGCTCTCGACCCACATGCGACCACCGAAATGCTCGACGATCCTGCGGCTGATATGCAGGCCGAGGCCGGTGCCGTGCGGCTTGTCGGTCAGCGTATCGCCTACCTGATGGAACTTGCTGAAAATCACCTCGTGGTTCTCCGGGTCGACGCCGCGGCCGTTGTCGCGGACGTCGACCCGCAGGCAGCCGTCGCTTTCGGTGAGCGCGATTTCGATCCGGCCGCGCCGACTGTCGCAGAACTTCGCCGCGTTGGACAGCAGGTTGAGCGTGACCTGGATCATACGGTCGAGATCGGCCCGCACGAGCGAGACGCGTTCGGGAAGCTGCGTCTGCACCTCGATGTTTTTTTCCTTGAACAGCTGCCCCATGGCGGCCAGCGTGTCGGCGATGACCTCCTTCAGGTCGACGCCGGACTCCACCCAGTCGGCCTTGCCTGACTCGATCTTGGCAAGATCCAGCACGCCGTTGATGAGACGCGTCAAGCGTTCGGCCTCCTTCGTGATGATGCCCAGGAACTCGCTGCGCTGTGCGGTATCCATGTTGGGCTTGTCGACCAGGATCTCGGTGAAAGCGCGGATCGACGTGAGCGGCGTACGCAGCTCGTGCGTGACCGTCGACACGAAATCGTCCTTCAGACGATCGAGCTCCTTCAGGCGCTCGTTCGCTTCGCGCAGCTCGGCGGTGGCCGCTTCCAGCTCGCGCGATTTCTGCTCGAGACGGTGACTGTAGACGACGACCTGGGACGCTTCGTCCAGGATCTCGCGCACCTCATCCAGCGTCAGCGCCTCTTCCTTCACGACCGAGGCGACCATCACGCGCGCCGACGCGGCGCCGATGGCGCCGGCGAGCTGCATTTCGACGTAGTGGACGAGCTCCGCGTCGGCGACCAGCCGATCGTCAGGCCAGGTCAATCCCTTGCTGCGCGCGTAGTCGGCGAACGAGGTTTCCGCGGCCGCCACGCCGAAAAAACGCCCCAGCAGATTGTAGAGCTCGGGCACTGACGCCGTCCCGCGCCAGAAACGCGCTCCGCCGGACTCGCCCGTCTGCCGGAACACGTCGACGAACAGGCTTGCCTGCCGGTGCTCGTCCGCGGTTTGCGCAACGGAGAGCGACACGCCGACATAGGCGCCGATGTTCGCAATCATGCTCCAGATCATCGCGTGCGTGATCTGGTCGAGCCCCGCGAGGCCGAAGAGCTGCAGCGGCCGCAGCACGTCGATCCCGAATGGCCCGTCATCGAGCAGGCTGATCGGCAGCCAGCCGGACCGCGCCAGCGCGGGCAGCAGAAGCGTATACGACCAGACCGCGAAGCCCGCGACCAGGCCCCAGAACGCACCGAGCCGCGTGCCGCCTTTCCAGAAGATCCCGCCAAGGATCGGCGGCGCGAATTGCGCGACGGCCGCAAAGGAAATGAGACCGATCGACACCAGCGCATAGGCCTCGCCCGCCAGCTTGAAATACAGGTAGCCGAGGAACACGATCAGCACTATCGCGCCGCGCCGGATGCCGAGCAGCAGCCCTGTCAGATCGCGGCGCTCGATGAGCCGCAGCCGCGGCCAGCGCAGGAGCACCGGCATCACGAGGTCGTTGCAGACCATCGTCGACAGCGCGATCGTCTCTACGATGACCATGCCGGTCGCGGCCGACAGGCCGCCGATGAACACGAGGAGCGCGAGCAGTTCCTGCCGCTCGGCCATCGGTAGCGTCAGCACAAACGTGTCGGCGTCGACGTTGCCGTCCGGAAAGCGCAACAGACCGCCGAAGGCCACGGGCAGCACGAATACGTTGATCGCGAGCATGTACGCGGGAAACAGCCATATGGCCTTGCTCAGGTGCTTTTCGTCGACGTTCTCGATCACCGTAACCTGGAACTGGCGCGGCAGGAACATGATCGCCAGCATTGACAGGATCGTCAGCCACACCCAGCCCGCGTACCCGCCGGCGACGCCTTCCAGCGGCGTCATCATCGCGCGCAGCTTCGGCACGGCGGAAGCGCGCGCGAACAGATCGCCGAATCCGGCGTGCATGCCGAACGTTACGAACACCCCGACCGCAAGGAACGCGAGGAGCTTGACCAGAGATTCGAAGGCGATCGCGGCCACCATGCCCTGGTGATGCTCGGCTGCGTCCAGGTGGCGTGTCCCGAACGCGATCGTGAACGCCGCCAGGATCATCGCGACCCATAGCGCCGTGTCGTCGCGGATCGGCGAATCGAGCACGCTGGTCGGCATGACGATCTCCGGGTATTGCACCAGGATCGTGAAGCTGTTCGACACCGCCTTGAGCTGCAGTGAAATGTACGGAAGGATGCCGATCACCGCGATGACGGTGACGAGTCCGCCGAGCAGCGCGCTCTTGCCATAGCGGGACGCGATGAAGTCGGCGAGCGACGTGATGCGGTTCTGCTTCGAGATGCGGATGATCTTCCGCATGACGATCCACCACAGCGCGATCATCAGCGTCGGACCGATGTAGATCGGCAGGAAGCCGACGCCGTCGCTCGCCGCTCTCCCGACGCTGCCGTAGAACGTCCACGCAGTCGCGTAGACAGCGAGCGAAAGGCTGTAGACGTAAGGGCTCGCTATAACCGGGCGTCCGGCGTCGGCGCGCTGGTCGGCGTAGTAGGCGATCGCGAACAGCAGGCCCAGGTAGCCGAACGACGTGATGATGATGGCCGTGCCGTGCAGCATCGCGGGCCTCCCCGCTGCGACGCGATCAGCCGTCGTGTGCGGCCACGTACGCCATCATGGCGATCAGCGCGGCCCATGCAATGAAGATATACGCGTAGAGCAGCGGCACGCCGAACACCGTGCCGGTCACGTTGAACAGTGCGAGGATCGGATAGTTGAACAGCAGCAGGCCGAGCATGCACAGCGCGAGGAAGCGCTGGCTCTTGCTGACGGACGCGTTCATTGCCTCCCCTCCCGAACCGGCTTCACTGTTGCGGGCGTGGGCGGACGACGCTGACGGTGCATTGCGCCTCCGCGACCACTTGCGCGGCGACGCCGGTGAGCAGTCGCATCGGCCGGCCGCTGCGGGGAGCGCCGAGCAGGATTTGGTCGACCTCGTTCATTTTCGCGTAGTCGATCAGCGCCGCCGCCGGCTTGTCCGACTCTAGCACGTGATAGGTGAGCCGCTCCTCCGGCAGTTCGAGCGGTCGCGCGAAGCGGCGCAGGTTCACGAGTTGCGCGATGTGGCGGCCGGTGGGCGTTTCCTCGTAGCGCTCGCCGGAAAGTCCCGCCGCCGGCGGAACCACGGTCACGCAGGCGACGCGGCAGGCGTGATCGACCTCGGTGACGCGTCGCGCTGCGTCGCGCAACGCCGCGAACGCCGATTCGTCCGGCGGCCCGGGAGCGATCGCAACCAGCACGATGGGCGCCGGCTGCGTCGGAACCGCTACCGGTGGGCAGGGCGCCGGCTCGAATTTCCTCGCCTCTAGCCACCGCCGGAACAGCGTCGCCGCACCGGTGCGGCGGTCTCGCAGTCCCCGCTCGGTGATCGCGACCTGGGCGGGATTCGCGAGGTCGAACGCGACAGCGGCGGCCGACGCATAACGGTCGCGCGCGTCGACCTCCAGACAATGCAGGATGATTTCCTGCAGCCAGCCGGGTGTCTCCGCCCCCAGCGCGCGGGGTGGCAGCGGATCACGATACAGGCGGCGCCGCAGCTCGGCCATGCGGCTCGGCTTGCCGAACGGAAAGCGACCCGTCGCAAGATGGTAGAGGATCGCGCCCAACGCGAAGATGTCGCTGCGCGGGTCGCACCGGACGCCAACGATCTGCTCGGGTGCCAGATACACCCAGTTGCCGATCGGCGTGCGGAATTCCTCCTCGAGCAGATCCGGATAGTGGCCGTGACGGGCCAGCCCGAAGTCGATCAGCACGGCCTCGCCGCTCGGCCGGTACAGCACGTTGGTGGGCTTGAGGTCGAGATGCAGCGCGCCCTGCCGGTGGATCTCGTGAAGTCCGAGCGCTAGCGCAGACCCGAGGCGGGCGACCTCATCCGGCGGAAGCGGCGCGTGCGGCACCCGATCGTCGAGCCGCGTCCCCTCGACGTACTCCATCACGAGGTAGGGCATCGTCTCGACATCGCCGAAGGCGACGAGCGTGGGGTGATGCGGGCTTTGCGCGAGCGCGCCCAGCACCATCCGGCACACCTCGAAGGCGATGACGTTGATCGCGCGTTCGGCCGGGCCGAGGCGCGGAATCTTCATGATCAGCGGCAAGGGGCCGTCGGGCCCTGTCAGCCGGTAGATCGCCGCCATGCTGCCGGTGTGCAGCAACTCGCCCAGCCGAAAGCCGTCGATCTCGCTTCCCGGTCCGAGCGATGTCGTCACGATCCGCGTTCCAGACGCCGCGCGACGCGTTCGGGGAGTCCGGCGGACCGGATCTTCTGCGCGGCGGAGGCGTGGTCGTAGGGGACGCGAAAGAACGTGAGCCGCTCTCGCGCAAGATCCGCGAATGCATAGCAGGCCCGCCGATCCTGGTCGCGCGGCTGGCCCGCCGAGCCGACGATGGCGAGCCATTGCCGGTGGCTTCCGGTCGGGATCGGCGTGCCGGGGACGGGGCGGAATGCGACCGGACGCCCGTCCGCCCCCGCGTAGTACAGGTTCTGTTCGTGCACGTGGCCGCAGAAGACGTAATTCGCGTGGCTTGCCTCGATGCTCCTCGCGGCCTCCGATTGTCCGGTGACGTAGATCCACTCGGCCGGCGCGGCGGCACTCGCATGCACGAACAGCATGTTGTCGTCGCGCACCGAAAGCGGCAGGCTGCGCAGGAATTCGCGCTGGCGCGCACCGAGTTGTGCCCGCGTCCACATCAAGGCCGCCTGCGCGTTCGCGTTGAGCGATCCGTCCTCTCGCCCCAGCGCTGCTGCATCGTGATTGCCGAGCACGACGACGGCACCCTTGGTCGCATACTCTTCGATCAGGTCCAGCACTTGGACGGGGTCGGCGCCGTACCCGACGAGGTCACCGAGGAACGCGTACCGGTCGGCCCCCAAGACGTGCGCGTGCGCGAGGCAGGCGGTGATGGCCTCGAGATTGCTGTGGATGTCCGCGAACAGTGCGAGCTTCATCGGATCGGCATTCGTGCCGACTCGGAATCCTCAGATGTCCGTGGGCACCTCGAGACGATAACCGGCGCCGCGCACGGTCGCGATGGTGACACCTCCCGGCTCGAGCTTCCTTCGCAGGCGATGAACGTAGACTTCGATCGCGTTCGTGCTGACCTCCTCGCCCCACTCGCAGAGGTGCTCGACGAACCGGTCCTTGTCGACGAGCTGACCCGGACGCTGCAGGAACAGCTCGAGCAGGCTCAGCTCGCGTGCGGAGAGATCGAGGCGGCTGCCGCATAGCTCCGCGCTGCGCCCCACCTGGTCGAAGGACAGCGACCCGTGGCGGATGAGCGTCGGTGCGCCGGACATGCCGCGCCGCGTGAGCGCGCGCACGCGTGCAGCGAGCTCGGCGAGCTGAAAGGGCTTGGCGAGATAGTCGTCGGCACCGGCGTCCAGTCCGCGGACGCGATCGTCGACGCTGTCGAGCGCGGTGAGCACCAGCACCGGCAGCCGGGAGTTCCGGGCGCGCAGGCGCTTCAGCACTTCGAAACCGCACAGCTTCGGCAGGCTGATATCGAGGATCAGCAGATCGAACGGCGTCGTATCGAGTGCGGCGTTGGCCTCGCTTCCATTCTTGACCCAGTCTACGGCGTAACCCGACTGGCGCAAGGCGCAGCGCAGCGCATCGGCGACTGTCGCGTCGTCTTCCGCGATCAGGATGCGCATGGCCGTCCCGGTGCGCGCCGGATCACTCGCGCCATCGGCCGAGTCTACAGCGAAAGCGCAGCCGTGTACGTCATGGCCGCGCCGCTCAGGCAGACGTCGCTGCGCGGCTTGCTCGTCGTGGTGCAGCGGATTGCGAACGCCGGTGATTCCGGTGTAGGGCTCGATGTCACGCTTGCCGATCGTCTTCGCTGATGACCGCGGTGATCGGCTTCCTTCCTGTACGAGACGAAGGACGTCGACCTGCAGGCCGACGTCGAGGCTGGCTCGCTCGCCGCGCGAGGACGCCCCTGACGGCCGCAGAGACCTGCGACACCCGGAACCCCGGCCTCGCGCCGGGGTTTTTTTCGCCAGCGCTTGGCGTAGGCGGTGCGAGGCGAGTCCTCTGCGGCCGCCTCCTCAGCGGCCGTGCGGCACGAACGGCCTGTCGGTCGGAATGCCGACCTCCACCGTCCGCGCCGCGAGCTTCTGCGCGATCCTGTCGCCCTCGACGACGTCGATCCGGTAGTGAATGCCCGCGTAGATGCGCGACTCGCCCGCCTGAAGACCCATCGCCGTATAACGGCCGCGCGCGTCGGGAAACTGCGCGTCGAGCACGCGTCCCACGGCGCCCGAGATGCACGCATGGTTGCTCGGATAGGACGGATGGTTCGGGAGGCCGATCGCGAGCCGAATCTCGGGGTCGACCTGGGTCGGACGCGGGACCCAGTACACGTACTTCGAGTCGTGACACGCCAGGTTGCCGTCGTATCCTGCCATGTGCGCCATCGCGAGAACCCGCGCGGCGTCCGCCTCGCCCAGGCCATGCGACGAGATCGCATCGCGTGCCACCGCGTTCCACGCGCCCGCCGAGAACGAGCCGCCCAGCCCCTCCCAATACTGGGCGATGCGCAGCTGCTCGTAGGTTCTGCCGTCGGAAATCGTGCGCACTTCGGCGAGCGTCGCCTTGAATTCGGGCGAATTGATCGCCGGTGGCGGCGGCGCGCGGAACTCCGACGCGCTCGCGAGGAAGAACGTGCGCGCCGCTCCGAGTTGCGGGCCGAGCGGCGGCGTCGGTGGCTGCGCACGGCTCGACCATTTGTCGTTGCCGGTCGGCAACGTTTCCGTCCACGCGGCACCCGAGCGATCCGATTTCGCCATCGCGATCACCTCGTTCGCAGCCGCGCGGCCGATGTTCGCGCCCGCGGCGAAATCGGGACGGTAGCCCGTCGCGCTCAATGCCGACGTCTCCCGCGCGAGCCGTGCCGTGATCGCCTCGTCTTCCTTCGGATAAAGGAATGCGAGCACCGTCGCGGCCGCGCCGGCTGCGGCGCCTTCGGGCTTCGCGCCTCGCGCGCGAGCGGCGACGATCGCGTTGTTGATCGCGAGATTCGTATAGGCAAGCGTGCGCAACGCCGGGAACTGGCCGGCCGGATTGCGTGCGATCAGCTCGCATGCGTACTCGTTCCAGCGCACTGTCGATGTCGGCGCTGCCCATGGCGATGACGGCGCGGTGGACATCGTGGCGTTCTCGCGCGCCGGTTGCGGCGCGCAGGCGCACGCGAGCGCGGCGGCGATCGCGATTGCGAAGCCCCGCGCGAGTCGATGCGTTCGATGATTGGGCTGCGGAAGTCGGAGCATGGCGCTCTCCTCGACGGACGGCGCCCATGCGCTTCGGCACGGCGTGCCGGGGGAAGTTAGCCTACGCCGAAACCGCGCCGGTCGCTATTGCGTGCGAGCGTGTGGTATCCGATCGTCGTTGCGCTGATGAGCGCGGTGATCGGCTTCCTGTTCCTCCCCTTGACAGGCTTTCTGCGTTTCTATATTTTTACAAATGTGGAAACGTCAAACGCTTTGCTGGCGCTCGCAGCCTTGGCGCAGGAAACCCGTCTCGCCGTCCACCGGTTGCTCATCGAGCATGCACCGGACGGACTGCCGGCGGGAGAAATCGCCGAGCGGCTCGAGATTCCTGCGCCCTCGCTCTCGTTCCATTTGAAGGAGCTGTGGCGGGCAGGTCTCGTCGAGCCCCGTCAGGATGGGCGGTTCGTCTGGTATCGGGCTGACCTGAGCGCCATGAACGCGCTCATCGCCTACCTTACCGAGAATTGCTGCAGGGCCGGCTCGGCTTGCGATCCGTCCTGTGTGCCGGCCAGGGCATCCAAGCGCATCGCCGTGGCAATGCCGGTCGCAAAGCGCCGACGGTCTGCCTGAACGCGCGCGACCACGCGCCCCTCACTTGCAAAGGGAGAAACACATGGCTACCAACGATCTGAAAGACGTGGTCCGCGAGAAATACGGTCAGGCTGCCAGCCTCGTTCAGAAGGGTCGGACGAGTTGCTGCGGAACGGCTTCGAGCGTCGCGAACTGCTGCGATCCGATCACTTCCCATCTTTACGATGACGCGCAAGCGGGTGAAGTACCGGAGGACGCGCTCAAGGCTTCGCTTGGCTGCGGAAATCCGACCGCGCTTGCGGAGCTGAAGTCCGGCGAGATTGTGTTGGATCTCGGCTCGGGCGGCGGCATCGACGTCATTCTGTCGGCACGCCGCGTGGGACCCACCGGCAAGGCGTACGGTCTGGACATGACCGACGAGATGCTCGCCCTCGCGCAGGAAAACAAGCGCAAGAGCGGACTGACGAACGTGGAATTCCTGCGCGGCGAGATCGAGAACATCCCGCTGCCGGGCGACTCGGTGGACGTGATCATTTCCAACTGCGTCATCAACCTTTCGGGTGAAAAGGATCGGGTGCTGAAGGAGGCGTTCCGGGTGCTGAAGCCCGGGGGCCGGTTCGCCGTTTCGGATGTCGTCGTTCGCGGCGACGTACCCGAGGCGATACGCAGGAGCATGGAGCTGTGGGTCGGCTGCATTGCGGGCGCGCTCACCGAAACCGACTATCGCGCCAAGTTGGCCGCAGCCGGGTTTGGCGGAATCGAGATCGAGGTGACCCGCGTCTACGGCGTGGACGACGCCGCAACCTTCCTTGCCGGCCAGGGACTCGACGTCGATGCCGTTGCGAAAGAAGTCGACGGGAAGATCGTCAGCGCTTTCATCCGCGCGATCAAGCCGGCAGCGTGCTGCGGACCCTCGTGCTGTCGGTAGTTCCGAAGCGAACGGGACGCGGGTCGTCCGTCTAAGGCGGCCTACGGCGCGGCGCCGACAAGCGCGGCCGTGTACGTCGTCGCCGTGCCGCTCAGGCAGACGTCGCCATGCTGGTTGCGCACCGAGACGGCGAGCGTGCAGATCGGCTTGTCCGGTCGGATGCTCGTCACGTCGACGCGCCCCGTGATCGTGTCGCCGACGTAGACCGCCTTGACGAATTTGAGCTCCATCGCGAGAAACACGGTGCCTGGCCCCGGCAGATCCTCGGCGACGATCGCGTTCAGCATGCCCGACGTGACCCCGCCCTGCACGATCAGTCCCTTGAACAGCGACCGGCGCGCGGCCTTCTCGTCGTAGTGCAGCGGATTGCGATCGCCGGTGATCTCCGTGTACAGCTCGATGTCTCGCGTGCCGACGGTCTTCGAGCGCTCGGCATGCGCGCCTTCGGCAGGCATCCCGGCCAGCGTTCCGCGCCAGCCGTCGCTCGTTGCTTTCGCCATGACAGCCTCCTTCGCGCGCTACGGCAGCGGCAAGCCTTTCGTGGACATCGCGCGGCGCAACCGATCCGGATAGTCGGTGATGATGCCGTCGACGCCCATTTCGATCAGCCGCTCCATGTCGGATGGATTGTTCACGGTCCATGGCAATAGCTTGAGCCCCTTGCCGTGCGCTTCCTGCACGAGCGCCGGCGTCAGGTTGCGCCAGAACATCGACCACGTGGTGCAGCCCGCTGCTGCGACCAGCGCGGGCACGCTGCCGTAGTCGCGCAGCGCCAGGCCCGCGTGCCACGGCGACTTGCCGTCGGCCGCCGGCACCATCGTGCTGTTGTTCTGTGTGTCGATCGTCAGGCACGTCGTCGGAATGTCGGGCGCGACCTCGCGCATCTCGACGAGCGTGCGCCAGTCGAACGACTGGATCGTCGCGCGGTCGGCGAGATGCGCTTTCCGCAACGCGTCGACGATGACGCGCACGAACGTGGCCGCGTCGACGGTGTCGCCGGCGTTGTCCGGCGTGAGCTTCGTCTCGATGTTGAGGCGAACCGGCTTGCCGGATTCGCGCACCCGTTCGAGGAGGTCGGCGAGCGTCGGAAAGCGCTCGCCGTCGCTCGGCTGCTGCTCCGGAAAATCGTGCGCGTACCGTGACTGCGGATTGATGCGCCCGAGCCGGTAGCGCCGAAGCTCGTCGAGCGTGAGCGAGTGAATCGACGGACCCTGCGCCGCGAGCCATTGGCCGCTCTCGTCGCGCACGAGGTCCGGATTGAGCCGCGGATCGTGGCTGATGACCGGCACGCCGTCCTTCGTGACGGCGACGTCGGTCTCGATCGTCGTGACGCCGATCTCGAGCGCTCGGCGAAAGGCGGCGAGCGTGTTCTCGGGCGCGAGCCCGCGCGCGCCACGGTGGCCTTGAAGGTCGAACGCCCGCGGCTGCGCATTCGACGCGTCGCTGCCGAGCGATGCTGCCAGCAGCAGGATCGCGAGCAGGCCGCGCAGTTCCGCAATCACGTCGAAGGGTTCGTCAGTTGACGATCTGCTTCAACGCGCCCGACTTGTATTTCGCCGCGATCCTGTCGAGCGGCTCGGGCTTGATCTTCGACGCCATGCCGGCGCAGCCGAATTGCTCGTAGCGCTGTTTGCAGATGCCCTTGGCGGCGGCCATCGCCGGCTTCAGGTAGTCGCGCGGGTCGAACTTCGACGGGTTTTCCGCCATGTAGCGGCGGATCGCGCCCGTCATTGCGAGCCGGATGTCGGTGTCGATGTTCACCTTGCGCACGCCATGGCGGATGCCTTCCTGGATTTCCTCCACCGGCACGCCGTACGTCTCCTTCATGTCGCCGCCGAACTCGCGAATCTCCGCGAGCAGGTCCTGCGGCACCGACGAGCTGCCGTGCATGACGAGGTGCGTGTTCGGGATGCGGCGGTGGATCGCCTTGATCCGGTCGATCGCGAGGATGTCGCCAGTCGGCTTGCGCGAGAACTTGTACGCGCCGTGCGACGTGCCGATCGCGATCGCCAGTGCGTCGAGTTGCGTCGCGTTGACGAAATCGGCCGCCTGGTCCGGATCGGTCAACAGCATCTCGCGCGTCATCGTCCCTTCCGCGCCGTGCCCGTCCTCCTTGTCGCCGCGCATCGTTTCGAGCGAGCCCAGGCAGCCGAGCTCGCCTTCGACGGTGACGCCGACCGCGTGCGCCATATCGACGACGCTGCGCGTCACCGCCTTGTTGTAGTCGTAGTCGGCGATCGACTTGCCGTCTTCCGCGAGCGAGCCATCCATCATCACCGACGAGAAGCCGAGGCGCATCGCACCGAGGCACACCGCCGGCGACTGCCCGTGGTCCTGGTGCATGACGACCGGGATGTCCGGATACGACTCGACGGCGGCCTCGATCAGGTGCCGCAGGAACGTCTCGCCTGCGTACTTTCGCGCGCCGGCCGATGCCTGCATGATGACCGGGCTGTTCGTCTCGGCCGCGGCGGCCATGATCGCCTGCACCTGCTCCAGATTGTTGACGTTGAACGCGGGCAGGCCGTAGCCGTGCTCGGCGGCGTGATCGAGCAACTGGCGCATCGATACCAGGGGCATGGAAATCTCCGTCGATTCTCGCTTTGAAAAGAACGGATTTTAGCCCGGACCGGCGAGCGATCCGGCCGTGCGTTTCGGACGGGTGGGCGCGGAGCGGCGTCCCGCTTCAGCTCGCGTCGGCGTGCCGGCGCCGGCAGGTTGCCAGCACGTCGTCGCCGTCGCGCTTCCACCAGTCGAGCGCGGAGAAGATCTCGACCTCGTGCATGCCGCGATAGCCGGCGGCTTCCATCCACGAGCGGATCAGCGGCAGGTCGATCACGCCGTCGCCCATCATGCCGCGGTCGTTCAGCAGGTCGCGCGTCGGCACGAGCCAGTCGCAGATGTGATAGGCGTAGAGCCGGTCGCGCTCGCCGGCGCGCATGATTTCGGCCTGCAGATCGGGATCCCACCAGACGTGATAGACGTCGACGGCCACGCCGAGGCCATCCTTGCCGTCCGGTGCGAGCTCGTCGCACAGCGCGTTCGCCTGCGCGAGCGTGTTCACGCACGCGCGGTCGGCTGCGTACATCGGATGCAGCGGCTCGATCGCGAGCCGCATGCCGGCGCTTCGCGCGTACTCGTGCAGCGCTCCGAGGCCGTCGCGCACCATCTCGCGCGCGCCGGCGAGGTCGCGTGACACGACGGCGCCGCTGCGGTCCTTCGGCAAGCCGCCGGCGACGAGCACGAGGCACTGCGCGCCGATCGCGACGGCCTCGTCGACCGCGTGCCGGTTGTCATCGTGCGCGGCACGGCGTGCTTCGCGATCGGGCGCCGGGAACATGCCCCCGCGGCACAGTCCGGTGACCGTGAGGCCCGCGTCGCGAATGCGCCGCGCGGCGTCGTCGAGACCCGCGGCGGCCACCTGGTCGCGCCATGGCGAAATGCCGCGGATGCCGTGCCGCGCGAGCGCCGAGATGATTTCCGGCAGTCGCCACTGCGCGCGTACCGTGGCCGTGTTGATCGACAGCAGCGCGGGATCGGGAGACGTCGGCATCGGCGTGAGGCGCCGCCGTCAGGCGATGCCGTGCAGCGCGAGCAGCGTGCGCATGCGCGCGGCGGCGCGCTCGGGATCGTTCAGCAGCGCCGCCGCATCGGCAAGCCGGAAGAGCTCCGCGAGGTGCACGACGCTGCGCGCGCTCTGCTGGCCGCCCACGAGCGTGAAATGCGACTGGTGGCCGTTGAGCCACGCCATGAACACGACGCCGGTTTTGTAGAAGCGCGTCGGCGCCGCGAAGATGTGCCGCGACAGCGCAACGGTGGGCGCCAGGATGGCCTCGAAGCGCGCCCGCTCATCGCGCGCGAGCGCCGACAGCGCGGCCGATGCCGCGGGCGCGATCGCATCGAAGATGCCGAGCAGCGCATCGGAATGCCCGCTCGCGTCGCCGCCGATCAGCGCCGCGAAATTGAAGTCGTCGCCGGTGTACATGCGCACGCCGTCCGGCAGTCGCGCCCGCAGCGCGACCTCCTTGCCCGCGTCGAGCAGCGACACCTTGATGCCGTCGATCTTCGCGGCATTCGCCTCGATCACGCGCGCACACACTTCCATCGCGCGCGCGTGATCCGGATCGCTGCCGCGGTCTTCGCGCCCGAGCCAGTAGCCGGCGAGCGCCGGGTCGAACATCTCGCCGAGCCAGTGCAGGATCACCGGCTGCGATACGCCGGCGAGCACCCGTCCATAGACGCGCGCGTAGTCATCGGCCGACCGCGCGCACGCGGCCAGCGCGCGGCTCGCCATCAGGATGATGCGGCCGCCGGCGTGCTCGATAGCGGCGCATTGCGCGGCATATGCGTCGATCACGCGCTCGATCGTCACGCCGGGATCGGCCGCAAGGTCGTCGGTGCCGGCACCCGAGAACACGATGGCGCCTTCGATGTTGCGCGCTTCGGCGACCGTGCGGCGAATCAGCTCGAGCGACGTCGACCAGTCGAGCCCCATGCCGCGCTGCGCGGTGTCCATCGCTTCCGCGACGCCGAATCCCTGCTGCCACAGATGGCGGCGATACGCGAGTGTCGCGTCCCAGTCGACGGCTGCGGCGAGCCACGGGTCGACGTCGGCGAGCGGGTCGGCGACGACGTGTGCCGCGGCGAACGCGATGCGATTCCAGCGCGGACGCGGCGCGGGCGGCGCGTCGATCGTCCGGCCGGACAGCGCATAGTCGGCGAGCCGGCCGTCGCGGGTGGGAAGCGTGAGCGTAGGCATCGCGATCTCGCTACGTCAACGCGGGAACGTCGAACACCCGCCGCTCGGCGGAGCTGCGCAAGCCGAGCTCCGCGAGCTGCACGCCCTTCGCTCCCTCGAGCAGGTTCCACCGGAACGGACCGCCCTCGACGACGTGGCGCAGGAACAGCGCCCACTCCGCCTTGAATGCGTTTTCGTACGTGCGGTTCGCCGGCATCTTCTGCCACGTCGCGTAGAAGTCGATCGATTGCGGGACGTCGGGATTCCACACGGGCTTCGGGGTCGCGGCACGCGGCTGCAGCCAGCATTCGGTCAGCCCCGCCACGGCCGACCCGAGCGTGCCGTCGACGTGGAACGTCGCGAGATCGTCGCGGCGCACGCGCGTGCACCACGAGCTGTTGATTTGCGCGATTACGCCGCTCGCGAGCTCGAACGTTGCATACGCCGCGTCGTCGGCCGTGGCCGCGTAACGGACGCCGCGCTCGTCCCAGCGCTCCGGAATGTGCGTCGCACCTATGCACATCACGCTCTTCACGCCCCCGAACAGGTTGTCGAGGACGTAGCGCCAGTGACACAGCATGTCGACGACGATGCCGCCGGCGTCCTCCTTGCGATAGTTCCACGACGGCCGCTGCGCCGGCTGCCAGTCGCCCTCGAACACCCAGTAGCCGAACTCGCCGCGCACTGACAGGATGCGTCCGAAGAAGCCGCTGTCGATCAGCGCGGCCAGCTTCATCAGGCCGGGCAGCCACAGCTTGTCCTGGACGACGCCGTGCCGCACGCCGGCTCGCTCCGCGCGGCGATAGAGGTCGAGCGCGTCCTCGACGCTCGTCGCGACAGGCTTCTCGGTATAGATGTGCTTGCCCGCGTCGATCGCCTGCCCGATCAGGCGCGCGCGCAAGCCTGTCGACGCCGAGTCGAAGTACACGGTGTCGTTGCGGTCGGCGAGCGCGGCGTCGAGATCGGTAGTCCAGCGCGCGACGCCGTGCGTGCGCGCCAGCGCCTCCAGTTTGCGGCCGTCGCGGCCGACGAGGATCGGATCGGGGATGACTCGCCGGCCATCCGCAAGCGGCACGCCACCCTCCGCACGGATGGCGTTGATCGAGCGGACGAGGTGCTGGTTCGTGCCCATCCGCCCGGTCACGCCGTTCATGATGATGCCGATGCGAAGTTCGCTCATGGTCGATTTCCCTGGCGCTCGTTTCGAGGATGTTCGTTGTCCTGCGCGCGTTCCGGATGCTGCATCGGCGACAGCGTTTCGATCTCGGGCCACGCCGCCGACGCGAAGCCGCGGGTAGCGAGCGACGCGAGCGCGATGCGGCCTTCGCGAATCGCGAGCCGCACCGTATCGCCGGCGGCCTCGTACAGCCCCGGCTGCGCGTCGAGAAACGCCTGCTGCTCGCGCCGGCTCGCGTGCTGCCCGGCGAAGCCCGCCGCATAGTGGTGACCGTTCCGTTCGACGTGCGCGAGCCCGAGGATGCCCGCGAGCGCGAGATCCTGCTGCACGGCGAGGCCGGGTTGTGCCGTCAGGTCCTCGCCGGTCATGAACGCGTGCACCGCGTCGAATCCGGAGTTCCAGCGGATGCAGCGCGCCGCGTTGAGCAGCGACTTGTAGACCCCCTTGCAGCTCTTGCTCGAGCAGCCTGCGTAGCCGTGCGCACGCGCCAGCGGAAACGCCTCGATCGTCGCATCGGACTCGTCGACGATCAGCGGCATGTCACGGGCGAGTGCGCGCACGTCGATGTCGAGCGCCACCGCCCTTGGCAGCGGTTGCTCGAGATACAGGATGACGCCGCGCAGGCGCGCAAGCGCGGGGTCGGCGATCAGCGCGCGCTGAAAGGCGGCGAGCGCCTGGGGCTCGGCGAACTGCTCGTTGCCGTCGAGCGTGACGCGGTAATCGGGAACGCTTTCCAGCACCTGCGCGATGCGGCGAAGCCGCGCGATGTCGGCGTCGACGTCGCCGCCGAGCTTCAGCTTGAAGTAGCGATTGCGGTAGTGCGCGATGACCTCGGTGAGCGCCACGGGCAAGCCATCGCCGGGCGCCGATGCGCGATCGATCTCGTCTTCGGTGAGGGGGTCCGCCATCCCAACCGTGTGACGCGCGTCGATGCATGTGAGCGCCGGCAGCGCCGAAAAGAAGGCGTCGAAGTCGAAGTGCGCCAGATCCGGAGCGAGCTCCGCGCCGAGGCCGGGCAGGTTGAGCCACAGCGCCGTGCCGAAGGACACGTCGCGCACCCGGCAGAGCGCATCGAGTATCGCGCGGTCGGTCAGCGCGGGGCCGTAGGACGCCGTGAGCGCGTTCAGTCCCGCGCGCGAACCCTCCTCGAGCAGCGCGCGATAGTGGAAGGCTGCATGCCCGAAGGCGGTACGCGGTGCCGAGTTCGAGCTGTACGCTGCGCGGGCCAGCACAAGCGATGCACGCAGGTCGTCGAGATTGCGCGCGTTCGAGCGGTCGGGCGACTTGTCGAACCATTTCGGAATCATGAGCTCGGCCGCCATGCCCTGCGCAGTGCGGCCGTCCGTCCCGCGAATCGTCGCGCGGACGAACGCCTGCGACGCCGAATGGACGGTGGCCGCGCCGAAGCGGAACGGCAGCCGCAGCGTCACCGGTCGCTCGAAGCATTCGATGCGCGTGACGGCGAAGCGCGGCGCGTGCAGCGCACGATTGTTCACGTATCCAGCGTCCCCTGCGAATAGAAATGGCGCCGGATCGTCTGCGCCAGCGCGACGAACGCGGGATCGCCCATCACGGCGAGAGAGCGCGGGCGCGGAAGCGCCACGTCGTAGATCGCGGCAATCGCCCCCGGGCGCTCGGTCATCACCAGCACACGGTCGGCGAGGAACACCGCCTCGGGAATGCTGTGCGTGATGAACAGCACCGTCTTGCGTGTTTCGTACCAGATGCGCTGCAGCTCGAGGTTCATCCGCTCGCGCGTCATCGCGTCGAGCGCGCCGAACGGCTCGTCCATCAGCAGCACCGCCGGATCGTGCACGAGTGCGCGGCAGATCGACGCGCGCTGCTGCATGCCGCCCGAAAGCTGCCACGGCAGCTTGCGCTCGAAGTCCGCGAGCCCGGCCATCGCGAGGAGCGCGCGCGCCTTCGGCAGGTACTGCGCGCGGGGCAGATGGCGCATCTCGATCTGCAGCATCACGTTGGCGAGCACGCTTCGCCATGCGAGCAGCACCGGGCTCTGGAACACGATGCCGACGTCGTCGGGCGGGCCGTCGACCGTCCTGCCGTTGAGCGTGATGCGACCCTGCGTCGCGGGCAGCAGGCCGGCGACCATCTTGAGCAGCGTCGATTTGCCGCATCCGGAAGGGCCGACGACGGCCAGGAACTCGCCGTCGCCGATGTCGAACGTCAACGGCCGCAACGACTCGACTTCGCCGTCGCGCGTGCGATACGTCTTCGCGACGCTGTCGAGCTCGATCAGCGGCCGCGCGGTGGCGGCTTTGGCTGGTCGAAGATGGGTGCGCGAAGCGACGGCGGGTTGCATCGAAAGGCGGGAGCGGATGCGCTGCACGGGATCAAGCGATGCGGGACGCGGCGCCCGGCGCGCCGCACCCCGTTCAAGTGACCGCCTAAGGCAGGTATTCGTTCGTATAGTAGTCGCCGGCCTTGCCCGCGCTCGCCTTGTCGAGGCCGCCGTACTCGACGAGCAGCGCGAGCGTCTCGTCCATGTTCTTGCGGCCGACGCGCAGCGGACGGTCCTTCGGATTGTCCGGGCCCTTGTACAGAGCGGCGGTGTTCTTCATGCCGACGAGCGCGGTCTCCTTGACGCCCGACTTCGGCTTCGCGGCGAGCATCGCGTCGACGGCGGCTTCCGGATTCTTCGCCGCCTCCTCGAGCGATTTCGTAGCCGCGCGGAGGAAGCGCTTGACGACGTCCGGCTTCTCCTTCAGGTAGTCCTTCTGCACGATGAAGCCGCTCGACACCATGTTGACGCCATGATCGGCGAAGCGGATCGGATACACCGGCTTGTGCACGGCGTCCTGCAGCTTGATCGCCTGGTCCATCACGTAGCCCAGCAGCAGGTCGGCCTGGTTGTTGATCACGGCGTTGAGCTTCGTCTGCGCGTCGCCGGACACCGTCTTGAAATCGGAGTCCTTGAGACCGGTCTTCTTGAGGAACAGCGGCCAGATCTGCGACATCGAGTCGCCCGGCGTGACGGCCACCGTCTTGCCTTTGATGTCCGCGGGCTTGCGGATGTTGCGGTCGGCGAAGCCCATCACCGACATCGGCGACGTCTGCAGCGCGACGCCGACGGCGATCACGGGCGCGCCCTTGGAAGCGGCCTTGATCATCGTCGGGACGTCGGCATAGCCGACATTGGCGGTGCCGGCGGCGACCGCCTGCACGGTGACGCCGGATCCGCGTCCCTCCTGGATGTCGAGGTCGATGCCCTCCTGCTCGAAATAGCCGCGTGCCTTGCCGAGAAAGAGGGGCGCGTGCTCGCTGTAAACGTACCAGTTGAGCAGCAGCACGACCTTGTCCTTGCCCTGCCCGAACGCGGGCGTCGCGGCGAGCGCGAGCGCCGCGCCGAGAAGCATGAGTCGCCTGATCATCGTCTTTCCTCCGTATGTGAATGGCGTTTGTCGGTGAAGCTTCGGGTCGTGCGACTTGCGGCGTTTGCGGAATCCGCGACGCTTACGCCGTCGCCGCGACGTCGATCCGCTGCGATGCGTGCCACGGGATCAGCCAGCGCTCGACGACGTCGATCGCGACGAACAGCACGACGCCGATCGCCGACAGCACGGTGAGCGCCGCGAACATCAGCGGCAGGTCGAAATTGCCGTTGGCGATCTGCAGCAGGTAGCCGATGCCGGAGTTCGAGCCGACGAACTCGCCGACCACCGCGCCGACGACCGCCAGCGTGATCGACACCTTCAGCCCCGCGAAGATGGAAGGCAGCGCCTGCGGCAGGCTGATGCGCATGAACGTCTCGATCCGGCTCGCCTTCATCGACCGCGCGAGGTCCAGCATGTCCGGGTCGACCGACTTGAACCCCATCACCGTCGACACGACCACCGGGAAGAAGCCCAGCATGAACGCCGCGATGACTTTCGGGATGATGCCGAAGCCGAACCAGACGACGAACAGCGGCGCGATGGCGATCTTCGGAACGCTCTGCGAGAACACGAGCAGCGGGTAGACGAAGCTCTCGACGGTGCGCGAATACGCGATCACGAGCGCCATCGGGATGCCGAACGCGATGGACAGCGCGAATCCGCCGAGCGTTGCATACGTGGTCGGGATGCTTTCCTTCAGAAGCCGGGGCCATTCTGCGCCGAGTTGCTGCACGACCGACCAGGGTGAGGGAATCAGGTAGGGCGGGATGCGGAACAGCCGGATCGTCAGGTCCCACGCGACGAGCAGCACCAGCACGAGCAGCACGGGGCGCACCCAGGCCGAAAGAAGAAGGCGCTGCCACCACGGACGCTGCACCGCGAACCCTCCAGGCCGTGCAGGACCCGTCACGGCGCTCCCCCGCCCCGCGGTCCCGATGTAACCGAACGGTTAATTATCGGCGGCGACCGCCGCCGCGTCAATCCGCGGCTGCAGCGGGCGGCGCGGGAGGGCGTGCGGCTGCAGGGCCGGGCGCAGGTAACCGAGGATCACGTCCGTCATGTGCGCGAGGCGCTCCTGCCGCGCGTCCGGCGCCGCGAGGTTGCGCCCGAAGACGGTGGACAGCGTGTGATTGTTGCCGAGATAGAAATACGAAAGCGCGGCGATCGAGACGTAGAGTTGCAGGGCGTCGACGCCGTCGCGGAAGATCCCGTCGCCGCGTCCGCGGGCGAGCACGGTTTTCAGCGTGTCGATCAGTGGCGAGTTCATCGCCAGGATTTCGCGCGAGCGGCGCAGGTGCCTGGCGCGGTGCAGGTTCTCGCTGTTGAGCAGCGACAGGAACTCCGGATGCGCGAGGTAGTAGCCCCACGTGAAGTCGATCAGCCGGCGGATGCTCTCGGCCGGCGGGACGTCGAGCAGCGACAGGCGCTTTTCCGCATTGCGGATGCTCGCGTACGTGTGCTCGAGCACGGCGAGGAAGAGCGCGTCCTTGCTGCCGAAGTAGTAGTAGAGCATCCGCTTGTTGGTCTTCGCGCGCGCGGCGATGCGATCGACGCGCGCGCCGCCGAGCCCGTGACGGGCGAATTCGGACGTGGCGGCGGCGAGGAGGGCGGCCTGCGTTCGCTCGCTGTCGCGGCCGGGGCGGCGGGCGCGGCCGGGCGCGGTGCGCGGCGCAGCGGCGGGTTCGCGCGTTCGCATCGCCGCATTATTAACCGGCCGGTTAATGCGGCGCAATGCGCGGAGCGTCAGGTGCCCCGCAGCAGGATCGTCACGGGAGCGTCAGGCCCGGCGCAGCAAGATCGTCACGAGCAGCGACGAATCCTCGAGCGCGTCGAGCGCGTGCGGCTCGGCGTCGTCGAGATAGAGCATGTCGCCCGCAGCGAGCGTTTGCGTCCGGCCCCGCGCGACGAACGAGATCCGGCCTTCGATGCACTGGATGATCATGAGCCCCGCGGCGGAATGCTGCCGGATCGACTTGCCGGCGGGCAGCGCGTAGCGGAAAACCTCGAGGTGCGTGGTCCTGATCAGCGTTCGCGAGTCGGACTCGCGCAGGCGCCGCCCGAGTGGCCGCACGTCGATCAGGTCTCCCGGCGCGGCATGTTCGATCGCCATCGGTCCTCCGCTCCGTCAGTCGCCTGCCTGCCGCGCCGCGACGCGATGCATCGTGTCGAGCGCGAGACTCGAATGCGCGTACGCGGCGCCGGCGCGCATCTCGGCTGCCACCCAGATCGATTCCATCAGTTCCTGCTCGGTCGCTCCCTGCTTGAGCGCGAGCTCGGTGTGGCCACGGATGCAGTAGGGGCATTGCGTGACGTGCGCGACCGCCACCGCGATCAGCTGCTTCGTCTTCGAGGGCAGCGCCCCATCCGCGAAAACCTTCTGGCTGAACGCGCGAAATGCCGCGTGGGCGTCCGGCGCCAGCGTGCGGCGCTTGTCCTGCAATTCACGGGTGGTCTCGGGATACATCGAGTGATCCATGGGTAACTCCTAGGTTGATCGGTTCGACGCGGAGGGCTGGTAGGTGCCGGGCACCGCCGCGAACGCGATCGCCAGCCGGTTCCAGCCGTTGATCGCGACGATCGCGAGCGTCAGGTCGGCGAGCGAGCGCTCGTCGAACTGCTCGCGCGCGTCCTCGTAGTCCTCCTCCTCGATCGGCCCGTCGGCGACCAGCGTGACCACCTCCGTCCATGCGAGCGCGGCGCGCTCGCGTGCCGAGAAGAACGGGGTTTCGCGCCACGCCGGCAGCGCGTAGAGGCGCTGCTCGCTCTCGCCATGCGCCCGCGCGTCTTTCGTGTGCATGTCGATGCAATACGCGCAGCCGTTGAGCTGCGACGCGCGCGTCTTGACGAGCTCGACCAGGCGGGGCTCCAGGCCGGACTGGCGGATGTGGGCTTCCAGGTGGCGCATCGCCATGTAGCCGCCGGGAGAGACTTTCGAGAAATCGAGACGGGACGGCATCGAGCTCCTCGTACTTTGCGTCAGGACCGGTGGTCTCCGACTCTTACGATTTTCATGGTGTTCGTGCCGCCGGACTTGCCCATCGGCTCGCCGATCGTCAGCACGATCAGGTCCCCGCGCTGCACGTGCGATTGCGCGAGCAGCAGGTCCTCGGCCGCACGCAGCACCTCATCGCGGTCGGAACTCTGCTCGAGAAAGAGCGACGTGACATTGCGCAAGAGCGCCATTCGCCGCTGCGTGCCCACCTTCGGCGTGATCGCGAAGATCGGGCAGCCGCAGTTGTGGCGCGACATCCACAGCGCCGTGGAGCCGGAATCGGTGAGCGAGGCGATCGCCTTCACCTTCAGGTGGAAGGCGGTGAACAGCGTTGCCATCGCGATCGACTGGTCGATCCGCGTGAACGTGCGGTTCATGAAGTCGCGGTCGAGCTCGACCGGATCGGACTTCTCCGCTTCGACGCAGATCTGCGCCATCGTCTCGACGGTCTCCACCGGATAGCGTCCGGCGGCGGTCTCCGCCGAAAGCATCACGGCATCGGTTCCGTCGAGCACTGCGTTGGCGACGTCCGACACCTCTGCGCGCGTCGGCACCGCGTTGTGGATCATCGACTCCATCATCTGCGTCGCCGTGATCGTCAGCTTGTTGTGCTCCCGCGCGGCGCGCAGCATGCGCTTCTGCAGACCTGGTACCGCCGCGTTGCCGACCTCGACCGCGAGGTCGCCGCGCGCGACCATGATGCCGTCGGACGCTTCGATGATCTCCTCGAGCGCCGGGATCGCCTCGGCGCGCTCGATCTTGGCGATCAGCATCGCGCGCCCGCCCGCGGCGCGCATCAGCTGGCGCGCCATGTACATGTCTTCCTTGCTCTTCGGGAACGACACCGCGAGATAGTCGGCCTCGAGTCGCGCCGCTGTCTTCACGTCCTCCATGTCCTTCGCGGTCAGCGCGGGCGCGGAGAGGCCGCCGCCCATCCGGTTGATCCCCTTGTTGTTCGAGAGGACGCCGCCCACGATCACGCGCGTGACGATGCGCGGGCCGTCGACCGTCTCGACCTCGAGCCTGATCAGGCCGTCGTCGAGCAGCAGCACCGCACCCGGGCCGACGTCGTTGACGAGCTCGCGATAGTCGAGCCCGACGCGCGTCGCGTCGCCGAGGTCGCATTCGGCGTCGAGGATGAAGCGCGCGCCGGGTACTAGCTCGACCTTGCCTTCCGCGAACTTGCCGATGCGGATCTTCGGGCCCTGCAGGTCGGCCATGATCGCGACTTCGCGGCCGAGCGCGCGCGCGACCTCGCGGACGAGCTCCGCGAGGTCGACGTGGTCCTTGCCCGTGCCGTGCGAGAAATTGAGCCGGACGACGTCAGCGCCCGCGGCGAGCATCCGCCGCAGCACATCCGGCTTGCTGCACGCGGGCCCTAGCGTGGCGACGATCTTGGTGGAGCGGGGCATTGGCAGGTCTTGGGGCAATCGCGATCGGTCGATGGTACGGGAAAGGGATCGGGCTGCTAACCCTGCGCGCGCTCGACGAGCACTTCCACGGCAGGCAGCGTCTTGCCTTCGAGGAACTCGAGAAATGCGCCGCCGCCCGTCGAGATGTAGCCGATGCGGCCGGCGACACCGAATTTCGCGATTGCGGCCAGCGTGTCGCCGCCGCCGGCAATCGAGAACGCGGGCGAGGCGGCGATCGCCTCGGCGACGGAGCGCGTCCCGGCGGCGAACGCGTCGATCTCGAATACGCCGACCGGGCCGTTCCATACGACCGTCCCCGCCTCGCCGATGATGCGCGCAAGCGCCGTGGCCGCTCGCGGACCGATATCGAGAATGAGGTCGTCGCCCGCGACGTCCGCGATCGCCTTGATCACCGGCGTCGCGTCGGCCGCGACGCGCTTCGCGCACACGACGTCGACGGGCAGCGGCACTTTGTCCCCGAACTCGGCGACGATCGCCTGCGCCTCCTGCGCGAGCGCCGGTTCGGCGAGCGAGCGGCCGATCGGATGGCCCGCAGCGAGCAGGAACGTGTTCGCGATGCCGCCGCCGACGATCAGCTTGTCGACCTTCGCCGCCAGCGCGCGCAGGATCGTGAGCTTCGTCGACACCTTCGCGCCCGCCACGATGGCGACCAGCGGGCGGCGCGGATCGTCGAGCGCGCGGCCGAGCGCGTCGAGTTCCGCAGATAGCAGCGGTCCTGCGCACGCGATCGGCGCATAGCGCGCCATCATGTGCGTCGTTGCTTCCGGGCGATGCGCCGTGCCGAACGCGTCGTTGCAGTACACGTCGCAGAGATAGGCCATTTGTCGCGCGAGGTCGACGCTGTCCTTCTTCTCGCCGGGATTGACGCGGCAGTTCTCGAGCAGCACGAGGTCGCCCGAGGCGAGCGTGCTGTGCCATGGGCCGCCATTCACCCAGTCGCGGATCAGGCGCACTTCGCGTTTCAGCAGTCCGCCAAGGCGCTCGGCGATCGGCGCGAGCGAGTCGGCATCGGTCAGCGTGCCTTCCGTCGGCCGCCCGAGGTGCGACGTCACCATCACGGCCGCACCGCGCGTGAGCGCGTCCTGGATCGCCGGTATCGATGCACGGATGCGCGTGTCGTCGGTGATGCGGCCCGCATCGTCCTGCGGCACGTTGAGGTCGGAGCGGATGAACACGCGCTTGCCGTGCACGTCGACGTCGCAGAGGCGCAGAAAGCGGGTGTCTTTCATAAGATCAGGCCCATGATGTGCACGTCGTCGTATTCGCCGTCGAGCTTCCTGCCTCGCACGCGCGTGCCTTCGTGCGCGAAGCCGGCCTTCCGGTAAAGCGCGGCGGCGCGCGCGTTGCCGCCGTATACGGAAAGCTCGATGCGCTCGAACCCTGCCGCACGCGCCTCGTCGATCGCCGCACGCAGCAGGCGCGTGCCTATGCCCTGTCCGCGATAGTCCGGCAACAGGCCCATGCCGAGATGGCCGACATGGGCGTAGACAGGAATGGTCTCGCGCCGGATGTCGCACCAGCCTACGACATGCCCGCCGTCGTCGGCCACGAGCTGCGGATTGCGCAGCCGCAGATTGCGCGCGACGAACGCGGCCGCCTCCTCGATCGGAAAACCTTCGACAAACGCCAGGAACCGGCGTTCGCGCATGACCGCGTCGGTCACGCGCTGGAACTCTCCGATGTCGGCGAGCGCGATCGGCCGGATGACGACGTCGGACACGCGCCGCTCGCTGCTACTTCGCTGTCGTCGCGCCCGGAACGTGCGCTCCCGCGCGAAAGGCCGTCATTTTGCCGCCATGAGTGCCATCGTCACGTCCAGCATCCGATTGCTGAATCCCCATTCATTGTCATACCAGCTCGACACCTTGACGAGCCGGCCGGACACCTTGGTCAGCGTCGCGTCGAACGTCGACGACGCGGGGTCGTGGTTGAAATCCACCGACACCAGCGGCGCCGTGTTGTACCGCAGGATGCCGCCGGACAGCGGACCGGATTCGGACGCCGCCTTCATCACGGCGTTGACTTCGTCGACGCTCGTGTCGCGCGCGGCGATGAACGACAGGTCGACGAGCGACACGTTGATCGTCGGCACGCGGATCGCGTAGCCGTCGAGCTTGCCGGCGAGTTCGGGCAGTACGAGCCCGAGCGCGGAAGCGGCACCCGTTTTCGTCGGGATCATGCTCGACGTCGCCGAGCGCGCGCGGCGCAGGTCCTCGTGGTAGACGTCGGTCAGCACCTGGTCGTTCGTATAGGCGTGCACCGTCGTCATCAGCCCGTTCACGACGCCGATTTTCTGGTGCAGCGGCGCGACCAGCGGCGCGAGGCAGTTGGTCGTGCACGACGCGTTGGAGATCACCGTGTCCGACGCCTTGAGCTTCTGGTGATTGACGCCGTAGACGACGGTGGCGTCGACGTCCTTGCCGCCCGGCGCCGAGATGATCACTTTGCGCGCGCCGCCCTTCAGATGCGCGGACGCCTTTTCCTTGCTCGTGAAAAAACCCGTGCATTCGAGCACGACGTCGACGCCGAGCGAGCCCCACGGCAGCTTCGCGGGGTCGCGCTCCGCGAACACGCGGATGCGGTCGCCGGCGACGACCATCGCGTCGCCCTCGACGTCGACGCGCTCGGGGAACTTGCCGTGCGCGGTGTCGTAGCGCGTGAGGTGCGCGTTGGTCTCGGGACTGCCGAGATCGTTGATCGCGACGATGGCGAGATCGTGCTTGCGCCCGTCCTCGTAGTGGGCGCGGAGGATGTTGCGGCCGATGCGGCCGTAACCGTTGATGGCAACCTTGATCGTCATGCGGATGTCCTTTCCGGATGCACGATGCGGCGCACCGCATCGGCGACATGCTCGGCCGTGAAGCCGAAATACTGGAACAGCGGGGCGGCAGGAGCCGATTCGCCGAACCGGTCGATGCCCACCACCGCGGCGCGCGGGTCGTCGATTGCGCCGACGTACTTGCGCCAACCGTCCGTCGCGCCCGCCTCGACCGCGAGGCGCGCGACGCCCGCCGGCAGCACGGCGCGCCGGTAACTTTCGTCCTGGCGGTCGAAGATCTGCGTGCACGGCATCGACACGACGCGCACGGCGATTCCGTCCTGTGCGAGCAATTCGCGTGCGCGAAGCGCGAGCGGCACCTCCGACCCGGTGGCGATCACGATCGCGCGGGTCGCGCCATTGCCGAAGTCGGCCAGCACATAGCCGCCGCGCGCAATCGCTTCGATCGCCGCGGCGTCGCGCGGCGGAAACGCAATGCCCTGCCGCGTGAACAGCAGCGCCGACGGGCCGTCGGCGCGCGCGAGCGCGTGCGCCCAGGCGACGGCCGTCTCGACGGCATCGCACGGGCGCCAGACGTCGAGTTGCGGAATCAGCCGCAGGCTCGCCGCGTGCTCGATCGACTGGTGCGTGGGGCCGTCCTCGCCGAGGCCGATCGAGTCGTGCGTGAACACGAAGATCGACTTGAGCCTCATCAGCGCCGCCATGCGCACCGCATTGCGCATGTAGTCGGAGAACGTGAGGAACGTTCCGGTGTACGGAATGAAGCCGCCGTGCAGGGCAAGGCCGCTGGCGATGGCGGCCATCGCGAACTCGCGCACGCCGTAGTTCACGTAGTTGCCGGTCTGCGACGCGGTGACCGCCACGCTGCCGGACCAGTTCGTGAACACGGATCCGGTCAGGTCGGCGGAGCCGCCGATCATCTCGGGCAGCACCTTCGCGTACGCCTCGATCGCCTGCTGCGAAGCCTTCCGCGTCGCGACGGACTCGCCTTTTTCCGCCTGCGCGTGCACGAAGTCCGCCGCGGTTTTCGCAAATCCGTCGGGTAGAAGCCCGGCAGTGCGGCGCGTGAACTCGTTGGCGAGCGCGGGAAAGGCTTCCGCGTACCGGGCAAAACGTCCTGACCACTCGCTCTCGTCCGCGGCACCGCGCGCGCGCGCATCCCAGCGGTCGCGAATCGCTCGCGGAATCACGAACGGAGCATGCGGCCAGCGGAGCGCCGCGCGTGTCGCGGCGACTTCGCGCTCGCCCAGCGCGGCCCCGTGCGTATCGGCCGTGCCGGCCTTCGTGGGCGCACCCTTGCCGATGATCGTCTTGCAGCAGATCAGCGTCGGCCGCGTGTGCTCGGCCCTGCCAGCAGCTATGGCGAGGCTCACCGCCTCGATGTCGTGACCGTCGACGTTCGGCACGACATGCCAGCCGTAGGCCTCGAAGCGCTTCGGCGTGTCGTCGGTGAACCAGCCGCGCGTCTCGCCGTCGATCGAGATGCCGTTGTCGTCGTACAGCGCGATCAGCTTGCCGAGACCGAGGGTTCCGGCGAGCGAGCAGGCCTCGTGCGAGATGCCCTCCATCAGGCAGCCGTCACCGGCGAAGACATACGTGTAGTGATCGACGATCGCGTGCCCGTCGCGATTGAACTCGGCGGCGAGCAAACGCTCCGCGAGCGCCATGCCGACCGCATTGGCGAGCCCTTGCCCGAGTGGACCCGTCGTCGTCTCCACGCCCGGGGTGAGGCCGACCTCGGGATGCCCCGGCGTCTTCGAATGCAACTGGCGGAAGCGGCGCAACTCGTCGAGCGGCAGGTCGTAGCCCGACAGGTGCAGCAGCGCGTACTGCAGCATCGAGCCGTGCCCGTTCGACAGCACGAAGCGGTCGCGGTCGGGCCAGTGCGGCTTCGCGGGGTCGTGGCGCAGATGGCGCGTCCACAGGGCAACGGCGATTTCCGCCATGCCCATCGGCATGCCGGGGTGGCCGGACTTGGCCGCTTCCACGGCATCCAGCGCGAGAAAACGAATCGCGTGGGCGAGATCGGTGTCGGTCGCCTGCGCGGCGTCGGGAGTGCGCGTGCCGGAATCGGGCATTTCGGAAGGCATCGGGGCGCGCCGCCGCCTCTCGTACAGGGTAGGCGGCGCGAAGGTCTTGAATTCTATGGCGGAAGCACGACTATTGTGCCATAATTTCGCGTTTCGATTTCGCGCGAGAGCGCGGGAGTGGTATCGAATATACCGGCGAGCGAAGCGGCTTCCCGCCGCCTCGCTTCGTCACGACAGCGCACAGCAACGGTTGCTCCGGGATCCGGAAGTCGCCCGCGCGGATAGCTCCTGGAGGGTTTATGCGATGGAAGGAATCCATCTCCTGGGTGAATGGTACGGTTGCCCGGCCGACGAACCTTTGCTGACGCAGGCCGATGCATTGCGTGCCCTGTGCCGCCGCGCGGTCGACGAATCGGGACTGACGATCGTCGGCGACCGCTTCTTTCAATTCGAGCCCCACGGCGTCACCGGCACGGTGCTGCTTGCCGAATCGCATCTCGCCATCCACACGTGGCCCGAATCCGGGTTCGTGACGGTCGACGTCTACGTGTGCAACTACACGACCGACAACACGGCCAAGGCCGAGCGCGTGTTCAAGGCGCTCGAAGCGGCGCTGCGCCCCGCGCGGAAGCGGTTCCAGGCCATTCTTCGCGGCGGCCGGGACAACGAAGGTGCTCCCGTGCAAGCGGCACCGGCGCAGGCGCGCGCGTCCATCAGCGCATGACGGCCGGGGTGTCAACGCCGGGCGATCTCGCGCCCGGCGTGCTGACGGAGTACATGACCGACGACTGGGGCGTGTTCGTACGCTCGGCGGGCACGCTCGCCCGCTTTCGCTCCGCGTACCAGGACGTCGAGGTCCATGACAGCGTGCCGTTCGGCAAGCTGTTCCGCCTCGACGGCCACTTCATGACCTCGGAGCGCGACGAGTTCTTCTATCACGAGAACATGGTGCATGTCGCCGCGCTCGCGCATCCCTCGCCCGAGCGCGCCCTGATCGTCGGCGGCGGCGACGGCGGCTCCGCCGAGGAGCTGCTCAAGCATCCGTCGATGCGCACGGTGACGATCGCGGAGATCGACAAGACGGTGATCGACATTGCGCGCGAGCACCTGCGAACCGTGCATCGCGGCGCGCTCGACGATCCGCGCGTGACGATCCGCATCGGCGACGGCTTTCGCTTCGTCGTGGACACGCGCGAGGCGTTCGATCTGATCGTCCTCGACCTGACCGATCCCGGCGGTCCGTCGACCGCGCTCTACACGCCCGAGTTCTACGCGGCCTGCGCCGCGCGGCTCGGGCCGCAGGGGGCGATGACGATGCACGTCGGCAGCCCGGTCGCTCATCCGGACCGCGTGCGGCAGACGCTCGCCGAACTCGGCAGCACATTCGCCGCCGTGACGCCCTTTCTTACAGCGGTGCCGCTATACGGCGGTACCTGGATGATGGCGTGCTGCTCGGCGAGCCTCGACCCGCGGACGCTGCAGGCGATCGACGTCGATCGGCGCATCGCACAACGCGGCATCGCCGATCTCCAGTTCGTTAACGGCGACACCTATCGCGCCGTGCTCGCGCTGCCGAACTTCGTGCGGCCGCTGACGCGCTGAAGCCGCCGGGCGCCGCCGCCGGTGCGAGCGCTTCGGGTCGGCCGTTCCGGGCGAGCGCGTAGGCGCAATGCCGACGCAATTGCCGGGGTTCGTGGCATCGACAGAGAGCGGGGCGGTCGGGCACCATCGTCCCGTGACCTGTAGAGGCAGCCGGATAGCGCACTTCCGAGGTTGAACGACGGTTTGACGGCCCGCATCTATCGGTCATGAAGGGCGCCGCCCATGCGGCGCCCGCGAGAGGAACCGAGGCCGCCATGACGCCAAAACTGTCCGATGCGATGCACGACGCAGACTTTGTCGTCATCGACGGAATCGTGTTCGAAACCGAGTACGTGCGCGTCCCCGACGAATACACGGTCGCCGACGACGTGCTGCTCGAGGCGCGCAACGGCGATACCGAGCTCGCGTTCACGCAGGCCGATTTCGAAGCCGCCGAGCACGTCGCCGACGGCTTCTATCGCCTCGCCAACGGTCATCTGCTGCGCTTCCTGACGAGCGCCACCGTTCATTGAGAACGGGCTTCGCGCGCTCTCCCCCGCCCGCCCGATTCTGCGATAGCTTCTGAACGGATCGCGGCGCGTTCAGTACGCGCGCGGCTCGGACGGCCTGCCACGGCGTGACGCACGCCATCGCCGGCTGGATTCTCGACCGATTACCGTCGGCTGGATTCTCGACCGATTACAATAACCGCCTCATCGCAGGCGGAGGGGAAAGGCATGGACAGCAAACGCAGGCAGGCGCTCAAGAGCGGCGGCGGACTCACGCTCGCAACGCTGCTCGTCGCAGCCGGCTGGCTGAAGCCGGGCGACGCCGCGGCCGCGGACGCCTGGAACAAGAACGCGTTCGAGACGAAGTCGC
>Ga0207706_10000633_pt1 | contig 37294 bp, 29 predicted proteins | sample KBSC53metaG_FD_184318 | JGI IMG/M metagenome (GOLD analysis project Ga0207706, IMG submission 184318) | Corn rhizosphere microbial communities from Kellogg Biological Station, Michigan, USA - KBS C5-3 metaG (SPAdes) (version 2) | ecosystem: Host-associated > Plants > Roots > Rhizosphere > Soil ... | reverse complement strand
CTCTGGTTTTTGGTTCGATAGAATATTGGAGCCGAAAAATAGAAAGAATACTTTGAAAAGGCAAGACTTTTTTATTGTGTTTTTTCAAAAAAAATTACGGTCTTTCAACATGATTTTTCCTAATTTGAAGCGCTTTTAAAATAAACCCTTGTGGAAATAATATTTTGGTTCAGCCTAGCCGTGCTATTTTACTGTTATATTGGTTACGGCCTGTTATTATTTATCCGCAACAGGATAAAAAATACTTTCTCGTCTTTCGAACGTACAAATACCTTTGAACTTACGCCCGTTACACTTGTAGTGGCGGCATATAATGAAGAGGCCATTCTTCCACAAAAAATAAAGAATTGCGCTGAAATTGACTATCCTCCTCATCTTTTTAATGTGATCTTTGTAACAGACGGATCTACAGATTATTCAAAGGATCTGATCCGGGAACATGATTTTATTACACTGCTGCACGAGGTAGAAAGAAATGGAAAGTTGGCTGCTTTAAAAAGGGCGATGCAGTATGTAAAGACCCCTATCGTTGTTTTTAGCGATGCCAATTCAATGTTGAACCCGGGCTGTATCAGGGCAATAGTTCGTCATTTTGCAAATGAAAAAGTAGGTGGAGTAGCCGGAGAGAAAAAAGTTTTAAAAACTAACCGTTCATTGATTGGGGAAGCAGAGGGTTTGTATTGGAAGTACGAATCCTTTATGAAGCAACAGGATGCTGATTTCAATACTGTTGTCGGTGCAGCTGGAGAATTATTTTCTATTCGAACAGAACTATTTCATCCATTTGATGAGGATTTGATACTTGAGGATTTTATTTTTTCGATTCATATCTGCCTTTCAGGATATAAGATAGAATATGAGCCCAACGCCTTTGCATTGGAAGCTCCTTCACTGACATTGGCTGATGAAGAAAAAAGACGGGTAAGAATTGCAGCCGGGGCTTACCAGGCCGTGAACTATTTAAAACAACATCTGAATGTTTTTAAGTATCCCCGGCTGGGTATTCAATATTTTTCAGGACGCCTGTTGCGTTGGATAGTCTGCCCCATTTTGATCATTTTAGCGTTGATCTCAAACATCGGATTGGTCATATATCACCAGGATCATATCTTTTATTATTTATTGTTCGCACAAAGCATTTTTTACTTGTTTGCATTAACCGGGTGGATTTTCACTGGTATTGGCCGCCGGATGGGGATCCTGGCTATTCCATTTTATTTTGTGTTTATGAATCTCTGTCTTGTGAAAGGTTTTTTTAACTACGTACGGGGAAGACAAACTATTCTTTGGGAAAGGTCAATGCGCGAAGCCTTTGAATAACTATTGATCGATCCAAATTAGTGATCCTATTACAATTTCATCCCGGTTTCTATAAGCAGGCACTTATTTTTGTAAAAAATTGCCGTATAATTTTCTCGCCCGCTATATTATCTAATCCTATAGAATATTTAAAGGGAGTCGGTCCTCAAAAAGCTGATCTTCTGAAAAAAGAACTTGGGATATTTACTTTCAATGATCTGCTCGATCATTTTCCTTATCGTCATGTGGATAAAACAAAAGTGAGCCTGATTGATGATATTGATTCCTCAACAGAATATATACAGGTTGCCGGCGTTTTGTCTGTCGTTGAATTAGCCGGTCAAAAGGGGAAAAAAAGATTAGTGGCACAGTTAGCGGACAAATCAGGCTTTCTTGAATTGGTATGGTTTGAAGGAGTAACCTGGATACAAAAAAGTCTTAAGACCGGTCACCGCTACCTTGTGTATGGGAAGGTTGGTTTTTACCAGGGCCATCCGCAAATCGTGCATCCGGAAATGGAGTTACTGACGGAAACGACATCCGAAGGCAAAAATTACCTGGAACCGATCTATCCAAGTACCGAAAAATTAAAGTCAAGAGGATTGGGAGGCAGGCAGCTCGGAAAACTGACACAAGCATTGTTTGCAATACTGAGAGAAAAGGATATTCCTGAAAATCTGCCATCATCTACCTTACAACGACTGAAATTTTTACCGCGATATATCGCCTATCAACAAATTCATTTTCCGGGATCAATGGCTAATTATGAGAATGCCGTAAGGCGTTTAAAATTCGAAGAGTTTTTTTTATCACAATTACGATTAGGCAGGCTAAGATTACAACGTCATCGTTTTTCAAAAGGAATTGTTTTTGATAAGGTAGGGAAATTGTTCAATGCGTTTTACAGCAATTATCTTCCTTTTGAATTAACAGGAGCACAAAAAAAGGTGATCAAAGAAATAAGAGCTGACACAGCAAAGGGTCACCAGATGAATCGTTTGCTGCAGGGAGATGTGGGAAGCGGAAAAACCATTGTGGCTTTACTGATCATGTTATTGGCGAATGATAATGGATACCAGGCCTGCATCATGGCGCCTACTGAGATCTTATCGCAGCAGCATTATAACAATATTCTTGAATTGATAAAAGACCTGCCAGTAAACATTAAATTATTGACGGGCTCGACAAAAACATCTGAACGAAAAGAGATCATCAATGGCCTTGCAGAGGGTAGCCTTCATATTCTTGTCGGTACACATGCTATGATCGAAGAAGCAGTTCGGTTTAAAAATCTCGGGTTGGCAATTATCGACGAGCAGCACCGGTTTGGTGTTGCCCAGCGATCGATGTTATGGGAGAAGTCTGAAATTCCTCCTCATATCCTGGTGATGACCGCCACGCCTATTCCCAGGACGCTGGCGATGACTGCTTATGGCGACCTGGATTATAGCATAATGGATGAAATGCCTCCCGGAAGACAACTTATCAGTACCGTTCACCGTTATGAGGACAGACGGCCGCAGGTAATGGATTTTGTACGAAGTGAAATAGCAAAAGGAAGGCAAGTCTATATTATTTTCCCCCTGATCGAAGAAAGCTCGAAACTGGATTATGAGAACCTGATGAAGGGATATGAAAATGTGCGAGCATATTTCCCCGAACCCAAATATTGGATAAGCATGGTGCACGGTAAGCAAACGTCCGTGCAAAAGCAAACCAATATGAAGCGATTTGTAACCGCCGACACACAAATTATGGTTTCAACGACGGTGATCGAGGTTGGCGTAAATGTGCCAAATGCAACTGTAATGATCATTGAAAGTGCGGAACGCTTTGGGCTTTCGCAATTGCATCAATTAAGGGGTAGGGTGGGACGAGGAAAAGAAAAAAGCTATTGTGTATTATTGACGGCAAATGACATTGGCAATGATGCCCGTGAAAGAATGAAAACCATGACCTCAACAAATGATGGTTTTGTCATTGCTGAAAAAGACCTCGAGTTGCGTGGGCCTGGTGATATTGAAGGAACAAGGCAAAGCGGGGAATTAAACTTTAAGCTGGCAAGCATAGTCAAAGACAGGCCAATTTTGGAGACTGCAAAAAATGTAGCCATAAAGATTTTAGATGAGGATCCGGACCTTGTTTCAATCGAAAATTTACCATTGAAAAATTTCCTGTCCTCGCAGAAGGGTAAAACTACCTGGAGTCGTATTTCTTAACACAAGATTTTAAAATATTTGTCGGTGATTTTGATTAAATTGGTAAAAAGAAAGTTGAACCGCGCACACTATATAATTTTTCTTTTATTTCTGATCCCAGCCACCGTACTCAAAGCCCAGTACAGTAATATTGAATTTGTAGAAAACAAGGGCCAGTGGGATAGTCGTATTAAATTCTCAGGGCAGGTTGCTGCCGGTATGTTCTATGTGGAGCAAGACGGTTTTATGGTTGTGCAACATAAACCGGAAGATTGGGCAAAAATCGGTGAACTGGCTCACAACCATGGAAATTCTCAATTAGCAAAAAACGCGCTTACAATTCATTCCCATGCTTACCGCGTCGGGTTTTTAAATGGAAATAAGAACCCTGAAATTCTTCCCGACAAACCTTTAGAGGGTAACATTAATTATTTTATCGGAAGTGATACTTCTAAATGGGCAAGTGGTTGCAAAGTATACCAGGGGATTACTATAAAAGATATTTATCCGAACGTTGATGTGCGCTATTATTCAAATGCGGGCGCTGTTCAATATGATCTTATTGTAAAACCCGGCGCAGATCTTTCGCGCATCGCTTTAAAGTACGACGGTGCCGATAAATTGGAATTAAAGAATAAGGAGCTGGTTATTAGGACTTCGGTAGGTAATCTGAAAGAGTTGAGTCCTTACACCTATCAGTCTGATGAAAAAGGAAGAAAGCAGGTCAATTGTAAGTACATTTTAAAGAATAATATCGTTACGTTCGATGTCAAAGATTATGACAAGTCATCAACACTTATCATAGATCCTTCATTGGTTTTTTGTTCCTTTAGCGGAAGCACAGCAGACAACTGGGGATTTACTGCAACATATGGACCTGATGGAAGTATGTTTGGTGGCGGGATAGTTTTTTCGGAAGGTAGCTTCCCGTATTCGCCTGGTGCTTTTCAAACAAGTTTTGGAGGTGGCGATAACGGAGGTTCATCATGGGGGGAGTTTGATATGGGAATTATCAAACTTAGTTCAAATGGTAGTAGCAGGATATATGCAACTTATCTTGGTGGTAGTGGCAACGAAATGCCGCAAAGTATAATTTGTGATCCCCAGGGAAATTTGATCGTCGCCGGCCGCAGCAATTCATTAAATTATCCGGTCAAGCCTGCAAACAATTTGCAGGGATCAGGAGGTGGATTTGATATTATCGTTACAAAATTAAATGCTTCGGGAGGCGGACTTGTGGGCTCTATGAGGATTGGCGGAAAGGGAAGTGACGGCGCAAATATTGATGATTATCCAAGCGGTGCCTCATCACTTCTTCGCAATTATGGTGATGAAGCAAGAAGCGAAGTAAACATTGATAATGCGGGTAATATCTATTTAGCGTCTTGTACCAGGTCAAGTGACTTCCCGAAAGTATCAGAGTTCCAGGGAGCACTCTCCGGCAACCAGGATGGAGTGGTTTTAAAAATTTCGCCTGATGTTTCGAACCTGCTTTTCAGTTCTTACCTCGGAGGTTCTGGTGACGACGCGGCTTATGTTATAGCGATAAGTCCGCTCACCGGGAATTTATACGTTGCCGGGGGAACGGGCAGTACAAACTTTCCCGGTGATCATACCGGCGTGATAGGTCCTGCTTCATTTGGAGGAATAGATGGTTTTATTGCTGAAATATCAGGCAATTCCCTTGTCCGCTCCACCTATCTCGGCACCGGGGGTACCGACCAGATCTATGGCATCGATTTTGACAAAAATGGATTTCCTTATGTAACAGGTCAAACAACGGGTGCATGGCCACATATTAATGCACCTTATTTTAAGAACGGGGCAAAACAATTTATTTCAAAACTTAAGCCTGATCTTTCCGGATTTGTTTACTCAACAACTTTTGGCTCTGCTTCTTCTTTACCTAACATTTCACCCACTGCATTTTTAGTGGACCGTTGTGAAAATGTATATGTGGCAGGATGGGGAGGTTGTTTTAATTGCCCTTCTCCTCCTTTATCTAGTTATCCTAATGCCGGAACTGGCGGGATGGACGTAACCCCCGATGCCGCTAATGCCGGGAAAAGCACCACAGACGGGAAAGATTTCTATTTTTTTGTTCTAAAAAAAGATGCCGCTTCCCAGCTTTTCGGTAGCTTCTTTGGAGAAAATAATGTCGGTGCTGGTTGTGACCATGTGGATGGTGGTACCAGCCGCTTTGATCAGAATGGAGTTATTTATGAGGCAATTTGTGCAAATTGTAAAGAGTTAGATCCAACCGCCGTATTTCCTGCTACGCCAGGCTCATGGAGAGATCGTAATGTATCCAGCAACGGAGCGAGATGTAATCTCGCTCTTGTAAAAATTGCCTTTAACCTGGCGGGCGTCAAAGCAGGGATAGAATCACTTATCAACGGAGTACCGCGTGATTCAGCAGGTTGTGTTCCGTTAACTGTTGATTTTGCTGATACTGTCCACAACGCAAAAAGCTATGAGTGGACTTTCGGGGACGGATCACCAACAGTGATAACTACTGCCCCCAATACGTCACATGTTTTTAATTCAATAGGTACCTACCTCGTCAGGCTTGTGGCAGTGGATTCAACAACCTGCAACATCAGAGATACGGCTTATGTACACATACGTGTAGGCGATATACAGGCAACAATAAATTTTAATCCCGTAAAATTAAGCCCATGTGATTCTTTTAAATACAGGTTTGATAATTTGTCATCGGCGCGTGTTCCTTTTAATACCACTTCATTCACCTGGGATTTTGGCGACGGTTCTCCGAGAATTACGGCAGGTACAGCAAGTGTATTTCACAATTATGCTGCTCCGGGAACTTATAACGTAAACCTGGTGCTTACTGATACGGCGTATTGTAATGCTCCTGATTCAGTAACCGTACAGGTAAGAGTGGCAGCCCTAGTAGAGGCACAATTTACAACGCCACCCACGGGTTGCGCACCTTATACTGCAGAGTTTACAAATACTTCGCTGGCCGGGCAAAGTTTTCAATGGGACTTCGGGGATGGAAGTACGTCAACAGACATCAACCCGACTCATTTGTATTCCGTTGCAGGAACTTATACCATTACACTCATAGCAAATGATCCCGGTACATGTAATCTTACTGATACAACCAGGCAGACCATTATCGTAGCAAATAATCCAACGGCGAATTTTAGTTTTTCACCCACTACGCCGATCGAGAATACACCAACGTTGTTCACAAATCAGTCCTCACCTGATGCAGTAAATTTTATCTGGAATTTTGGCGATGGTGCCACTTTTCAGACAACCTTAAGGTTGGACGTATCGCACCAGTATAATGCAACGGGTACTTACAATGCTTGTCTTATTGCAATTAATGCAGCAGGATGTTCTGATACTACATGTCAGCAGGTAAGTGCCCTGATCATAGACGCTGTGGATGTACCCAACGCATTTACTCCGCAGAGTAGTGACATAAATAACAAGGTTTTTGTAAAGGGATTCGGAATTACCAAATTGCAGTTCATTATTTGGAATCGCTGGGGACAAAAGGTGTTTGAAACAAATGATGTGAACATTGGATGGGATGGAAAATTTAAGGGGGTGGTACAGCCTATGGATGTGTATGCCTATACTTTAAGTGTGGAATTTTTTGATGGGAAAAAAGCAACCAAGAAAGGTGACATCACGCTAATAAGGTAAATAGCGTGCAGAACAAGGTATTTGGAATTTTTTTGAATTGATGTGAAATGAAAAAGAGATTGAAAATATTATACAGGGCTTCCGGATCATTCATCATTTGTTTCTGGTTTCTTGTTCCTTGTGCCTTTACCCAGGATCTTCATTTTTCCCAATTCATGAACTCCCCTCTATTGACAAACCCGGCCAATACTGGTTTTATTCCTGCAGCGGATTACCGGCTGGGAATGAACTATCGCAACCAGTGGTCGTCGATTATGACTGTTCCTTATAAAACCATGAGTGCATATGGAGATATCCAGGTGTTCAGAAACAGGATCGAAACAGGTTGGATGGGATTAGGTGGTGTGATATTGCATGACGTTGCCGGAAGCGGTAATCTTACTTCAACTAAGCTTTATGGTTCGGTGGCCTATCATCAAATGATCAATGCGGGAAGTTTGCTCAGCGCAGGTTTTAATATTGGCTGGGCCAATAAACAGATCAATGTCACGAATCTGAAATTTCCTGATCAGTATGATGGAAGATTTTTTGATAATCATTTACCTACAGGAGTAGCATTGGATGCGAATAATATCAATTACCTCGATCTACAGGCTGGTCTTAACTACGCCTATTTCCCGTCGGATAAGGTGTATGTAAACGCAGGCTTCTCTGCCATGCATGTAAATCGCCCAAGGGAGTCTTTTTTTGGTGAATCATCGAATGCCGATAATCGCATTCCTATTCGCTACACCGGATTTTTAAATGGAAGTTTTAAAGTCGACGATCAATGGATAATCAATCCCAATATCTATTATTCGGAGCAGGCGCAAGCGTCAGAAATTGTCGGTGGGTTGAATGCTCACTACAATATAGACGGTGCCGGGGAAAGTGAACTGATCGGCGGCCTGTATTATCGCTATAAAGATGCCATCATTCCGATGCTTGGACTTGTTTACAAGGACTACACTTTCACATTCACTTATGATGTGACAATGTCAACACTGAAAAATTACAATAACACACGTGGAGCTTTTGAATTTTCTCTCGTTAAGAATGGCTTCTTTTCTGCGGGTCATTCTGACCGGCAATCACTTTGCCCCAATTTTAAGAACAGTTACTGAGTATTGCCCAAATTCAGCATATTGCTGAATTATACGATTTTTACAACATTAAGCATAAATCATATGATGGCAACTGCCTCACCATTTAGTCTTACATCACAGCATATTGACGAGTTCAAAAAGATCCTCGGTGAAAAATATGTATTTATTGATGAGGACTCATTATATAACTACTCTCATGATGAAACAGAAGATTTTCATTTTTTACCGGATGTTGTTCTTAAACCACGAACTGCTGAAGAGATCAGCACTATTCTTAAAATTTGCAATCAGCATAAGATCCCTGTTACACCGCGTGGTGCTGGTACAGGTTTAAGCGGTGGGGCACTTCCTCACTTAGGTGGAGTATTGCTTTCTACGGAAAGAATGAACAATATCCTTGCTATAGATGAAAGAAACCTCCAGGTAACAACGGAGCCGGGGATCATTACGGAGGTACTTCAAATGGAATTAAAGGAAAGGGGCTTGTTTTACCCTCCCGATCCGAGCAGCAGGGGTTCCTGTTTTATCGGTGGAAATATTTCAGAAAATAGTGGCGGACCGAAAGCCGTAAAATATGGTGTCGTCAAAGACTATGTATTGAATCTTGAAGTGGTTTTGCCAACGGGTGAAATTATCTGGACAGGAGCGAATGTTTTAAAGAACGCAACAGGTTATAATCTTACGCAATTAATTGTTGGCAGTGAGGGGACACTGGGTATTGTGACGAAAATTGTTTTGAAATTGCTTCCATTGCCCAAACATGATCTGTTGATGTTGGTTCCCTTTCGGTCGGCGGAGAATGCCTGTGCGGTTGTGGCTGCTATCTTCCACGCAGGGTACATGCCGAGTGGTTTGGAATTTATGGACAGGGATGCATTGGAATGGGTAAGTCAATTTGTGGAGAGCTCCGTTAAAATTGACGATGATGTACAGGCACATTTGCTGATCGAAGTAGACGGAAATAATACTGATGTACTGATGCAGGAGATGGAAGGCATTTCCGTTCTTGCAACAGAATTTGGTTGCGGTGAAATTTTGTTTGCTGAAAATGAACAACAAAAAGCCGAGTTATGGAAAATGCGCCGGAGAGTAGGTGAAGCAGTAAAAGCGCATTCAATTTATAAGGAAGAGGACACGGTCGTTCCGAGGGCAGAACTGCCTGTACTTTTAAAAGGCGTAAAAGAGATCGGGAGAAATTATGGCTTTCATTCCGTATGCTATGGCCATGCAGGAGATGGCAACCTGCACGTGAATATTATTCGCGGGGACCTTTCAGAGGAGCAATGGAATGGCTCGTTAAAAGAGGGAATTCGCGAAATATTTGAATTGGTCAAACGTTTGGGAGGTACTATCAGTGGTGAGCATGGTATCGGGCTCGTACAAAAAGAGTATATGAATATCATTTTTGACGAGACACAAATGCGATTGATGAGGGAGATCAAAAAAATATTTGATCCCAATAATATTTTAAACGCAGGAAAAATTTTTGATCTAAGTAATAATAATCTATCTGTATGAAAAAAATAATTTTATCTGTGCTTTTGGTCAGTGTGTCATTTAGTTTTCTTTTTGCACAAGACGAAGAGCAACAAAAGGGATTTAAAAAACAAAATCTTTTTACAGGTGGCTCTATTACTGCCTCGTTTTATTCAGGTGGAACTATCCTGGGAGCGAACCCTGTCTTTGGTTACAAGCTCACGAATTGGCTGGATGGCGGTCTTGCCTTTAACTACACTTACCAGGGTTCCCGTGATAATTATGAGATTAATGACAAGATTCGCCAACATGTATTTGGCCTCGGTGCGTTCACAAGAATATACCCGGTTCCTTTCTTGTTTTTCCATGCCCAGGCTGAACATAATTTTAACAATTGGAACTATTCAAGTGCAGACGGGAGTTATAAACAAAGTGATGTAACAGATGCAAACTCATTGCTTTTGGGAGGAGGCTGGGCCCAAGGCAGGCAAAAAGGTTCCAATTCCTTCTTTTATTTGGAAATTTTATGGGATGTTCTTAAAAATAAATATTCTCCTTACGTTAATAATGTCTACGATCCATCAGGTTCGGTTGCAAGAACTGATGCGATTCCTATTTTCAGAGCGGGCATAAACATTGCCTTGTTCCAGGGGAAAAATAAAAGCAGCGAGAACGAGCAAGGGGGGAATGGTCACAAGCAACCCAGGAACCATAGTAGTTTATAAAAGATATTGAACGAGTTCTGACGGATCACTAAGCACAGTGATCCTTTCCTTTGCAGTCTCATAAAGGAATCCATTTTTGTCCAATTGCTCAATATGCGCCAGCAAATGATCGTAAAATCCATTGGAGTTCAGGATAAAAATTTCTTTGTCATGAATGGATAGCTGGTTCCATGTCAGCATTTCGAACAATTCATCAAGGGTGCCAAAACCGCCGGGTAAAATTATGGCTGCATCACAGAGCTCATACATTTTTTTCTTTCGTTCATGCATGTCATCCGCGATGATCAGTTCGGTAATACCATGATGCTGTCGCTCCCATTCAACAAGAACATGAGGTATAATGCCAACTACATTTCCCCGGTGTTGCATCACGGAATCAGCGACTGTTCCCATGAGGCCAGAACTGCCACCTCCATAGATCATCTTGATAGTATGCTCAGCCATAAGCTTACCTAATTGTTGCGCATGTTCTATATACACACTATCTATTCCATCTTTTGATCCGCAAAAAACAGCCAGTGAAGTGATCGGCATAGTTTCACAATATTACTTCTCAAAAGGAAAACAAATTTCTTTATCTTCAAAATTCATTGCTTCATATTTGCACATAATAATGAAAATTTCATTCTGCTTTTGAACAAAAATTAATTTATGTCCGCAGGTTTATTGTTTGCCTTTGTGATCGGGTACTTTATTTTATTGCTCATTGTTGCCTGGTACACTTCACGCAATGCGAATAATGAATCCTTCTTTATCGGTAACCGCAATTCAAACTGGATGCTTGTTGCGTTTGGGATGATCGGTACTTCTTTATCAGGAGTAACCTTTGTATCAGTGCCGGGAACAGTCGGACCGGCAGGGTTTGCCTACTACCAGGTGGTACTTGGTTATTTTTTGGGTTATTTCATTATTGCATTTGTCTTGTTGCCACTTTTTTACCGGATGAACCTGACCTCGATTTACAATTATCTTGAACACAGGTTCGGAATGGTCTCTTACAAAACAGGTGCGCTTTTTTTTATTTTATCAAGAATACTTGGCGCTACTGCACGGCTTTATCTTGTGATCAATGTACTGCAGATCTTTATCCTGAAGGATATGCATATCCCATTTGCGGCCACAGCGTTTGTGATCCTACTGATGATCCTGCTGTATACATTTGAAGGTGGTGTGAAAACAATTGTATTTACAGATACATTGCAAACAACGTTCATGCTGCTGGGTTTGATTGTTTGTATCATTTATATCATGAATAGCCTGGGACATTCACTTGGTTCCTCCTTGCATGAACTAACCGCGAAGGGTTTCACGAAAATTTTTAATACAGATATCAATAGTTCTGGTTTTTTTCTGAAGCAAGTGATAGGAGGGTTGTTTATCACGGTTACCATGACCGGTCTTGACCAGGAGATGATGCAAAAGAATATCAGTGTCAGAACGGTTTATGATTCTAAAAAAAATGTACTCACTTTCAGTTTTATCATTTTAATTGTGAATTTTTTGTTTTTGCTGATGGGCGGGTTACTTTATTTATTTGCGTCAACGAAAGGGATCAATACACTTCCTGACGATCTTTTTCCTACCGTAGCCCTGCACTTTATGGGAAATGTGATCCCGATCATTTTTGTGATCGGCCTGATCTCTGCCCTTTTCCCAAGTGCTGATGGAGCATTGACTGCACTGACATCTTCTTTCTGTATAGATATGCTTGGCATGAAACGCCGGTCTGACTGGGCTGAAAAAATGAAACGTCGCAGGAGGATGACCGTGCATTTTATTTTTGCGATCATCTTTTTTTTGATGGTGATGGGTTTTAAGTGGGTAGACAATAAATCCATCATTGATGTCATTCTAAAAGTGGCAGGATTTACTTACGGACCCCTGCTTGGTTTGTTTGCTTTTGGAATAACAACACGGCGATCTGTCAACGACAGGCTGTCGATCTATATTTGTATTGCCGCTCCATTGCTTGTTTGGGGAATTGATTTTGTAAATAATATAGAATGGTATCAAAGGCAATTTCATTTAAGCGGTAATTCTGTTAATTCAATAAAAAATTTCTCGCAGTCTATTTTTGGTAAGTTTAAGATCGGGTATGAATTACTGATCTATAATGGTCTGCTGACCTTTCTTGGGTTATTATTGATCTCAAAAAAGAAAGCCTGACAATATCTGGCAGAGGTCTTTCGTTTGTAAATACTCTACTTTTGAGATGTTTTTCTCTCTTAATTTGATGAGAAGAATTAAAACATAATCCCGACAACCCGGTAGCTATCGGGTCGGACAGGCTGCAACGAAAAATTTTTAAAAAAATTGGAAGAACGCTGGAACGAACGAATACGAAAATCCCGTCAACGAAACTGGACTGAATCAAAGGCCCATTCAAGCTGGCAGATATTTAAGATCATGGCCGAGTTTGTGGATGGTTTTGAAGCACTGGCAAAAATTGGCCCGTGTTGCTGCATATTTGGTTCAGCCAGGGTAAGGCCTGGAAATCGCTACTATGATTTGGCGGTTGACATCGGGAAACGGCTGGCTGAAGAAGGATTTGGAGTCATCAGCGGCGGTGGACCGGGTATAATGGAAGCGTCCAACAAAGGGGCGCAATTGGGTGACGGCAAATCAGTAGGGTTAAATATTGAATTACCATTTGAACAGTATTCAAATTCGTTTATCGATAAGGAGCATAGTATGAATTTTGATTACTTTTTTGTTCGCAAAGTAATGTTTGTAAAATATTCGCAAGCCTTTATCATGATGCCCGGTGGGTTCGGAACTATGGATGAATTTTTTGAAGTTCTCACATTGACACAAACCGGAAAAATGTTGCAGGTCCCATTGATCCTGGTTGGCAATGAATTTTGGAGTGGGTTACTGCAATGGGTAAAAGAAGTGATGATGGAGAAGGAGAACAATATCTCCCCCAAGGATTTTGAGCTTGTAAAATTGGCAGATACAGCCGATGAAGTGGCAAAGCATGTGTTAGATTTCTATTCCCAGCATGCTCTTCAACCGAATTTTTAATAGCGGCAGTAAACGGGATTCCTTACAACTTGCCATTAACTACTTGCTATCTTTGCAAAAAATTTGTTTTGGAATTAATTAACCCTCAGGTTCAGCTATATGCTGAGCAATATTCATCGCCCGAAGATGAGGTATTGGAGGAGATCAATGCGTTCACTCAAAGGCATCCGGAATCGCAGATGCTTAGCGGGCATTTGCAGGGTAAGGTTCTTGAGATGCTAAGTTGCATGATAAGGCCCAGGAGAATTTTGGAGATTGGAACGTTTACGGGCTACAGTGCTCTTTGCCTGGCAAAAGGGCTAAGCGAAGACGGCCAGCTCCATACAATAGAGATAAGAGAAGAAGAAGCTGTTAAAGCAAAAGAGTTTTTTTCCAGGTCAGCCTATCGTTCTAAGATAATTTTACACCTTGGTTCGGCGTTAGATATTATTCCGGCGCTTAATGAAACCTGGGACCTTGTGTTTATCGATGCTGATAAGCCGGCGTATATTGAATATTTTAACCTTGTTTTACCTAAACTGAGGAAAAACGGGTTTATTTTCGCAGACAATATATTTTTTCACGGGCAGGTGCTGGAAGAGGAGGTAAAGGGGAAAAATGCAAAAGCAATAAAGGAATTTAACGAATACATTCAAAAGAGAAACGACATCGAAAAAGTGATCCTTACCTTGCGCGACGGCCTGTTCCTGATCCGAAAATTGTAATACTCCATGCAAAACAAAAAATTCGCCATCCTTCTAACAGTTGTGTTGAGTTTTTCTTTTACATTTTCACGTGGACAATCTGCTGATGCGATACTTGCATACATAACCAGGTATAAAGACCTTGCCATTGCTGAGATGAAACGCACGGGGGTTCCCGCTGCTATTACTTTAGCGCAGGGTATTCATGAAACCGAAGCAGGTACCAGTGTCCTTGTAAAAAAATCAAATAATCATTTTGGGATCAAATGCAAAGACGAATGGAGAGGTCAATCAGTTTCACATGACGATGACGCCAGGGGGGAATGTTTCCGTAAATACCCGGCAGCCGAAGATTCGTACAGGGATCATTCCGATTTTTTAAAAACCCGTCCGAATTATGCTTCATTGTTTACCCTTGATCCTACCGATTACCAGGGATGGGCATACGGATTAAAAAAAGCGGGGTATGCTACCAATCCTAAATACGCACAGGTGCTGATCAAACTGATCCAGGATTACAATCTTGAAGATTACACGTTGATCGCGATGGATAAAATGAAGGAGGAAGATGGTCTTGCAAAAAATGAAGTTACCGCTGATAAAAGTTCATCTCCTCCGCTGGTAAAAAATAATGATAATGAAAAAGGCACAGAAACCGGCCATGCGAATAACAAAATAGAACAAGATGCAAACTCTGATGTAAGCGAGGTAAATTACCCTTCGGGTGAATTTAAGATCAATGACACAAGGGTTATTTATGTAAAAAAAGGTACATCTTATCTCACGATCGCCCAGCAATATGAAATTCCGCTGGCACGACTTTTTGAATTCAATGATCTCAAGCAACAGGAAGTGACAGCCAATGATCAATTGATTTTTATTCAGCGCAAAAGAAAAACAGGCGAGCATGAATTTCATACAGTGCAACCCGGCGAAACGGTGAATGATATAGCGCAATCCGAAGCTTTACGATTGGAAAGCCTGCTGGAATACAATAATATAACGGCGAATATGCAACCTGCAGCAGGGGAATCCTTATATCTCCGTTCAAAATCGTCTGCTGTACCAAAGCTGGTCACTAAAAATTCAGTGACTGAAAAATTTAATTCAGATGCTTCGGCTATTGTTATGAACAATGATGGGACAGGAAAAAAAGAAGTTCATCAAAAAAATAATTTTATCTTTCATACAGTACAGTCGAAGGAAACCGTATATTCAATTGCCAAGAAGTATAATGTAAGTGCGGATGATCTGATCAGTTGGAACCAATTACAGGATTATGATCTGAAGATTGGTCAATCGCTGAAAATTTACAGATGATGTCCACCATCAGGATTCATGATAAAACCTTCGAGATTTATCTTTCTGAAACCGCCATACAAGAAAGGGTAAAAAATATCGCGGATTCAATTAACGAGGAATACAAGGACAAAAAGCCATTGTTCATTGCTATTTTAAATGGCTCATTTATGTTTGCTGCCGATCTTTTCAAATACCTTACCATTAACAGTGAGATTTCCTTTATAAAGCTTGCCTCATATAGAGGAATGAAATCGACCGGGAATGTGATCACATCGATTGGCCTGGACGCCGATCTTTTTGGAAAAGACGTGATCATAATAGAAGACATTGTCGATACCGGAAAGACATTGTATAATTTTTTGCCTAAATTAAATGACCATCATCCGTCATCATTAAAAATAGCAGCCTTGCTGCATAAACCGGAGGCTACCCGGTTTCCATTGAAACTTGATTATGTTGGTTTTTCCATTCCTGATAAATTTGTTGTAGGTTATGGTCTTGATTATGATGGCCTGGGGCGCAATCTTAAAGAAATTTACCAGGTTGTATAATCACTTAGAAAGCCGTTGCTTTGCATTAATATCCAGGGAAAATCCATGAGAACCGCTTGCCATATAATGCTCTTTTTATTTTTCGGTTCATCTCTCTACGGCCAACAATTTTATATACGCGGAGAAGTAAAGGATGAATCAGGCAATCCTTTGCAGAATGTAAATATTCTTCTTCACACTACAGGATATGTTTATCATACCGGGACTTACGGTTCGTTTGGAATTTTGACCAATCAAAATACTGATACGCTTAGTTTTTGGCTGGATGGTTACCAGACAGAAAAAAAAGCTGTCAATGCTGACAATTATGTAACCGTGAGAATGAAACTGGCAGCAGCTTCCAGCAGCAATATCCACCAAAGTAAACTGGCTTCTCTTACAAAGGGTCTGAATAAGGATATACAAAGGCAATGGTTCCTGGGTGATGAAACCTACGCCAGCTTAATTGAAAACCATTTTGTGAGTGCAAAGGAATATCCGGTGACAGGCTTATCATTGAATATAGATAAAGCCTCCTACAGCAATATTCGCCGGTTCATTAACACAAACACTCTCGTTCCCCCAGATGCGGTGAGGATTGAAGAGATGTTAAACTATTTCAATGAGACATACTCCGAACCTGACCCCAAACAGCTGTTCAAAATAAAGTCTGTATTAACGGCTTGCCCGTGGAACCAGGAAAATCAATTATTATTTATCAATGTTAACTCGAGGAAACTTGATCTTGGTGCACTGCCACCTTGCAACCTTGTTTTCCTGATTGATATTTCCGGATCAATGGATATGCCCAACAGGCTTCCATTATTACAATCGTCATTTAAATTATTAGTAAACAATCTAAGAGCTAAAGACAGCGTTAGCATCGTAGTGTACGGAGGTGCAGTGGGGATACAATTGAATGCCACGAGCGGAGCTGATAAAGAAAAAATATTAAAAGCAATTGATGAATTAGTACCCGGAGGTTCAACGCCCGGTGAATCAGGAATAAAGCTGGCGTATAATGTTGCACAACGGCATTTCATAAAGGGAGGTAATAATCGCGTCATACTTGCAACTGATGGAGATTTTAACGTGGGAGCAAAAACGGAAGATGAATTGGATGAGTTGATCTCGCAAAAAAGGCAGTCAGGTATTTACTTAACTTGTTTGGGTGTGGGCATGGGAAATTATAAAGATTCAAAAATTCAGACACTGGCAAAAAAAGGAAATGGCAATTTTGCCTATCTCGATAATTTTCCTGAGGCAGAAAAAGTTTTACTGACCGAGTTTACACAAACTTTATATGCAGTTGCAGATAATGTTTATATGAATGTGAACTTTGATCCCAATTATGTAAAAGAGTACCGACTGATCGGTTTTGATAATAAGGTAGGGGCCCTGAACGATTCTTTATCCGTCATCGAGGGTGGCGAAGTGGGTTCGGGTCATTCTATCATTGCTGCAATTGAGATCATTCCAACCGGCTTTAACAAGGACGCTGTTGAGAGAGATTTTTCTCCCGGCAATATTGCCGATATTAAAATTCACTACAAACTTCCTAACGATACCGTAGAAAGACAATTCCCCGGCTCTGTACCCCTGAATTATAAAGATTTTAATTCGATCGATAGAAATTTGAGATTTTCAACGGCGGTGATCATGTTTGGTTCTCTTCTTCGTTCAGCCCCGGTTACAAAAGAGATCAACTGGAATGATACTATTTTATTAGCTTCCCAGGCATCAGATGACAATGACCCCATTCAGAAAGAATTTGTTTCATTAGTCAAAGAAGCCAAAATTTTGTACTCGAAACAAAAGAAAAAGAAAAAATTATTCTGATTAGTTAAGGCAGCAGACCTTAGCCTGTAATTTTTTTGTGCAACTCCAAAATTGAAAATTATTTCGAATAGTTTTATCTCCGGTTAATTTTGTTGTGTAGATCAACTACTTTTTTGCACCATCACTTATCTAAAAAGCTACTGATGATGACTTTAAAAGAAATCCGAAAAAAGATCCTGAAAGGAGACTTTATTGGCCTTTTCCGTTTTTTGGGGAAAGATGAAAAAACAATGCAACCCTCTGAGGTAGCCAAGATATTCCTGAATTTGCCTGCCTCTTCTGCAATCAAGGCATTCCAATCGTTTCCTGAAAAAAACAAGATCATGTTATTTCCTTATTTGGATGATCTTGTTCAAAAACAAATTATCGGTGAGATAACAAAAGAAGAGGCTGCTAAAATACTGAACAGTATAAGTTCTGATGACCTGGTCATATTCTTATCTCGCTTAAAGGGCGTTGAGCTCTCTGAAACACTCGATTACCTGAATGAAAAAAATAAAAAGGCCGCTCATAATCTGTTAGGTTATCCCAAAGAAAGCGTCGCGAGGCTTATCAACACTGAATTTGCAACTCTTACAAAAGAAATGACAATTGAACAGGCCATGGTTCATTTAAGAAAACATCACCAGGACACGGAGACTGCCAACATTGTTTACGTAGTGGACAATGAAGGAAAGTTAGTAGATGATATGCCGATCAGAAGGCTTGTTTTAAATGAACCTGGAAAAAAGGTAGAAGACATTATGGATGGGTTTTATGTAAAACTGAATATCGGCGATAGCAAAGAAACAGCAGTCGATATTTTTAAACAATATGACCGGGCCGCATTACCCGTAACAAATGATAACAATGTTTTACTCGGAGTAATTACCGTTGATGATGTCATCGACGTCGAGGAGGAAAAAAATACAAAAGAAATGCAGAGATTCGGTGGTGTTGAATCGCTGGATTATCCTTATGTAAAAACTCCGTTTTTTAGCCTGATAAGAAAAAGAGCCGGCTGGCTTATCATCCTTTTTTTAAGCGAAATGCTGACAGCAACAGCTATGGGACATTTTCAATCGGAGCTTGACGCAGCATTAGTGCTGTCGTTGTTCGTTCCGCTTATTATATCAAGTGGGGGCAATAGCGGCTCACAGGCCGCAACACTTATCATTCGCGCCATGGCGCTGAATGAACTTACTCCAAGACGCTGGTGGTATGTCATGCGTCGCGAGATCCTTTCCGGGCTAACACTTGGAGTCATTCTTGGAACCATCGGCTTAATCAGAATTACGATCTGGCAGGAATTCCATTGGGCAAATTATGACCCGAAGCACGGCGGCCATTACTGGTATCTTGTCGCCATTACTGTTTTCTTTTCCTTGATCGGGATCGTGTTGTGGGGAACGTTGAGCGGTTCGATGATCCCAATTGTGTTGAAACGGCTCAAGGTCGATCCTGCAACTTCGTCTGCACCATTTGTTGCAACGCTTGTTGACGTAACGGGCCTTGTTATATATTTTACAATTGCCGCCATTATTCTGAAAGGAACATTGCTGTAATATCTAAAACTAAACGAACTGCGGTAAATGAAACCAGGAGAGAATTTAAAGAGTCGAGCTGGAATTATCGTTCTCGTGTCTTTTATGGTCCAAATAGTTTCTGCGCAAACCGATCCGGACAGTGTTAGAACAAGCAATTGGACAAGTCATTTTCAGCTTACTGTAATAGGCCAAAAACATTCGGGCTTTCCATCTCCCTATAAAGGAGAGAATAGTCTGGCAGATTCAGTAGAACCGGTAGCTGTCAGCCTAACCTCCACCTTGTTCCTGGGAAGGAGATTGTGGAAAGGAGCTGCAATTTATTTTGATCCCGAAGTTGCTGGCGGAAAAGGATTGAGTTTCGCCACCGGTGTAGCGGGGGCATTGAATGGTGAAACATACCGCGTAGGTGCTACGGAACCCCAGGTTTTTATTGCGAGAGCTTATTTGCAGCAGTACATTCCTCTTCGCAATACCGGGTATGAGTACGTTCAGGATGACTTGAACCAATTAGCAGGTCGTATCCCAACTGATCGGGTGATGATTAGTATTGGAAAGTTTTCGATCAGCGATTTTTTTGATTATAACAGTTACAGTAAAGATCCGCGAACACAGTTTTTTAACTGGAGTATTTGGGCAAATGGAGCATGGGATTACCCGGCTGATACGAGGGGTTACACATACGGAATAGTTACTGAATTGATCAAGCCTTCCTGGTCCATACGACTCTCAAGTGTTGCTGTTCCGCGTATCGCAAATTATCATTTACTGGAATATAAACTTCCCAAAGCTCACTCCGAAACGCTGGAGTTTGAACATAAAATTTCTATCAATAAAAGGGGAGGTGATCTTCGATTCATTTTTAGTCATACACGTTCCAAAGCACCTTCTTATAAAGACGGAATAAATGCTTTAGCAACAAACGATAATTTTTTACTCGATGTGATCTCAGGCGATGCGGAAAACAATTCATACGGCGGAAAAAAATTCGGAGTGGGATTAAATATAGAACAGGAGCTAACCGATGAGGTCGGATTTTTTAGCCGCATCGGTTGGAATGATGGGAAATATGCATCGTGGGCATTCACAGAAATTGATCAAACCTTTACAGCCGGACTATCGGTAAAGGGAACCTTGTGGAAGCGCGAAGAAGATGTTGTTGGAATTGCTGTAGCAAACAATGGAATTTCAAGTGGCCACAGAAATTTTTTGAAGGAAGGGGGATATGGATTTATCATTGGAGATGGAAAATTGAATTATGGCCATGAGACGATCATCGAGACTTATTACAATGCAAAACTTTTAAAATTTCTATGGCTTAGTTTCGATTACCAGTTTGTAAAGAATCCGGCATACAACAAAGACAGGGGACCTGTGCATGTCTTCGGATTACGAGGGAATGTATTCTTTTAGAGATCAATAAATTTATCAGGAAAACATTTCTCTCACCTTATCAAAAAAGCTTTTTTCACTTTTGTCCGGGTGAGGCTTGAAATTGGGAGAGTGATTAAATTTCTCCAGCATCGTTCTTTCTTCCGCATTGACATCCTGCGGTGTCCATACGTTTATATGAACCAGCTGGTCTCCCTTCTGATAGGAATTGACACCAGGAAATCCCTTTCCTTTCAGCCTGAATATTTTTCCGCCTTGTGTACCAGGAGGGATCTTAATTTTAGCTCTACCATCAATGGTAGGCACTTCCACTTGCGTTCCGAAAACCGCATCCGGGAATGAAATATGAAGATCATAAATTACATTGAGGCCTTCGCGATGGAGTTCTTTATGCGTTTCTTCTTCGATCAAAATGATCAGGTCACCAGCAGGTCCTCCTCTTTCACCGGCATTTCCCTTGCCCCCGATATTTAGCTGCATTCCTTCCTGTACACCGGCCGGTACTTCAATGCTAACCGTTTCTTCGGCGTATACTCTGCCTTCGCCTTTACAAGTTCCGCACTTTGCCGTTATCGTACTTCCCTCGCCATTACAGGTTGGGCAAGTGGTTACTGTTTGCATTTGCCCAAGAAAAGTGCTCGTAACGCGGCGAACCTGGCCGCTTCCCCCGCATGTTCCGCAAGTTTGAACGCTTCCTTTATCCTTTGCTCCGCTTCCATGGCAGGTTTGACACGAAACATATTTTTTTACACGGATATTCTTGGTAACCCCTTTTGCAATCTCTTCATAGGTCAATTTTAGCTTGATACGAAGATTACTGCCTCTCACACCTCTCATACGCTGTCCGCTACCTCTGCGCTGCTGTCCTCCGAAAAAGCTTCCAAAAATATCATCCCCGAAAATATCTCCAAACTGGCTGAAGATATCTTCCATATTCATACCACCACCGGGATATCCCCGGCCATTACTGCTTACGCCAGCGTGCCCATACCGATCATACTGGGTCTTTTTATCCGTGTCACTTAGGATCTCATAAGCTTCTGCGGCTTCCTTAAATTTTTCTTCAGCAGCTTTATCGCCTGGGTTGCGGTCAGGATGATATTGCATGGCTACTTTGCGGTATGCCTTTTTTATCTCATCCGCAGTAGCTCCTTTTGATACACCTAAAATTTCGTAATAATCTCTTTTACTCATATCACCCTTATAAAAAACAAATTTATTTTATGTTATGCCAAAGACACCTTTGAGACCGGCCTGGAGTTCTGATTATTCCACCCAGACGGGATTGCTTCACTCTTTTACACCGGTAATTCTGTTCAGCTATTTTCCAACCACCACTTTGGCATGGCGGATAATCTTGTCATTAAGATAATACCCTTTTACAATTTCATCCAGGATTTTTCCTTTTAATTCCCCAGTCGGGGCGGAAATCTCTGTAATCGCCTCATGCAGATCCGGATTGAACTCCTCATGAAATGTTTGCATCGGTTTTAGACCTTTTGCAGATAAAATATTACGCAGTTTATTAAACACGAGTAAAACCCCATCCTTTATGTCTTTATTGTCTTCGCTTTTTTCAATTTGTTTTTGTGCCCTGTCACAATCATCCAGAACATCCAGCAGATCAGTAATGACTTCTTTTCCGGCCGTCTGTATCAGTTCCACTCTTTCTTTTGCGCTTCTTCTCCTGAAATTTTCAAATTCGGCCACCTTTCTTACAAACTTATCCTTCTGATCTTCCAGTTCAGCTTTCAATTTCTCCAATCCTGATTCCTCTTCCACCGGTTCATTTAAATGAGACGTTCCGCTCAAACTTTCATCGGTATTAATGTCAATATTTCCCTCATTTTCCTGGTTTTCAACGGGATTAAACTTTGTTTCCTTATCGGTATTTTTTCTGTGCATTTTTTACAAATTGAGTGCAAAGGTAAGCTCGTCAATAATATTGCCAAGCAAGTTTTAGGGACAAAATGACCTTTAAAAAGGTTAAAGATACAAGGCACAAGGAACAAGTGGCAGAGAAGGTGAAAGGTAAAGGGCAGAGGGATCAAGGCACAAGGATCAACGCTCAAAACTCAGTGCATGCTTGCTTAATATCTCTTTTGTTTCTTCTTGTTATTTACCTTGCGGATATGAAGAGAGTTTATCTGAAGAAAAAGATCGCAAATCGCATCGCTAATGGACATCCCTGGATATTTGCAAATGAAGTTCAGAAGGTAGATGACGGTGTTAATGCGGGCGATATTATTGAAGTGTATTTCGGCAATGGAAAATTTGCAGGCAAGGGATATATTAATCCAAAATCTCAGATAATTGTTCGATTATTGACCAGGAACAAGGAGATTGAGATCAACGAGCAGTTTTTTATAGATAGGATTGCGGAATGCTGGAAATACAGAAAAAAAACGGGTTATATCGAAAACTGTCGCCTCGTTTTTGGAGAAGCCGATGAGATGCCGCAATTGATCATTGATAAGTTCAATGACTATTTTGTAATTCAAACATTGGCGCTGGGAATTGATCTTTGGAAGCCGGCATGTGTAAAAGCCATCAATCAAATATTTAAGCCTAAAGGAATTTATGAACGCAATGATGTTCCTGTTCGGGAACTTGAAGGTCTTTCGCAACAAAAAGGTTTTTTATCGGAGCCATTTGATACAAGGATCATTATTAATGAGAATGGATTGAAATTTAATGTCGATTTGGAAAACGGACAAAAAACAGGGTATTTTTTAGACCAACAGGATAATCGCCGGGCTATTCAGAATATTGTAAAAGATGCGGACGTGATAGGAGCTTTTACATACACGGGCACCTTCGAGATACATGCTGCACATTATGGTGCAAGATCAGTTTTAGGGATCGATATTTCTGAGAATGCGATAGAGCAGGCGAACCAAAATGCAAAACTGAACGGTTTGCAAAATATCGTGAGATTTGAAACGGCGAACGCATTCGATGTATTAAAACAATGGTCGCGGGATCGAAGACAATGTGATGTGGTAATGCTGGATCCTCCTGCGTTCACTAAAAGCCGCGAAACGATCCAAAAAGCTATAACTGGATATAAGGAGATCAACCTGCGGGGAATGAAACTATTAAGACCAGGAGGTTTTTTGGTTACTTCATCTTGCACAAGCCTGGTATCACCCGAATTATTTTTGCAGATCATTGATATGGCTGCAAAAGATGCAAGAAGAAAAATCAGGCAGGTTGTTTTCCAAACGCAATCATCCGATCATCCCATTATCCGTGGTATCGAGAATACACAATACCTGAAGTTTTTAATTGTGGAGGTGCAATAAATAATCAGAAATTGAAATTTCTTACTTCGAGACCTGGAATTTGCCGGAATCAAGAATTTTTCCGTCATGGTCTCTCAATTGATAAATATAAACGCCCCGGCTATACTCGTTGAGATTGATCGTGGTTTTTGTAGCAATATTTTTCTGTTCGAATACCATCTTTCCAAGAAAATTAAAGATCTGCATGTCGTAGCCCTTATCGGAATTTTTCTGAAGATCGAAAGTGATAAATGAGATAGCTGGGTTAGGATAGAATTTAATAATGTGCTCACCACCATCCTGTGGGACTGGTGATTGCCCCTGCATTCGGATGGTTAAGAATAGAATAAAAGATATTATAGGTAAAAGTCTTTTCAACAAATCAAATTTACATTTAATCTCCCAATAATAGGCCGTTTTTTTGACTTCTGCAACGTATTTCTACTAGTGGTCAAAAACTTTCTAATTCAATTACTTAAGACAAAGAGTTTTAATTATTACTGCTTAGTCTAATGATTGCAGAGTTTTTTGGATGGCCTCAAAATTTGGAAGGTTTGTGGCCTTTTCAAGCACTTCCGCATAACGAACAATACCAATTTTATCAATTATGAATGCAGCTCGTTTGGAAACGCCCTTCATTTCATAAGAAAAAGTATCGTATAGACAACCATATGCTGCTGAAACTTCCTTATTAAAATCACTTAGCAGCGAAAAATTAAGTTGTTGCTCTTCTTTATATTTTGAAAGAGAATAGACCATATCTACGGAAATGCCGAACACTTTTGCGCTGGCATTATTATACACACTGATGTTATCTCTTACAGAACAAAGTTCTTTTGTGCACGTGCCCGTAAAAGCGGCGGGAAAAAAGAGTAACAGCACATGATACTCTTTTAAATCAGAAAGGGTGATCTTCTTTTTATCTGAATCATACAAAGAGAAACTGGGCGCTTGCTGACCTGGTTTTATTTTCATGTGCAAGTTTAATTACTGGATTAAATTTATTTGATTTAATTTTCTCTTACTAAAACTTTTGTTATGAGAAAGTACATCACTGAATTTATCGGAACCTTTTTCCTTGTACTTGTAGTTGCATTGACGGGCAATGCTCTTGCTATTGGCGCCACATTAATGGTAATGATTTTTGCGGGTGGTCATATTTCGGGTGCGCATTATAATCCCGCTGTAACCCTGGCTGTGTTGATAAGAGGAAAGGTTACTGCCCAGGATGCAATTGCCTACATGGTGGTTCAAATAATTGGAGCGATCGTCGCCGCACTTATTGCAAAATGGTATATGGGTGATATGGGTGTAGCAACCATGGATCTTAGTGGTAAGGTATTGAAGGTTTTTATTGGTGAATTGATAGGAACATTTGCTCTTGCTTATGTTGTACTAAATGTGGCAACCTCTAAAGGAACTACAGGCAATAGTTTTTATGGTCTTGCGATCGGTTTTACGGTATTTGCAATGGCTACAGCTTTCGGTGCCGTTTCCGGTGGTGCTTTTAATCCTGCCGTAGCAACAGGTGCTACAGTTGTCGGAGCCTTCGCTTTAAAAAATATCTGGATCTATTTGATCGCTTGTTTTGGAGGTGGCTTTCTTGCAGCTTTAGTCTTTAATTTTATTAACGAAGAAGATAAGCCGGTGCCGCCTTTATCGAAGGGTTGATATTTAAAATCTCGGGCAACGCACGGCATCAAGGCTTGAGTTATTTTCTCTGAAGCCGATATACGATATAGAAATTTCATAACCACCCCTTCCATAACTTGAGGGCTTAAGTTTTGAAATGTTCACATCATAACTGATCGTGACAGAGAAAGGATTGTAATCCAGCTTTAATGCGGGTATGATCGCATCATTCCAGCGCAAAAAACTCCCGGCGTGAATAGTATAATCGGGATGATCATGATCCTCTCCAATTTTCAAACCATACATCGCACCGGCCACCGTTTCTTTGTATGTTCCCTGCTCTGAGTGATCTGCCTGTACCGTAATATATCCATAATCAGAAACACCAAAACGAATACCTCCTGAGAAGACCCATTTTGGAAAAAGTTCAATATTTGCATTTCGATAGAAAGATTCATTTGGACGGTTAAAATGATGATAAGCTACTCCCAAAAAATAATTGTTGTCGGGATTATCGTTGAGATTTGAATTATAACTCACACCAACACTTCCGTCAGCATACAAATAAGAAGCATCATTAAAATATTCACCATCTGATCCGTTGTCATAAGTTGAGTTGGTCGTTACCTTCGACCTGTCAATCCTGCGTTGTACAACGCCCCCCATAAACCCCAGAGACAAGTAACGGTTTTTTTCAGCACTCAAAGACTTGTGATAATTTATCGCGGGATAAACGTAAGTTGAGGTCCATGCAATGGTACCCGCCCTGTCATACAATAATTGCATACCGACAGTGACGAAGTCATTTAATTTTCCAACCGGCATTTTATACTCACCATCGAATGAAGCTGTTTTGTAAGCATTTGTTACGCTGTTCCATTGATCACGATAAACAGTTTGTACCCGTATATCCCCGGTATATATTCCGGCAAGTGAAGGATTGCGCAGCAGCGGAGCCTGGAAAAACTGTGAAAAATGGATATCCTGTGAGTTAGCAAATAAAGTGAACAACAATTGGCAAATGACAAATAATATTTTAAGTTTCTCTTTCATTTACATTACCTCATTGTATTAAAGCGACATTACCCGCATATTTTATAATTTCTCCATTACCGCACACGATCTCTATCTGGTAAATATATACATCGGGTTTGGCTTTTTTCCCTTTATAGGATCCATCCCAGCCGCCCAACGGATCATTTATGGATAAATTCTTTTTTTCAAAAACAATTTCGCCCCAGCGATTAAAGATCATTAAACTGTTAATCCTGAACAAACCTGAGCCTCGTAAATAAAATATGTCGTTCACTCCGTCTCCATTAGGTGAAAAAGTATTTGGAATAAAAAAGTTTTGGTCACCGCAGACCACTTTCACTGTGACATTTCCAGAATTTTTACATCCATACTTGTCTTGCACCTGCACATTATAATCTGTTGTACGTTGTGGGTTAGCCGTAGGTTGAGGACATTCTGCACAATCAAGATGCTGCGCGGGCAACCAGCTATAACTAACAATGGGACCCGTGTAATTCATATTGATCTGTGCAGACCCTCCGGAGACAATTGTAATTGGATTGGTCACAGGAGTTGCGGTAGGTAACGGAACTACATTGACTGCATGACTTGCCGAATCAGAACATCCCAATTTATTCGCAGCTATCAATTGAATATTGTAGTCTCCCGCAGATGAATAAACAACTGACGGGTTTTGTACTTGTGAAGTAGATCCGTTTCCAAACGTCCACTGCCATTGGATGGTTGAGTCGGGTACAGCAATCATTCCTGCAAACGCTTCGCTGCTGTTAATGCAAATGGTATCTCTTCCTGTGATCGAAATAACCGGGGTTCTGTATACACGTATAGTATCTGTATAGGAACTGGTGCATTGGTTTTCGGTGGTTACCGTTAAGACTACACTATATAATCCCGGGTCTCCAAAAAAATGTGTTGGCGAAACATTAGTACTCGAACCTCCATCGTCAAAATTCCATATTGTTGAAACGATCGAATCATTGCTCAACGTAAAATTCTTAAACGTTACCAATCCTGTATCACAGAATTCCTTTTTATCCTTACCAAAAAGAGGAATCGCTCCATAAACGTGAATGGTTCCGGCCCCGATCCTCGACTGACATCCGAATTCATCGACAATGGTCAGAGTAGGCGAAAAATTTCCCGGTGCCGGGTAAAGATGGGTGAAGTTTGCTTGTCCCGTTGTATCATTTGATCCGTCATCAAAATCGAAGTCATACTTAAATCCCGGTGGAGCTGTAACATTAAAATTAGCCGTAAGCGAGTTACAGGCTGTAGCTGGATCGAAGACTATGTGGGTACTTGCCCGCGGATCATACACGTTGACCGTTGCCTGTGCCGAATCAACGCATCCGCCGGGACCAGTAAGAAATAATTTAGGAGTAAATGTTCCATAGTCATTGTAAAAATGAGATGGGCTTTGGGCAGTGGTCGACGTTCCATCTCCAAAATCCCAATAAAAACTCTTGTAATCGGAGCCTTTGAATATAAAATTTGTAAGTAGCGGAAGACATATTCCGGAACTGTCTACGATATCGAAGGCTGCAGTGGGAGGGCGAATACTTACGTAGCTGGATTTAGTTACCGAATCCCGGCAACCTACGGTGTCTGTAATTACCAGTTTTATTGTGTAAGAATTATTTCCTGATGCGTAAGAATGGGTTGGATTCTGGAGAGTCGAAGTTCCGCCGTCTCCAAAATCCCAGTTATATGATAATCGCAAACCTGTTGAAGTATCAACAAACTGCAGAGGAGCTAAGGGGCAATACAAGGTATCCGCCTTAAATCCTGCAACAGGACTCGTTATCAAAATTGCATTGCTGATTGAAAACTTATCTGTACAGTTTGCTGTATTTTTTACGGTAAGGCTTATACTGTAGCTTCCCGTTTGCGAGTAGGTATGTGAAAAAGGAGGTGATGTATACGTCTGCTGAGTGCCATCACCAAAATCCCAACTCCATTCGGTAATCGGAACACCATTTGTTGCGGAGGAATCAGTAAAAGCCACCTGCTTATTTATACAGTTTCCGAGGCCGCTTGAAAACTTAGCAACGGGGCCGTTCACTGTAATGTAATTTGCAATTGTTTTTGAGCTTGTGCATCCATTAATGTCTTCAACAGTTAAGCTCACGTCGTAGCTACCATAAGTGTCAATGCTATGATTGACGTTTGCGGTTGTATTTGTCAATGTCGTTCCTCCAATGGTCCATGTATAATTTTTTATGTTAGCCGGATTGCCTGAAACCGCATTCAATGTGAAGGTCTCGTTTTTACAAACAGGATTTTTGCTGATCGTAAAATCAGCTGGTTCATTAGCCAATACTAGTGTTTTGGATGCGGAATAGGAACAAGATCCATTTGTCACGGTGAGGGTTACATTATATGTTCCCAAGGAAGAATAACTATGCGATGGGGATGTTGATGATGACGTAACACCGTCTCCGAAATCCCATTGATAGGTTATAGGTCCATAGGCGATGTCAGTGAGAGAACTGTCGATAAATGCGACAGCCAAATGATTACTGCAGTTCACAGTATAGCCAAACTTTGCTACAGGTGGCAGAACCGTTATTGGTTTGGTCACGACATCCGGGCACCCGTTGTTTAAGACAGTTAATTTCACATTTAATGTTCCTGTGCCGTGAAAAATATATGTGGGGTTCTGTTCAGTGGAAATTCCACCGTCTCCAAAATTCCAACTCCATTCCACATCTGCTCCTGGTGTTGTTGTTGAATTATCTGTAAACTGGATGGGAGTGCTTGCACAGCTATTATCAGGAGTAAAAGTAAAATCAGCAGTTGGTTTTGTTCCTGTAATTACACCTTTAGGAATAGTGATTGTTTTTACACAACCTCCCTGGGTTGTTACTGTAAGAGAAATGGTGTAACTGCCTGTAGTGTTATAAGTATGGGTGGGGAATTGGGTATTATAAATAGCGCCGGGTTCTCCCAGGTCCCAGGAATAGCTTATTATACTATCGATCGATTGAATGGATGGAATCGGGCTAAAGGTAAATGGTGCACAGCCTCCGGCAGGCGCATTTGAAATAGATGCGATGATCGGCTTTATTTTTATGTACTGGCCTTTAGTGATAACGTTACTGCATCCACCGGCAAGTGTAATGGTTAAACTAACATCATAAAAACCCGGATTAGTATAGGTATGATTTGGATTTTGGTCAGTGGAAGTAGTGCCATCACCAAAGTCCCAAAACCAGGCGGAAGCGACAGGGCTTTTGTCTGTGAATTGAACGGTAAAGGGTGCATCGCAAGAAATACTGTCATCACTTGAAAAATCTATTGATGGTGAGCTAATGACCGTCACATTTTTGGTGATCGAGTCTTTACAGTTCCCGTAATTATTGATAAGCTTGACCTGGTATGTTCCACCACTCAAAAATGTTTTTACAGGGTTAATTTGAGAAGATGTTGTGCCGTCGCTAAAGCTCCATGAAGATGCAACAGGCGCTGGATTTGAATTATTTTGAAAGTTGATCGTTTGACCAACGCAAATATTGGCGGGAGAGGTAAAATCAGTCGTTTTACCCGCGATCACAATGTCCTTAGTAGTAGTGCCGCTGCAACCAAGGTCGCTTTGTACGGAAAGTTTGACAGAGTAGGTTCCTGCCGCATTGTAGGTGGTGGATGGATTTTGAATAGTTGACGTTGTCCCATTTCCAAAATTCCATGAATACGATAATGTTCCCGGTCCGCTTGACTGATCCTGGAAATTGATAAGAAAAGGAGACTGACAGGTTGGAGGTTGTAAAAATGCAAAATCAACATTGATCCCACTTACGATCCTGATGTATCTGCCAATTGATGCCGTCCTTTTACATCCGTTACTGTTTGTAATTTGCAAGGTCACCGTATAAAATCCTGTGTTGGCATAAATATGAGAGGGATTTTGTTGAGTAGATGTACCACCGTCGCCAAAATCCCATTGCCAGCTTGTTACTGTACTTCCGGGTGGAGAAGTTGAGTGATCGGTAAATTGTACCGCCGCGGGTACACATGCGGTTGTTAAGTCTGCCTTAAAAGAAGCTGATGGTGAAGCAAATACCGTGATAAAGTCAGTTTTGATCTCATCGTCAATGCCCGAAGCATTTTTTACTATCAATCTCACGGTATATGTTCCCGGCTGTGAATAAGTGATGGTAGGATTTTGAAGGGTTGACAACTGTCCGTTTCCAAAATCCCAACTCCAGGAATCGGGAGCGCCGGTTGATTGATCGGCGAAAGTTACCCGGAGTGGTCCGCACCCGGATGTGTTGTTTACAGTAAAATTTGCCACCGGATCCTGTGCCTGGGCAGATGTACTTATCATCCAGCAGGATATAGCAAAAAAGAGTTTTAAAAAGGCATTCCCGGGTTTTGGCATTCAAACAGTTTTTAAAGGGCTTGGAAAAGGGCGAATTTAGCCTTAAAAATTATTTGATGGTGATAATTTTTGTATATCATGAGCGCATCTTTTTCAGCGGACTACAGGAATTTTGATTAAGTTTTTCGGGAATACCGGGGTTCAGTAAGATACAAGTTTAAGACCAGATTTGATGCAAATTGTTTAATGCGAGGCGGTCGGCTCTACTGCTTATCGAGCCTCAATGACCTTATCGTATTTCCAACAGTCATCGTTGCTTCTACGTAAGTCCAGCTGTTATCGGTAATGTGCCAGGTGCCGTTTAATAACAGTAAGGGATCTATAGCATTGGGAAAGTTGGCAATAATATTCATTGCAGAGGCATCGCCATCCCAATTGCCGGTGGCTTCTACTGTTCCACTTTTTATGGCGTTGACAGTGTAATTGCTAAAATATTGAAAACGATAGGTGGAGAAGTCGGTGGTAATGTTTGAGCCGTCAGAAATAAAACTGGTGATGACCCACTGGCCGTCCGTCATCGCTTTCATGATGGCGTTTTCAGCTTTTTTCTCGATAGTTTTTTTACAGCCAGCTAAGCAAATCAGACTTAATATGATCAGAAGCGATTTCATAAAAAATTGGATTGACAAAATATAAATTCGCCGTCGCATATGCAATAGATAATTTACCCTGAAAAAAGACGGTATTTACAATTCGGGGTATGCGCAAATGCCTTTGAAAAATCGCTATTTATTAAATTTCGGTTTGAAAAAATAATAAACATGGAAAAAACAGAATGGAGAAAAAATGGCTACCTGTTATCAACGGACAAATCAAAAATTGACGTTGAAGCAGTCCATACCTTTCTTTCTCACTCCTATTGGGCAGAGAATATTCCCTTGAAAGTGGTGCAGAAAAGTATTGATAATTCACTTTGTTTTGCAGTATATCGTCAACAAAGACTCATAGGCTTTGCAAGAGCGATAAGTGATTTTGCCACATTTGCCTATCTCGCCGATGTTTTCATTTTACCTGAAGAAAGAGGAAAGGGTTTGTCAAAATGGTTAATGGAGATCATCATGGATCATCCACAATTGCGCGGCTTGCGAAGATTTACCCTGGCTACAAGAGACGCTCACAGCCTTTATGCCCAATTTGGTTTCACTCCCTTTGATAGGCCCGAACGATGGATGCAGAAACATGACCCTGAAGTGTACAAAAGAAATGCGAATTGGAATTCAGTTGATGGTTAAATTGCCTGGGCTTGCAATATGCCACGCATCTCAACTAAAAGCCCCGCATTCTTACGGGAATTTGGGGCGAGGTTTTTCAACCTTGAGTTAGTTTTGGTATAACCCCGCTACTACCGGGATGGAAAATTTGGATCAGCTCTTATTTCTTCTATTTGCTGCAGATAATGTTTACTGTATGATGATATCAAAAGACAAATCTGGTAGCAGTCAAGCCACCCAAATGCCGTTTGAACTACATGATTTCTCAGGTCTTCAGTGGTGCCTTTCATATACTTGAAATGTTCTGCCCTGGTGAGTTTAAAACTTTCAAGGGCTTCTTCAATTGTCTTAAAGGAATTTTTCTTTAATTCAAATTGTTCGGGGATGCAGTTGTCTGCTGCCTGGAGCAATCTCTCATCTGTCCATTTAATTTCCAGGCGTTTTTCGGGATTTGCCGGCTGTTTCAGAGTACATTGCATCAGGTCCCATAAATTTTTTTCTAAAACAGCAGCATGATAAAGGCACTCTTTTATCGAGCATTTATCTCCTGAGGGTCTGAAATTGAGTTGTGACTTTGAAAGCCCTTTTATGCTTTTCAGTACATCATTTTTCGTATCCTTTAGATAGCTGACAACTAATTTTCTCTCTTTACCTGTAATGCTTGTTGAGGTTATTGTGCCTGCTAGTCCTGTTATCACCAACAATGCAAGCAGCAAATAACCGTATTTACTTCTTCGCATATCAAGGGTTTTAATGGTGAATGAGGCCGGAAGTCATCGCAGGGGTGGCGGATGGATACCGAAAAGTACGAAAGATTTTGTTTTCGCAATTTTTTTTATTTTAACAGGGAACTCTGCAGTAATTCGTGTGTTGAAAGGAATACGAATAAACAATACTTAACTTTCCAAAATGAAAGTTTCGGATATCATTTCATTTTTAGAATCCCTGGCCCATCTCTCATTACAGGAACATTATGATAACGCGGGGTTGATAATAGGTGACAAAAATTGGGAATGCAGTGGAGTCACTTGTTCCCTTGATGCAACCGAAGAAGTGATCAAGGAAGCCATAGCAAAGAATTGTAATCTATTGGTGGCTCACCACCCGATCATTTTTGGAGGGTTGAAAAAGATCAACGGAAAGAATTACGTTGAAAAAGCTGTAATAGCTGCTATCAAAAATGATATTGCGATTTATGCCATTCACACAAATCTTGACAATGTACTGGAAGGTGTGAATGGCAAAATAGCTTCTTTGCTTGGACTCCGGAATAATCTTATTCTTTCACAAAAAGATGCCGTTTTAAAAAAGCTTTTCACTTTTGCTCCCTTCGACAAAGCAGAACAAGTCCGTGATGCCATATTTAAGGCAGGTGGCGGAAACATCGGAAATTATAGTGAATGCAGTTTTAATGCTGAGGGTATCGGAACGTTCAAAGGCCAGGAGGGAGCAGATCCGTATGTAGGCGAAGTTGGTAAACAACACCAGGAAAGGGAGATAAAGATCGAGGTCATATTTCCCGGCTGGCTCGAAAATAATATTGTCACGGCCCTCGAGGCGGTTCATCCCTATGAAGAAGTTGCCTATGACATTGTTAACCTGGCAAATAAGCACCAGGGAATTGGCAGCGGCATAATAGGGGAGTTACCGGAGCCAGTCGATGAAATTAATTTTTTGAATGACATAAAAAGAATCTTCAATCTTAAGGTCATCCGTCACACTTCTTTACTGGACAAACCCATCAAAAAGGTCGCTATCTGCGGCGGGGCAGGGAGTTTCCTGATGCCATCGGCCCTGGCTGCCGGCGCAGATATATATATTACCGCCGATATGAAGTATCACGAATTTTTTGATGCCAATGGCCGTATGGTTATCGCCGATATTGGTCATTATGAAAGCGAGCAGTTCACCATAGACCTGTTAGCTGAGATTTTGGAGCAAAAATTCCCTAACTTTGCCGTCCTTAAAACTAAGGTAAAGACCAACCCTGTAAGGTATTTTACAGGAGGTAAGTAAATGGTGAGTGTGAACCGGTCGATAACTTAAAACAAAAACTATAAACAATAAATGGCACAGGTAAAAGAATTTTCAGTTGAAGAAAAACTTTCAGCACTGGTCACTCTTCAGAAGATTGAAAGTAAACTTGATGAAATTCATATTTTAAAAGGCGAGTTGCCGATGGAGGTAGCTGACCTTGAAGATGAAATAACTGGACTTCATTCCCGTCAGACGCGCATTGAAGAAGAGATCAATGGTATCACAGAATTTATTGAACAAAAGAAGGAAGCGATAAAGGAAGCCCAGGCATTGATAAAAAAATACGAAAAGCAAAGTGACAATGTAAAGAACAATCGTGAATTTGAAGCGATCAACAAGGAAATAGAAATGCAGCAGTTGGAAGTAAAACTTTGCGAAAAACACATTAAAGATGCCAATGAAGAGATAGCCGAAAAAGCAGTATTGTTGGAAAAGGCTAAAAAAGCCATTGCTGCTAAAGAGGGTGTTTTGAATACCAAGAAAGGAGAACTGGAAAAGATCATCGCAGCTACTGAAAAGGAAGAAAGACATTTTAATAAAATGGTTGCCGAAGCAAGAGAGCATGTAGACGATCGCCTGCTTACCAGTTATGATAAGATCAGGAAGAGCTATCGCAATGGTCTTGCAGTTGTTCCGGTAGAACGCGATGCATGCGGCGGTTGTTTTTATGCGATCCCTCCTCAAAAACAAAGTGAAATAAAACAGCACAAGAAGGTAATGGTGTGCGAGAACTGCGGCCGAATATTGGTTGATGAAGATCTGAACACCAAAGTTGAAATAAAATAGACATTGATGCATTGATCCAATAGATTTTTTCTTTTTTTATTTTCCCCCTGACATTTGTTTAGGGGGTTTTTTTATCACTGATTTCGCGGATTATCATGAATTCTCACGGATTTTATGATTAAAAAGATTGATTGATTAGCTGAACATTTAACCTGCAAAATCCGTGGTTTTGATCCGCGCAATCCGTGATGAATTTCCTAATTTGCTATCAAAATCATTTAATCGTGTAATCCGGGTACGTGATACAAAAACTTTTCATAAAGAACTATGCGATCATTGATGAACTTGAAATTGATTTTTCAAATAGGTTAAATATCATTACCGGTGAAACGGGTGCCGGAAAATCAATTATTGTTGGGGCTTTAGGTTTGATACTTGGAGAAAGAGCTGACAGCACAGCGCTTGTAAATAAGGAGAAAAAGTGTTTTGTGGAAGGTGTTTTTGACGTGCGTAGTAAGAAGGAAGTAAGAAATTTTTTAGGAGAAAATGATCTTGAGGAAGGCGATCAATTGATCATACGGCGTGAGATCTCAACGAATGGGAAATCGAGAGCTTTTGTAAATGATACTCCTGTTACCCTTTCGCAATTAAATGACCTCAGCTCCCTGCTCGTCGATCTTCACCGGCAGTTTGACACATTGCAATTAGAACAGGGCGATTTTCAAAGAGAAGTGTTGGATGCCATAGCCTCTCAAAGTGAACTGGTGAATACTTATCAGCAGGTTTTTAAAAAGTGGCAAACTTCAAAAAAGGAACTGGAAACACTAAGCGGGCAAAGAAAACAATTTGAAAAAGAGTTTGATTACAACCAGTTTCAGTACAATGAACTGGATGAGGCAGACTTTAAGGAAAATGAATTGGAGGAGCTGGACAAAGAGCTAAAACTTCTCAGTAATTCCGAAGGAATTAAAACTGTGTTGTCCAAAGTTCAAAATGACCTGGCAGAAGGTGAAAATCCCCTGGTCTCTCAATTGAAAGGTTTAATCAATCAATTGCAAACTTATTCATCCTATCATCCCGATCTGCCTTCACTTTTACAGCGTTTACAATCGCTGCAGATCGAATTACAGGATATTTCGGATGAAGTTGATCATATGAATGATCGTATTCATTATGATCCCTCAAAAATTGAGGAGATCGACAGCAGGTTATCTGCCGGGTATAAGTTATTGAAGAAACATGGAGTAAAAGTTACAAATGAGTTATTGGAAATAAAACGACAATTGGAAAGGAAACTCCATGCAGTATTAAATGTCGGCGAACAAATAGAGCTAAAGGAGAAAGAGACAGACAGATTATTTGCAGAGGCTGAACAAAGGGCTGTAAAGATTTCAGAAGGCAGAAAAAAACAAATAAGACCGCTGGAAGAAGAAGTAAATAAATTATTAGCACAAGTTGGAATGCCCAATGCAAAATTAAAGGTGGAGCTGAGAAATAATGAGGGATTGAATTTTTATGGATCAGACAAGATCGAATTTTTATTTGATGCAAATAAGAGTGGACAATTTCAACCCATCAGGAAAGTGGCAAGCGGTGGTGAACTGAATCGTTTGATGCTTTGTATAAAATCACTGGTAGCCCAGTCTGTTGACCTGCCGACGATGATGTTCGACGAGATCGATACCGGCATATCCGGAGAAGCAGCAAGACAGGTGGGGATCATTATGAAAGGGCTTGCTTCTAAACGACAGATCATTTGCATCACTCATCAACCCCAGATCGCCGGCAAAGCAGATGCTCATTTTTTTGTTTATAAAGACGTTGTGGACGACATGGTAAAAACAAACCTCCGGCAATTGACCAAAGAAGAACGTATAACCGCTATTGCCAAAATGTTGAGTGGAGAAAAACCAACAATTGCCGCTATGGAAAATGCGCGGGAGATGGTGATGAATTAACTTTTAATTTTTCGATTTGAAAATCAGGAAAGATCTTAATTGAAACTAAGGGCAATTATCATATTACTCGTTATCCTTGCTTCTCTCATTCCTGCATACAGCCTTAATAAATATTTGCAGAAGTTCATAAGACCGAGACAATCTTTGGTCAGGCTATTTTCTTATTTATTAAGCGGAATGTTACTGGTCTTTGTATATACTCTATTGCTTGTTTTTTTGATAAAGCTCATCTTTCCCAACTCTTAAAGAGTTGGGAAAGATGAGCTTTATCAAAAA
>Ga0207706_10000632_pt1 | contig 37313 bp, 40 predicted proteins | sample KBSC53metaG_FD_184318 | JGI IMG/M metagenome (GOLD analysis project Ga0207706, IMG submission 184318) | Corn rhizosphere microbial communities from Kellogg Biological Station, Michigan, USA - KBS C5-3 metaG (SPAdes) (version 2) | ecosystem: Host-associated > Plants > Roots > Rhizosphere > Soil ... | reverse complement strand
GGCTTCGGCGTGATACCGACCATTAAGCGGAAAAGCGAGGACGAAAAGTAATGCAGCGTCGCAGGCTGGGAAGCACCCGTCATCATAAATGTGCGCGCCCCCCTTGACGAGCACCCCACGGTATCCCTAACCTGCGCACAGGATCAAACGGTGCAGGCTTGACTCGAGGTCAAGCCGCCTGGTCGGAAGGGAGAGAGTCCCTTCAGTCGAAGGCGCGGATGCTGGCCCCTTTCAGGGGTCGCCCGCGCCTTCTGTGTTTTCAACCTCTTGGCGTTGCTACGCCTCTGGAGGTCTCGTGTTTCGCACTGCGCTGGCGTTCCTGGCCCTGGCGATCATGGCTGCGGTGTTGGGCACAGGGAGGATTCTCCCGAGTGCCACCAGCATCGCTACCCTGCTCTTCTATCTATTCCTTGCCGGGTTTGTGGTCGCGCTATTACTGGGGCTCATCACCGGCAGAAAGACCGCATCCTAGCGAGCAGAACAGCTGGGCCTTCATGACGCGACTGACATGTTGGACATTCGCGGTGAGAATGTCAGAGCTGACTCAACGGTGGATCAACGCCGAGGCTATGCTTGGTGCGGAGTAAAGTTGTGAAATAAATGTGATCCTCGGCACTTCGAGTGATCACGCTGCTTGGTAAACTGTATCCGTTGGAAAAATGATGGCTTGGCATCGGGCCAAGCCGCCTGGTCGGAAGGGGAGTTGGCCCCTTCAGTCGAAGGCGCGGATTCCCGTCATGGACGGGTTCGCGCCATTTCATTTTTCCGGACCAGGTAACAAATGCATTACATCGGTGGAACCTCCACCATGATCCTTTGAAGGGAGTCGATTTCATGAATTCGGACCAGCTCGAAGGCACTTGGAAACAGCTCAAAGGAAAAATCAAACAGCGTTGGGGCCAGCTGACCGACGATCAGCTCGACATCGTGAGCGGCAACTGGGATCGCCTGAGCGGCTTGATCCAGACCCACTACGGTGAGGCCAAGGGAGAGGCCGAGCGTCAGGTGAAAGAATTTCGGGAACAGTATGAAACGGAGCGTGACATCAAGGCGGGTCGATAAGACGGCAACGGGTGGAACCGGTTCCTGGCACCGAGGATTCGATGATCGATAACGACACGTGGTTTGGACGATTCGCCAAACACGGCGCCCGCTGGACTGGGCGCCCTGTGGCATTCGGCGTCGCGGTCACCATCGTGCTGATTTGGGCGGTGACCGGGCCGCTGTTCAGGTTCAGTGATACCTGGCAGCTGGTCATCAACACCGGAACCACGATCATCACGTTCCTCATGGTGTTCCTGATTCAGAACACGCAGAACCGGGACACGATGGCGCTCCAGATCAAGCTCGACGAGTTGATACGGGTGCTCCCCGCGGCGCGCAATCTGTTACTCGACCTGGAGGAGCTGGACCAGGATGCCCAGGAGAAGATCCGCACCGAATACACCCGTCTCGCCGAGCAGTTCCGGCGCCGTGGTGTCGGTGGACGCTCGCTGCGGGCAATGCCCGCCGAGGAGGATAGCGCCAGTGCCTGAGTGGCCGGCGCTGCAAGACGTCGCCGCTGTCAGGCGGCCAGCAGGCAAGGAAGGAGTACGACTCGTACTCAGGCACTTACGGCGGCAGGCAGAAATAGTGGTGCGGGGCCGCCGGAACCAGATCCCGCGCCACGACATGAACCGGGAGTCTTCGACTTCCAGATCCATACTCTAGCAGGAGGAAGTAAAAATGCTGTCACGTAAACTCACGCTGTGCGCAGGAGCAGGACTGCTGTTTGCGCTGGCCAAGCCCATCGCTACCAGCTGGACGGCCACCCTCTCGCCCGTCGGCGGCTCGGCCGTCAGCGGAACGGCGACGGTTGACGTTCCAGACGCCGGTATGGCCAAGCCCGATCAGGCTCCGCCTGCAGGCGCGTACGATTCGGCTAAGAAGGCCGCTCCCGCTCCCGCCCCCGGTGGCGAGTCCGCCAGGGCCAGCATCACGATCAGTGGAGCGAAAGAAGGGGAGTATCCCTGGCGCGTGAACTCGGGCAAGTGCGGCTCGAGTGCACCGGCTGTAGGGTCCGAGAGCGCGTATTCGCCGATCAAGGTGTCAGCGGATGGTAAGGGCACGGCCCAGGCCAACATCAGCGCGAAGCTGATGCCCGGCACCGACTACTCGGTAAGCGTGCAGAAGTCCAAGTCGGACAAGGCCGTCATTTCCTGCGGCGATCTGCAGGGTGGTGGCGACCAGATGCAGATGCCCCCGCGCGATACGACTGCACCCAAGCCGTAAGCGCGTAGCAGGACCGGGAGCGGGGCGCTCCCGCGCTTCATGTCAGGCGGAGGTTTGTGACGCTGGCGCTCAAGCAATGAAGGAGCAGGCGCCGCATTCCTCCGCCATCGCCCCCACCCAGCCAGGAAGGCGTGCATTCCGGAGTGTGTGCCGGACGTGAACGTAGAATCTCGGGAGGAAGGAAAAATGCTGTCACGTAAACTCACGCTGTGCGCCGGAGCAGGACTCCTGTTCGCGCTGGCCAAGCCCATCGTCACCAGTTGGACCGCCACTCTCTCACCCGTCGGCGGCTCCGCCGTCAGCGGGACGGCGACGGTTGACGTTCCGGATGCCGGCATGGCAAAGCCCGATCAGGCTCCGCCTGCTGGCGCCTACGATTCCGCGAAGAAGGCCGCTCCGGCCCCCGCTGGTGAGACCGCGAAGGCGAGCGTCACCATCAGTGGAGCGAAGGAAGGGGAATATCCCTGGCACGTGCATACGGGTAAGTGCGGTTCGGCGGGGCCTCCTGTCGGCAGCGCGAGCGCGTATACCCCGATCAAGGTTTCGGCGGATGGCAAAGGCACTTCGCAGGCCAACATCAGCGCCAAGCTGACGCCCGGCACCGACTATTCCGTGAACGTGCACAAGTCCAAGCAGGACATGGCGGTCATTTCCTGCGGCGATCTGAAGGGTGGTGGCGACCAGATGCAGATGCCCCCGCGCGATACGACTGCACCCAAGCCGTAAGCGTGTAGCCAGGAAGGCCTGACGTGAACGTGGAATCTCAGCCGGAGAAGCACATGTTGGTACGCAAACTCACACTCTGTGCCGGAGCCGGTGTTCTCTGGGCCCTGGCTGCGCCGTTCAACACCACTTGGATGGCGACCCTCAGCTCGGTCGGTGGGTCGAACATTACCGGGACGGCGACGGTCGACGTCAGCGATGCTGCTGCGCCGAGCATGCAGAAACCGGACACCACCAAGGTGCCCGGTGATACCGCGAAGGCGACTGGAGGATCGTGGGCCGCCATCTCGATCAACGGCGCCACACCGGGTGAGTATCCCTGGAAGATCGGCTCCGGCCGCTGCGGCACCGAGGCAATGTCGGTCGAAGGCACCTACCCGCCCATCAAGGTGGATGCCGAAGGCCGTGGCATTGCACGGGCGAACGTTCCCTTCCAGCCCAAAGCGGGAGGAGAATATTCGGTGAGCGTCCTGAAGTCGCAGTCGGACAGGGCGGTCATCGCCTGCGGTAAGCTAGAGCCCTCGGGTCAGGCGACGCCGCCCGCGGCGCGCGATACGACGGCGCCGAAGCCGTAACGCTGATTCGGGCAGGGTATGACGGGCGCGTTCGGCCCGTCAGAGACGGAGGGATGGTGGCTACTGCTTCTGACAGCATTGGTGCAGGAGTCGCCTCCCTTCGTTTTCGTTCGTCGGGACTCAGATCCGCTGCCGTTCGAAGAAGTGCCGCAGCAACGCGCCGCATTCCTCCAGCATGACTCCGCCTCTTACCTCCGGGCGATGATTGAGCCTGGGGTTTCGCAGCAGATCACCGACCGATCCTGCCATGCCGGCCTTTTCATCCCACGCCCCAAAGACGACACGACCTACCTTCGCCAGCACGATGGCGCCGGCGCACTGGGCACAAGGTTCGAGCGTGATGTAGAGAGTTGCGCCCGGAAGCCGATCTTCGCCGGTGTGGGAGAGGGCGCGCTGCAACGCGAGAAACTCAGCATGGGCGGTCGGATCCCGGCGAGCCACCGTTTCGTTGTGGGCCTCGCCGAGAATCACTCCCTCCTGCACTACAACGGCGCCGACCGGGACTTCGCCTGCTGCGTCTGCCGTCCTGGCCAGTTCGAGTGCCCGCTCGAGCCCGGTACGATCTTCGGGCCGGAGCGGCGACTCAGGCACTCACGGCCTCGGGTGCCCGTCCCTTGCGGGTGAAGCGCAACGCTCCGCCCTGCACATCCACCATCACCGTATCGCCCTCGCTGTAGGCGCCCTCCAGCAGCTCCAACGCGATCGGGTTCTGCAGCCGGCGCTGAATCACCCGTTTGAGCGGACGCGCGCCGTACACCGGATCGTAGCCCTCCTGCGCAATGAACTGACGAGCCTCGGGACTCACCACCAGCTTGATCTGGCGCTGCGCGAGCAGGCGCTCCAGCCCGGTCAATTGCAGATCCACGATCTTCGCCAGATCGTCCCGGGTCAGCTGGCGGAATACGATTATCTCATCTACCCGGTTCAGGAACTCGGGCCGGAAGTGTTGGCGCAACTGCTCCAATACGTTCCGCTCGACCAGAGACCAGGCCTCGGCATCCCGCACATCGCCCGCCTCGACGATCAGGTGGCTCCCGAGATTCGAGGTCATGATGATGACGGTGTTCCGAAAATCCACGACCCTGCCCTGACTGTCGGTGAGCCGGCCGTCATCCAGGATCTGCAGCAACACGTTGAAGACGTCGGGGTGTGCCTTCTCGATTTCGTCGAACAGGAGGACGCTGTAGGGTCGCCGCCGTACTGCCTCGGTAAGTTGCCCACCCTCCTCGAAGCCCACGTAGCCCGGCGGAGCGCCGATCATCCGCGCCACCGAGTGTTTCTCCATGTACTCCGACATGTCGAGCCGGACCATGGCCCGCTCGTCGTCGAAGAGGAACTCGGCGAGCGCGCGGGCAGTCTCCGTCTTGCCGACGCCGGTCGGGCCCAGGAAGATGAACGAGCCGGTGGGACGATTGGGATCGGCCAGACCGGCGCGGCTGCGGCGCACCGCATTCGCAACCGCCTGGACCGCGGCTTCCTGTCCCACCACTCGCTTGCCCAGCTCGGCCTCGAGCCGCGTCAGCCGCTCGCGGTCGGATTCGAGCATCTTGGAGACCGGAATGCCGGTCCACTTCGCTACGATCTCGGCGATCTCTTCCGCTTCCACCTCTTCCTTGAGATATCGGGCCGACTTCTGGATCTCCTGCAGTCGTTTCTCCTGGCTCGCGATCTTCTGCTCCAGCTGCGGAATACGGCCGTACTGCAACTCGGCCGCCTTCTGCAGGTCTCCCTTTCGGGTGGCCTGATCCACCTCGGTACGGAGACTCTCCAGCTGGGTCTTCATGTTCTGGAGTTCCTGGATCGCGGCCTTCTCGGCCTGCCACTGCGCCTTCATCGAATCGGTGCGCTCGCGTAGCTGGGAGATCTCCTTGTCCACCGCGGCACGGCGCTCTTTGGCGGCTTTGTCCTTCTCCTTCTGCAAGGCCTGCCGCTCGATCTCGAGTTGGACGATGCGGCGCTCCACCTCGTCGATCTCCTGAGGGAGGCTGTCGATCTCCATGCGCAGCTTGCTTGCGGCCTCGTCCACCAGATCGATCGCCTTGTCGGGGAGGAAGCGGTCGCCGATGTAGCGGTCCGAAAGCGTGGCGGCAGCGACCAGTGCGTTGTCGGTGATCCGAACGCCGTGATGCACCTCATACTTCTCCTTGAGACCGCGCAGAATCGCGATGGTATCCGCGACACTTGGCTCCCCCACCAGGACCGGCTGAAAGCGCCGCTCGAGGGCGGCGTCTTTCTCGACGTGCTTCCGATATTCATCGAGCGTCGTCGCACCGACGACGTGTAGCTCGCCCCGGGCCAGCGCCGGTTTCATCAGGTTGCTCGCATCCACGGCACCCTCGGCCGCGCCGGCGCCAACCAGGGTGTGAAGCTCATCGATGAAAACGATGTAGCGCCCTTCGTTTTCGGTCAGCTCCTTGAGCACCGCCTTGAGCCGCTCCTCGAATTCGCCGCGGTACTTGGCACCGGCCAGCAGCAGGCCGATGTCCAGGGCCACGATCTGCTTGCCCCGCAGAGATTCGGGAACGTCCCCATTGACGATACGTTGAGCTAATCCTTCGACGATGGCCGTCTTGCCCACTCCCGGCTCGCCGATCAGGACCGGATTGTTCTTGGTTCTCCGCGAGAGGACCTGCATTACCCGGCGCACTTCTTCATCCCGGCCGATCACAGGATCCAGCTTCCCGTTGCGGGCCTGGTCGGTGAGGTTCCTCGTGTAGCGCTCGAGTGCCTGGTACTTCTCCTCGGGGGACTGGTCGGTAACCCGATGGGCTCCTCGCACTCCCTCGAGTGCCGCGCGCAGCTCTTTGCCGGAGATGCCGTGGGCGCTCATCAACCCGCGGGCGGTAGTGCCTTTCTCGTCTACCAGCGCGAGGAGCAGGTGCTCGGCAGAGACGTAGGCGTCGCCGAGAGACTTGGCCTCGTTCTCGGCACGATCGAAAACGCGGGTGAGTTCCCGGCTCAGGGTTGGTTCGGCGGTCGCCCCGGCCTGGGTGGGAAACTTGGCGATTTCGCGCTCGATCTCCTCCAGCAGAGCCGTGACGTTGAGACCGGATTTCTGAAGCAGCGGGCGCACCACACCTTCGCTCTGGTTGAGCAGGGCGGCGAAGAGATGGGCATCGTTGGTGACAGGGTTGCCGCGACGAGCAGCGTCGGCTCCGGCGTCGCGAAAGGCCTCTTGGGCCTTGATGGTCAGTCGTTCTGGTCTGATCATTGGGGGATTTTCTCTCTCGGGCCCCGCGATGGCAAGCGGTGTACCCGAGTATTCTGCCGAAGTGACAGGGCGGACCGGCGGACCGGCGGACCGTTAAGAAATGCGGTACTGAGTTAGACCCTCAAGCCCACCCTCCGACCGCCCGTCCGCTCTTTTTGTCCGGTCTGTTCGTCCGCTCTGTTCGTCCGCTCTGTTTCGTCCGCCTCGTCCGCCTCGCCCTGCCGTCCGCTACTTCCTCGCGATCAGCTTCAGCGTAAACCGCTGGCCATCCACCGAGAGCTGTGCGTAGTAGACCCCGGGAGTCACCTCACGTTTGCCATCGGCAAACTTCCCGTCCCAGAAGGCCTCGTAAGCCCCGCAGCTCAGATGGATGTCGTCGATTGGTTCTCCGTTCAGATTGTGTAAGACCGGTACCGCCACTGCCTGCACCAACACGTTGTAGATCTTCAGACTAACCAGGGGCTGATGGCCTCTCTCACAGACTTCGGGATGAATGACGAACGGAATCGTCGTCGAAGGAAAAAAGGGATTTGGGAAGTTGTCACGCAACTCTATGGGCGGTGGTGGGCCGCGCTCCTGGGCGGCCATGGGACAACTTGCCATCGCCAGGATTGCAAGGCTCCACCCCGGCCAGCGCAAACTGACCATGGGTCACCTCATCATTTGCTTATAGGCAAAATGTCCGAGTGGGAGACCACAGGCAAGGCAGGCTCAGTGGCCCACCAGCCGGCGGGCATCCCCCGAGCGCACGGTGACTCGTTCGCGATCAGCCCACTCCAGTAAGGGGATCAGGTACTTCCGGCTCAGGCCCAAACGGTCCCGCAGGGCCGGTGGTGTAATCGGACCCTTGGAGCCGAGCTCAACCAGCGCCGCGCGAAACTGTCCCAGAGCTTCCGCCGAGTAGTATCGCTCCGGCTCCACTTGAGAGATCGCACCGCTCCGTGCGGCGAGACGCAGGGCGTCCCGCACCCCCTTCGCACCGGCGGCTCGCTCCAACTCGGCGATATCCGGCGGGGTCAACCCTCCGGCTCGCACCAGCTCGACCAGACGGCCAATGAGCGCGGACCCACCCTCGACGCCGGGCTTGAAGTCGGGAGTGTGAACGAACCCCTCCGCGGCCACGAGTCGCTTCGCTGCCACCAGTCGTTGCAGCGCCGCATCCACCAGGTGCGACGGCTGCCGAACGCCGTGGCGCAACGTTTCCTGAGGGGCTCCCTGCTCTGCGGGATGCGCTCGTTGATAGGTCGTGACTGCAGCCATCAACTGCGACTGAACCAACTCAAGCTGGTCTTCCGGCACGATCCAATTGGACGGGAGCCGGGCAGCACCCGTGATCGCCACCTGCCCGGCAGCGCCGGATGTTATCCCCAGAAGCATCGGAAGTCGGCCACTCTCGAGACCGGCGGGCCTGCGTCTCACGAGCGCCTCCCCGCGTCGCGCAGGATCCTCTTCAGTCAGGCCGGGCTCGAGCGCCGAAGAGCGGCGGGGGGGATCAGGGTCGGCGATCCATCCACCTCCAATCGTCTCCACCGGGCTGTAGCCGCGTAGCACGAACCGGTCACCTCCCCGCGCTACCGTAGGCGTTTCCAGCAGCAGGCGAATCGCACCCGATTGCCCCGGCAGTAAAGGAGACTTGAGCCGTATCCTCGCCAGAACCTCGGCAGACCCCAGATGGATCCGGACCCGGCCACGGTGCGAAAGTTGGCGCGGCGCGGATGGGATCAAGGTCACCACGGCATCGAGTACTGTCGTAGCGGCCCAGGGTTCGTTCTCCCGGACCAGCACGTCGCCCCGGTGAATGTCTTCGCGCTCGATTCCCGCTATGCCGACAGCAGTGCGCGCTCCCGGGACGCTTCGCTCGAGGTCGCTGCCGTGGTTCTGGATGGTCCGCACTCTGCCCACACGACCGGAGGGGAGGACGCGCACCGTTTCCCCCCGGGCGAGACTCCCCGACCATGCGGTCCCCGTCACAACGGTTCCCACACCGGCAACCGAGAGCGCGCGATCGATCGGAAGGCGAAACAAGTCATCGAGTGGACGCGACGGGAGACGCTCCGCGAGCTGCTTGATTCCCTCGCGCAACTCGGGGATGCCATCCCCACGCGTCGCCGAAACAAGTATCGGTGACGAAAAGGGGACCGGGCCTTCCGAAAGCCATTCGCTTACCTCGAGTGCCACCATCTCGGCCCACTCGCGTTCGACGGTATCCACCTTGGTGATCACCGGAATGCCGGCGGGTATCCCCAGCTGCTGCACCACCGCCAGGTGTTCCCTGGTCTGGGGCATGATGCCCTCGTCCGCCGCCACGACAAGCAGGACGAGGTCGATCCCGGCCGCGCCCGCCACCATGGTGCGCACCAGATCCTCATGGCCCGGGACATCTACTACCCCCGCGGTAACTCCATCGCCCAGGTCGAGTGAGGTGAAGTGAAGGTCGAGGGTGATGCCCCGCCGCTGTTCTTCCGCGAGCGGATCCATGCGGCGCCCGGTGAGCGCTTCGAGCAGGGTAGACTTGCCGTGATCGATGTGCCCAGCGGTGCCGATGATCATGCGGCGCTCCAGCTCCGGGCGCACCAGAACTCGAGGCCGGGTAGCTCGGCGCCTTCGCCGAGGTGATACCTGATGTATCGGGTTACCAGCCTGCGGTGCGCGGCGGCGTGGCGTTCATCGAGCGTCGGTACGGCATCGTTGTCCGAGAGCAGAACCTCGAGGTCCGCCCGATCCGATGCGGGGAGTCGGGCGGACTTTGTCTCGCCGGCACAACGGGCGCAGAGCGCACCGCCGTCTTCGGCGCTGAACGCCATGGGCCCGTCGGCTACGACTGGAGCGCCGTCGCGAGCGCAATCCTCGAGCGAAGGCGCGAAGCCCAGAATACCGGCCAGGCCCCAAAGCAGTTTGATCCCCAGCGCCGGGACCTCATGCTCGGGAGCGTCTTCCAGCTGCGCCAGGGCGAGATGGAGAAACTGGTAGATCTCGGGATGGGGATCCGCGGGGGCAAACCGCATCGTCACTTCGGCGAGCGCCGACGCGGCGGCGTAGCGGTCCATGTCCCGCGCCAAGGCGACATGGAGCCGCGTTAGATCGAAGGCAGTCAGGATCTGAAGATCGCGCCGCTCGGAGATGATGATGTGAGCCTGCCCCAGGCTCAACAACTGCATCGCGGCGCCGAAACGGCTTCGGGGTCGCAGGGCGCCTTTGGCGATCACCGACTGCACGCCGTAGTCCCGGGTAGCCAGCCGGACGATTTTCGAGGTCTCGCCGTAGCGGATCGTCGAAAGCACCACCGCGGGAGTAGAAACCAGAGGCATGCAGGGAAACTAACAGCCGATGCCTCACCTCCGCCGCGCTACGGCGAGGGGGGAATCTGGCTCGTGGTGGCGCCGACCGGGCATTCACCCAGGGTGATGGTGCCGCTTTCCGTCAGATCCTGACGGAGAACGTGGGCGACTCCTGGCGTACCCCCGGCGCAGGGACCAGTCTCCAGGGCGTAGATCCGGCCTTTGCTATCCACCTGCACCGCGGAGTTCGACGGAATCGGTACCCCATCTCCCGCGCCGTGAAGGACACGGCTGTTCTGGGTATCGAAGGTCATGACCCCTTCGTCATAGGAGCTGATGTAGACCCGGCCGGTAATCGCCGTGAGCGGGCCGGGAGCGCGGCCGAATCCACCGAAGTTGCCCAGCTCGATACGGTCCACCGGATCGATGACCGAGAGGCGTCCCCGGTCCGCGCCGGCGTATCCGCCGGTATTCATGACGTAGATCAATCCGTCCGGAGACACCGTCGCACCGAGTCCCGCATTGCCCGGCCCCGGCAGCGGGATGGAATCGATGCCAGTGGCCCTCGCATTGGTGGTGGGATCGATAACGGTAATCCAGCTTTCACCCGCCACCGCAAAGTTCACCAGGTTGCCGTTGATCACGAAGATACGCCCGCGAGTGTAGACCACCCCCTGCGGGTACACGCCAACGTCCACGCTGGCGGTGTCGCCGGTCAGATAATTGACCTTGGTGACCGTGTTGAGATTGGGATTCGCCACGTAGGCAATCGAGTCGTCCACGATGGCGGAGCCGGTGGCGCCGGAATTTGCCTCGAGGGGAATCGTGCGAGCCACGGTGCCCGTGATGAGATCCACCACGGCAACCGCATTGTCGAGCCCCATGGGCACGATCGCAACGCCGTTGAGCGCGCTGACGTTGACCGGTGTCGCGCTGACGCCGCCGAGCGGGATCTTGATTGCCGCGGTGGGGTCATCCACCGGGACGACGCTGAGGCTCACCTCGGTGCTGTTCACGACCAGAAGAACCTCGGTGGCGGGTGGCGCCGGAGCGGTGGTATCGGCACAGGCGGATATGGCTGCAAGGATGGCGACAAGAGAGACAAGACGTTTCATGGCGTTCCTGCTGTGAGCGAGAGGGTTAAGCTACGCCCGGGGCTGGGAAACCCGGCGATGAATTCCGCGCGGCGATCCGTGAGATCGTGGACTTCGCCACGCAAAAGGAGGAACTGGGTGATGCGGCGTTCGATGGCGGCGTCAAGGAGGCCGAACGCGGGGAGCGGATTGATGCCGGAACTGTTGGGATAACGGATCCCTACGTAGTGCCAGCGAGCATCGAACGACCACGGCCCCGGTTGCCAGAGAATTCCCGCCTCGGCGGTGCCCAGCGGGCGATAGAGCACCTGTGACCCGTTCGGCACATCGCGAGTCACCGAGGCGATGGTACCGGACCCGGTGATCGCAAGTTGGTGGAATGGCCGCACCGTGAGGCTGAACTCGCCTCCCTCACGCCGCACGTCGAAGTTGCGAGGGGTCCACACGAAGCCGTAGGCCGGGCTCAGGCCCCAGAGGACCATGTCGCCCACCTCGCCCTTGAAGCCCCGTACCGACACCGAGGCACCGGCGAGCACTCCCAGCTCCTGTCGAACTCCTCCTTCGATCTCCCACCGCACTCGCTCGGGCCGGAGGTCGGGATTGAGACGGACTCCGTTCCCTTCCCGAAAGAAGAGGTCTGCGAGGACCGGGACCGTGACGCCGTTGCCGAAGCCGGCGGTGATTTCTGTTCCCTTATGCTGCCAGGCGAGATCGGCGCGCGCAGAGACAATGGGAGCCGACAGATCGGTCCACATGTCCATACGGACGACCGGCGAGATGCTGAATGACTCCGCTCCCCGCGGTCGCAGTCGGGCATCGAGGCGAATGGCGCCCGAGGTGAACCGGGCGTCGTCGGCGATCCGGTCGCCGGAGAATCGATCATGGCGTCCTTCGATCCTGGTGCCCACGTCGCCCGAGAGCCCCGCCAGCTTCACCTGCCAGCTGGTTCCCAAACCGGCAGAGACTCCGATACCACTGGTCGAGGCATCGTATGGAGCGCCGACCGGAGGCGAAGCGTCGCGATAGCTGCTGGATAGCCACTGGAATGAGCCGCGAAGCTCGACCGCCTTGGTCGTGCGGAATCCCAACAAGACGGAACGATCAACGGCTTGAGCCGTGGGCGTCGGGTTGGTGACCGGACCCGGGAGGCCTCGATCCGACGCAGTGCCGCGCAGCGTGAAATCCGCTCCGAGAGACACCCTGCCGTTGAAGCTCCAGATGCCCCCACCCGCGTTTTGCCGGTCCGCTTCTCCCGACCCTCGCACCGGCGGCACGTCGTAGGCGTATCCATCGGGTAGCCACTCGTGCGCCACGAATAACGTGGCCGGGCCAGCACTGCCCGCGCCGGAGAGATTCGCCGCGCTATAAGAGGAGACACTACCGGAGACCTGGGGAGCGAAGCGCCGCTTGGTCTCCACATTGATGACACCAGAAATCGCCCGATTCCCTTCCCTGGGGCCCTGGGCACCGGGCACCAGTGTCACGCGCTCTACTCCAGCAGTGGGAATCCGGCTAAGGTCTGCGCGACCGGTAAACGGATCGTTCACCGGGAAGCCATCGAGCAAGACCAGTACTTCGTCCGGTGCTCCCCCGCGCACCTGAGGCTCGGCAGCACCGCCCGCGCCTCGGCGGATCGCAATGCCCTCCCATCCATCGAGCGCCTGGCCCAGGTTGCTTCCCCGGTGGCGCAGGAATTCGCCGCTTGCGGTGAGGCCAGCGCTGTTCGCGGCCATGACCGTGATCGTGTCCAGCTCGACCGCTTGCGCGGCCAGACGGACCTCGATCTGCTGCGACAGACCGGGCAATACCTCGACGCCTCGTACGTCGGGCGCGTACCCGACTCGTCTCACTCGCAATTCATAGCGACCTGCATCCAGCGAACCGAACAGGAAGGTCCCGTCCCGCCCTGTAGTAACGAGGAACCCACCGATCGCCACATCGGCACCGGAGAGCGGGTCACCCGACTGGGCATCCAGCACCCGGCCCCGCACCTCCGAAGGCGCCTGAGCGAGCAGCACTCGAGACAGGAGCGCAAGCATGCCGACCAGAGCGAGGCTCTTCATCGGCGTTTCTCCGCCGGCCGGAGCGGCACCACTTGAGGTGATCCATCGCTCCACGGAATCACCGCGACCGGCCAGTCGAACACCCGGGCTACGACGGCCTCGGTCAACACCGCATCCGGCCTACCTTCTGCGGCAACCCTGCCCTCCTCGAGTAGCAGCATACGATCGGCGTAGCGCGCTGCGAGGTTCAAGTGATGGGTGACGACGATCGCCCCCAATCCGGTTCCCACCAGCTCGCGGATCAGCTCGAAGACTTCCATCTCATGCCGGACATCGAGTGCTGCAGTCGGCTCATCCAGGACCAGTGCCTCGGGCTCCTGGGCGAGCGCGCGGGCTACGCGGGTACGCTGCCATTCACCACCCGAGAGAGTGTCGATCCGACGATCGGCGAGACGAAGCACGTCGGCGCGCTCAAGTGCGCGCTCAACCGCGGCCCAGTCCTGGGCACGCGGAGGCGCGATCGGGCCGAGATGGGGATAGCGACCCAGGAAGACCGACTCTCGCACCCTGAGCGAGAAGGCCGGTTCCTCCCGCTGAGTCACCACACCGATTACCCGAGCCAATTCCGGCCTGCGCCACCCGCCGATTGGTTTTCCGTTGATGCTTACGGTGCCGGACTCGTGAGGAACTACGCCGAGCAATGCCTGGAGCAACGTGGTCTTGCCGCTTCCATTGGGTCCTACCACCGCAACCAACTCACCCTTGGCGAGGGTGAGACTCACCCCATCGAGAGCACGCCGCGGCGCTCCCGGATACCGTACGCTGAGGTGGTCGGCGGTGATGATCATGCAAGCGTCCGACGAAGCAATAGCGCGAAGAGTGGTACGCCCACGAGCGCCGTCACCACTCCGACCGGCAACTCGAGAGGGCGTACGACCGTGCGAGCCAGCGCGTCGGCCAGCACCAGAAACGCGCCGCCGACCAAGAACGTGATTGGAAGAAGCGTGCGATGCAGCGGTCCCCAGAGCCGGCGGACGGCGTGCGGGACGACGAGGCCGACGAATCCGATGATTCCGCAGGTGGCAACACCAACTGCGGTGAGAAGGCCTGTCGACAGATAAACCACGCGCTTGGTGCGCTCCAGCTCGACCCCGAGGTGCTGGGCCGAATCTTCGCCGAGTGCCAGGAGATCCAGCGCCCGGGCGTTGGCGAACAGGAGCGCCAGCGGAATCGTCGCGTAGAGTGCGAAGGTGCCGAGGCCTTGCCACGATGCGCCGCCGAATCCTCCCAGCAACCAGAGGAAGGCGTTGCGCAGCTGGCTGGAGTCGGACAACGCGATCACGGCACTCATCACCGCCACCGCGAAGGCTCCGACTACGACTCCGGCCAGCAGCAGCACTCTCACATCCATTCGCCGGCCTTCGACCAGACTCAGTCGGTAGACCAGGGCGATCGCAAGCATCGCCCCGGCGAACGCGGCGAGCGGGACACTGAGCCGGCCTCCGCCACCCAACGAGATTGCAACCACGGCGCCGAGTCCCGATCCACCGGAGAGGCCGAGCAGATAGGGATCGGCGAGCGGGTTCCTTATCATCGCCTGCAAGGCGCCGCCGCAGACGCCCAGGCTTCCCCCTACCGCAAAGGCGAGCAGCGCTCGAGGCAACCGCAGCTCGCGCACGATGGAAGCAGAGGGAGAGGCGGGATTCACCAGACCGTCCCACACCTCGGAAGGCCGGAGCGACACGGCCCCCGCCAGAATGCCGACCGCGAAGGCCGCCAGGATTGCTCCACCGAGCCACAACGCGCGTGATCTCATGGGCCGCGATGAAGCAGTGAGGAGAGCTGAGTGATTGCTTCGGGTGCGCGAGGGCTCGGCCGGTTGTAGGACGAATTGGTCACCCGAAGGAATCGCTTTTCCCGGATGGCGCGGACGGTCTGCCACTCGGGCCGCTCCGCAAAGGCAGGAGTCCCTTCCGTGGTGACAAACACCAGGTCGGGATCTCGCTTGACCACTGCCTCCACGCTGACCTGGGCCGATGACGACTGCACGTCGGCGAAGAGATTTCGACCACCCGCCCGTTCCACCAACTCGGTAAGGAAACTTCCGGCTCCAACGGTCATCGGCGGCTGGTCCCAGACCAGGATCAACACCTTCGGTCGTGAGGCGGAGTCGGCGTCGACCGTTGCCCGGGCCAGCGCGGAATCGAAGGCAGTGGCGAGAGAGTCGGCGGAGAAGACCCGTCCGGTGAGCCGCCCCAGCACAGCGGAAACCCGGTCCACGTCGGCGAGGCGATCCACACTCATCTGGATCACCGGGATCTTCAGAGCACGCAACCCCGACGCCGCTTCGGCGTTCTGCGCCGAGCGATAGAGGACAACCAGATCAGGGTGCTGGGCAACGATGGCTTCCAGGTTGGGGCGGATCCCGTCTCCCAGATTGGGGACCTGGGCCGCAGCGGGGGGATAGTCGCACCAGGCGGTGCGTCCGACGAGGTGGGGGCCAGCGCCGATGGCGAAGAGCAGCTCGGTTGTGGCGGGAATCAGCGAGACGATGCGGCGTGCCGGCTCCGCGAGGCGCACAGTGTCACCCGCGTCATCCACAACATGGATGCGTCCCGCTGAGGCCTGGGGAGAAGCGCAGGCGACGAGCACCGCGGCCGCGAGGGCCGTGGATCGCAGGATGCTGATTCGTCCCCAGAGGTGCATAAACAATTCGCCCATGTCTCAGAGGAAGACATGGGCGGACGTTCCGAAAATCGGGTCGTCGCGCCACCGTTCCCTCCCCCGAGGGTGTTACGGGTGGCACGAACACAGAGGTCTCCTGGCTTCGGGCCCTCACTCGCCTTCCCGGGAAATCCCAGTGGCATCTGAGTGAGGAAAGTCGTGCCCGTTACAGTGGCGGGGCCGCGCCGGATTTGCACCGGCTTCCGAGCATCTGCGCTCGCAGGGTGAGCAATTGTCGGACGGGCAATCTTAGGTCGATCCCCCACCGCCCGCAAGATGCGCTTCCAGCTCACGTTTGAGGCGGGCGCGTTCCGCAACGTAAGTCGCCCACTCTTCGGCCGGGACGTCGCCTTCGCGTCCCGCATAACGCGCGTCCAGCCTGGCCAGCGCGTCCACCAATGGATCGGTGAGAGCGAGGCGGACAGGGATCGGAGCGCTTCTCCGCCTGAGAATGAGGAATCCGACGAGGAACGCGGTCCCCACGAACGCCACCAGCCCCGGCAACAACCATTGCGCCGCGTTCGAGCCGAAGACCAGCTCGACCTTGGACCCGGGTATGACCGATCCGGTCCAGCGCCTGAAAACACGGCCTTCGATCCGTTCGGTATCGGCGGGAGTCAGGACACCGTGCATGTCCGCTGTCGATTCCTCGACCAGCAGGTTCATGACTTCGATGGAATCCGAGATCGGAAAGCTGACCCGGTTCTCCCCAGTCGGCAGCAAGTAGGAGAAGATCACCCGCTTTTCACCCGGCGCGATCGGCGCATCGAGTGTCACGCTATCGTGAGAAAACCGCAGCGCCTCGGGAGAGAAGTCTCCGTTGCCCGGCTGAAATCCTACCGCTCCCTTCGGAGTAGGCGCACTCCATGACGACGCGAGCGAGTCCCCAGCCACCCGGGTCCGGTCGGTGCCATTCTCCAGCACGACTATATCCAGCACAGCCCGACCGCCTGACTGGCCTGGACGGCTCACGACGATATGGCGCGACCCCGTGGCGACGGGGACCGAGGAGGAGGTGTCGGACACGATCAGGACCATGGCCGTGTCGGGCAACGCCGGATCGGTGTGTATGGGAGGAGAGAAGTATTCGATGCCCGCGAACCGGGCGCTCAGCAGGAAGATGGCCGCGGTATCGGGCGAGAAGCGGAAATGAAAAGCGCCGCGGGAGTCGCTCAGCGTGGAGTCGATCGGCCCCTGCACATCCCGCCCGATCCGATGCAGCACGACACTGGTCCGCGCCGCGGGGATCGAGTCCGAGCCGCGCACTTGGATGACCCGCCCGCCGGCGCGAGCGTTCGCCTGGGCCGCGAGCCCAGCCGGTGCCAGGATGAGAACGCAGACCAGCGGCAGCTTACGGATTGAACTTGCCGAAATCCTGAGGGTCCATCTTCTCGAGGTAGGCGCGCAACCGTTCGGCATCGAGGCCCGGATCGGGTGGCTGGTCGGACGATTCGACGCTGCCCTGCTCCAGCAGCGCGGCATCGGTGAAGATGGGTGCATTGAGCCGCAAGGCGAGCGCGATGCTGTCCGAGGGCCTCGCGTCCACCTGGTAGATCTGCCCGTCCCGCACCAGCAGCAGCTCCGCGAAGTACGTCTTGTCCTTGAGCGAGCTGATCACCACCTTGCCAACGCCCGCCCCGAGACCGACGATGATCTGCTTCAGCAGGTCGTGGGTCATCGGCCGGGGAGGCTTGAGTCCCTGCAGCTCCATCGCGATGGCGCTGGCTTCGGCAGGCCCGATCCAGATCGGTAACACCCGCTCGCCGTCCTTTTCCCTCAGGATGACCACCGGAGTATTGGTAGTGCGGTCCAGGCCGAGGTGCGCGACGGTGACTTCAATCATCGTTTTGTTAGCGTAGGGCCCGAAGCAGCGCGTCGACCCGGTCGATGCGCTCCCAGGTGAAAAAGTCCACTTTCTTGCCATTCACCTTGCCACGATAAGGCTTCCGGCCGAAGTGGCCATAGGCCGCGGTAGGACGGTAGATCGGTTTGCGTAGTCCAAGGGCATCAATGATTCCGCGTGGCGTCAGATCGAATACCTCACGTACTACCCGCTCCAACGCTCCATTGGGCAAGCTGCTCGTGCCAAAGCTGTCCACCAGCACCGACACCGGCTCGGCGACGCCGATCGCGTAGGCCAGTTGTACCTCGCAGCGCTTGGCCAACCGTGCCGCGACGATGTTCTTCGCCACCCAGCGAGCGGCGTAGGCCGCGGAACGATCCACCTTCGAAGGATCCTTTCCGCTGAAGGCGCCGCCGCCGTGACGCGCCATGCCGCCGTAGGTGTCCACGATGATCTTGCGGCCGGTCAGCCCGGCGTCTCCGTGAGGACCACCGATAACGAAACGACCGGTGGGATTGACGAGGAACTTGACCCCGCGGGACTCGAGGCCGTGTTCCTCGAGGACCGGGCGGATCACTTCATCAATGACGGTCTGCCTGATCGTCGAGTGACGCAGCTCGCGGCGACCCACCCGCTCGGCATGCTGAGTGGAGACCACCACCGTGCGAACACCCAGAGGACGAGCGCCGTCATACTCCACCGACACCTGACTCTTCCCGTCCGGCCGGAGCCACTCGATCGGCCCGTGTCCGTTCAGGCCCTTGCGCAAGGCCGCCAGCCGCTCGGTGATCCGGTGCGCGAGCATGATCGGCAGCGGCATCATCTCGCGAGTTTCGTTGGTGGCGTAGCCGAACATCATGCCCTGATCGCCGGCGCCTTCCCGATCTACTCCCATCGCAATGTCAGGCGATTGCCGGTCGATCGAACTCAGTACGGCGCAGGTCGATCCATCGAGGCCATACGAGGCATCGGTATAGCCGATTTTGTTCACCGTGTCCCGCACCAGGTCCGGAATGTGGACATAGGTGGTGGTCGTAATTTCGCCGGCCACGACAGCCATGCCGGTGGTGACGAGGGTTTCACAGGCCACCCGCCCGTTCTTGTCGTCCGTCAGGATGGCATCGAGCACCGCGTCGGAAATCTGATCCGCGACCTTGTCAGGATGGCCTTCGGTGACAGACTCGGACGTAAAGACATGACTGGCGGTGCGGGCCATGCGGAAAAGCTCCTCGCTTTGAGAGTCCTGGTGGTGCTCGGTCGTCAGAACGGCAAGCTAGTCTTTCGGTCCACTCGCGGCAACATGCGCGCGACTAGAGCAACCGTACATCGATGTAATCCTTGACCGCATCCCGCAGGGCTGCCGTGATCGCAGCCGGCCTGTCGGCGAGGAGTGCGGTCCTGGCCGCCTCCTCGGCGACGTGGACCGGGACCGTCCGCACGACCCACTTGAGCAGTGGAAGCGAAGGCGGCGCCACACTGAGGATCCGATATCCCAGACCCATCAGGAGGACGGCGGAGAGCGGGTCGGACGCCATCTCGCCGCAGACACTGACCGTGATGTCGTGTTTCCGGCCCGCGTCGAGAATCATCTTGAGCTGCCGCAGAATCGCCGGATGGTGCGGCGTGAATCGCTCGGCGAGGCGGGCGTTGCCCCGGTCCACCGCCAGGGTGTACTGCACCAGGTCGTTGCTGCCCACACTGAAGAAGGCGCTGTGGGCGGCGAGCTGATCGGCGATGAGTACGGCCGCTGGCGTCTCGATCATGACACCGATCGGAACCGAGGCAGCCGCCCGCACCCCGGACCGGGCGAGAGCCAGCGCCTCCTCGAGCATCATGTCCTTGGAATCGAGCAGCTCCTCCAGCCGGGTCACCAGCGGCAGCATAAGCTGCAGCTTGCGGGTCGCCGCGGCCCGCAGCACCGCGCGCAGTTGCGGGCGGAAGATTTCCGGATGATCGAGGCAGACCCGGATGGAGCGCCAGCCGAGGAAGGGATTGGCCTCCTGCGGAGCGCGGAAAGCGGCGGGGAACTTGTCGCCCCCTAGATCAAAGCTCCGGATGATCACGGGGAGCCCGGGGAAGGAATCGCTCACCCGAAGGAAGTAATCGGTCTGCTCGTCTTCCGTAGGGAGCGAGGTGCGCCCGGTAATCAGGAACTCGGTGCGAAGCAGGCCAACACCCTGCGCGTCGTTTCGGGCCGCGGCGATGATCTCATCCGGCAAATCCACGTTGCCCATGAGGATCAGCGCGACCCCGTCCGGCGTGATCGCGGGCTGGGACACCGCGGCGTCGAGCTCAAACTGCAGCTTCTGTCGCCGCGAAAGCTGGGCCCGCGCCTGCTCCAGCTCGGAGCGGGTCGGATCGATCAGGATGGTGCCGCTCTGTCCGTCCAGAAGGAGCGTGGTGCCGCTCTCGATCAGGTCCAGCGCACCGGCGGCGCCCATGACCGCGGGAAGGCCCAGTGAGTGTGCGAGGATGGCCGCGTGAGAGGTCCGGGTGCCTTCCTCACTCACCAGCGCCAGGACGTGGTCGCGGTCAAGCTGCACCGTAAGGCCAGGAGCCAGCTCCCGCGCCACCACGATGACTTGTTCACCGGCGGGTAACTGGAGCATGTCGTCCGCCTGCTTCCCCAGCAGTCGCTGCAGCACCCGGATCTGAATTGCCGCGAGATCGGCGAGACGATCCCGCAGCATCGCTTCCCCGGAATTGACCCACAGCGCTCGCGTCTCCAGGGCCTTGAATTCGTAGGCCGTCTCCGCGCTGAGCTGGTTCTGCCGAATCAACCGTTCGACATCATCCAGCACCTCCGCGTCCTGCACCATCAGGATCTGGGCGTCGAAGATGTGCGACTCTTCCCGCCCGGCGCGCTGCAGGACCCGGTCGCGAAGCGAGCTCAGAGTCTCGACGACAGCGGCCACAGCTTCGTGCAGCCGGGCGACTTCGGCGTCGGCCTGGTCGGGAGTGATACCGCGGTTGGGGACATCAGGAACATCGAGACGTACAATGAGAGCCGGGCCGAAGGCGACTCCGGGCGAGACCCCGATTCCCTGGAGGGTGCGGCTCTCTTCGGTCACTGTTCACCAAATCCGGTTGCTACCAGGGCGGCGAGCGCTTCCACGGCCTTCACTTCATCCGGCCCGTCGGCCTTGAAGGTGAGGACACTGCCGCATTCAGCCGCGAGCATCATGACGCCCATGATGCTCTTGCCGTTCACCGAGACGTCGTCTCGGGCAACTTCGATATGAGACTGAAAGGTACTGGCGAGCTTCACCAGCGCCGCCGCGGGGCGGGCATGCAATCCCAACGGATTCACCACAGTCGCATCGCGAGTCGTCACCCTACCCTCCAGGCCCAGATTGCCGCGAGACTCAACGTCAACAACGCAAAGCGGACCGCCGGTAACCGGGATCCAAATCGCCACGCCCCCAGCAGTCCGAAGAGCATGACCCCGAGCGCAAGCAGAACCTCGGGAAGCGGGAAGGGCTCGAGGAGCCACCCCCCGGCGACCGCCAGAGCCATTCCGATGGCACCCCCCGCTATCAGGCCGGCGCGGTCCGCTGCGGCCGGCAGCCACGAGGCACCGATCGCCGTCCCGACTCGGATGCCGGAGGCAAGGCCGGTCCGCAGCGCCCATGCGCTGGTCACGAGACGAATCCCGTTGTAAACCAGCAGGAACGAGGCGGTCGCCACGATGGGGTGGCCAAGCGCCACCCCGACAATGGTCACGCCGATCAGCGCCGGGAGCACGCCCGCCCAGAAGAACCGGTCTCCCAGCGAGCCGAGCGGCCCACACAGGGCGGTACGCAGCCGGCTGATCTGATGTCCCGGCACCAATTCGTACTCCGCTCGCACGCTGGCCCCCAACGCCAATCCCGCGATGTAGGGATGGCTGTTGAAGTATTCCGCGGAGCGGACCACCGCCTCGGAGTATCGGGAAGGATCCGCCGCCTTGAGATCCTCGAGGATCGGTGTCGCGGCGAACCCCACTCCGACGCCGAGCATGCGCTCGTAACTCCAGGCTCCCTGGACCGCGAGCAGCCTCAGGAAGGCGCGCAGTTTCCCGGTCATCGGACCAGCGTTATCAGGAGACCAAATCCTGCGCCGGCGGCGAGCCATCTCATCCGGGCACCGCGGCCTGCGCTACGCAGAGCGCCCCCGGCTGCCGCGGCGAGTCCGGCCCCGATCGCTACCGCGGTAACGATTCGCAGGCTCGGCAGCATCGGCATGCGCGCTCCCAGGGCGGCGGCCGCCGCCAGCGAAACGGCTGTGAGCCCGAAGCTGCGCAACACATCCCGCGCGAGGCCGGCGTATTGCAGCCGCGCGATGGTCCTGGTCTCGCCCGCGGCGAGCCCCGCGGCATTCCGCTGGATCGAGCGAGCGTTGTCTTCCCGGATCCATTGCAGGCTCCAGCCACCCAGCACCGCGGCGAGCAGCCCCAGCAGCACCGCGGGGCCCAGTGCCGCCTCCCACGGCTGACCCGCGGCCAATACAACCGCACCGACGGTCGCGGGTCCGTAGTCGGGATAGCGCGAGGCTCCGACCGGCAATACGTCGAGCGCGAAGAGCTCCATGACGAGCGCCACCCGCAGTCCTCCCTCAAGGTCTCCCATCAACGCGGCGGTCACTGCGCCGGCGATGAGCGGGCGCGAGATCATCGCCTGCGGCCAACTCACGAGATCCACCCCGACAGCCGTGCCCCAGGCCAGCAGGAACGCGAGGGACACTCCGTGCAGCGAGCTCACCGGAGCGCCTCGAGTGGCACGGCCGCGGCGGTCGGCAGATCCTGCGCGATCACCCGAGTGCCGGACGCCTCCAGCGCCTCCAGCGATTTGAACTCATCGTCGGTGAGGTAGACAAACGGGAGCCGCGGGGTTCGGCCCGGCTTGTGATGCAGTCCGCCCAGGTTGACCTCCTCCACCGGCGGAGCCTTCTGCCGGAAAGCGGCCATCGTAGCGATGTCGGCGGTGAGCAGGATGCCGGGTCGAGGATCGCTGCGCCATTCCGGGGCGAGACGCGCCGCATCGATCACACTCGCGAAGAAAACCTCGACTTCGGGTGGCACTCCCATGCGGTAGAGGTCCCGCTCCCAGTCGCTGGCGGCCACTTGATCATCCACCAGCGCGATGAACCCCACGTCGAGCGGGCGGCCCCATCCTATGACCACCTGACCATGGATCAGCCGGTCATCGATGCGATACAGCACGAGGGACATCAGCGGGTCCGGATTGCCTCGCCGCCCTTGGCAGCGGCGCGCCGCGCAGCCTCCTCGGCGGATACACCGCGATGAAACACGAAGTCCACCAGCATCGGCAGATTGACCCCGGTCACTACCGGCAGCTCTGCCTGTGACTTGTGGGCCCGCATCGCCGCGAAGAAGCAGGAGCCGCTGGGCAGGTCCACGAAGACCACCGCCGGCCCTTCTCCGATCGCTTCAGAGAGCCTGCGCTCAATCGACTCGGGGTCGCACCCGGTGTTGGAGACCGGAAAAAGCACCCCGGTCACCCCACTGATCTGCTCGACGGCCTGGACCATGGCAGCGGCCAGTCCGCCGTGAGAGACCACCACTCCGCGTAATGCTTCACTCATAGTCTTCGGCCAGATACTCGCGCACGCCCTGCTTCTCCTTCATCCGGCGGATCAGCCGTTCGTTGAAGGCCGCGGCCACATCCACGCCGGAGTACCGGAGCAGGAGCATCATCGCGATCACTTCGGAAATGACGGTGATGTTCTTCCCCGGGTTGAGCGGGATCATCACCTTCGGAATCGTCACTTCGAGAATCGTGGTCTCCAGCTGAGCGAGGCCGGTCCGGTCGGCATCCTGGGCCGACTCCCAGTCTTCCAGCTGAACCACCACTTCGATCCGCTTCTGCTGGCGCACCGCCCGCACACCGAACAAGGCGGGGATGTCGATGAGCCCGATCCCGCGGATCTCCATGTGGTGGCCGGCCAGCTCGTGGCCCTGGCCGATCAGGATATCGCTTCCCCGGCGAGTCACCTGCACCACGTCGTCCGCCACAAGACGATGTCCGCGCTCCACCAGGTCCAGGACGCATTCGCTCTTGCCGATACCGGAACGGCCGACAAACAAGAGTCCGACCCCGTACACATCCGCGAGGGAGCCGTGCAGAGTGGTGCGCGGCGCGAACGCTTCCTCGAGCAGTGGCTTGATGCGGCGGTAGAACTCCGCCGTCTTGAGCTGGCTCAACAGCAACGGCACTCCGCGAACCCGGGCGAGATCGAGCAGCTCGCGGGGGACCTCCTGCCCCTTGGTTACGAAGACGCAGGGCAGGTCGAAGTTGAAGAACGCCTCGAGCCGCTGGCGTCTCTCTTCGGGAGTGAGCGAATTCAGGTAACTGATTTCGGTTTCGCCCAGTACGTGAAGCCGACGCGGGGCGAAACGGGTGGTGTAACCGGCCAACGCCAGGCCGGGGCTCGCGACCTCCGAGTCGGGAATGGGCCGGTCCAGCCCCAGATCACCGGTCAGCGGAGAGAGTTGTAGCGGATCGGTCCGCCGCGACAGCAGGTCGCGCAGCGATATCGTCACACGGCGTCCTTCAATGGGCGCCGCCCCTTCTTGCCCGGCTCGAACTTGTCGAGCTGGCGGCGGACTTTTTCTTCCGCCCGGTCCAGCGCCGTGCGGTGGTCCTTCTCCTCACCGGTTCCGACGAAGATGTCGCCGCGGGAGATGTGCAGTCTGATTTCAACCTGCCAGAGGTTGGGAGCGACATCGAAGACAACAGTGCCGTCCACCGGACGGTCCGTCAGGCTGCCCAAACGTCCCAGGACTTCTTCGGCCCGGGTCCGCAATTCGTCGGAAATCTCGCAATGGCGAGCGGTGATAGTAGTGTTCATAAGACCTCCACAGATGATCAGAGGCTATCGGCTTTCGGCGATCGGTCTGCTCAGATTCAACGATTCGACCTGATTCCTGCGGTTCTCCTCCCCCGCCCCCGCCCCCGCCCACTGCCCCGAACGGCCCAGCAATCCTTCGATCCAGCGCTCGGTCTGATCCGCCGCCGCGTCCCAGCTGAGGGATTCGGCGAAGCGGCGGGCTCCAACGCCGAGTCGATTCACCAGGGCCGGATCGCCCGCCAGTTCCACCATGCGGGCGGCCATCGCGTGCACGTCGCCGTGGGGCACCAGGAATCCGGTCTCGCCGTCCCGAACCGAATCTCGCAGCCCTGGACTGTCCGAGGCTAGAGAGGGCGTGCCCGACGCGGCAGCTTCGATGTTGGTGATGCCCCAACCTTCCTTGGGCGAGGGGAAAACGTTGGCCCAGGTGCTCCGTAACAGATGCAATTTTTCCGCCTCGCTCACGAAGCCCCGGAAGCGCACCCCGGCCTTCACGCGGCGCTGTTCTGCGAGCGCTTCGAGTCGTGCGCGGTCCACTCCGGTACCGGCGATATCCAGTTCGATGTCGGGGCGTTGCTCTCGTGCCACGGCCAAGGCCCGAATCGCAATATCCACGCCCTTGTAGCGTCGCAGTCGCCCTACATAAAGGAAAGATGGCGGTGTCGTGCGAGCCACGGACGGGTCGGGCCGGAAGGCTTTGGCGTCGATGCCGGGCCGGATGACGGTGATCTGATCCCGGGGAACTCCGCGCGCCACGAGGTCATCTCGGGTGCTGTCGCTGATGGCGTGAAATCCCGCACGACGGTAGGTGACGGGTATAGGCCGCTCCAGCAGCCAGACCAGCGCCGCCATGGGCCACGGGGCCTCCTGAAATACCGTCGCGCCGAACAGATGAGGAATGATGACGCCCAGCGGCAAGTCGGTCAGTCCCGCGAGGAACAGCGGGATCTTGTTGATGTCCTCGATCACCACATCGGGCCGTTCGGCGCGTAGCGCACGGCGGACCGCCCCTCTTCCCTGCAGAGAGAAACTGTTCCGCTCTCCCACGCGCTGAATATCGATACCATCCAGCATGGCACGCGGAGCACAACCCCGCCAGCCCGAGGCGACCAGCCGGATCCGGTGTCCTCGCGCCGCCAGACGGCGGAAGATCTCGAACAGGTGAATCTCGGCGCCACCCGCGTGGGGATTTTCCCGGTCCTGCCAGTTCACCAGCAGGATATTCACAAGCGACCCAGCGAATGAGCGATGCGGTCCAGCACACCGTTGATGAAGGCCGGAGCCTTCGCACCGGCGAACCAGTGCGCCAGCTGCACCGCTTCATTGATGACGACCTTGGGCGGTTCTTCTCCCAGGCGCAGCTCGTAGGTCGCCAGGCGGAGAATGTTTCGTTCGACGGTGCCGATGCGACTGAGCCGCCAGTTATCGGCCGCGGCCTCGGTTTCCCGGTCCAAGCTCTCTGCAGCCTCCACCACTCCGGTCGCGAGCGCCTCGGCGCGATCGAACACCAGGGGGTCCGGGCCCGTGAGCCGTGCGAGCCGAGTCGCGGTTTCCGATATCGGCAGGTTGCCGGTCAGCTCCCACGCATAGAGCATCTGCAGCGCACGAGCCCGCGCCTTGGTTTCCGCTCTAAGCACGGCTGGCTCGAATCTGTGCCAGCACGTCGGCCGCGGTGAGCGCCGCCTCCGCCGCTTCGTGTCCCTTGTTCCCCGCGGCACCGCCGGCACGAGCCAGCGCCTGGTCCAGGTCATCGGTGGTGAGCACCCCGAACCCTACCGGAACGCCGGTCCGGACTGCGACCTCATTGAGCCCGCGCGCGGCCTCGCCTGCGACATAATGGAAATGCGCCGTCTCGCCCCGGATCACCGCCCCCAGTGCCACGATGGCGGCGTAACGTCCGCTCTCCGCCGCCACCGAGGCAGCGGCACCCAGCTCGAATGCGCCCGGAAGCCAGACCACGTCGACGTCCGTTTCCGGAATACCGGCTTCCCGGCAGCACGCAAGCGCCCCTTCGAGCAGCTTCGCCGTCACGAGCTCGTTGTAGAGACTCACCAGGACCGCGACACGCCCGATGGCGCGCAGCCGGCCACGAAATTCCGCCACGGATCAGTGAGTCAGGAGATGCCCGAGCTTGTCCCGCTTGGCGTCGAGGTAAGCCCGGTTCTGGAGGTTGGGATCGGTGACGAGCGGAATGCGCTCCACGATTTCGAGGCCGTACCCCTCGAGGCCGACCAGCTTGCGGGGGTTGTTGGTCATAACGCGGATGGAAGAGAGACCCAGATCGCGAAGTATCTGAGCACCGATTCCGTAGTTCCGAAGATCGGGCGGGAAGCCCAGCTTCTGATTGGCCTGCACCGTATCGGCACCGGCATCCTGCAGGGCATAGGCCTTGAGCTTGTTGAGCAGCCCGATGCCCCGCCCTTCCTGATCCAGATAGACGATGACTCCGGCACCCTCCGCGCCGATCTTTTCCATCGCGAGACTCAGTTGGAGACCACAGTCGCAGCGCTCGGAGCCGAAGACATCTCCCGTCAGACACTTGGAGTGCATCCGCACCAGGATGTTGGGTTTGCCCGCGACATCACCCATGACCAGTGCCACATGCTGGGCCTGATCCACGTCGTTGCTGTAGCCGATGATCTTGAACTCACCGTACCGCGTCGGCAGCTTCGCCTCGGCGAGACGATGGACCAGCTGCTCCATGCGGAGCCGGTAGGCGACCAGCTGCGCCACCGTGACGAAGGTGAGCCCGTGCTCCGCCGCAAAGGCCTCGAGCTGGGGACGGCGGGCGCTCGACCCATCCTGATTGAGCACCTCGCAGATGACTCCAGCCGGGTAGAGTCCGGCGAGGCGAGCCAGATCCACCGCGGCCTCGGTGTGTCCCACCCGCTGCAGCACGCCGCCGGGACGGGCCCGCACCGGGTTCACGTGCCCCGGACGGCGTAGATCGGAGGGGATCGTGGCCGGATTGATCGCGACGTGAATGGTCTTGGCCCGGTCGGAGGCGGAAATACCGGTGGTGACGCCGAAGCGATGATCCGCATCGATGGTGACGGTGAACGCCGTACGCATCGATTCGGAGTTCTGGCTCTCCATCTGCTGGAGACCCAGCTGCTCGCACCGCTCGTGCGACAGGGCGAGACAGACCCAGCCACGTGCGTGGGTGATCATGAAATTGACCATCTCGGGGGTGACCAGCTCTGCCGCGCAGATAAGGTCGCCCTCGTTCTCCCGGTCCTCATCATCGGCCACGATGATCAGTTTGCCGTTCCGGAGGTCGTCGATGGCTTGTTCGATGGTGCCGAAAGTCATGGCTTTAGTACCGCGTACCGAGTACCGCGTACCGCGTACGGGCCTCGACTTCGAGTTGGGGTCACCAATGCAGTCCCTAATCCTTGCCCTTTTGTTTCCACAGTCCGACCCCCTGCCAGTATTTCCCAATCCAATTGCCCATAAGCCGTTAGCGTACGCGATACTCGGTACGCGGTACGCGGTACTCTCTACTTCTTTCCGCCCAACAGATGCCAGACGTACTTGCCTATCGTGTCCCCCTCAAGGTGCACCCGGTCTCCGGGCTGCCGTTCACCCAAGGTCGTATGCTGTAAAGTAAACGGGATGAGGGAGACCTGGATCAAGTTCGCCCCCGGTAAGGCGTTAACCGTTAGGCTGACCCCGTCTACCGTCACAGATCCCAATGGGATAGAGACTTGGGCCACCTGGGCGGGGGCCCGGATGTCGAGGATCCGGGCGTCCTCCTGCTGACTCACCCGCTCCACCGTTCCCACCCCATCCACGTGCCCCTGGACCAGGTGCCCACCCAGCCGCTCTCCGACTTGGAGCGCCCGCTCCAGATTGACGGTGCGGCCCGACTCGAACGACCCGAAGTTGGTTCGCTCCAGCGAGGTCTTGATCACGTGGACCGAGAACCACCCCTCCCCCATTCGCTCCACGGTGAGGCAGGCGCCATCAACGGCAATGCTCTCGCCCGCGGCGAGATCGGCATACGGTGCCGCAATCTCAAGGCTCAGTCCGTCAGAGCCCTGAGTCGCGCGTCGAATGCTGCCGACCGCGGTTACGATTCCGGTAAACATCCCGCCCGATCCACCACGAGGAGTGTGTCTTCTCCCAGCGAGCGACGCTCCACCACCTGCCAGCGATCCGCCTCCATGAGGCGCGATCCGGGGATCCCCTCGATTGCAGGAATCCCATCATCGCCGAGCCAGACCGGGGATTGAATCCAGTAATAGCGATCCACCAGGCCTTCGGCGAGCAGCGCACCGGCCAGGCGGCCACCGCCTTCGATCAAGAGCGAGCCCACACCCTGGTGCCCGAGCAGCGCGATCGCCGCCGAGAGCGAGGCACTCTGGTAGACCTCGACTCCGGCGGATTCCAGCGCATCGATCTTGGCGGGTGAGGCCTGCGGAGTGGTCAGCAGCAGTGTGGGAATCTCCCGTGCGGTGCGGACCAGATTGAGGCTGGCGGGGAGGTCTCCCAGGCGGTCGAACACGACTCGGCGCGGTGGGACCCGGGGTTCGATGTTGCCCCGCACGGTGAGCGAGGCGTCATCAGTGCGAGCGGTGTAGCCACCGATCCCGATCGCGTCGTATCCGGCGCGGAGCCAGTGGACGAACTCGCGAGCCTTGGCCCCCGAAATCCAGCGGGAGCGGCCGGCGTGGTCCGCGATCTTCCCGTCGAGAGTGGTGGCGAGCTTGAGTGCAACGAAGGGTCGCTCGGCCTCGGTGAACCGATGCAGGAAGGCCGCGTTCTGACGCGAAGCCTCCTCGGCCCGGAGCCCGATCTCGACCTTGATGCCCTGGGCGATCAAAGCTGCCGCGCCACCGCCTGCCTCAGGATTGGGATCCGCGACGGCGGCGATAACCTGGCGCACGCCCGCTTTGATGAGTGCCGCGGTACAGGGCGGCTGCTTCCCCCGGTGATTGCAGGGTTCCAGAGTGACCAGGACAGTGCTTCCCGCCGCCCGAGAACCTGCTGCCTCAAGTGCCACAACCTCGGCATGTCGCTCACCGAACTCGGCGTGAAACCCTTCACCCACCAGCTCATCCCCTTGGAGCACCACGGCGCCAACCAGCGGATTGGGCGACACCCGACCCCACCCGTTCCAGGCGAGTTCGAGGGCCCGGCCCATTGCATCGAAATGATTCACACTGCGGAAGATCTGTGGCGATCAGCGGGCTGACAAGGGCAGCTAAACAAAGGCCCGGCATTCGCCGGGCCTCTCAGAGCAGGTTCAAGTTGTACTAGAAACTAAACCGCAGCGCCGCTGAACCGAAGAGCCGGTTGTCCTTCGGATCGTTGTCCTGGAACGTGGTGCTCAGGTTCAGATCTTTTCCGAACTGCCAGCCCACCTCACCCACCAGGTTGAGCATGCCGAGGTTGAGGCCGGCATCCAGGAACGCCAGCGTCCGCTCCTGATCGAGATCCTTGGAAATGAATTGCGTCGGACCGACCGTCGGGTTGAATTCGATGTCGGCCTTTCCGGTGTATTTGTCCCAGCCCAATCCGGCGCCGAAGCTGGCGATACCGAAGCTATAGCCGGCCATGGCGCGAAGGTTGGTCGCGTCCAGGTTGACACCGTACCGGTATTGGTTGCCTTGAGAGACATCACCGTAGGTCACCTCGGGGATGCCGCGGTGCATCGCGGAAACCGCGATCGCCGGAATCGCACCCATCTGATTGATCACGCCAACCCGGGCGCCGTACCCGAAGCCCAGCGCGACGTCGCCGATCGACGTGGCGTCCTTGTCCACGCTGAAATTGTCGATCTGGTTGGTGGGCAGGAGCTGAGCGGAACCCAACAGGTCGATGGCCAGGAGTCCGTTGCTCATTCCCTTGAACAGGCCGAGCGACGCCTCCACCTGAGGAGCCGGGGCCACGACCTCATCCGCCGAGCCCACCGTGGTGCCGGTGCCGTTGTAATTCAGATCGGGGAGATGGAACTTGGTGGCGTTTACCCGGGCAGAAATCGTCAGGTGCGGGAAACCTCCCAGCGTGCCCACCTGGCCGAGCGTCGGATTACCAGCGCTTATCAGCATGCCGGCGACGGGGTGGAACAACACGGCTCCATCCACAGCGGCATTACAGATGTTTTTGTCTGGTCCGATGTAGGCGCTGCACTCGGAATTGCCTTGCGCCAAGAGCGAAGCGGCCGGGAGAAGTGCCAGGGCCGCGAAGAGAACGGTAGCACGGCGATGCATGCGTGACCTCCTGAAATCTCAGTCGATGATGGTCACCCCCCCGGAGCCCGAGCGAATTTCGCCCAGAAGCCACGTCTTTACTCCGTCGTTCGCCGCCGCTGTTTCCGCGGCGCTCACCTGGCCGGGCGGAAGTACGGCGATCATACCCACACCGAGATTGAATACATCATGCATCTCGGCGGACGACACTTTCCCGGCGTCCTGCAAGAGCCGGAATAATGGGGGCAGCGCCCAACTGCGTTGCTGCACAACAGCTTCGCAACCGGGTGGCAAGATCCGCACCAGATTTCCAGGAATTCCGCCGCCTGTGATGTGAGCCAGCCCATGGATGTGCTGCAGGACCGGAAATACCGCCTTGAAGTAGCTTTTGTGAACGGCGAGGAGCGCATCGGCAACGCTCTCGCCGGTTCCCGGCAGAGTGTCCCGAGTTGAAAGCTTGAGGGTGTCGAAAATGATCCGCCGGGCCAGAGTGTAGCCGTTGGTGTGCAGGCCGGTGGACGCGTAAGCCAGAAGCACATCGCCGGGGCGGATCTTGTCACCGTGTAGCGCTTCGTCCTCTTCGACCACTCCGATGATGGTTCCCGCCAGATCGTAGTGCCCGGGCTGGTAGAGTCCCGGCATCTGCGCCGTCTCGCCCCCCGCCAGCGCCATGTCGTGAGCGCGACAGGCCCGGGCGATTCCTTCCACGATTCCCGCGATCTGTTCTACCGTGAGCGCCGACCCGGCGATGTAGTCCATGAAAGCGATCGGGCGGGCGGCGTGAACCAGAATGTCGTTGACACTGTGGTTGACCAGATCTTCTCCCACGGTATCGAAACGTCCCGCCTCGAGTGCCACCAGGACCTTGGTTCCGACGCCGTCGGTGCTGAGCACGAGCGCGGGCTTCCGCATCCCGGGTGGAACGCGGACCATGCCACCGAAGGCGCCGACGTGTCCGAGAGACAGACCAGTCCGCGTCCCCGCCACCAACCGGCCAATTCGTTCCTTCGCAGCCTCGGCGCTTTCCAGATCAACGCCCGCGGCCGCGTATTGCCGTTCGGTCATCCGATGGTTCCCGCGAGATCGACGTGGGTCAGCTCATGGAACTCGGCGATGCGCTGTTGCAGGCTCAGGGGGGTTACCCCGTCGAATCCACTGATGGAGAACTTGGCGACGGCATAGGAGCCCATGACCGCGCCGCAGACCATCGCTCGACGCAGTCCCTCGCTCGAGAGATCGCCGGTTCGGGCCAGGTAACCCAGGAATCCACCGGCGAATGAGTCTCCCGCACCGGTCGGATCAAACACCTCCTCGAGCGGAAACGCGGGGACGAAGAAGGTCTTCCCCGGCTCGATCAGCAGCGCGCCGTATTCTCCCCGCTTTACCACCACACGACGGGGGCCTCGACCGAGGACCCAGCGACCGGCACGGTGCACGTTCCAGTCTCCCGAGAGTTCCCGCAGCTCGCTGTCGTTGAGCAGCAGCGTATCGACCCGCTTCAGCACCTCCAGCAACTGCGGCTTCTTGCTCTCGATCCAGTAATTCATCGAGTCGCAGGCGACGAGCTTCGGCCGCTCCATTTGATTCAAGACCGAGAGCTGCAACTCGGGATCGATGTTGCCGAGGAAGACGAATGGAGTCGAGGCGAAGGAAGGCGGCAGCGTCGGCCGGAAGTTGGCGAAGACGCCGAGCCGGGTATCAAGGGTTTCTCGGCTGCTCAAGTCAAAGGAGTACTTCCCCTTCCAGCGGAAGCTTTCCCCTTTCTGAGATTCGACCCCGGACCAGTCGATGACTCCGGGACGGATCCGTTGCAGCTGGGCGACCGGGTAGTCGCTGCCGACCACACCGACGACTCGGACCGGACCGAGCAGCGAAGCCGCGGCGCTGAAATACACCGCGGAGCCGCCCAGGGCATCGGTCACTTCACCGAAAGGAGTGGAAATCGAGTCCAGCGCGACACTGCCGACGACGAGCAGGCTCATATCACATCCGATCCGGTGCGGTGATGCCGAGCAGGGACAGACCGTTGCCCAGCACGATGCGGGCGGCGCGGGCCAGTGCGAGTCGCGCCGCCTCGGTGGGAGGTGGTTCGCCGAGCACGCGGCACTTGTGGTACCAGCCGTGGGCGAGGCGAGCGAGATCTTCCAGGTAGTCGGTGACCCGGTGCGGCTCCCGCATTCGCGCGGCCTTGACCACGACTTCGGGGTAGACCGCGAGCTTCTTGAGCAGTTCCAAGTCCTCGGGCGCCGGGAGCGCCTCCAGGCTCACGTCTCCCGAGACCGACTCCGGCTCCCGCTCCGCCACCCGGAAGATGCCGCTCATCCGGGCATGCGCCATCTGGACGTAGTAGACCGGATTCTCGTCGGTGTGCCTGGTGGCCAGGTCCACATCGAAGGTGAAAGGCGAGCTGCCTTGCCGCATCAGGAAAAAATAACGGGCGGCGTCGACTCCGACTTCGTCGAGCAGGTCTCTCAGGGTGACGAACTCTCCTGAGCGCTTCGACATCTTCACCTCTTCTCCGCCCCGGACAACCTTCACCAGCTGGACCAGCGCTACTTCGAAGAAGTCATCGGGTGCCCCCATCGCCTTGAGGAGCGAGCGGAGCCGCGGCACGTAGCCGTGGTGATCCGCGCCCCAGACGTCGATCGCGCGCTGGAATCCCCGCTCCAGCTTGTCGAGGTGATAGGCGATGTCGGGGGCCAGGTAGGTGTAGGAGCCGTCGCTCTTGCGGAGCACCCTGTCCTTGTCGTCGCCGAACTCGGAGGTCCGGATCCAGAGGGCGCCTTCCTGCTCATAGGTGAGGCCCCGCTTGGCCACGACGTCGAGCGCGTGCTGCGCCTTCCCGGAGTCGTAGATTGATTGCTCCGAGGTCATCACCTGGAAGCGCACTCCGAAATCCGCCATCAGCGCGTCCTGCTCCTGCCGCTGGGTGATCAGGGCGAACGCGCGGCAGCGCTTGAGTCCTTCCGCTTCGGGCAGATCGGCGAAGCTTTTGCCTTCCTGGGCGAGGATCTGGTCCGCGGTCTCCGTCAGATAGAGCCCGTGATACCCGCCCTCGGGAACCTCGGCGCTCCGCCCCACGGCTTGCTGCACCCGGGCCCAGAGGCTCTGGGCCAGCTTGTCGATCTGGCTACCGGCGTCGTTGATGTAGAACTCGCGCACTACGTCGTGACCGGTCGCCTGGAGTAGTGCGGCAATCGCATCACCCAGCGCGGCGCCGCGACCGTGGCCGACGTGAAGCGGTCCAGTGGGGTTGGCGGAGACGAACTCGACGTTGACCCGGACGCCACGCCCCATGTCGCTGCGACCATAGGCCACGCCCTGGGCGAGAATGGTCGCTAGGAGTGCAGACAGCTCGTCGGCCGCCAGCCAGAAGTTGATGAAGCCAGGCCCGGCGATTTCCATCTTGGAGATCACCGAGGAGGGCAGCTTGATCTCCTCGATCACTTGGCGGGCGAGATCGCGGGGTTTCTGCTTGAGCTCCTTCGCGAGTACCATCGCCAAGTTGGTGGCCAGGTCCCCATGACCCTGGTCCCGCGGCCGCTCCAGCACGAAGCTCGCCCCGTTGCCGCCCAGGACCTCGGCGACGCGTTGCAGCTCCGCCCGAATCAGATCGCTCACTCGGCCTTCTTCTTGTGGGGCTTGGGTGATTTGGCGGGTGCCGACTCGGGCTTGGACTCCGTCTTGTTCGCCCCGTCCGCCGGTCCGCCGGTCCGCTGGTCCGCCTTGTCCGTCTTATCCGTCTTGTCCGCACTGTCCGTCTTGTCCGCCCCGTCCGCCTTGTCCGCCTTTCTTGGCCCCTTCCCGTCCTTCCCGTAGTCGGTGATGTAGAAGCCCGAGCCCTTGAAGACGAGACCGGCCCCGCCCGAGATCTTCCGGGTGGCCACCCGGCCGCAAATGGGGCACTTGGCCCGCGGCTTCTCGGACATCTTCTGGAACAGCTCGAACTCATGCCCCTCAGGGCATTGGTACTCGTAAGTCGGCATTCGGTTGGTTTACCCTAAGGGGAAACAGGACAATAACTTAGCCGCCCTGCCGTGGCTATTCAAGGTTGGTTTCTCCACTCATACCGATTGAGAGACCGCTGAAGGCGGAGGCTTCCTAGGGGGGAAACACGAAGGGCACGAAGGACACGAAGAGCACGAAGGAGGCAATGGGTTATCAACCATTAACAACTCTGCGGATTCCCGAGCGAAGAATTGGTTCGTAGAAGTTGACGATCAGACCGAGCCGACAATTGAGAAGCCGCAGGAGGGTGAGCAACTGAGATGTTGCGACTGGGGGGATGTGCTCCACCACTTTGAGTTCGACGACTATTAGATCCTCGACGAGGAGGTCAATCCGATAAGCGAACTTCAGATGAACGCCCTTGTAGACCAGCGGCAGGGGAGTTTGCCTGCGAATCGGAACACCTCTCAAACGAAGTTCATGACTCAGACACGCTTCGTATGCTGATTCCAGCAATCCGGGCCCGAGAGTTCGGTGCACTTCTAATGCTGCACCGATAATCACATATGAAAGCTCTTCTTCGTGTTTCTTTGTGCCCTTTGTGTCTTCGTGTTTCATCACACGAAACTCTACCCGCACCTTAAACCAAACGACAACACACCTGCGGATCAAACCGCCCGGTAGGTCCCCCAAACCTTCCGCAGGGTGTCGCTGATCTCGCCCAGAGTGGCCCGGGCGCGGACGGCTTCGATGATGGGAGGCATCAGGGGCGCCGAGCCGGCCGCGGCCTTGGCGACGGCCTCGAGGGTGTTGGTGAGCGCGGAGCCGGCGCGCTTCGCTTTTACTTCGCGCAGCTGCGCCTTCTGACGTTCAGCCAGCGCCGAGTAGTCGGGCCGTTCGATGGCGGGAATCGGCGAATCATCGGTGAAGCGATTGACCCCGACCACCGTCAGTTCCCCCGATTCCTGTTTCTGCTGCAGCTCCCAGGCGCTTTTCGCAATCGCCTCCTGGAAGAAGCCGCGTTGAATCGCGGCCGCAGCACCGCCCAGCGCGTCTACTTCCTTGATTAATGTCTCCGCTTCCTGCTCGATCCGGCTGGTCAGCGCCTCGACGTAATAGCTGCCTCCCAGCGGATCCACCACCTGGTTCATCCCACTCTCGAAGCCGATGATCTGCTGAGTTCGAAGCGCCAGCGTAGCTGACTCCGCCGTCGGCAGCGCCAGTGCCTCATCGTATCCATTGGTGTGGAGCGACTGAGTGCCTCCCATCGCGGCGGCGAGGGCCTGAACCGTGACCCGCACGACATTGTTCAACGGCTGTTGGGCCTGAAGCGTCACCCCGCCGGTCTGGGTATGGAAACGAAGCCGGCAGGTCTGGTCGTCGGCGCCGAACCGCTCGCGTGCCAGTTTTGCCCAGAGCCGCCGAGCAGCCCGGAACTTGGCGGCCTCCTCGAACAGGTCGTTGTGCGCCGCGAAGAAAAACGAAAGCCGAGGCCCGAAGCGATTCACCGGAATGCCCGCCGCCACCGCGCGCTTCACATACTCGATGGCATTGGCCAGCGTGAACGCCACCTCCTGCACCGGTGTCGCCCCGGCCTCCCGCATGTGATAGCCGCTGATCGAGATCGGGTTGAAGTTGAGCTTCTCGTCCGCCACGAATCGGAAGAGATCCACCGCGAGCCGGAGTGACGGCTCCGCCGGGAAGATGTAGGTACCCCGCGCGATGTACTCCTTGAGCACGTCGTTCTGCACCGTGCCTTGCAACTTCTCTCGGCTGACTCCCTGCTCTTCCCCGACCACTACGTACATCGCGAGCAGAATCGTGGCCGTGGCGTTGATCGTCATCGAGGTGGAGACCTTGTCCAGCGGAATCTCCCGGAACAGCGCTGCCAGGTCCTCCACCGTATCAATGGCGACTCCGACCCGCCCCACCTCTCCTTCCGCCATGGGATGGTCGGAGTCGTACCCCATCTGGGTCGGGAGATCGAACGCGGTCGAGAGTCCGCTCTGCCCCGCAGCGAGCAGATGTCGAAACCGGGCGTTGGTCTCCTCCGCAGTTCCGAACCCGGCGTACTGCCGCATCGTCCAGAGCCGCTCGGTGTACATGCCGGGATAGATGCCGCGAGTGAACGGGAAGGTGCCCGCCGCGGTGGAGTCGCCGGGGGCGTCAGTGGGATCGTAGATCGTCTTGCGAGGTTCCGTCTCCCGTCTCCCGTCTCCCGTCTTCCGACTCACTCCCCCACCTTCCTCAACGTATCCGCCACGTACCCCACATCCTCCCGTGATCCGATCACCAGCGGAGTACGCTGGTGCAATGCACTCGGCACGATATCCAGGATCCGGTTGACCCCATCGGTGGCCGAGCCTTCAGCCTGCTCGGCGATGAAGGCCATCGGGGAACACTCATAGAGCAACCGCAGCTTGCCCCGAGTGTTTTTCGTGTCCGCAGGATACAGAAAGACTCCGCCGGCGATCAGGTTCCGGTGAAAGTCGGCAACCAGTGACCCGATGTACCGGCTGTTCTTGCCCTTCATCTCCTGAGGCCGGTCGCCGTGGAAGCCGCGGACTGCGGTCTGAATCCCCTTGTTCCACCGGGCGAAG
>Ga0207706_10000631_pt1 | contig 37435 bp, 35 predicted proteins | sample KBSC53metaG_FD_184318 | JGI IMG/M metagenome (GOLD analysis project Ga0207706, IMG submission 184318) | Corn rhizosphere microbial communities from Kellogg Biological Station, Michigan, USA - KBS C5-3 metaG (SPAdes) (version 2) | ecosystem: Host-associated > Plants > Roots > Rhizosphere > Soil ... | reverse complement strand
CCGCGCGGCGTGCTGATGGTCGGCTCGCCGGGCACCGGCAAGACGCTGCTCGCCAAGGCGATCGCCGGCGAGGCGAAGGTGCCGTTCTTCTCGATCTCGGGCTCCGACTTCGTCGAGATGTTCGTCGGCGTCGGCGCCGCGCGCGTGCGCGACATGTTCGAGCAGGCGAAGAAGAACGCGCCGTGCATCGTGTTCATCGATGAAATCGACGCCGTCGGCCGCCAGCGCGGCGCAGGCCTCGGCGGCGGCAACGACGAACGCGAGCAGACGCTGAATCAGCTGCTCGTCGAGATGGACGGATTCGAAGGCAGCGCCGGCGTGATCGTGATCGCCGCGACCAACCGCCCCGACGTGCTCGATCCCGCATTGCTGCGCCCGGGCCGCTTCGATCGCCAGGTGGTCGTGCCGCTGCCCGACATCCGCGGCCGCGAGCAGATCCTGCTGGTGCACATGCGCAAGGTGCCGATGGCGCCCGACGTCAAGCCGGACATCATCGCGCGCGGCACGCCGGGCTTCTCCGGTGCGGATCTCGCGAATCTCGTCAACGAGGCGGCGCTGTTCGCCGCGCGCGGCAACAAGCGACTCGTCGACATGCTCGACTTCGAGCGCGCGAAGGACAAGATCATCATGGGCGCCGAGCGGCGCTCGATGGTGATGCCGGAGGAAGAGCGGCGCAACACCGCCTATCACGAATCGGGGCACGCGGTTGTCGCGATGCTTTTGCCGAAGACCGATCCGGTGCACAAGGTGACGATCATCCCGCGCGGGCGCGCGCTCGGCGTGACGATGCAGCTTCCCGAGTCCGACCGTTACAGCATGGACAAGGAGCGGATGCTGAACACGGTCGCGGTGCTGTTCGGCGGTCGAATCGCCGAGGAGGTGTTCATGAACCAGATGACCACCGGCGCCTCGAACGACTTCGAGCGCGCGACGCAGCTCGCGCGCGACATGGTGATGCGCTACGGCATGAGCGACCTGATGGGTCCGATGGTCTACGGCGACAACGAGGGGGAGATCTTCCTCGGCCGCGCGATCACGCGCACCGTCAACATGTCGGAAGAGACGATGCGCCACGTCGACGCAGAGATCCGCTCGATCATCGACCAGCAGTACGCGCTCGCGCGGAAGCTGATCGAGGACAACCGCGACAAGGTCGAGGCGATGGCGAAGGCGCTGCTCGAGCTCGAGACGATCGACTCCGACCAGATCGGCGACATCATGTCCGGACAGCCGCCGCGGCCGCCGAAGCCGGTGCCTGCCGCAACGCCGGGCACGACGATCGGTCCGGGAACGGTCGGCGGCACGGCGCCGTCGGCGAACCCGGCCAAATCGGGGCTCGATGGCTGACGCATCGGGCAGCACAACGAAGAGGTGCACCGGCGTGCACCTCTTTTTTTGTGCTTCGCCGATTTGCGTCCCATGCTTATCCTGAGACATGACATGCACATGCTGAACGCCGGCCAGCACGCGATCGACCTCGCGGCGCCTTGCGTCATGGGCATCGTCAACGTCACCGCCGATTCGTTCTTCGACGGCGGCCGCCTGGACACCGCAGCCGCGATCGCCCACGCGCGCCGCATGCTGGACGAAGGGGCGCGCATCGTCGACGTCGGCGGCGAGTCCACGCGCCCCGGTGCGACACCTGTCGACGAGGCAGAGGAGTTGCGGCGCACGCTGCCGATCGTGAGCGCGCTCGCGAGCGACGGCGCCTGCGTCTCGATCGACACGATGAAGCCGGCGGTCATGCGCGCGGCGCTCGACGCGGGCGCGGCGATGCTCAACGACGTTCGCGCGCTGCAGGCGCCCGGTGCGCTCGACGTGGCCGCAGCGAGCAGCGCGGCCGTGTGCCTGATGCACATGCAGGGCGAGCCCGCGACGATGCAGCACGCGCCCGCTTACCGCGACGCGGTGACGGAAGTGCGCGCGTTTCTCGCGCGCCGCGCGGCTGCGTGCATCGACGCAGGCATCGGCCGCGATCGCATCGTGATCGATCCCGGCTTCGGCTTCGGAAAATCCGTCGCGCACAATCTCGAACTCCTGCGCGGCCTCGATACGATCGCGGCGCTCGGCTACCCGGTTCTGGCCGGCTTGTCCCGCAAGTCGATGCTCGGCGCCGTCACCGGGCGCGACCCCGACGAGCGCCTGGCGGCGAGCGTCGCGGCGGCGCTCGCGGCGGCCATGCGCGGCGCGCGGATCCTGCGTGTGCACGACGTTGCCGCCACCGTCGATGCGCTTGCCGTGTGGGGAGCGATCGAGCCGTGGCCCGCTCTCCGAATGCGCGAGCAATCGCAGCAATAGTCGACGCCTCCGGGCCAGAAGACTGGTGCGGGCTTCGCGACGACGGGCCTCATCAACGGCGTGCACGCGCAGGACGGCTACGCACGACGCACGGGGTGAATGCAGCCAGGCTCACCGTGGATTTCTGGCGACGTGCCTACATGCTGAACTACGAGGTGCTGCAGATTCCCAACCAGGGCATTCCGGAGTTCACCGAGCCCTCCCGTCAGCCTGTGGGAACCTACGCCGCCGAACGTTTGAGGATCGCGGATAAGCGGCTGCGATTCGCTCGTAAAATAGCGAGCTCGTGGAAAACCTCGTAAGGATCGAATGAGTCCTGTTTCCGATACCGCACCGGCGGCAGGCGGGAGCGGCGCAGGCGCGCCGCAACGCCGTTACTTCGGCACCGATGGCATGCGCGGACGCGTCGGCGAATCGCCGATCACGCCGGACCTGATCCTGAAGCTCGGCTGGGCCGCCGGCCGCACGCTCGCGAAGGCCGACGGTGCGCGCGGCGAGCGTCCGGCGGTGCTGATCGGCAAGGACACGCGCATTTCCGGCTACCTGCTCGAGGCGGCGCTGGAAGCGGGTCTCTCCGCGGCCGGCGTCGACGTCTATCTCTGCGGTCCGCTGCCCACGCCGGCGATCGCGTACCTGACGCGTGCGCTGCGGCTGTCGGCCGGCATCGTCATCAGCGCGTCGCACAATCCGTTCGACGACAACGGCATCAAGTTCTTTTCCGGCGGCGGCGCGAAGCTGCCCGACAACGTCGAGCTCGACATCGAGCGCGAGATGGACGCACCGCTCTCGTGCGCGCCGTCGGCCGAACTCGGCAAGGCGTTTCGCGTCGCGGACGCGCCGGGACGCTACATCGAGTTCTGCAAGAGCACGTTTCCGAACGAGCGCAACCTGCGCGGCTGCAAGATCGTCGTCGATTGCGCTCACGGCGCGGGTTATCACGTCGCCCCGCCGGTGTTCCACGAGCTCGGCGCCGAAGTGGTCGCGGTCGGCGACACGCCGAACGGCACGAACATCAACGCCGGCGTGGGCGCAACGCATCCGTCGTTCCTCGCCGAGCAGGTGCGCGCGCACGGCGCCGACTACGGCGTCGCGCTCGACGGCGACGGCGATCGCCTCGTGATGGCCGATCACGAAGGCCGCCTCTACGACGGTGACGAGCTGCTCTACGTCATCGCGCGCGACTACCAGAGGCGCGGCGTGCTGACGGGCGGCGTCGTCGGCACGGTGATGAGCAACCTGGGCTTCGAGCAGGCGCTCTCGCGCATGGGCATCCGCCTGCTGCGTGCCAAGGTCGGCGATCGCTACGTGCTCGAGCAGTTGATCGAGCGCCACTGGCAGCTGGGCGGCGAGAACTCGGGCCATCTGATCTGTCTCGACAAGCACACGACTGGCGATGCGATCGTCGCCGCGCTTGCCGTCCTGCGCGCGGTAATCGAGCAGCGCACGACGCTTGCGGAAGCAGCGGCGCCCGTGAAGCTGTTTCCGCAGCGTCTCATCAACGTTCCGCTGCAACGCGGGTGGGATTGGAAGACGAGCGAAGCCGTGGTGGCGGCCGAGCGCTCGGCGGTCGTGGCACTCGGCGACGCCGGACGCGTGCTGCTGCGGCCGTCGGGCACGGAGCCGGTATTGCGGGTCATGGTCGAGGCGCGCGAACGCGAGCTCGCCGACCGGCATGCGCAGATGCTGGCGGAGGCGATCGCCACTGCCGCGGGCCAGCCGCTGTAACGGAAGCGGGGATGCGCATCCTCATCACCGGCGGTGCCGGCTTTCTCGGCAGCCGCCTCGCGCAAGCGCTGCTCGCGCGCGGAACGCTGACCGACGCGCGCGGCCACGCGCGCGCGATCGATCGCGTCGTGCTCGCGGATGTCGTTGCGGCGCCATCGCTTGCCGATTCGCGCGTGCAGGCGATGCAGGGCAGCCTGGACGACCCCGCGTTCGTCGAGCGCGTCGTCAGTCCCGAAACGGACACGGTATTTCACCTGGCTGCAGTCGTGAGCGGCCAGGCGGAAGCCGAATTCGACGTCGGCATGCGCGTCAACCTCGATGCGACGCGCGCACTGCTCGAGCGCTGCCGCAAGTGCACGAAGCCGCCGAAGTTCGTGTTCGCAAGCTCGCTCGCGGTGTTCGGAGGCGCGCTCCCCGATCCGGTTCCCGACGATGCGCCCGTGACGCCGCAATCGTCGTACGGCGCGCAGAAGGCGATCGGCGAGTTGCTCGTCAACGACATGAGCCGCAAGGGCTTCATCGACGGCCGCGCGCTGCGGCTGCCGACGATCGTCGTGCGGCCCGGCAAGCCGAATCGGGCGGCGTCGTCGTTTGCGAGCGGCATCATCCGCGAGCCGCTGTCGGGCGTCGAGGCAGTCTGCCCGGTCGCGCCCGCGACGCGCCTGTGGCTGCAGTCGCCGCGCGCGGTGGTGGCCAATTTCATCGTCGGCCATGAGGCGCCGGCCGAAAAGCTGCCGGCGTTTCGTGCGATCAACGTGCCGGGCATCGACGTCACCGTTGCCGAGATGGTCGCCGCTCTGCGCAGCGTCGCGGGCGACGCGGTCGCCGATCGCGTGCAATGGCAGTACGATCCCGTGATCGACCGCATTGTCGCGACGTGGCCGGCGCGCTTCGAAGCGCGCATCGGCCGCGCGCTCGGCATGCGCGCCGATGCCGGATTCCAGGACGTCGTTCGGGCGTATATCGAGCAGGACATGCCGCCCCTATAATCGGGGCCATGGTCGCCGTCACGCACGCCGCGCCGCAGGCTGCCGCGCCGCAGGCGGTGGGCGCGTGGCTCGAATCCCTCGGTCCGGTCTATACCGACGCCGACCGCGCGCGCTTCGCCGCGGCGTACGAGTTGGCGCACGCTACCCTCGGCGATGCACGTGGCGCCGACGGCGAGTCGCTCATCGCACGCGCGCTCGGCACCGCCGGCATCCTCGCCGCGCAGCGCTTCGATCCCGATTCGCTGATTGCCGCACTTATGATGGGTCTCCCCGCCGTCGGCAGCTACGACGAGCGGCGCATCGCGACGAAGTTCGGCGCGGACGTCGCCGCGCTCGTCACCGGCGTCGCGCGGATGGATTCCGTTCACGCGCTCGCCGCAGGCGGCGTGAGCGAGCAGCCGGGCGTGCAGGCGGAGAACCTGCGCAAGATGCTGCTCGCGATGGTCGAAGACATCCGCGTCGTGCTGATCAAGCTCGCCGAGCGAACGCAGGCGCTGCGCCATTTGATGGGCGGCGGCGACGCCGATCGCATCGCCGCGGCGCGCGAGGTCATGGACGTGTACGCGCCGCTCGCGAACCGGCTCGGGCTGTGGCAGCTCAAGTGGGAGCTCGAGGATCTGTCGCTGCGCGCGCTCGAGCCCGCGGAGTACAAGCGGATCGCGCGGCTGCTCGACGAGCGGCGGCGCGACCGCGAGCGCTACATCCGCGACGTCGTGTCGCTGCTGCGCCGCGAGCTCGAGGCGGTCGGGCTGACGGCGGAGGTGAGCGGGCGCCCGAAGCACATCTACAGCATCTTCAACAAGATGCGGCGAAAGCAGATCGGGATCGACGCGCTGTACGACATCCGCGCCGTGCGTGTGCTGGTCGACTCGGTGCGCGACTGCTACACGGCGCTCGGCGTCGTTCATCACCTGTGGACGCCGCTGCCGGGCGAGTTCGACGACTACATCGCGAAGCCGAAGGCGAACAACTACCGGTCGCTGCACACCGCGGTGATGGGCCCCGAGGGCAAGTCGCTCGAGGTGCAGATCCGCACGCACGACATGCACCGGCATTCCGAATATGGCGTCGCCGCGCATTGGCGCTACAAGGAGCGCGGCACGTCGTCGCCGCAGCGCGACGCAGGCTTCGACGACAAGATCGCGTGGCTGCGGCAGATCCTCGACTGGAAAGATGCCGTCGCCGACAGCGGCGAATGGCTTTCCGCATTTCGCAGCAGCCTGTTCACCGATTCGATCTACGTGCTGACGCCGCAGGGCAAGGTGGTCGACCTGCCGCGCGGCGCGACGCCGATCGACTTCGCGTACGCGGTGCACACGAGTCTCGGCCACCGCTGCCGCGGCGCGCGTGTCGACGGCCAGATGGTGCCGCTCGACTACGCGCTTCGCAACGGCGAGCGCGTCGAGATCATCGCGGCGAAGCAGGGCGGGCCTTCGCGCGACTGGCTCAATCCGGACCTGGGCTACGTGCAAAGCCATCGCGCACGCGCGAAGGTGCGGCAATGGTTCAAGGCGCAGCAGCACGAGGAAACCGTCGCGCAGGGACGGGCGATGGTCGAGCGCGAGCTCGCGCGCCTCGGTCAGACCGCGCTCAAGCTCGACGCGGTGGCGGCGAAGGCGGGCTTCGCGAAGCCCGAGGACCTGTTCGCCGCGTTCGCGCGCGACGAGATCCACAGCAAGCACGTGCAGACGGCGATCAACGCCGTGGCCGCGCCCGCCGCCGTGCCGGCGGCCCCGCCCGAGCCGGAAGTGGTCATGCGCCGCAGCCGCGCAAGCGGCAGCGGCAGCGGCATCCTCGTCGTGGGTGTCGACCGGCTGCTGACCGGCCTTGCGCGTTGTTGCAAGCCCGCGCCGCCGGATCCGATCGTCGGCTTCGTGACGCGCGGCAAAGGCATCACGATCCATCGCGCCGGCTGCGTCAACGTCGAGCGCATTCGCGCGCGCGAGCCCGAGCGGCTGATCGAGGCGGATTGGGGCGCCCCGCGCGAGCAGCTCTTTCCGGTCGACATCGTCGTCGAGGCGACCGACCGGCAGGGGCTGCTGCGCGACCTTTCCGAGCTGTTGACCCGGGAAAAGATCAACGTGACGGCGGTGAACACGCAGACGCGCCATCATCAGGCGCGGATGGCGTTCACGCTGGAAGTCGAGAGCGTGGGGCAATTGAAGCGCGCGCTGCAGCTCGCGCGCGACATACCCGGCGTGTTTTCGGCGGATCGGCGTTGACTTCGGGGTCACGTGCAGCGACTTCGCTGGCGCCGCAGTCAACGATATTGCTCTGTCGCGCGTGTCGTTCTATGGCGTGTGCCCGCGAACGGCCCACGCGCGCGCCGTGAGCGGTATCGTGCCGTCCGCGGCGATCGGAAGCGTCGCCCGGATGCGTTCTTTCAAGGCATCGCGCTTCGCCTCGTCCTGCGCCATCGCATAGGCCGGCGCGGGCCCCTGGCCGCCGAGGAACGGCGACCAGTAGTCGTCGAAATCGCGAAACACCGTGGGAACGTCGATCGCGCGCGTCTCGACGTCGCGCAGGCCTGCTTGTGCGAACAACTCCGCGAGCGGCTCCGGACGGCAGAGCGGAAAGCGGATGCCTTCGTCCTGGTCGCGCGCCGCCGGATCGAGCGCCGCCGCCGCGTCCCAGAAGTGACGCATCAATTCCATCTTCTCCGCGTAGTCCCAGACATACAGCGCGACCATTCCGCCTGGCCGCGCGACGCGTGCCATCTCGGCGACGGCCTGCGCCGGTCGCGGCACGAAATTCAGCACGAGTCCCGAGACTGCCGCATCGATGGTCGACGAGACGAGCGGCAGTGCCTCCGCGTCCCCGGTCTCGAAGCGCACCGGGCCGCCGCCGACGCGCGCCTGCGCATAAGCGACGAAGCCGGTGGAGCGGTCCACGCCGATCACTGAGCGCGGGTGCGCGCTTTCGGCAATCATGCGCGTCAACGCGCCCGTGCCGCAGCCGACGTCGAGCCAGTCCGAATCGGTGGGCAGCGCGAGCCAGGCCAAGAATTCTTTCGCGACCGCGCGGCTCCAGCGCCCGACATAGGGCTCGTAGAGATCGCCCATTGCCCAGACGTCGTCGCGTCGTGTGGTCGCCATGACGTTTGCGTCCTGTCAGATGCGCAGCGCCCCGGCGTATCCGGTGAGCTCGAGGTAGCCGCGGCCCGCGACGCCGCCCGGTCCGGTCGCGCGCACCGCACCTTCCCAGTAAACGGCACCCACGCCCGCGCGCGCGTCGAGCTCCTGGTCGGGGAACAGCGGCTCGAGCAGCAGCGAGACTTCGCCGGCGCGCACCTCGAACGATACCGGATATTCGATGCCGGTGCGCGGCGAGCGCCAGCGCCGTTGGGGCAGGAACGCGATCTCCGCCGGAGCGAACGTGCGCCGCACACCGTGTCCGGCGCGATGCGTGCCCCCCGCCCACAGCGTTTCGCCGCGCGGATCGCGGATGCGAAACGCCATCAATGCGCCGCCGTCGTCGAGGTTGACGCCGATCCAGTCCCAGCCGACGGCGCCGCGCGTCAAGTATCGGCTCGACCACTCGTGATCGAGCCATGCGCTGCCGGTGACGCGACGCGTGCGCGCGCCCGATTCGACGGAGCCTTCGACCTGCAGCTGCGGGCGGCTGTAGTAGAAGCTGGCGTCGAGCGGATCGGGTCCCTTTCGGCTGACCCCCTGGTCTCCCTGCAGCAGGATTGGCGCACGTGCCGCGAACACGAGGTCGAGCGTGAAGTCCCGCGCAGCGATGCGAGCCGCATAGCGCTTGTCGTCCTGCACGAGCGACCAGTCGCCGATTCGGACGTCGGTGCGCCCGCTCGTCGCGCTTGCAAGGCCGAAGCCTTCGCGGCCCGCGCGTTGATCGACAGTCAGGTGCGACACGCCGGGATCGGCGAGCGCCGCGTGCGCGAACAGCAGCTGCTTCGGCGCGAAGCGGCTTTCGCTTGCCTCGGCAACTCCGGGACGGCTGCGGAAAAACGTGACCTGGAAGCCGAACGCGTGCGCGGTCTCGTCTTCGAGCCAACCGGTCACGTACCACCATTCGGTGCGAAATTCCGGGTGCGCGCCTTCGTCGGCGGGAAACGTCAGCGTGGTGCCCGGTTGCACGTCGGGATAGCGGACGTCGCTTCGCGCGGCCGACGCGAGGAACGCGAGCGGAGCGATCAGGAACCGCCGGCGCAGGGGGTTCATCGTCGATTGCGCGCTACATGCGCGCGGTGGCATCGGAGTGCCTGCATCGCGGAATACGCGGCTTTACCAATCCTCGCGCACGGCGCGCACCGCGCCGATCGCGGTCGCGCTGCGCGCGCCGATGCGCGCGGTCACGGTGGCGAGCACGACCAGCGTGACGGCAAGCAGGGCGAGCGCGCGCCACGGCACGTGCACGTCCATGCCCCAATGGAACGACTGGCGGTTGACGACGTGCACGAGGATCAGGCTGATCACGAAGCCGAGCACGAGGCCTGCCGCGGTGCCGATCCCCGCGAGCGCCGCACCTTCGATCGCGACCATCGCCTGCAGTTGCCCGCGCGTCATGCCGACGTGGCGCAGCATTCCGAATTCCCGCCGGCGCGCCAGCGTTTGGGCGACGAGTGTCGCCGACAGCCCGACGAGGCCGATCAGGACAGCGGCCGCTTCGAGCGCGTACGTGACGGCGAACGTGCGGTCGAAGGCCGCAAGCGACAGGCGGCGCAGATCCGCAGGCGTCGCGATCGTCAGTTGCGACGCGCCTCCCGCAATCGTGTCGATGGCGTCGCGAATGCGGCCGACGTCCGCGCCGTCCGCGAGCCAGAGCGCGACTTCGTTCACCGCGTCGTCGCCGGTGAGCGCAACGTAGCGCGATCGCTCGACGACGATCGCGCCCTGCTGGCGAACGTAGTCGCGCCAGATTCCCGCGACCGAAAACGAAACGTCGCGGCCGCCGATCGGCACGGTGATCCGATCGCCGGGGCGGGCCGCCTTCGCGTCGGCGACGGCTTCGCTGATCCATGCGGGCGGCGCATCGGTTGCGGGTGCGGGCGCAGACTCGACGAGCGCGAGCCGTCCGCCTGGATCGCGCGGATCGATGTCGCGCGCGAGCAGCGTCACGCGCGGCGCCGCCTTGTCGAGAAGGATCGACGTCGCCCGCATGAACTCGACACGCGCGACACCCGGAACCCGTGCGATCGCGGCGCGATCGGCGGCGTCGAACGCGACGGCGTCCGATGCGCTGCGTGCGTAGAGATCGGCCGGCAGCATCGCCGTCAGCCAGTCGTCGAGCGATTGCCGGAACGACGCGACCATGATCGCCATCGCCACCATCAGCGAGACGCTTGCCACCATCGCGGCCAGCATGGCGGCGACGCGGCCGGGCGACGCGCGCAGGTAGTCGAGCGCGAGGCGCACCGGCACGCGCCGCGAAACCGGCAGCGCAGCGAGGACCCGGTGCGCGACCTGCGGCATCGCGAGAATGCCGCCGACGATGATCGCCGCGATCGCGAGATAGCCGGATATCGGCAACCCGGCCACGGGCGGGAATGCGGTCAGCGCTGCGCCCAGCGCCATCAGCGCCCACGCCCGCCACCGTGCGTGTGCCGTAACGACGTCGGCATCGCCGGCTTTCAGTGCGGCGGCCGGTGCCGCGCGCGCAGCCTCGCGCGCCGGCAGCGCGCTGCCCGCGATGGCGGCGGCGACGCCGAGTGCCGCGAAGACGAGCATCGACGACGGCTCGAAGCCCGGAGAGACTTCGCCGCCGCGAAAGAAACCGGCACCGAGATCGGGACCGAACCGCCGCAGCGCGAGCCACGCGAGTGCGTGCCCCGCGGCGATGCCCGCGATCGCGCCGGCAGCGCCGAGCAGCGCCGCTTCGGCGATCACGACGCCCACGAGCCGCCGGCGCGACAGTCCGAGCGTGCGCAACAGCGCCAATTGCGGGCGGCGGCGCGCGAGCGCGAGCGTTTGCGTGGCGAACACCAGCATGCCGCCGGTGAAGAGCGCCACCAGCGCGAGCACGTTCAGGTTCACGCGGTACGCACGCGAGATTCGCGCCGTCGCGGCGGTGCCTTCGGCCGGCGGCGCAACGATTACGCCCGGCGGCAGCGTGGCTTGCACGCGCCGAGCCAATGCATCGACGTTGGTGCCCCGCGCGGCGCGCAGATCGATGCGCGTCAGGCGACCGCGCACGCCGAACACGTCCTGCACGGCGGCGATGTCCATGACGGCATAGCGGGCGCTGCCCGCGCTCGGGCCTGCGATGCCGGCGATGCGCAGCGGTATCGCCCCGCGGCTCGCGCGCACGGTTACCGTGTCGCCGTCGCCGACGCCGAGCCGGACCGCCGCGGCGGCGCTCGGAAACAGCGTGTCGCCGCGCAGCGTGTCGAGCCGATCGCCCGCGCTGGCCACGAGCGCGGGATTGATCTCGAGCGCGCGAAATACGTCGACACCGACGATCGTGAGCGGCTCGCTGCGATCGTCGACGACCGCTGCGACTTCGACGACCGGGCTTGCGACCGCGACGCCGTCGAGACGCGCCAGTTGCGGATACAGTGCCTCTGCGAAGCCGGTGCGCGGTCCGCGGACCTGCAGGTCGGCCTGCCCCGAAAGCGTGGCGAGTCCGGCGGTGAGCTCGTTCACCGCGGCGCGATTGATCAGCGCGACCGCATAGCCGAGCGCGACGCCGGAGGCGATTGCGAGGACGGCAAGGAGCGTGCGTCCGCTCGCGAGCGCCGCTGCACCGCCCGTTACGGCGCGTGCGACCGCAAGCGATGCGCCCGGCATGTCAGAAGAGGACTGCGGGCACGAGCCTCGTGTCCGGATGGTTCAGTCGACGTCGGCATCGCGTGCCGCCACGAGCCCGTCCGGCGCGAGGCGATACACGACGTCGGCGGACGCGGCGGCCGCGCGCGAATGCGTCGCGAGGATGCACGCCGCGCCGCTGTTCCTGACCGCGTCGCGCAACAACGCGATCACCTGGCGCGCACTCTCCGGATCGAGATTCCCGGTCGGCTCATCCGCGAGCACCAGCGCCGGGCGGTGCACGAGTGCGCGCGCGATCGCGACACGCTGCAGCTCGCCGCCCGACAGCTCGCGCGGACTGCTTCGGGCGCGGTCGCCAAGCCCGACGGCCGCGAGCATCGCCGCGACGCGCTCGCGCTCGGCATCGCCCGCACGTTGCTGCAGCGCGAGCGGAAGCGCGACGTTTTCCGCAACTGTCAGATAGGGCAACACGTGAAAGGCCTGGAAGACGAAGCCCATTTGCGTCCGCCGCAATCGCGTCAGCGAATCGTCGTCGAGTCCGGCATAGTCGACGCCGCCGACGACCACCGAGCCCGAGTCGATCGGCTCGAGTCCGGCGACGACATTCAACAGCGTCGACTTGCCGACGCCGGATGCCCCCACGATCGCGACGTATTGCGCGGGTGCGACGGACAGCGATATGCCGGACAGAATTCGCCGCGGCGCGGGTCCGCCGAACGATTTGGAGACTGTGCGCAGCTCGACCACGCGCCAGAGTCTAGCCCAGCGAACTTCCGCGCGGAGGCTCGCCGGCCGTTACCACCGCCAGAGCACGTAGTACCAGTTGCAGCCGGCGAGCACGAGCGGCACGGCGTAGAGCGCGAGCGCTGCGGCGCGCGCACTGCGCGGCGCATTTCCGGAGAAGACGATGCGCGTGCCGAGCCATGCCGACCATGCGAGGCCGGCCGCCAGGAGCGTTGCGCGGAGCGTGCCGACGTACGGAATCGCGAGATGCTCGGCACGCAGTTGCGTGAGCGTCAGCATCGACAGGCCGAGAAACAATCCGACGCCGCCGATCGGCACGAGCCCCATCGCGAGCGCCTTCCAGTCGAAGCGCGTGCCGCCCGCGAGCCGCGCCGCGCCGGTCATCGCGGCGAGGGTCGCGCCCCCGAACAGCAGCGCGAATCCGGCCAGATAGAAGGCAATGCAAAGCCCGTCGAGCCACGTCATCACGTCGCTCGCCTCCGGGTAGTTCGTCAGCAGCCACCACGGCGTTCGATCGTCGAGCAGCGCGAGCCAATCGTGCTCGACCAGCCATTGCGCGAGCGATTGCTTCAGCGCGACGAACCACGGGCTCACCGTCCACTGGAAGGCCGCGAGCGCCAGCCCGAGCACGCCGAAGATCAACAGCAGCGCCGGGCTCGCGCCGGCGTCGCGCGGCGCGAGCGCAAGAACCTCGTGGTTCGGCGACCGCGCCGCGAGCGCGATGGCGCCGCGGTGGCCGCTGCAGCGGCCGCACGCGTGGCACGGCGACGCGCTCTTCATGTGCCGCAGGTCGACGAGCGGCGCGCAGTCGACGCTCGGCGCGCGTGCCGAATAGCGCTTCCACGCCTGCTCGTCGACGCGGAAGTGCAGCGGCGCGACCTTCGCGAGCAGCTCGAACACGCCGTTCACCGGGCACAGGTGCCGGCACCACACGCGCTTGCCCTTGCCGTACACGAACCCGACGGCGACGGCCGCAAGCGTCGATCCGCCGAGCACGAGCAGCACGGCCTTCGGATATTCGTAGACGCTGACGAGCTGCCCGTAGACAGTGGTGATCGCGAACGCGACGAACGGCCATCCGCTCCAGCGCATCCAGTGCGGGATCGCCTTGCCAAGCCCGTGCCGGCTCGCGAATTCGGTCAGCGTTCCTTCGGGACAGAACAGGCCGCACCAGGCACGGCCGAGCAGCATCGTGCTCGCGATGACGAACGGCCACCAGATGCCCCAGAATGCGAACTGCGCGAACAGCGTGAGGTCCGAGACGATGCTCGAGCCGGACTGCGGAAGCGGCAGGAATGCGGGCACGACGACGAGGAGGGCGTAGAAGGCGACGATCACCCACTGCAGCGCGAGAATGGGCCCGCGGTGACGCCGCAGCGCGTCGCCGATTCGCGCGAGCGCGCCGCGGGGCGATGACCGCGACAGCGGCGTGATCGGAATCGTCGTCATCGACGGACGCTACTTCGCGATCACCAGCATGTCGGGGATGTCCGGATGGAATTCGTCGAAGAAGCGATACGTGCCGGGCTTGAGCGGAGGCAGCACGACGAACGACTCGACACCGGGCCCGAGCACCTTTTCGACGCGGACATCGCGTCCCTCGAACTCGACCGCGCCGCGGCTCGTGTTGCGCAGCGTGAACTTGACCCTCGTCGCCGCGGGAACCTCGAGGCGTGCGGGATCGATGCGCTCGCCGGTGAGGTTCACCGCGAACGTCGGCAGGTCCGCGGCCGCGGCGCGCACGGCCAGCGCGAGCAGCACGACGAGCGCGATCGCGACCGCGAACAGGCGTGGAATCGACGGCATCGAACCTTTCTAGAATCCCACCCGCGCGCGCACGCCGCCGACGAAGATCGTGGGCGCCGCGGCATTGCCGCCGGCGCGCCAGATCCACTGCAGGTCCGGCGAGACGTCGAAGTGATCGTTGACGCGCCAGCGGTAATAGAGCTCGGCGATGCGCTCGGTGCCCGAGGCGGCGTAGCCGGCGAGCGCACCGTCGGACGTCGCGTCGCGATATTCGCTGCTGGTGCGGAGGAATCCGGCCGCGAGCCCCAGTCCGTCCGCGGCGCGGCCCCAATGGTCGCCGCCGATTTCCGCGCCGAGCGTCAGCGCGCGATCGAAGCGCACGCGGCCCTGCATCTCGCCGCCGAACCGGGTGAACAGCGTGATTGCGTCGCCGACGCGCTGGTCGGCGGAGACGCCCCAGCCGGAGTGGTCCTCGGTCGCGCCGGTGTAATCCTCGGCGCGGCCGTTGTGCCACGCGTACAGCCGATACGTCCCCGGCAGTCCCGGGAGAAAGCGGCGCGTCGTCTCGAGCTGCGCGATGACGAACGGATTGCCGAGCGAGCCGGTGAAGTCCGCGCCCGGGCCCGAACCGAACACACCGAGCGAGACCTCCCACGAGTCGGGCTTGTCGCGCTCGCTGACGTAGGCGACGCGCACGCCCGGCGAGAAGCCATAGCTGTCGGCGCCGACGTCGCCCCCCGAGTCGAGCAGCGGGTTGTGCACGAAAGCGTTGTTCAGGAAGCGTGCCGTCTCGTCGTCGGCCGCCGCGTTCTGGTCGAAGAACAGGAACGGATCCATCTTGCCCGCGGTGATCTCGAGCCGCTCGCGCGAGTCGGGCTTGAATCCGCCGGCCGGCAATGGAACGGTCAGCTGGTACCAGGCCTCCGCGACGATCGCATACGCATCGTCGGGGCTTGCGGCCGTCTGGAACGCCGTCGTGTTCGGCGTGCTGGTGTACGTCGGACGCAGCTGTACGCCCCTGCCTTGCCCGAACCGCAGGTGCGCGAAGATCTTGCCTTCGACGTCGCCCATCTCGCCGCCGGGCAGCGTGATCGCGACGTCGCCGCGGTAGCTCGCGCGCGAATCGCGCTCGCCTTCCGCCGCACCGCGTCCGTTCACCTGCTGCACGACGCCCGTCAGGCTGGCGCTCACGCCGATGCCTTCGAGCGCTTCGATCTGGCGCGCCTGCTTCTGCATGCCGAGCGCTTGCGTCTCGATCGCCTTGAGGCGAGTGGCGAGCTCCGGCTCGCGCTCGCTCAGCTGCTCGGTCGCTAGCGCGCGCTCGGTCTGCGCCTGCGCGTTCTCGAGCGCCTGGACGCGCGACTCGGTCGACTGCGTCGACTCGAGCCGTCGCTCGAGCTCGCGATTGCGCTGCTCGAGTTTCTCGACGCGCTCGGCAAGCTTGCGAATTTCGGCGAGCAGCGCGGCGTCGTCTGCGCGGGCGGGCACGGCTGCCGCACCGAGCGCGATGGCGAGCGCGCAGCCGACCGCGCGGGCCGCGCCGGCCCGGGTCGCGCACGCACGCATCGTCAGTAGCCGCCTTTCTTGCCGACGCCGGCGTACGTGAACTCCCACTCGACGTCCAACGTCTTGAACCACGGACGCACGCCGGTCGCGCGATCGATGTGGCGGCCGAAGTGCTGGCCGATCGCGTTCTCTTTCGCGTTCGGCGGATAGATCGTGTACTTGAGCTTGTATTTGCCAGGGCCCGCGAGCTTCACGTTGTCGCCGTAGTGCGGGCCGTCGCTCGCCACCATCGGCATGAAGTCGCCGGTCATCTTCTCGCCGGAAGGCAGCTTCGTGATCTCGTAACGGATCTGCAGGAACGGGATCCACGCGCCTTCGGGATAGCCGTTCGCATTGTTCGCGAGCGCGTGGATATCGGCCTCGATGTGCATGTCGGCGTCCGCCGCCTTGCGCATGTGGCCCTCCGGCTCCATCTCGACAGGCTGCAGATAGACGGCGGCGATCTCCATGCCGGCGACGTTCTGCGGCCGGCCGATCGGGTATTCGAGCGCGAGCGCCGGAAGGGCGGTTGTTGCGGCGGCGAGCGCGACGACGAGCCGCGCGCGGACCTTACGCTGCATGATGGATCCCCGATGTGTGGAATGCGAACGATTCGCATTCTCTTCGGGCGATCCGGGGGTGTCAAGTGACGCGAATCAAGAATCGCGAGAATCGCGGCGGTCGCCGCCGGGCAGCGCGGTCGCCGCCGCGCAGTGCGGTCGCAACCGGGCGGGGGGACCCCGCTGCCGGACGTGCGAAGCGCAGTGCGTCAGGCTTGCGACGGTATGAACCGCAGCGCCACGCCGTTGTTGCAATAGCGCAGGCCCGTCGGGGGCGGGCCGTCGTCGAACACGTGGCCGTGATGGCCGCCGCATTTGACGCAGTGATACTCGGTGCGCAGCATGAATTGCTTCGTGTCGTTGCTGGTCGCGAAGGCGCCGGGAATCGTCGTGAAATAGCTGGGCCAGCCGGTGCCGCTCTCGAACTTCATCGCCGACGTGAACAGCGGCAGCGCGCAGCCGGCGCAAACGAACACGCCCGGGCGATGCTCGCCGTTCAGATGACTCGAGAACGGCCGCTCGGTGCCCTCGTGGCGCAGCACTGTGTACGCCGCCGGGTCGAGCGTCTTGCGCCACTCCTCGTCGCTCTTCTTGACCGGCGTCGCGTCGGTGGCGATTTTGGCGTCTTTCGCGAGCAGCTTCTTCCAGTCGCGCTGCAGCGCCTTGATGTCGACGGCGTCGGCCGGCGCTCGTTTATCGGCCCGCGTGCTTGTCACGCCCGCGCCGATCGTCAGCGCGGCGGCGATTCCCTGCAGCCATGAACGGCGATTCATTCGATGCCTCTCCGGTGGTTCGTCCGTGATTGGATTCCACGAGGCAGGGGCCGTTCCTTGCCTGCGCAACTGCGGCCTGCCCCTCCTGCGCTAGAGTCGTGTGCCGGCGGCTCCGCCTTACGGCCCGATCAGTCGCCGCGCCGCTGCGTCCTCAGTCCTTGCCTCGCCGCGCGGATTCGGGCGCCGGGAACACGTCGCGCACAACGTCGCGCAGCGCACCGATCCCCGGCTCGAGCTCGCGCTCGCGCCGATGGATGAACGATAACGTGGCGGTGAGGCGGGTGTCGCCCCAGACCGCGATGTCGCCGTGGACCGCATCCGCCGTCGCCATTTCCTCGCGGAGCAGCGCGACCCCCACGCCAGCGGCCACCAGCGAGCTGATCACCGCCTCGTGATCGGCCTCCACCTGCCGGACCGGCACGACGCCGTGCGCGGCGAAGAGCTCCGTCGCCAGCGCGTGATGCGTGCTGATCGCCGGCGTCATGATCCACGGCTCCGCGGCGATCGCGTCCCAGTCGGCGCCGGCGAGCCGCTCGGCCCACGCCGCCGGGACGACGACGCGAAACGTGAGCCGCGCGAGCGGCAACGCCGCGACGGCCGGATGCGTGAGGCCGCCGTAATAGAACGCCGCATCGAGCTCGCCGTCGCGCACCTTGGCGAATGCGGCGCCCGAGACCTCGTGCCGCACGTCGATCTCGAGCAGCGGAAAGCAGTCGACGGCACGGCGCAGCACGTCGGGCAGCCGCGTGAGCTCGGGGTCGCCGACGGTGCCGAGCCTGATCCGGCCCGTCACCTCCCCGCGCAGTGACTGCGCTTCGGCCAGCAGCGCCTGGGCGGCCGCCAGCACGCGCTCGGCATGAGGCAGCAAATGGCGCCCGGCGGGCGTCAGCGTCATGCCGGCGGCACCGCGCTCGAACAGCGCGGCGGCGAGCTCGTCTTCGAGCGCCTTGATCTGCGCCGAGACCGCGGGCTGGCTCAGGTGCAGCCGCTCGGCAGCCCGCGTCAGCTGACCGAGCCCGGCCACCGCGACGAAGCTGCGCAGCTGGTAGAGCTCCATCAGCGCGGCCGTCGAAGCGGTTGATATTGCACGCGATTTTGCTGCTGCGCAGTATCGCTCACCGAGCTATCCGAATAATCTATGACTTTGATCGAAAAGGGCGATTTGACTTCGATCTGCGGCAGCCCTAGGTTGTCATTGTGCGATGCAATAAAGTCTTCGCACGCTTCGACTAACGGCGCCCACGAGGCGCGAGCAGGAGAAAGTCATGGGAAGCCACGACACGCCGACCGCGGCGGAAACGTACTTCAACTACAGCATCTTCGGACAACTGTACACGGCCATCGCGGGCGTTCCGCCGCGGCCGCAGCACCGCAGGTACGCGCCTCGCCCTGCTGCGCCGGCCGTGCGGCCCGCGTCGCAGGAACGCGCGCCGCGGGTGACGCTGCTGGATCGTCTCGACGCCTGGTTCTGGCGCCAGATGCAGAAAGATCGGGAAGCGTATCTCGCCGGCGCATCGGACGTGTTCGACCTCGAGCGGCGCATCGACGCGATCGACCGCGGTGTGGTCACGCGCTACTACTGACCGGCAGCTAGATCAGCCCCTCGAGGAGTTGCACGTCGACCGGCGCTCCGGGCTCGAGGTCGCCGGCCTCGACCGGCAGCACGATGAAGCAGTTCGCGTGCGCCATCGACGACAGGATGCCCGATCCCTGCTCGCCGGTCGTGCGCACCGCGTACCCGCCATCTGCATGCGTGGTCAGGACGCCGCGCTGGAACTCGGTGCGTCCCGGCGCCTTGCGGATCGGGCTTGCGAGCACGGCCTTGAACGTCGGCACCGGCGCGACGTCGCGGCGCCCCTGCAGGATCAGCAGCGCGTCGCGCACGAAGTTGTAGAACGTCACCATGACCGCCACCGGATTGCCGGGCAGGCCGAAGAAATGGGCGTTGCCGATCCGCCCGTACGCGAGCGGCCGTCCCGGCTTCATCGCGATCTTCCAGAACAGCACTTCGCCGAGCTTGCCGAGCAGGTCGCGGACGTAATCGGCTTCGCCCACTGAGACGCCACCCGACGTGATCACGACATCGGCCGCCGCCGCGGCCGTCGCAAAGGCCTGCTCGAGCGCCCGCGGGACGTCGGGCACGACGCCCATGTCCATGACGTCGCAGCCGAGGCGGGTCAGCATGCCGTACAGCGTGTAGCGGTTGCTGTCGTACACCTCGCCGGCGCCGAGCTCCTGACCGATCGCGCGCAGCTCGTCGCCGGTGGAGAAAAACGCGACGCGAAGCCGGCGATAGACCGGCGCCTCGGCGATACCGAGCGAAGCCAGAACGCCGATCTCTGCGGGGCGTACCGGCTGGCCGGCGCGAAGCACCGTCGCTCCGCGCTTCACGTCCTCGCCCGCGAAGCGGCGGTTCTGCCCCGCCTTCGAAACAGCGCCTGCAGCGATGCGCACGCCGTCCGCCGTGACGGTCGCGCGCTCCTGCATCACGACCGTGTCGGCACCTTGCGGCATCACGCCGCCGGTGAAGATGCGCACCGTTTCCCCGCGAGCGAGCGCACCGGAAAACGGCTTGCCTGCGAACGATTCGCCGACGCGCCGCAGCGTCGTTCCGGCAGGGTCGAGGTCGGCGAAGCGGACGGCCCAGCCGTCCATCGCGGAATTGTCGTGTCCGGGCACGTCGATCGGCGACTCGACGTCCGCCGCGAGCACGCGTCCGAGCGCGGCGCGAACGTGCACGCGCTCGACGGCAGTGACGGGCTCGAGGAACTGCCGGATCAGCGCGCGTGCCCGCTCGACCTGCAGCGAGTTCGGGTCGTAGTCGTCGGCGCAGGACAGCTCACGCAGCGTGCGGACGGGTTCCATCGGCAGCCTTGCTCGCGTTCGCGGCGAGTTCCGCCGCGGTGTTGATGTTGCGGAATGCCTCCGCTTCGTCGTCGAACGGCACTTCGGCCACGCGCAACGTCGCGTACCACGCGTCGATCTTGCGGCCGCCGCCCTCGAGAAACGCCGCGAGATGCGGCAGCACGTCGCGGCGCACGAGCGAGAACACCGGGTGCGCCTGTTCGAACGTGCGCGCGACGGCGAGATCGAGCGGCGCCTCGTCGAACGCATGCGCAAGGCGTGCAACGAGATCCGCGGGCAGGAACGGCGAGTCGCACGGGCTCGTCACGACGTACGGCGTGGCAGCGGCGGTCAAGCCGGCGTGCAACCCGGCGAGCGGGCCCGCGTAATCGGGAATCGCATCGGCGACGACCGGAATGCCGAATGCCGCATAGCGCTCGCGATTGCGGTTGGCATTGACGACCAGCGCGCCGACTTGCGGCGCGAGGCGCTCTATCACGTGCAAGACGAGCGCACGGCCATCGAGCTCGACGAGTCCTTTGTCGACGCTGCCCATCCGCCGACCCTGGCCGCCTGCGAACACGACGCCGGTTATGTCGGACCGCGGGATGGTCATCGCGCTCCGCTTGCTCGTCAGCCAGCGGCCGCAGCGGCCGCCCGCGCCGGCGCGCGAAAGCGCTCGGCACCGGTGAAGAGCAGGTAGTGACGGTTGGTGGCGCGCCCGATCATCGTCATCCGCACCTTCTGCGCGATCTCGTGGCCCATTTGCGTGAGTCCCGAGCGCGACACGAGGAACGGAATGCGCATCTGTGCAGCCTTGATCACCATCTCCGACGTGAGGCGCCCCGTCGTGTAGAAGATCTTGTCGGCGCCGTCCTCGCCGTCCAGCCACATCTGGCCCGCGATCGCGTCGACGGCATTGTGGCGGCCGACGTCCTCGACGAACATCAGGATGTCCGCCTGCGCGCCGCGGTTGGCCGCGAGCGCGCAGCCGTGCACCGCACCGGCCTGCTTGTAGATCGTCTCGTGCACGCGCACCTTGTCGAGCAGATCGTAGAGCGCCGCCTGCGTGAGCGTCGCGTCAGCGGGCAGCGTGACGCTGTCGATGTCCTCCATCAGGTCACCGAACACCGTGCCTTGTCCGCAACCGCTGGTCTTCGTGCGCTTCGCGGTCTTCGCCGCGAGATCGGCGAGGCCGTGGCGCGTCTTCACGGCGACCGAGTTGGTTTCCCAGTCCACCTGCACGGCGACGATCTCGTCGAGCCGCTGCACGAGCCGCTGGTTGCGCAGGTAGCCGATCGCCAGCGCCTCGGGCGCGCCGCCGAGCGTCATCAGCGTCAGAATTTCCTGCTTGTCGACATACAGCGTCAGCGGATGCTCGCCGGCGATCGGGACGTCGCGCGCGGCACCGTGCTCGTCGACGGCGGTGACGTTGAACGTCGCGGGCCGCGCCGCGTGTGTGAGAAGCATCCTAGCCACCGATATACGACATCTCGATCCGCGAGGGTTTCGGCGTGTTCGCCGTGCGAATCTCGGAATAGCGGTCGGCGCGCCGCTGCCAGATCGCGGTGATCGCATTGGCGATCTGCGCATCGGAATACGGCTCGCGCAACAACGCGCGCAGGTCGTAGCCGGCGTCGGCGAACAGGCACGTGTACAACTTGCCATCGGTCGCGAGGCGCACACGCGTGCAATCGCGGCAGAACGCCTGCGTCACCGATGCAATGACGCCGATTTCGTGCCCATTGTCGCGATAGCGCCAGCGCTGCGCGACTTCGCCCGTGTAGTTCGGGTCGACCGGGTCCAGCGGGAACTCGTCGTCGATCGCCGCGACGATCTCCGCCGCGGGGACGACGTGTTCCATCCGCCAGCCGTTCGTGTGCCCGACGTCCATGTACTCGATGAAGCGGACGATGTGGCCGCTGTCGCGGAAATGACGGGCGAGCGGCACGATCGCGTGCTCGTTCATGCCGCGCTTGATCACCGCGTTGATCTTGATGGGCCCGAGGCCGGCCGCCTGCGCGGCATCGATGCCTTCGAGCACGCGCGCGACGGGGAAGTCGACGTCGTTCATCGCCCGGAACGTCGGGTCGTCGAGCGCGTCGAGGCTCACGGTGACGCGCGCGAGCCCGGCGTCGCGCAGAGCGCGCGCCTTTTTCGCGAGCAGCGCCCCGTTCGTCGTCAGCGTGAGATCGACGCCGCCGTGCGCCGCCAGCATGCCGACGAGCCGCTCGAGATTGCGCCGCAGCAGCGGCTCGCCGCCGGTGAGGCGGATCTTGCGCACGCCGAGCTGCACGAAGATGCCGGCGACGCGCGCGATCTCCTCGAACGTCAACAGCGCCGTATGCGGCAGGAACGGGAAATCGCGGCCGTAAACGTCCTTCGGCATGCAGTACACGCAGCGGAAGTTGCAGCGGTCCGTGACCGAAATGCGCAGGTCGTGGAGAAGCCGGCCACGCGTGTCGACCGGGGGCGCATCCGCGGCCGGCGCCGTGTGCTGCGCAGCGGCGCGCACGAACGCCTCGCGCGTGTCCACCGTGGACACGGTGCGAAGGTCGGTGAGCGGAATCACGGAGGCCATGGAAGCGGTTTGTTCGCGTGCTGTCTGCAGTTCATGTTAGCAGAGCGACGAACGGCAATCGGCGCACGGAGGTATGATCGGCCATGCCGTTCGTTTGTTCGGTTGAACGTGCGATAAAAGGAGGGAGATGAGGCCGCAGACCCTGGCCATCGACGTCATCATGGAGCGGGTTCCGCTCGCGAACCGGTGGGCAAGCGAACGCTGGCAGCCGGCGATAGTCGAAATCGTTGCGCCGCGTGCCGGTGCGCCCGCGCCGCGAGACCTCGTACCCGGAGCCTGCGAGACGATGCCGGAGGACGCGAGCGGCAATCGCTGGCGCTGCAAGGGATTCGAGCTCGAGCTGCACCCGACGGAGGCCGAAGGCTATTTCCTCAATATCACCGCGCCCGAACCGCGCATTTTCGTGATGTGGCGCATGTTCGACGACGGCGGCATGCCGCCCGCCCGCCCGGTGCTGGCGACGCTCTCCTACAACGAAGCCAGCCGCTTCATGGACGCAAGCGAGCAGGTGGACGGCGCGCCGATGCCGCCGCAGGTCGCCGAGTGGATGCGGGCGTTCGTTGCCGAGCACTACAAGCCGGAACCGCGCAAGAAGCGCAAACGCAACGATCCGGTCGGCGACGCGGCCGCCGGCGCCAAGGCGTCTCGCCGCTGACATGAAACCTGTCGACCCCACCGAAGACAAGGGCTTCTCGCTGCGCCGCTGGTCGCAGCGCAAGGCGGCGGCGCGCGCCGTGCCGCGCGCGAATGCCCAGCCTGGTGAAATGGCGCAGGCCGCGGCGGGTACGGCGACTGTCACGGCCACGCCGGTCGAGGAGCGCAGAAATGTCACGGCCGCGCCGGTCGAGGAGCGCAGGGCTGACGCGCCCGGCAGCCCCGGCGCTGACGTGCCGGCGACTCATCCGCATGCGAAGCCCGCGTCCGCGACGCCGCTGGCAACCGATGCGGCCGCGCGGGCGCCGGCGTCTTCGCTGCCGCCGGCGTCTGCGTTGCCCTCGATCGATACGCTCGGCATCGATTCGGATTTCAAGGCGTTCATGCAGCCCGGCGTCGACGAATCGCTGAAGCGCGGCGCGCTGAAGAAGCTGTTCAGCGATCCCCGCTTCAACGTGATGGACGGCCTCGACGTCTACATCGACGATTACTCGAAGCCCGACCCGCTCGATCCCGCGATCGTCCGCACGCTGGCGCAGGCACGTTACATCTTCAATCCACCTGCGACGCGCGTGACGGCCGAAGGGCACGTCGAGGACATTCCCGAGGAAGAACTTCGCGCGGCCGCGCGCGATGCCGGGTCCGAAGCGGCGGCCGGGCCGGACGCCGAAGGGCAGGATGTCGCCGCGGTGCTGCCCGGTGTGCACCCACAGGACGATGCAGTGCCGCCCATCACGCACTCGCAGGACGATGCGATGCCAGCCACGAAAGCGAAGCCCGAAGCCGCATGATCGCCGACAAGACGCTCTCCCTCTGCACGTGCAACGGCACGATGCCGCTCGACCGCGAGGCGCTCGCCCAGGCGGGCGTCGACGTGCCGCACATGCACAAGGCCATGTGTCAGCACGATCTCGCGCGGTTCAAGGCCGACGCGCGCGGCGACATGCTCGTCGCGTGCACGCAGGAGCGCAGGCTGCTCGGCGAGATCGCCGAGGAATCCGGCAACGTCGCGACGATCCGTTTCGTGAACATCCGCGAAACCGCCGGCTGGTCGGCCGAGGCGCGGCACGCGACGCCGAAGATTGCCGCGCTGATCGCCGCCGCGGCGCTGCCGGACCCCGAGCCCGTGCCGAGCGTCGCCTACGAATCGTCCGGCCAGTTGCTGATCGTCGGGCCGCTCGACGCTGCGCTGCGCTGGGCCGATGCGCTCGCGCCGACGCTTTCGGTCACCGTGCTCGCGACCGAGGTGGCGCGCGATGGCGAATTGCCGTCTGCACGCGCGTTCCCGGTCCTGTCGGGCCGGATCACCCGCTTGAGCGGCTGGCTCGGCGCCTTCGACGCCGAGTGGTCGCAGGAAAACCCGATCGACCTCGATCTGTGCACGCGGTGCGGCGCCTGCGTGTCCGCGTGTCCGGAGCATGCGATCTCGTGGAATCTCCAGGTCGATCTCGACCGCTGCAAGGACCACCGCGCGTGCGTCGCCGCGTGCGGGGCGATCGGTGCGATCGACTTCGACCGGCGTGACAGCGCGCGCAGCGCGCGTTTCGACTCGGTGCTCGACTTGCAGTCCGAGCGCTGGTTCAAACAGCATCAGCCGCCGCAGGGCTATTTTGCGCCTGGGGCCGACCCGCTCGCGCAGGCCAAAGTGGCCGCCGAGCTCGCGCTTTCGATCGGCGAGTTCGAGAAGCCGAAATACTTCGCGTACAAGCCGTCGATCTGCGCGCACAGCCGCTCGCAGAAGCCCGGCTGCACGCAGTGCATCGACGTCTGCTCGACGCTCGCGATCCGTCCGGACGGCGATCACGTCGCCGTCGAGCCGCATCTCTGCATGGGCTGCGGCGCGTGCACGACAGTGTGTCCGTCGGGTGCGATCACGTATGTGTACCCGACGGCGGCCGACATCGGCACGCGCATGCGCACGTTGCTCGGCACGTTCGAGCGCGCTGGCGGGCGCGATGCGGGGCTGCTGCTGCACGCGGCAGACGCCGAGCCCTTGCTCGCCGCGCTCGCGCGCCATGGCCGCGGCCTGCCGGCGCGCATCCTGCCCATCGAAGTCCATCACATCGCATCGGTCGGCATCGACCTGTGGCTCGCCGCGCTCGCATGGGGCGCGGCCGGCGTCGCGGTGCTCGCCACGGGCCGCGAGGCACCGCAATACCTCGATGCCCTTCGGTTCCAGATGTCGATCGCTCAGACGATCGCGAACGCGCTCGGGTATCAGGGCGAGCATTTCCGCCTGATCGACGCGCGCGCCGCGGATGCCGGGACCGAGTTGTGGGACTGGCAGCCCGCGTTGCCGCCGCGGATCGCGGCCACGTTCGCCGTGACCGCCGACAAGCGGCGGACGCTCGCGTTCGCCTTCGACCATCTCGCGCAGCACGCGCCCGTGCCGCAACGAACGATTCGGCTCGTCGCGGGGGCGCCGTTCGGCGCGATCGCCGTCGACCGCGATCGGTGCACGATGTGCCTCGCCTGCGTGGCATCGTGCCCCGAGGCGGCGCTGCTCGACAATCCGGAGACGCCGCAGCTTCGCTTCATCGAAAGCAACTGCGTCCAGTGTGGTCTTTGCGCCAGCACGTGTCCCGAGCACGCGATCGCGCTGGTGCCGCAGCTCGACCTGACGCCCGAGGCGCGCGCGCCCCGCGTGCTGAACGAGGCGGTGATGTTCAACTGCACGCGCTGCGGCAAGCCGATGGGCACAGAGAAGCTGGTGCTTGCGATGGTCGAGCGCCTGCGCACGCATTCGATGTTCGCGGGCGAGGACAGCCTCGCGCGGCTCCGCATGTGCGCCGATTGCCGGGTCGTCGACCTGATGACGAACGAGAAGACGGTGGATATCCGGGGTATCTGAAGGCGCGACGAGCGGCGGGGGATGAGGGATGAGGGATGAGCGTGCACCGATGAACGATCCTGATCCGGCGATGTACAAAGCTGCGGATGCGTCTTCTTCTGCAGGGCGCACCGAAGAGCCGCGCTCATCCGCCGCGACTCATGCCCAGTCGCGCGTTGCGATTCCCCATCCCCTGACCCCCGAGGATCGCGGCCGCGCGGATTTCTACGCGCTGCTCGCGCGCCTGTATGCGGGAGCCCCGGATTGGCCTTTGCTGCAGGCGATCGCTCGTGCGCCCGCGCTGGAAGGCGGCGGGCCGATCGCCGCATCGTGGCAGCGGCTGACGGCGGCGAGCGGCGCGATGGACACCGCCGCGGCCGAGCAGGAATACACCGACCTGTTCATCGGCGTCGGCAAGTCGGAGGTGAACCTCCACGGGTCGCACTGGATCGCCGGCGCGATGATGGAGCGTCCCCTCGCCGAGTTGCGCGCCGAGTTGGCAACGCTCGGGCTCGGCCGGCGCGCCGGCGTGACGATGCTGGAGGACCACCTGTCCGCGCTGTTCGAGTCGATGCGCCTGCTGATCGCAGGCAGCGAGGGCCGCGCGCCCGCTTCCGTTGCGACGCAGCGCGCGTTTTTCGAGCGCCACATCGGCCCCTGGGCATTTGCATGCTGCGCTGCAATAAGGGAAACGACTATTGCCAACTACTATGCTTGCGTAGCAGAATTCACGGAACAATTCATGGCGCTGGACCGAGACGCACTCGCCATGGAGTAGTCATACGCGTTCGGAACCTGTTTCGGAGGAGCATCATGAGCGATCCCTCGCATCGCGCCCCGGCCGGGGCGCAGCCGCGTGCCGCACGCGCGCCCGACACGAATCGCCGCCGTTTCCTGATGTTCGGCGCGGGTGCCGCAAGCGCCGCCGTGGCGGCGCCCGTCATGGCAGCAACGCCCGCCGCAGTGATCGCCGAGCGGGTTGCGCAACCCGAATCGCAGGGTTACTCGGAAACGCAGCACGTGCGCGACTACTACGCCACTGCGCGCATCTGATTGCATGACTCCCGCGCAGCGGGTGTTTGCGTCGGCAAGTCCAGGCTAATTTCAAAGTCTTCCGCAGGAGAAGAATCATGCTGCTCACGCGCAAATCCGATTCCGCCCGCGTCGCCGGTCCGCGGCTTGCCCGTGCGATCGGCTCGAGAATCGCGACGATGGATCGCCGCGCGTTCCTCAAGCGATCGGGGCTCGTCGCGGGGGCGGGCGCGTTCGCGAGCCAGTTGCCGTACGGCACGATGGGCAAGGCGGAAGCCGCCGACGAATCCTCGAGCGTAAAGGCCGAAGTCCACCGCACCGTCTGCACGCACTGCTCGGTCGGCTGCGCGATCGACGCCGTCGTCGAGAACGGCGTGTGGACGCGCCAGGAGCCGGTGTTCGACTCGCCGATCAACCTGGGCGCGCACTGCGCGAAGGGCGCGTCGATCCGCGAGCACGGCCACGGCGAGCATCGGCTGAAGACCCCGATGAAGCTCGTCAACGGCAAGTGGCAGAAAATCAGCTGGGAAACCGCGATCAACGAGCTCGGCGACAAGCTGCTCGCGATCAGGAAGGAGTCCGGTCCCGACGCCGTGTTCTGGATCGGCAGCTCGAAGCACAGCAACGAGCAGTCGTACCTGCTGCGCAAGTTCGTGTCGTTCTTCGGCACGAACAACATGGACCACCAGGCGCGCATCTGCCATTCCACCACCGTGTCCGGCGTCGCCAACACGTGGGGCTACGGCGCGATGACCAACTCGTACAACGACATGCAGAACACGAAGTGCGCGCTGTACATCGGGTCGAACGCCGCCGAGGCGCACCCGGTGTCGGTGATGCACATGCTGCATGCGAAGGAGACCGGCGCGAAGATGATCGTCGCCGATCCGCGCTTCACGCGCACGGCGGCGAAGGCCGATTACTACGTGCGGTTCCGCTCCGGCACCGACGTCGCGTTCCTGTTCGGCGTGCTGTGGCACATCTTCAAGAACAACTGGCAGGACGACAAGTACATCCACGACCGCGTCTACGGCATGGACAAGGTCAAGGAAGACGTCATGGCCAAGTGGACACCGGACAAGGTCGAGGAAGTGACCGGCGTACCCGAGGCGCAGATCTTCAAGATCGCCGAGATGATGGCCAAGAACCGGCCGTCGACGCTCGTCTGGTGCATGGGCCAGACGCAGCACTCGATCGGCAACGCGTTCGTCCGTGCATCGTGCATCGTGCAGCTCGCGCTCGGCAACATCGGCGTGTCGGGCGGCGGCGCGAACATCTTCCGCGGCCACGACAACGTGCAGGGCGCCACCGACATCGGGCCGAATCCCGACTCGCTGCCGGGTTATTACGGCGTCTCGACCGGCGCCTGGAAGCATTTTGCAGCCGTGTGGGGCGTCGACTACGACTGGATGCTGAAGCAGTTCGCGTCGCAGGCGATGATGGAAAAGTCGGGCATGACGGTGTCGCGCTGGATCGACGGCGTGCTCGAGAAGAACGAGCTGATCGACCAGGACAGCAATCTTCGCGCGTGCGTCTACTGGGGCCACGCGCCGAACAGCCAGTCGCGCGGCAAGGAAATGGTCGAGGCGATGAAGAAGCTCGACGTCCTTGCGGTCATCGATCCGTATCCGTCGGCGACCGCCGCGATGGGCGCGATGGTGCGCAAGGACAACATGTACCTGCTGCCCGCGTGCACGCAGCTCGAGACGTCCGGCAGTGTCACCGCCTCGAACCGCTCGTTGCAGTGGCGCGAGCGCGTCATCCGGCCGCTGTTCGAGTCGCAGACCGACCAGGCGATCATGTATGCGCTCGCCAAGAAGTTCGGTTTCGGCCCCGAGTTCATCAAGAACTACGAGCTGTGGAAGCCCGACGGCGATGCGAAGTTCGAGGAGCCGACGCCCGAATCGGTGCTGAAGGAGATCAACCGCGCGACATGGACGATCGGCTACACGGGCCAGTCCCCCGAGCGGCTCAAGCTCCACATGAAGAACATGCAGACGTTCGACGTCAAGACGTTGCGGGCGAAGGGCGGCCCGTGCGACGGCGATTACTTCGGCTTGCCATGGCCCTGCTACGGGACGCCCGAGATCAAGCACCCCGGGTCGCCGAATCTGTACATGACGTCGCGCAAGATGATGGACGGCGGCGGCTGCTTCCGCGCCAACTTCGGTGTCGAGCGCGACGGCGTGACGCTGCTCGCCGAGGACGGGTCGTATCCGAAGGATTCGGAGATCACCACCGGCTATCCGGAGTTCGACCACGTGCTGATGAAGAAAATCGGCTGGTGGGACGAGCTGACGGACGCCGAGAAGAAGGCCGCGGAAGGCAAGAACTGGAAGACCGACCTGCTGGGCGGGATCCAGCGCGTGACGATGAAGCACAACGTGCACTTCTGGGGCAACGCCAAGGCGCGCGCGGTTGTGTGGAACTTCCCCGACGGCATCCCGCAGCACCGCGAGCCCATCTACTCGCCGCGTCCGGATCTCGTCGCCAAGTACCCGACGCACGACGACAAGAAGGCGTTCTGGCGGCTGCCCACGCTGTTCAAGAGCGTGCAGCAGGCGAACGTCGAGAACAAGATCGCGGAGAAATTCCCGCTGATCCTGACGAGCGGCCGGCTCGTCGAATACGAGGGCGGCGGCGACGAGACCCGCAGCAATCGCTGGCTCGCCGAGTTGCAACAGGAAGGCTTCGTCGAGATCAATCCTGCGGACGCCAATGATCGCGGCGTGCGCAACGGCGAATACGTCTGGGTGAAGACGGCGACCGGCGCTCAGCTGAAAGCGAAGGCGCAGGTCACCGACCGCGTCGGCAGGGGCACGACGTTCATGCCGTTCCACTTCGCCGGCTGGTGGATGGGCAAGGACATGCTCGAGTTCTACCCCGAGGGCGCCGCGCCGATCATTCGCGGCGAGGCCGTCAACACGGCGACCACGTACGGGTACGACTCGGTGACGATGATGCAGGAAACGAAGACCACTCTTTGCCAAGTCGAAAAGTTCACGGCGTAAAGCGAGGATAGGACCATGGCCCGAATGAAATTCCTGTGCGATGCCGAGCGTTGCATCGAGTGCAACAGCTGCGTCACCGCGTGCAAGCAGGAGCACGAGATTCCATGGGGCGTCAATCGCCGCCGTGTCGTGACGCTGAACGACGGCGTGCCCGGCGAGCGCTCGATCTCCGTGGCCTGCATGCACTGCTCCGATGCGCCGTGCATGGCCGTCTGCCCGGTCGATTGCTTCTACAAGACCGACGACGGCGTGGTGCTGCACGACAAGGATCTCTGCATCGGCTGCGGCTACTGCTTCTATGCATGCCCGTTCGGCGCGCCGCAGTTCCCGCAAGCGGGCGCTTTCGGCGTGCGCGGCAAGATGGACAAGTGCACGTTCTGCGCCGGCGGCCCGGAGCCCGATCGCTCCGCTGCCGAGTTCCAGAAATACGGGCGCAATCGGCTCGCCGAGGGCAAGCTGCCCGCGTGCGCGGAAATGTGCTCGACGAAGGCGCTGCTCGGCGGCGACGGTGACGTCATCGCCAACATCTACCGCGATCGCGTCACGCACCGCGGCAAGGGCGGCGAGGTGTGGGGATGGGCGACCGCGTACAAGCTGCCGGCGCAGGGAGGCACGCAACCGGGGGCGGCGCCTGGTGGCGCGCCTGGCGGGGCGCCTGGCGCGGCTCCTGCAACGCCGCCGGCTGGAGGAACCAAATCGTGATGCGCGCATGCACGTTGTCACTGCTGGCGGCCGCGGCGGCGCTGGCGCTCGCCGGTTGCGGCGAGCGCCCGCAGGTCATCAACTACAAGCAGGGGAAGTACCAGGGCAAGCCCGACACGCCGGCTTACGCGAATGCGCCGTTCAACGGCAACCGGCAGCAGTACGAAAACACCATCAACACGCGCACGCAAAGCCAGAACGAGTACGTGCGGCTGCGTGATTGAGGACATCGTAATGAACGCATCGGTTTTCCGCACGACACTGGCGTTGGTCGCGCTGGCCTGCTTCGCGTCTTTCGCGACCGCGCAGACGCCGAAAATGGGTCCCGACCAATCGCCGGCCACGAATCCCGTCGACGCAAGCTACGCGAACGAGCAGCAGCGGCAGCAAGTCATCCAGCCGCTCAACAACCAGCCGGTATGGTCGGAGGTGCGCTCCGGCACGCCGCAGTTCACGAGCCTGCCGGGACGCGAGACCAATGTCCTGATCCAACCGGAAGGGCAGACATGGCGGGCACTGCGCAATTCGCAGGTCTCCGTGTATGCGGGATGGGGGCTGGTGGCGATGGTGCTGATCATCGCGGCGTTCTACTTCTGGAAAGGGACGATGCAGTTGCACGAGCCGCCGACCGGCCGGCGCATCCGCCGCTTCACGAACTGGCAGATGGCGATCCACTGGACGACGGCCTATGCGTTCGTCACGCTCGCGATCACCGGGCTCATCATCGTGTTCGGCAAGAACGTGCTGCTGCCGGTCATCGGCTACACGCTGTTCTCGTGGCTCGCGGTGCTCGCGAAGAACCTGCACAACTTCGTCGGACCGCTGTTCTTCGTCTGCATCGTCCTGCTGTTCTTCACGTTCCTTCGCGACAACCTGCCTCGCGCCTACGACTGGGCGTGGATACGGCATTTCGGCGGCATTTTCTCCGGTCGGGACGTGCCGTCGGGCAAGTTCAACGCCGGGGAGAAGCTCTGGTTCTGGACCGGGCTGCTCGCCGCCGGCCTGATCGTCAGCGTGACCGGCTTCATCCTCGACTTCCCGAACTTCAACCAGACGCGCAACACGATGCAGATCGCCAACATCGTGCACCTGATCATCGCGTCGCTCTTCATGCTCGCAGCACTCGGCCACATCTACATGGGCACGCTGGGCATGGCCGGCGCGTACAACGCGATGAGCAAGGGCTACGTCGACGAGACGTGGGCGAAGGAGCACCACCTGTACTGGTACAACGACATCAAGGCGGGCAAGGTGCCCACGGCTCCCGAGACCGAACCGGTGCCGCCGGTGGCGGTCCCGCGTCCCGCGGCACGCTGAAGGTTGCATTCGGAGGCATATTCCATGCACACGACGATTCGGGCGCTCCTCGGCGCGGGACTGGTGGTGACTGCGTTCGGCGTCGCGGTGGCCAAGCTCCCACCGCCACCGCCGCTGACCGATGCGCAAAAGGCCGAAAAGGCCGCCAGCGACAAGGCGACCGCCGACGCGGCGAAGGCAGCGCTCGAGCGCGCCGAGGACAAGGCGGTGGCAAATTACCGCGCCAATCACAAGGGGGCGGCTGCGCCTGCCCCTGCAGCGACCGGCCAGGTCGGCGATAGCGGCGGCGGCAAGAGCCTGCCGGCGCAGCCCGAGAAGGCCTCGAACGCGCACTCGCCTCCGAAGAAGTAGGCGAGTTCGCCTCGCCAAGCGAGCCGGCCGGAGCGCGCGGCGCGCGTGCGTCGCTAAAGCAGTCCGTCGATCGGCAGCAGCGCCAGCAGGTCGACCTTGAATCCGCGGAGCCGGTCCTCGCCGGGCTCCGTCTCGTACACGGTCGGCTTGCCGTCCTTCACGCTTCGCCACACGACGTGGCGCCAGTCTCCGTCGCCCGCGATGGCGAGAACGAAGCTGTTCGCCGGCGCCGCAATTGTCTGGAACCGGTTCGCGACCTGGCGCGCGAGTTGCGGGCTGTCGATCATCACGCCGATCTCGGTGTTCAGGTCGAGCGAGCGCGGGTCGAGATTCGCCGAGCCGATGAACACACGCTTGCGATCGAACACGTAGGCCTTCGCGTGCAGCGCGAACTGCCCGGAGCTCGGCGTCTTCAGCGAACCCCCGCGCGGGTCGGGCTTGCCCGGCAGCGGCTTCACCTCGTACAGCTCGACGCCTTCTTCGAGCAGAGGCAGGCGATGGCCGCGATAGCCTGCGTGCACGGCCGGCACGTCGGTCGACAGCAGCGAATTGGTCAGCACGCGCACGCGCACGTGGCGCTCGCGCAGCGATCGCAGCAATTCCGATACGTCGCCGCCCGGAACGAAGTACGGCGACACGATCAGGAGCTCCGACTTGACTGCGGCGGCGGCATCGAGCAGCCGCTCGCGCAGAACCGAACCGACCGCGCCACCGCTCTCGACGTTCCCCTTGTCCGGGCTGTCCGCGATGACCTGCGCCTTCGCCCAGACCAGTCCTGAATCGCCGCTGACGAGGCCGGCGTAAGGGTTGCCGCTGCGAATGGCCCGGCCCAAGTCCGATTGGCGCGTGTCGTCGACATGCTCGGCGAGCTCGTGCTCCATGTACTTGAGACGCAGGTGCGTGAACAGCGTATCGTTCAGAGCCTGCGCGGGAATGGCGAGCCTGCTGTTCCAGTACTCGTCGAAGCTCGACGACAGCTCGCGCGTGATCGGCCCGAGCACGAACACGTCGTAATCGCCGAATTGCGGATTGGTGCCGGCATCGAAGTACGCATCGCCGACGTTGCGGCCGCCCAGCACCGCGATTCCGTTGTCCGCCACGAACAGCTTGTTGTGCATCCGGTAGTTGAGCCGGCTGAACGTGAGCGTCAGCTCCGCGTATCGCAGCGCAGTAACGTCGCCTCGGTAGTAGAACGGGTTGTACAGACGGACTTCGATGTTCGGATGCGCGGCCAGCGTGGCAACGCGGTCGTCGGCGCCTCGCGCTTCCGTGTCGTCGATCAGCATCCGCACCCGCACGCCGCGCGCGGCAGCGCGCAGTATCGCGCTCATCAGCAGCTGCCCGCTGTCGTCGTCCTTGAAGATGAAGTACTGGATGTCCAGCGTCTTCTGTGCGGCGTCCGCCATCTGCACGCGCAGCGCGAGCGCGTCGGTGCCGCTTGCGAACAGGCGAAAGGCGGAGAGCCCCGGATGCGCCTTCGCGCGCGCCTCGGCTTCGCGCCCGATCGCCGTGTTGCCCGGGCGCTCGAGCGCGAACGATTCACTTTTTGGATAGCTCGCGCCTGGCGGCATCACGGCGCAGGCGGACATCGCGAGGCCCGCGAGTGCTGCAAGCCATGCTGCAAACCGGCGCGCTCGTACCGGGTACGGGCTCAAAGGCACTCCCCTGGGTCGTTGAACAGAGTGATAATGGCAGCGCACGTGCCCGGATGCCGTCCGGCGCCCGCCGATTCCGGGCTAAGCGCGTTTCGGCCGCCGGCGTGGGACACGTCCTACGCGTCGCGGTCCCGATGCCGGGCACTACACTTGCGGGCTCGACGCAAGCCCATCCGATGGAATCAGCCACTCGCACCAACGGCTCGCGCCGCAGCGTCGTCTTCGACATGGGCGGCGTGCTGCTGCAATGGAACCCGCGGTTTCTCTATCGCAAGCTGTTCCCGGGCGACGAGCAGGCGATGGAAGACTTCCTCGCGACCGTCTGCACCCGGGAATGGAACGAGCGGCAGGATGCGGGCCGCCCGTTCGCAGCCGCCATTGGCGAGCTGGTCGCGAGACACGCGGACAAGGCGCATCTGATCGAGGCGTTCCGGGCGCGGTTCGACGAGATGATTCCCGGAGCGATCGACGGAACGGTCGAAATACTGCTCGAGCTCGCGCGCGCCGGCGTGCCGCTTTACGCGCTCACCAATTTTTCGGCCGAGACGTTTCCGGCGCAGCGCGACCGGTTTCCGTTCATGTCGGCGTTCGACGGCATCGTCGTGTCGGGCGAGGAGGGCGTGATCAAGCCCGATCCGCGCATCTTCCGCATCCTGCTCGAACGTTACGCGCTCGCGCCCTCGCATGCCGTGTTCATCGACGACAACGCGGCGAACGCCGCCGCCGCCACCGCGCTCGGGATGCACGGCATCCACTTCCGCTCGCCGAGGCAGTTGCGCGATGAACTCGCCGCGCTCGCGCTGCTCTGAGCGCTGCACACCTTACGACGGTTCCGCGGCGGTCGCGCGCGAAGGCGTCCGTCGCTCCGCTCACGCTATAATGCGCGGCTGCGGAGAGATGGCCGAGTGGTCGAAGGCGCCTGACTCGAAATCAGGTTTAGGGCAACCTAACGGGGGTTCGAATCCCTCTCTCTCCGCCACTTGCTCCCGTGATACGCGGGTCCTGGTCCAGCGGCGCACCAGCAGCTCGCCAATCTTGCATTTTTTTCAGCGTTCCCCCGCAGTGCGGTCGAACCGCTCGCCGACGGCGCCGTAGCAGTCGGTGTCTTCCTGCCCGGCTTCGAGGTCCTTCGCCGCGCGCTTCGTGACCCTGCCGGGCTCGCCGGGCCGATGCGTGCTCTCGTCGCGCTCGTGCGGCAGCCGCATGCGCGTGTAGCGTTTTCTCCCCGGCTGCGACGCGTTGCCGAGAATGCCGGTCGAGTCGTCGGCTTCGATGCGAAGATCGGGTCCTTTCGGTGGCAGCAGCTTTCGCGGTCGCTTCATGCCGGATCTACCTAACCGCTGCCGAGCCTGGGCGAGCGCCGCTTCGAACAGTCCGATCGCCGTCGTCGCGATCGCAACGATTCGCTCGGCGAGGATCATGGGGGCGACGCTCCACGCGGGCCAGTTCGGTACGCGCTCGTGGCCGTTCGACGAGCGCCGGGAACGTTGATCCCGGCGGCTACGCCATCGACGTTCGGTCGAGCTCGGCCGCGAGCTCGCGCGCCCATGCGAGGTGCTTGCGCAGCGAAGGCAGCTGGCTGGCCGCGAAGCGCTGCACGCGTGCACCATCCTCATTCGCGGCGCGCTCGAAGGCGGTGAGCGCCTCTTCCTGTGCCATGATGCCGACGTTGCGCGCGTACGCGCGGTCGAAGTCTCGGCCGTCGAGTTGCGCGAGGACGGCGAGCCGCGCCCGCAGCGTGTCGCTCAATTGCGACGGCAGCGCGACGCCGACGCTGTCGGCGAGTTGCCGCAGGTCGGTCTCGGCCGCGACCCGGTCGCGCAGTGTCGCTTCGGCGAACCGGCGAACCGAAGCTGCGCCGCCACGCGCAACAGCAATGCGGCTCGCCTCGATCTCGAACAGGCTGCCTTCGGCCGCCGCGCGCAGGAACACTTTCTGTTCGGGCGCCGCTGAAAGCTCCGAGGGTCGCTCGCCAGAGGCCCAGCCCGAACGGATCGAATCGCCGGGGATCGGCCGGTATTCGCCACGCTCGCATCCCGCGGCGAGCAGCAGCGTGACGAAGAGAGCGAGCGTTGCGCCGGCCCTGGCGGCGATTCCGGTGAAGTGGTGGATGCGAGCGGATTCCACGTTCGATGTTTAGCAAGCCCTATGCCCTGCGCGTTGCGTGCAACCGCCGTCCGCTTCGCTCCGGTTTTTCGTTGGGAACACTTCGGTTTGCCGCGTGCGCGCCGGACCGCCTGCGCGTTCATGCGATCCACGATCGGGCAACTGTTACGATCGCCGGCCGGTAACATTTACGCTGCGCGCGCTCCGCGCATGCACGTCGCGCAGCGGGAAGCTCCCACTGATCGGCTGTAGCTGCCCGGCGACACCCACGCACCGGTCCTCACCGGCGGTGTCATGCCACCGAGCCGAGTGCGCAGCGATCCCGCCTAGCGCTGATCGCGCTGGCGCGGACGGCGCATCCGCTCGTGCACCCATTCGGTCGCGACGCTCTGCAGCGGGCGCACGAGGGTCGGCAGCAGCACCGACGCCAGCGCGCCAAGGAGACGCGTCGTGCCCGACGGCTTGCGTGCCGCATACGCCGGCGCCGGGGCGGGCTTGCGCGCAAAGCGCGAAGCGGCGAAGCCGATGGCCAGCGCTGCGGCGAGCGCGACGGGCACGGCGCTGCGCACGCTCACCCGGCTGCGCGCTTCCTCGGAGAGCGCGCGAAGCTGCATCCGGTGATGCGCGAGGCGGCCCTCGACCTCGGCAATCTCCTCGTCAAGCGACAGTTCGGTTCGGGGCATGTTCGTTCTCCGAATGCGGGACGTCGCTGCGAAGCTGGCGCAGCGTCGCGGCAAACAGCAGGTCCGGAATCTGCGATTTCGCCCAGAACGCGAGCCCCGCGGCGATGGCGATGTTTACGAGCGCGGCGACGAGCAGTGCGACGCCCCAGCTCGCGCCGGCGCCGACGGCCCAGACGACGGCCGCAGCGACGAGACCCATCCAGGCGGACACGACGAGAACCGTGATTACGATTCCCGCCGCAAGCATCTTGACGAGCGAGACGCCCGCGCGCTGCAGCTCGAGCACGGCGAGCAGTGCGTGATCCTGCACGAGCCCCTTCATACTTGACCACGCCAGCGCGACCTTCGACGCGGACGAATGGCTTGCGGATGACGCGCGCATGTTCATTGCTCGATTCCGGTTGGGCGTGACACAGCGAAGTCGCAGCGAGACCGGCTACGCGAAGCCGGATCATACGCCAGCCCTGCAACCCGCATGCCGCGCCCTTCGGCCGGGTTGCCGCAGATGAAACGTCATGCGACAGGGTTCGATGCGCGACCTGCGAGGCGTGTGCTGCGAAA
>Ga0207706_10000630_pt1 | contig 37440 bp, 34 predicted proteins | sample KBSC53metaG_FD_184318 | JGI IMG/M metagenome (GOLD analysis project Ga0207706, IMG submission 184318) | Corn rhizosphere microbial communities from Kellogg Biological Station, Michigan, USA - KBS C5-3 metaG (SPAdes) (version 2) | ecosystem: Host-associated > Plants > Roots > Rhizosphere > Soil ... | reverse complement strand
CCCGACCCGCGATCGTGTCGCGGTCGTCGCCGTCGCGGCAGAAGGCCCCGCCCGCCGCGAAGTAGCCCCAGAGCCCGTAGTGCGAGAGCTTGGCCTCTGCGCCGGTCGCGGTGTTGCCGGTGAGCAGCAGGCAGGTCACGTCGGGGCGCGCCGCCAGGTCGTCGAGGATCTCCCGGACGCCCGGGAGGACGCTGCCGTTTCGCAGCGGAAGGCGCTCGGGAAGATGCCGCTCGTACGCCCGGAGCACGGCGGTCGCGGTCGTGGGATCGACGCGCTCGCCCATGCCGGTCTCGGCCGCCAGCGCGGTCACCTCCGCGTCGGTGAGGCCCGACGTCCGGAGCTCGCCGAAGTCCGCGTCCACGCCACAGACCTCGCGCACCGCATCCTCGACGGCGAGGATGCCCGCGCGCGCCGTCGTCAGGAGCGTCCCGTCGATGTCCCAGCAGACGACGGCCCTCATGCCCGGACCCCCAGCTCGGCCTGGACGCGCTCGGCGACGCTCGCGGCATCCAGCCGGTGGGCGCTCAGCACCTCGTCGTTCGTTCCGCAGCGCGGCACCCGCTCGACCGCAAGCTTTCGCACGCGGCCGGCGGCCTCGGGCGCCGCCTCGGCGAGCGCCGCGAGGAGGGCGTCTCCCTGGCCGCCGCTCGCGTAGTGGTTGTCGAGGCAGAGGATCGGGGCGTCTGCCGCCAGCTCGGCGATCCAGGCGCCGTCGATCCCGCGCAGCCATGGCAGCGCAACCACGCCGCAGTGGATTCCGTCCTCCCGAAGCGCTTCGGCGGCTGCGAACGCCTGCGACACCATCACCGGCCCCGCCGCGACGAGCAGGGCATCCTCGCCGTCCCGAACGACGGTGCCTCTGCCCTCGAGGAGGGCGTCCTGGGGCGGCGCCTCGAAGCCGAGCTCCCAGGGCACGCTCACGAGCCGCAGGTAGACCGGCCCGCCCGCCTCCTGGAGCGCCCACCGGAGCGCCAGCTCCAGCTCCCGCTCGCAGTAGGGCTCGATCAGGCTCATGCCGGGCATCGCTCCAAGCGCGGAGATATCCCGCACGGACTGGTGCGAGTGGCCGGGGCCGCCCGGGACGAGGCCCGCCAGGGAGCCCACGTAGACGACCTTCGTCTCCTCCGTGGCGTTGTTGTAGATCTGCTCGTTCGGGCGTGCCGCGAGGAAGCAGGCGAACGAGTGGCAGACCGGGAGGAGCCCGGCGAGCGCCATCGCCCCGGCCTGGGAGACCATGTCCTGCTCGGCGATGCCGCACTCGACGAAGCGGTCCGGGAAGCGCTCGCGGAACGGGACCAGGCCGGTGTCGAGCATGAGGTCCGCGTCGAGCGCAACGACCCGCGGGTCGCGTTCCGCCTCGCGGACGAGCGCCTGGCCGTAGGCGCTGACCAGGCGCTGCGGGCGCACCGGCCCGGGCGGACGCCGGGGCGGCTCGCCGCTTGTCAGCTCCGGCGCCGGGAGCCCGATCGCGGCCAGCCGCTCGGCAAGGCGCGCCTCGAGCTCGGCGAGCGCGCGCTCGTACTCCCCGGGGGTGGGCGCGCCCGAGTGGAAGCCGTACAGGGAGGTGCTCGCCACGGGCAGGTCGTGCGGCTCCATGAACGAGACGCCGGCTCCCTTGAGCGTGTCCGCGACGAGCAGCTTCGGGCGCTCGTGCTCGGCGGCGAGCCGGTCGAGCGCGCTCGCGAGCTCCTGGATGTCGTTGCCGTCGCAGCGAGCCGCCGCCCAGCCGAACGCCTCCGCCTTGCGCTCCAGGTCGCCCAGGTCGCTGACCTCGGAGACGAAGGTGTCGGACTGAAGCTTGTTGTGGTCCACGATCGCGGTGATCTCTCCGAAGCCGCCGTTCGCCGTGGGCCCGAGCGACTCCCAGAACTGCCCCTCCTGAAGCTCGCCGTCGCCCGTCAGCACGAAGACGCGCCCGCGCCGGCCCTGGAGCCGGTTCGCGCGCGCGAAGCCCCTCGCCTTCGAGACCCCCATCCCCAGCGAGCCGGTGCTGGTCCACAGCTCGGGCGTCTCGACCGCGTCCGGGTGCCCCGGCAGACCGCCCAGGCGGCGCAGCCCGTGGAGGCCCTCGAACGGAAGGGCGCCCGTGCCGATCAGGACGGAGTAGAGCGCTGGCGCGTCGTGCCCCTTGCTCGAGAAGTAGCGGTCCCCCTCCTCCAGCACCTCGAGGTGGAGCCAGCTGAGGATGTCCATGCAGCTGAAGCTCGTGCCGACGTGCCCCGAGCCTGCGCGAGCGATCATGTAGAGCGCATTGATGCGGCAGGCGTCGGCGAAGGCGGCCGCGCGGCCGACCGGGTCGCCGCCGGCCGCGCGGATCCGCTCGAGCTGGCCGCGGGACAGGTGGCGGAGCGTCACCGCGCCGCGGCCTCCGGGTGCGGCGCCACGGCGACCGTGGGCAGCGACGAGGCCGACGCCTCGGCGAGCTCGAAGTCGCCCGGGTAGTCGATCGAGAAGCCCTCGAGCCCGTCCGTGAAGAAGGGCGCCACGCGCGTGCCGGCGATCGTGTGGTCCTCCGTTGCCACGCGCGTCCAGGCGATCTCGAGGCTCGAGTTCTGGACGTGGACGGGCGGCAGCGCCGCGTACTGCCGCGAGTGGAAGGGCAGCTCCTCCGGCTGCGGGAGCAGCGGCGACATGAGCTCGTCGCCGTGAACGATCCACATCTTGCCGGGGTGCTGGCGGCAGGGCTCGACCGCCCTGATCGAGTCGATGCGCTCGCCCAGCTCGACGAAGCGCTCCCACCCGCGCCTGATCGTGGCCGCGCCGCGGAACGGGCTGGTGGGGCGCAGGATCGCGAACGCGTCCGCCTGCGGCAGCAAGGTCAGCACGTGCTCGACCCACCCGACGTCGGGAGATTTGGAGCTCGCCAGCTCCTTCGGGCGAAGGGCAGGCACCTCGGCGCCGTAGTGGCGGGCGATCTCGGCGGTGCGGTCGCCGTCCGTCGACACGACCACCGCGTCGAAGACACCCGCCTCGTGGGCGGCCGCGATCGTGTAGGCGATCAGCGGATGACCCGCGAGCGGGCGCACGTTCTTTCCCGGGACTCTCTCCGAGCCCTCGCGCGCGGGGATGAGGGCGACGGCGCTCGGCACCGGATCAGACCCGTGCCGGATCGTGGTGCACGTAGACCGTCTTCCAGTCCGAGTAGACGTCGAGCGCCTCGGTGCCGGCCTCGCGCCAGCCGTTGCCGGACGCGCGCTCGCCGCCGAAGGGCATGTGCGGTTCGGACCCGTAGGTCGGGCCGTTCACCGACGCCACGCCGCTGTGGATGCGCGCGACGAACTCCTGCCCGCGGTGCACGCTCTCGGTCCAGATCGCCGCGGTGAGCCCGTAGGGCGAGTCGTTCGCCGCGGCCAGTGCCTCCTCGAAGCCGCCCACCCGGTGGAGCGTGGCGATCGGCCCGAACAGCTCTGTGCAGGCGATCTCGTCGCTCAGCTCGACGCCCTCGACCAGCGTGGGCGCCATGTAGAAGCCTGCCCGGTGGTCAGGCCCGCTGAGGCGCTCGCCGCCCGCGAGCACGCTCGCGCCGGCCGCGCGCGCCCGCTCCACGGCGGCCAGCATCTGATCCAGCTGCCGCTCGTTGATCACCGGGCCGAAGTCGTGCTCGTCGCCCGGCCCGACTCGCTGGGCCCGCGCCTCGGCGACGATCAGGTCCCTGAACTCCTCGTAGACCGAGTCGAACACGATCAGGCGGCTGCCGGACGCGCAGCGCTGGCCCGCGTTCGAGAATGCGGACAGCGCGGCGGCCCTGGCCGCGCCCTCGAGGTCGGCGTCGTCGCAGACGATCAGGGGGTTCTTGCCGCCGAGCTCGAGGCACACCTTCGCCAGCCGCTCGCCGGCGACGCGCGCGATCGTGCGCCCGACCGCGGTGGATCCGGTGAAGCTCACGACCGCCACGCCCGGGTGCTCCACGAGCGGCTGGCCCGCCTCCTCGCCGTAGCCCTGGACGACGTTCAGGATGCCGTCGGGTAGTCCGGCCTCCTTCCCGAGGCGGGCAAACGCGAGCGGTGTCTCCGGCGTGTCCTCGGGCGCCTTCAGCACGACGCCGTTGCCGCACAGAAGCGCCGGGAACGCCTTCCAGGCCACGTTCGCGATCGGCGTGTTGGCCGCGATGATCAGCCCCGCGACGCCGAGCGGCTGCCGGACCGTCATCGCCTGCCGGCCGGGGATCGCGCTCGTGGTCGTGCGCCCGTAGAAGCGGCGCCCCTCGCCCGCAACGAAGTAGCCCTGCTCGATCGCCGCGCCGACCTCCCCGCGCGCCTCCCCGCGCGCCTTGCCGGTCTCCGCGGCGATCAGCGCCGCCATCTGGTCGGCGTCGCGCTCGAGCAGCTGGGCGAGCCTCCGCAGGACGGCGCCCCGCTCGGCGACGGTGCGCCGCGCCCAGTCGGGCTGCGCGGCGCTCGCCGCCGCAACCGCCGCCTGGACGTCACGGGCGTCCGAGCGCGCGACCTGGGACAGGGGCTCGCCGCTCGCCGGCGACAGCTTGGGCAGCGTGGAGCCGCCCTCGGCCGGCCGCTCGCCGCCGCCGATGAAGTTGCCGACGGTGCGCAGCGCGGTCCTGGCCTCGGCGGTCGTCACGCCAGAAAGCCTCCGTCGACGCGCAGCTCCTGACCGTTCACGTATCGCGACGCGTCAGAGGACAGGAACAGGAGCGGCCCTTGCAGGTCGTGCGGCTCGGCCATGCGGCGCATGGGCACCCGCGCAGAGTAGCGGCGCACGAACTCCTCGTCCTGGCCGCCGGCGACTCCGCCGGGCGAGAGCACGTTCACGCGCACGCCGTACGGCCCCCAGAGGCGCGCGAAGTACCGCGTCAGGCTCAGGACGCCCGCCTTCGAGGCGCCGTAGGCGGGCGGCTTCAGGAAGGGCGGGTCCCCTGGCAGGTGGTCGTAGAGCCGCGGGTCGGGCGCCACGGACGCGTAGACCGAGCCGATGTTGACGATCGACCCCCGGCCGGCGTCGCGCATCGCCGGCCCGAACACCTGGATGGCGTGGAAGGTCCCGGTGAGATTCACGTCGACGGTGGCACCGAACGCATCCGAGGACACGTCCTCGATCGCGTGCCGCTCCGCGGCCGCCTCGGGGGGCTGATCGATCCCGGCGTTGTTGACCAGGACGTCCGGGGGCCCGAGCTCGGCGATCCGGTCGCGAACCTCCTCGAGCGAGGCCCGATCGGTCACGTCGCCCTGCTCGAGCCGGCAGGCCGGGTCGAGCTCGCCGTCGCCGGCCCGGACGTCGATCCCGACCACACGCGCGCCCGCGCCCGCGAGGGCGCTCACCCAGACGGGGCCGAGCTTCCCAAGCGCGCCGGTGACGATGGCCAGCGAATTCTCGAGCGGCTGCTCATCCGACATCGAGCGGACTGTAGGCGCCGGAGGCGATCTCCGGTATCGCCTCCTCCAGCAGCTCGAACGTGAGCGTCGTCTCCTCGTCCACCGGCCGGCCCAGCGCACGCCCGAGGAAGTTCTCGAGCTCGTGCGGCGGCAGCCCGTCGCCCGGCGACTTGGCGGCGATGTCCTCGGGCCCGAGCACGTGCCCGGCCGGAAGCGCACGCGTGGTGACGAGCTTCTTCGCCATCTTCACCGACGGCTCGACCTCCCCGGGATGCATCTGCTTCGTGCCGTCGCCGAGCGCGACGTGCGCGCGCTCGAGGTCCCGGACCATCTTCGCGAGCCCCTGCGGCTCGAGCGAGAAGGCGTGATCCGAGCCGCGCATGGCGCGGTTGAGCGTGAAGTGCTTCTCCACGATGCGACCGCCGAGCACGTAGGCCGCGACCGCCATCGCGATCCCGCTGTCGTGGCTCGAGAAGCCGATCACGCTGCTCGGAAACAGCTCGCGGTAGGTCGTGATGACCCGCAGGTCCAGCTCGTTCCACGCGGGCGGGTAGCTCGCGGTGCACTGGAGGACGGCCAGGTTCTGGTTGATCTCGGCGATCGTGTTGTAGGCGCGCAGCACGTCCTCGAGCACCGCCGCCCCGGTGGACATGATCACCGGCCTCCCCGTCTCGGCGATGCGGCGCAGCAGCGGCGTGTTGGTCAGGTCCGCGGAGGCGACCTTGAAGGCCGGCATCTCGAGCTCCGCGAGGAACTCGCAGCTCGCTGGGTCGAACGCGGTGGCGAAGAAGGTGATGCCGATCTCCCTCGCGTACGCCTGGAGCTCGAGGTACTCCGAGCGGCCGAACTCGAGGGCCTCCCGGTGCTCGCCGTAGCTCGTCCCGAAGCTGTTCGGGTTGTCGTACGGACGGCTGTAGTACTCCTTGGTGAACAGCGAGCGGTTGTCCCGCTTCTGGAGCTTCACCGCGTCCGCGCCGCAGTCCTTTGCCGCGTCGAACAGTCGCTTGGCCTGCTCGAGCTCGCCCTGGTGGTTGTGGCCCACCTCCGCGATCACATAGCAGGGACTCGAGTCGTCGATGACCCGTCCGTCGATTTCGAACGCACGCCGATGCGGACCGTCGGACACGATTCTCCTTTGGGGACTGGGGTGAGCGCGGCGAGTCTAACCCAGTTGGAGCGCTCCGCCAATCGCTTGGGGACGCCGCCGCGCGGCGTCCTCGAGAACCCGCTCGAGCCTCTTCGCGAGCTCGTCCCCGCGGTGCCGTGCCGCCACGGCATATCCGCCTCGCACCTGCTCCGCGCGCAGCCCCGCGTCCTCCAGCAGCTCGACCGTCCGGCGCGCCAGCTCGTCCGCGCCGGACCCGGCCGCGGGCAGCCCGAACCGCTCCGCCGCCCAGGGCGTCGCCACCACGGCGGCCCCGCTCGCCGCGGCCTCGAGCACCTTGTAGGGAGTCCCGGTCCCGATGCGGAGCGGCACGATCGCCACCTTGGCGCGCCTCAGGTACGCCAGCAGGTCCGGCACGTCGCTGGCGACCTCGACGCCGCTCAGCCGGAGCGACGAGGCGTCGCGGCCCACCACCAGCGCGCCCGTCCCGGGTCGCAGCCGGCGGATCGCCGGCAGCACCGCCGCGGCGAACCACTCCGCAGCGTCGCGGTTCGGCGGGTAGCCCATGTTGCCGCTGAGCACCACGTCGAGGTCGCGCGCGCCCGTGTCATCCGGGACGCTCGCTCCATCCCAGCCCACCGGGATCACATGGCAGGGAGGCTGGGCGGGAAGGCTGGCGGCATCGTCGGCGGCCGACACCACCTGGGCCGCGCACCAGCCCGCCGCGCGGCGCTCCCAGCGGCGCATCAGCGCCGCCTCGACGCGGGCGGCGGCCCGCCTCGGCGGGCCCTCCGGCCCGCTCGCGCGGCGGCGCAGGTTCAGGCTCAGGGCGTCCACGTGGTCGAGGACGAGCGGCGCGGGGAGCGGGCCGCGCAGCGAACGCGCCGTGTTGACGAGCACGACGTCCGCGTCCCGGGCGCGCTCGCGCGCGCGGCGCCAGGCGCCGCCGGGCATCATCCAGCCGACCTGGGCCGGCCGCAGGCGGCCGAGGTCCCAGAGGCTCGCCATGCCGCGCCGGACCGGCCCGCGGGTTGCGATCTCCACGCGGGCCACCGCCCGCAGGGCTGCCTCGGCCCCCGCGCTCGAGCCGCGCGCCGCGGTCAGCACGTCGACCTCGTGCGTTGGGGCGAGGTGAGTGATGAAGCTGAATGCGCGGCTCTGGTCGCCCTTGCCTCCCGGCTCGGGGAAGCGCGCGGAGACGACGAGCACCCTCACGCGCCCGCGACCTCGCGGTAGAGCGCGGCGTAGCGCTCGGCCGCGCGCGTCCAGCTGAACTCGGCCGCCCGCCGCCGCCCGCGGGCCGCCAGCTCGTCCGCCAGCCCCGGCTCCGTTGCCAGGCGCCGCAGCGCGGCCGCGATCGACCCGACCGGGTCCGCGCCGTCGATGACCAGCACCGCGCCGTCGCCCAGCTCGGTCGTCGCCGGGGCGAGCCCCGTGATCACAGGGACCCCCACCGCCATCGCCTCCAGCACCGGAAGGCCGAAGCCCTCCGCGACGCTGGGGTACACGAGCGCGCTCGCCCCGCTCAGCACGCTCCACAGCTCCTCGCGCGACAGTCGGCCGAGCAGCTCGACCCGCCCGCCCGCGATGGCCCCCGCGGCGCGCTCCTCGAAGCCCGGCGGCAGGCCCGCTGCCGTGAGCACCTTGAGGCGCGGCGCGTCGGCACCGAGCGCGAGCACCGCCTCCAGCGCCAGGTCCACCCGCTTGCGGGGATCCCGGCCGCTGAGCGCAACGACGTAGCGGTCCGCGCCGGGCGCACCGGCGGGCTCGGCCGGCGGCGTGACGCCGTGCGGGATCAGGACCGGATCGCGTCGAAGCGGCAGTGCCCGCCTCGCCGCCTCGGCCGTGGCCTCGCTCGGCACGACGAGCGCGTTTGCCGCCACGACCGCGCGCGTTACGTTAAGGCGCTGGTAGCGATGGCCGACCACCTGGCGCGCGGCCCGGCCCCGCGGCGCCGAGTCCAGGAAGACGAGGTCGTGGACCGTCAGCACGAACGGAATCGAGCGCGGCCGGACCCAGCCCGTGTTGCCCGTGAAATGCGCGACGTCGACGCTCCGGCGGCGGGCCTCGCGGTGCCCGAGGCCCGAGTCGAGCAGCGGATACGGCGTGCCCTCGCCGAGCCGCACCACCTCGATGTCCGGAAGTGCCTCGAGCTCCCTCGCGAGCTGGTTCACGAACACGCCGATGCCCATGCCGCGGGCGGCGTGACGCGCGTCGAGGCCAACCCTCACGGTCATTGGCGGCATTCTTTCGACATTGCGCCTCCACGATTGACCGTAGGCATCGACGCGCGCGCGGCGAGCGAGGACCGCGCGGGGCGGGGCAGGGCCACCCGCGAGCTGATCTCGCACATGGCCGCCATGGACGGCGAGGTCCGACTCGTCCTCTACTCGCGCGCCGGGACGCCGACGCGCGGGCTCGGCGCGGGCTGCACGCGTGTGTCGCTGCGCCCGCCGCCGCCGCTGTGGCACGCGGGCGTCGCCCGCGACGCCAACCGGCGCTGCGACGTGTTCCTCTCCGCGAACAGCTACATCACGCCGCTGTTCCTCCGGATTCCGAGCGCGATCATGGTCTACGACCTGGTGGCCTTCGCCGAGTTCGGCGCGGCCCACCGCCGCGCGCGCCTCAACGAGCGGCTGACGCTCGCCCCCGCGCTGCGCCGGGCCGCCAGGGTGATCTGCATCTCGGAGGCCACCCGCGCGGAGCTGGTGGCGCGCTTTCCGGCCGCCCAGCCGAAGGCCGGCACCGTCCGGCTCGCGGCGGGCGAGCCCTTCGGTGAGGAGCTCTCGCCCGCGGCGCTGGAGACGGTCCGGGCCCGCCACGGCCTCGAGCGCCCGTTCGTGCTCGCGCTCGGGACGCTCGAGCCGCGCAAGAACCTCCCGCGCCTGATCGAGGCGTTCGCCGCCCTGCCGCCGGGCCTGCGCGACACGCGCCAGCTCGTCCTCGCTGGCGGCGAGGGCTGGGGCGCCGGCCCGATCCGGCGCGCGATCGACCGGCACGGACCGACGGTGAGGGCGCTCGGCTGGGTCCCGGACGAGGAGCTCGCCGCGCTCTACCAGTCGTGCGACGCGTTCTGCTACCCCTCGCTGCACGAGGGCTTCGGGCTGCCCGTCCTCGAGGCGATGCGGTCCGGCGCGGTCGTGGTGGCCGCCGGCGTGCCGAGCCTGCGCGAGGTCGCAGGCGACGCGGCGATCTACGCCGACCCGCGCGACACGGGCGCGATTCGGACGGCTCTGGAGGCCGCGCTCGATCCGAACGGGCGCCGCGCCGAGCTCTCCGCGCGAGCGCGCGAGCGCGCTGCCGCGTTCTCGTGGGACGAGGCGGCGCGAGGACTGCTGCGCGAGCTCGAGCGCTGCCTTGACCGCCCGCACTAGCCTGTTCGCGCGGTGCGCTTTCTGTTCACGACGCTGCAGCATCGCGAGAGCGACTTCTACGGCCGCGTGGGCGCGGCGCTGGCTGAGCGCGGCAACCACGTCGAGCACGTGACCTACTCGCGCCGCGCCGCGGCGGTGCTGCGGCGCAGGGGGTTCGCGGCCCACTGCCTCCCGGAGGCGATGGCTGCGCTCGACCCGTTCGACCTCGGGCGTGAGGTGGGCCGGATCGAGCACACCTACGAGCTGCCCTCGTTGCGCGACGTGTACCGCACGGATCCTCCCTGCGAGGGGAGGCCAGAGGCCTGGTGCGTGGAGCGCACGGTGCGCCACTTCCTGGCCCTGGAACAAATCACGGGCGAGGCGCGGCCCGAGGCGATCGTCCCGGAGGTGGGCACTGAGACGATGCGCACGGCGGCCCACCTGATCGGACTGCACCGGGACATTCCGGTGCTGTTCCTCCTCTACACGATCTTCCCGAACCCGCTGCGGCTCTACCGGGACACGCTCCACGCGCCGATCGTGCCCGAGGGCGAGCTCCGGCCGCTCGAACCGGCGGAGCGCGCGGAGGTGGAGGAGTTCGTCGCCGGCTTCACCCGGCGCGCCACGCCGATCCGCGCCTACCGGGAGCCGAAGCTGACCGGCGGAAAGCTGCGCGAGCTCGGCCGGCACGCCGCGGTGAAGGCGCTCTACGACCGCGACAACGACTACCTGCGGCCGGCCTGGTTCGTCACCAACCACGTGCGCAAGCGGATCCGGCGCGCGGGCGCCGAGCGCCTCTACGAGCCGCTCGAGGAGTCGACACGCCCGTTCGTGTACTTCCCGCTGCACCTCACGAACGACTACAAGATCCGCCGCGTCGTGCCGCACTGCGAGCACCAGGACGCGATCGTCGAGCAGGTCGCGGCGGCGCTCCCCCAGGGACACGACCTCGTGCTGAAGGAACACCCGCTATCGATCGGCTGGAACCCGGTCGGGATGCTGCGGCGGCTCGCGGGCGCGGGCAACATCAGGCTCGTTCACCCGCACACGAGCAGCCACGAGCTGATCAGGCGCTCGGAGGCGGTGGCCGTGATCGGCTCGACGGTGGGCCTCGAGGCGCTCCTGTACGCCAAGCCCGTGATGACGATCGGGCAGCCCTTCTACTCGGGCTATGGGATCACGCTCGACGTGGACAGCCTGCGTGAGCTGCGCGAGGCGGTCCCGGAGCTGCTCGGCTTCCGGCCGGAGCGCGAGCGCATCCTCTCCTTCCTCCACGCCGCCATGCAGCGCTGCCTACCCGGCAAGCCGGTGCTCGTCGACGACTCGGACGAGAACGCGCTCGCGCTGGCGGACTCGCTCGCCGGCGTCAACGGCCTGCGCCGCTGAGGATCGTCCGCACCGTCCAGGCGATGATCATCAGGTCGAGCAGCAGCCCCTGGTTCTTGACGTAGTAGAAGTCGTACTGGAGCTTCTCGGGCATCTCGTCGACGTGGTTGACCTGCGCCCAGCCGGTGAGGCCAGGGCGCACGCGGTGCCGGAACGCGTAGAACTCGATCGACTCCTGGAGCCGGCCCACGATGAGCGGCTGCTCCGGTCTCGGGCCGACCAGGCTGAGCTTCCCGCGCACCACGTCCCACAGCTGCGGCAGCTCGTCGAAGCGGAACCTGCGCAGGATGCGCCCCACCGGCGGCACCGGCTCGCGGCCGCCGGGGTCCTGCCTCATCGTGCGGAACTTCGTCAGGCGGAAGCGCTGCCCGTCCTTGCCGACGCGCTCCTGCCGGAACAGCACGGGGCCGATCCCGCTCGCCTTGATGGCGATCGCGATCACCGGGACCAGCGGCGCCGCGAGGAGCAGCAGCGCGGCCGCGAACAGTGTCTCCGCCGCGCGCTTCACCACTCCGTACGCCCTCGGGCTGTGGATCTCGGCGACGTCGAACAGGAACCACGCCGCGTTCAGCTCCATCAGCGGGACCTTCGCGAACTCCTCCTCGTAGAAATGGCTGAGCACGCGGATGCGGCGCCCGCGCACGTTGAGCTCCGATGCGATGGCCACGACGTCCTCGTCGTGGATCGCCGCTGAGGCGAGCACGACCACCGTGGCGCCCGAGCCGAGCATCTCGTCCATCACGTCGCCGTTCGTGGGACGCGCCACGCCGGAGTCGAGGTCGAGATGCCCCACGAGCTGCATGTCTCCGCGCCGCCGGGCCTCGACTGCGAGCTCGGCGAGCTGCTCCGGCGAGCCGACGAAGTAGACGCGCCGCGCGCCCGCGCGCACCCTCAGCTCCAGCCCGCGCAGCCTGGCCGCGACCGTCAGGACGCCGACCGCCAGCGGTACCGAGGCCGCCACGCCTGCGAGCGAGATCCCGGCGCCGGCGAGGATGCCCGTGAGCGCGACGAGGCCGACGCCGAGGAGGGCGGGCAGCAGGGCCGCTCTGATCTGCCCCCATCCGTCGCCGCGGCGTGTGGCCACCGCGGCGTTCGACTCGAACACGACGCGAGCGAGCAGCGCGGCGAACACGGCCGGCACGACAAGCACGGCGGCAAGTGCCGCGGGGGGCTGGGCCAGGAAGACCGGGAGGTAGAGCGTCCCGACGAGCAGGGCGCTCAGCGGCAGGTTGGCCGCGGCGCTGTAGGGCCAGCTCGGCGAGCGCACCTCCACACGCTCGGGCTCGACCCGCGGGACCAAGAGGTGGCGCGCGCCCTCGGCGGGCTCCACGGCCACCGGCATCTCGGCTTGCTCCGCGCTGCCGGGCGCCATCAGCTTCCCCTCAGCTCCCCGAGGCTGCTCGAGACCGAGAAGTCGGTGTCGTACGGGCTCCTCACCGTGGCACGGCGGTACGCCACCCGCGCCTGCCCGAGGCGGCCGTGGCGCACGGCGAGGTCCCCGAGGAGGACCCAGGGCACGTAGTCGCTCGGCTCCGTGCGGGCCGCGTCGAGAAGCGTGCTGCGCGCGAGCTCGTAGCGGTCCATTGCCGCGTAGGCGCGCGCGGCCGCGTAGTGCGCGGGCAGCGAGTCGGGGTTCAGGTCGAGGGCACGGCCGGCGTCGCGCAGCGCGGCATCCGCGTCGCGGTTCAGCTCGGAGCCCGAGCGCGCGAGGTAGTACTCGCCCGCCCACCTGCGGCCCTCGGAAGCCGCGAGCAGCGCGAGCACCACCACGAGGCCGATGACCGCGACGCTGACGCGCCGTGGCGCGATCGCGCCCCGCTCCTCGCCGGGCTGCCGGACGGCCAGCACGACCCCGGCAGCCACGAGGGCGATCCCCGTGATGCCCGGGATGTTGTGGAGCCAGTCGACGCTCGTATGAGCGAGCCACGCAAGGAAGATCCCGGCCGCCCCGACGATGACCCAGCGGTCGCGCTCCAGCGAGTCGTGCGCGGCCCTGACGATCCCCCACACGACCCCGGCGACGAGCAGCAGCAGGGCCGCCAGGCCCACGACGCCCAGCTCCCCGAGCAGCTGCATCTCGAGGCTGTGCGGCTGCGGGGCGGGCTGCGGGTTGCGGCGCTCGCGGTAGTAGTCGGTGTCGTAGTTGCCCGCGCCGACGCCGCGGAGCGGCGAGCCCTTGAACTCGTCGAACGCGATCCGCCAGAGGTCGTACCGGAAGCCGCCGCCCTCGGTGAAGCGCGTGGCGCGGTCCTCGTCCACGCGGAGCGACACGAAATCGTCGTATTCGGTCTTCACCCGGTCGATCGGATCGCCCACCGCGACGACCGCGGTCACGGCGCCGGCCAGCACGATCGCGACGAGCGCGCCGGCCGACACTCGCCTGAGCGCCCGCGACGCCCCGCCCGGAACCGCGGCGCACGCGAGCGCCCACACGACGCCCGCCGCGACGGCGGCGACGCAGGCCGCGGCGGCCGCGCTGCGAACCGTGCCATCGGCCGGGTAGAGCACCTGCTCCGAAAACTCGCCGTAGACGTCCAGCACCACGGGCAGCGACACCGCCACGCCCGCGCAGGCAGCCAGCAGCGCCCACGCGCGCGTCATCCGGCCCGGCACCACGGCCAGCATCAGCAGCCCGGACGCGACGACAGCGGGCACCGCGGCGCGCGACTGGGTCAGCACGATCAGATCGCCGGCGAGGACCGCGAACGCCATCGCGCACCCGCGGGCAGCCGGGTGGCGCGCTCCCTCGGCGAGGGCGATGAAGGCCCAGAAGGCCATCAACCCGAGCCCCGCCATGCCGTTCACGTAGCCGAGCGGATCCTCGAGGCGGAAGTCCTTAAACATCGACCCGCCGTCGCCGAGCAGCATCGCGCCCACGGTGTACAGCACCGTCACTGCCAGGCCCGCGGTGAGCACGCCCATCACGGTGGCGGCGTGCCGGCGGGTTCGGACGGCGCCGATCACGAGCGTCAGGGTGATCGCGTAGAACCCGAAGCGGTTCACCTCGTTCCAGGCCTGGTCGACCGACTCGGCCCACGTCATCGAGAGCGCCGACCACCCGGCGAGCAGGGCCACGCCGGCGAGCGCAAGGGCCGCGGGACGGGAGAGCGCCAGCGGCTGAACCAGGACCAGCGCCACCAGCAGCACCGACGAGATCAGGGCGAGGGCGCCCCACGCGGAGAAGTCGTAGAAGCCGCCGAACAGACCCGAGAGGCCGAAGAGCGCGGCCTGCGCGACCGCGACCAGGAAGAAGACGCCTCGCGCCGGGCTGCCGGCGGCGTCGTCGGAGGCGCGCGGGTGGCCAGTTCGTACGGGGGCCGGCGAGAGAACGTCCAGCAGCACGTGCACTTGACTCTGCCATACTCGCAGCGCGCGTGAGGCCGATTGCCGCGACCCTTGCTCTGGTCCTTACCGCGGCGGCCCTTCCGCAGTTCGCCGCCGCGCAGGACGACGGAGTCTTCTTCGACCCCGGCGGCCCGTCGGACAAGGAGTACGCGATGCCGCACGACCAGGCGAGGGGCGGCGGGGGCCACGGCCCGTCGTCGGGCCAGGGCGGCGGCTCAGGCCAGACCGGGGGTTCCGGCCAGACGGGGGGCTCGGTGCAGAGCGCTCAGCCGAGCGCCGGCTCCTCCGACGCCCCGCTCTTCGGAGCGGGCGTCACGCGGGCGCAGCGCGACCGCAAGGAGCACAGGGACTCTCGCAAGGCCGACGCCGCGGCGGGCCAGGCCGCGAGCGGAGGCGGGAACAATGTCGTCGGGCTGGCACCCGCGAGCGCCGACACGGACACCGCGATGGGCCTGGGCTGGTTCCTCGCGATCGCCGCGGCGGTGGCGCTGCTCGGCGGTGGGCTCGCCTACATCGCGCGCTCCAGGACGCGCGGCCCCGCCACGTAGGCCGGAGCGTCAGCGCGCGCTCACCCGGTGGAAGATGATCTTGTCCACGGGATCGCCGCTCTGCGTCGTCAGCGTCTCGCGGATGACGTTGCGGTCCAGGACGCCGTAGCGCAGCTTCAGCCTGATCGTCTGTCCGTTGTTCGTGCAGCTGATGATGAAGTTGTCGCTCACCAGCGATCCACCGGACGGAGTGGCGTCGCCGACGGTGACGATCGCCCGGTCGGTGCCGTCGCAGAGCGTGAACACGGTGTCGCGGCCGATCACCGCGAACCGCCCTCCGCCTTTCCTCGTGATTCCGCGGCGCGAGTCTCCCCCGTCGAGCGGGTCGATGCCCATCCAGTACCCGACGAACTGGCGGGCCGCCGGAGTGTGACGCGCGCTCGGCCGGCTGCTGGTCGCCGCGTTCGCGACGAGAGCCGCCGAGGCTGCGGCGACCACCAGGGCGGCGGACACGGCGACGACGAGCTGGCGCTTCATACGGGATCTCCTGTTCGTTCGGGGCGGTCGCGGCCCATCATCGACCCGTGGTCGCCGCTTGGCCAGTGGCCCGGGCTCCGGAAGTGAATTAGGCTCGCGCGGCCTCCCCGATGAGGGCTCTGACCGCTTACCGAGGCGTCCTGGCCGTGCGCGAGGCGCGCGCGCTCATCGGCGCGAGCGCCGCGTCCCAGATCGGCGACTGGCTCTACAACGCGGCGCTCCTCGGCTATGTCTTCAGCGCGACCCACTCGGCCGCGTGGGTCGGCGCGGCGACGATCGGCCGGCTCCTGCCCTACGTCCTGCTCGGGCCGTTCGGGGGCGCGATCGCGGACCGCTACCCGCGCCGCACGGTCCTGCTGGTCGGGGACCTGCTGCGCCTGGCACTCATGCTGCTGCTCGCGGCGGTCGTCGCCGGTGACGGCCCCGTCGCGCTGGTGATCGCCCTGGCGGCCCTGTCGTCGGCCGCCGGGAGCGCGGAGCAGCCGGCGTCGCTGGCGCTCCTGCCGCGCCTCGTCGGCGAGCGCCGGCTGGGGCCCGCCAACGCGCTCCTCCATACCGTCCAGGACCTGGGCGTCGTCGTCGGCCCGGCGCTCGGCGCCGTGCTGCTCGCGGTGTCGTCGGCTCCGATGGCCTTCCTGGCCAACGCCGGGACGTTCGCGGTCTCCGCGGTGCTCATCTCGACGCTTCCGCGCCAGCGGTCACCGGGCGCAAAGGATCGCGGCGACGCCGCGGGGGTGCTCGCCGGCGTGCGGACGGCGCGCGTGACGCCGTTCGTGATCCCGCTGTTCCTGCTCGTGGCGATGGTCGAGCTGACCTACGGCGCGCAGACGGTCCAGCTTGTGGTCTACGCCGAGCAGTCACTGGATCTCGGCACCGGCGGCTACGGCCTCCTGCTCGCGGGCTCTGGAGCCGGTGGCCTGATCAGCGCCGTGTTCAACGGCCAGCTCACGACGGCGCGGCGGCTGACGCTCGTGGTCGTGGGCGCGGGCGCGTTGGCGTGCGGCAGCCAGCTGGTCTTCGCCGGCAGCACCTGGCTGGCGCTCGCGCTCGCCGCGACCGTGGTCGGCGGCGCCGCGCTCGTGTCCTGCGAGGTGATCGCCGAGACGGTCCTCGCGCGGGTGGTCCCGAGCGAGACGCTCGGCCGCGTCGCGGGGTTGTTCACGGCGAGCGGGATAGCGGCGATGGTCGGCGGCGCCGTGCTCGCCTCGGTGCTGATCAACGCGACGTCGCTCACTGGCAGCTTCTGGATCCTGGGCGGCGGCGCGCTGGCCGTGGCTCTCAGCTGCAGCCTCGGCCTGCGCGGGCTCGACGAGGCGAGCCGGCATCGCACCGAGGAGCTCGCGTCGCGGATCCGGGTCGTCGAGCAGCTCCCGATCACCGCGGGCGTGCCCCAGCTGGTGCTCGAGCGGCTCGCCTCCGCCTCGCGGCTCGTCCCACTCGACGCCGCGATCGACGTGGTCGTCCAGGGAGAGCCGGCCGACGCTCTCTATGCCGTCGTGAGCGGCCGCGTGGTCGTGCACCGCGACGGGGCTGTCCGCGTGCATCTGGGGCCGGGGGACAGCTTCGGCGAGCGAGGGCTCCTCGACAACGCGCCGCGCAACGCCACGGTCACCACCGAGATGGAGACGGTCGTGCTGAGGGTCGACGGAGACGTGCTGCTGGACGCGCTCGAGGCGGCTCCGTCGCTGGCGCCGGCGCTCAACCGCAGCAGCACTGCGCCCGGCGTGGAGGTGTCGCCCGACGAGCCCAAGCTGATCGACGACCCGCGGTGGGTGGAGCGGCGCGCGTCGCGGAGGTAGCGTGGTCTCTGTGACCGCACAACATCCGGTCGAGCTCATCATGGCGAGGGGCCTCGTCTCGAATCTGACGACGGCCGCGTTCCTCGTCGACGCCGACGGCGTGCTCGTGTTCTTCAACGAGCGCGCCGGCGAGCTGCTGGGGGTGCACTACGAGGAGGCGGGCCCCATGGCGCCCGAGGAATGGGGCGGGCGCTTCGAGCCGACGAACCTCGACGGCGAGCCGATGGCGGTCGAGGAGCTGCCGCTCGCGATCGCGCTGCAGGGCAAGCCAGCGCACGCGCCGATGCGGATCCGCTCACACCAGGGCGACCTGTGCGACATCGACGTGACCGCGTTCCCGCTCGAGGGTCATGCCGGCCAGAGCGGCGCGCTGTCGATCTTCTGGGAGCGGGCGATCTGATGGAGCTGCGCATCTGCGGCGCACGCGGCTCGCTTCCCAGCCCGGGGCAGGACAAGGTGCGCTACGGCGGCAACACGTCGTGCGTGCAGGTCCACCTCTCGGACGGCAGCCACGTCGTCCTCGACGCCGGCACGGGAATCCGCAACGTCGACCTGACGCTGGACGGCAACCACGACCACATCCACCTCCTGCTCACCCATCTGCATCTCGACCACATCCAGGGCCTGCTCTTCTTCACGCCGCTCTTCCGTCCCGAGGCCGAGGTCACGATCTGGGGCCCGGAGGAGGGGCGCGTGCCGCTGCAGGACCGGATCAGCCGCTATCTGTCGGCGCCGCTGACGCCCGTCGAGGTCCGCGAGCTGCCCTGCCAGCTCGACTTCCGCAACTGCCCGGTCAGCGAGTGGGAGATCGGCCCGGCGCGCTTCCGCGCCGAGGCGGTGACTCATCGCGGGCCGACGCTCGGCTTCCGCATCGAGGACGCCGGCACGACGGTCTGCTACCTCCCCGACCACGAGCCTGCCCTGGTGGGCCCGATCGACACGCTCGAGGACTCGTGGCTGTCGGGCTTCGCGCTCGCCCACGACGCGGACGTCCTGATCCACGACGCCCAGTACACCGACGAGGAGTACCCCGCGCACTTCGGCTGGGGCCACTCGGCCGTCTCGCACGCGCTGGACTTCGCGTCCCGCTGCGGCGTCAAGCGCACCGTCCTGTTCCACCACGACCCGTACCACACGGACGAGGACCTCGACGCGATCCTCGAGGACACGCGCGAGCGCTGGGCCGAGCGCGGCAACGACCCCGAGACGCTCGAGCTGGCCCGCGAGGATGCGGTCATCGAGGTCGACACCGCCCGCGCCGCCTGACTGCGGTACCGTCGATCCCGTGGTCCTCCTGAGCCAGTACATCCGCGCGACGGCCATCACGGGACGTTCGGACACGCTCAACGCATCCTGGTTCGCCGGGCGTCAGGGAGGACGCTGGGCCGAGCAGACGGTCACGGCAGCCATGCCGCAGAGGGAGCACATCCGCCCGCGCCCGGCACCGGCGCAGGCGGACCCCGCCGACACGCTGCGCAAGCTCGAGGAGCTCCACGCAAGCGGCGTGCTGACCGACGAGGAGCTCGAGCGCCTGCGCGGGCGGCTGAGCGGCTGAGCGCTGAGCGAACGGCGGCGGTGAAGGGGTTGGATCTGCGCAACGATCCTGTTTGGGTGTTGCGTGGCAACACTTAGGCAGGACGGTCGTTCTTGCCCTCGCCCTGCTCCAGGGTGTTGAAGACGGCCCACCCGACGGCCACCATCGGCACGGCCAGGAAGGCCCCCACGATGCCGAGCAGCTGGCTGCCCACGATCACGGCGGTGAGCGTCACGATCGGGTGCAGGTTGACCGTCTGCTGATAGACGAGCGGCGTGACGAACATGCTGTCGAGCTGCTGGGCGACGAGGATGACCACCCCGATCGCGACGGCGGCCCCTGTGCCCACGGCGGCGAGGGTCACCAGTCCGATGACGAGGCCTGAGACCCACGCGCCGAGTATGGGGATGAACAGCGACACGAAGCTCAGGAGCGCCAGTGTCCCGACGTGCGGAGTGCCGATCACAAGCATGCCGACCGTGATGACCGAGGTGTCGATCAGCGCGATGAGGCTGATGCCGCGGATGTAGCCGCTGGCTGCGCTCCAAGCCGCCGCGCCGCCGACGGAGACGCGCTCGCGGCGGTCGCTGCTGAAGCGGCCCTGGATCCAGGTCCAGATGGAGTCGCCGCTGGTGACGATGTAGAGCAGGAAGACGAGCGCGAGGAGCGCGCCGCTGATGAGCTGCGCCGCGAACGAGAGGCCGCCCAGTGCGGCGCCCAGCACGCCGCCCGCGGCGTCCTTCGCCGCCGGCAGGATGCCCTTCAGGAAGTCGCGGATCTCCTGCTCGTGCTGTCTCGCCCAGTCGTCGTTGTCGCGCAGCCAGGACACGACCTTGTCGGCGCCGTCAGAGATGTCCTGGCCTACGGGGCCGAGGTTCCCGAACAGCGCGTCGGTGAACACCCAGGCCAGCCCGATCCCGATCAAGAGGACGCCGACCATGCCGCCGGCGACCGCGAGGCCGCGCGGCACGCCGCGGCGTGCCGCCAGCTCGATCAGCGGCAGGAGCTGCGTGGCGACCAGCGCCGCGACGATCAGCGGAACGGTCGCGGCGCGCGCGTACCACACCGCGCCTCCCACCAGGAACACGCCCGCGGTGATCAGCAGTGCCTTGGCGCTCCAGGCCGCCATCGCGCTGCCCGCAGGAGCACGCGACCGGGCTTCAGCCGACATGGGGGCTGGTTCGACGGCGACCCGAACCGTCCTGCCGCGCCGTGAGGGCGACGACCCCCGAGCCCCGCAGCCTCGCCGCCCGATGGCGGACAACCGACCTCCGGATGGCGGCCTGCCCCTCTGGCCCGGCGACTCCGGCTCGGCGACCTTGTCCTCGACGACGAGACCCGACGCCGAGGAGACACGATGAGGAACAAGGAAGAGGCCCGCCGGCTGCTGGCCGTGCCGTTCGCTCTGACGCGCGGCATCCGCGCCCCGGAGTCCGGCCTGCGCCGTTTCCGGGCCCGCGATGCCGATGGTCGACGCGCCTGGACGTTCGACGCCGTCATCAACTTCCGGAGCGCCGGATCGGACGGCGACACGATGGCCGACAACTACAGCGCCGCGGTGGTCGAGCTGCCGGTGCGCTTCGACGGACGGATCGGGCTCGAGCGGCGAGGTTTCCTGCGTCAGCCCGAGAGCCTGAGCGCTCCCGAGGTGGAGGCGGGCACCGAGGAGCTGCGCCGGCGCTTCGCCGTCAGGGCGACCGATCCAGACCTCGCCAGGCGGCTCCTCGACGAGGCGACGTGCGAGTGGCTCACCGGCCGCTCCGGGCGCGGGTTCCACTACGAGATCGTCCACGACCGGGTGCTCGCGTACGGCTGGCGCCGCTACCTGGGCGGCCGGGGCCCGCTGCGCGCAGCCGTCGGGCTTGCGGAGAGCCTCAGCTAGGAGAGCCTCCGTTGGAACCGGCGCAACCGCGCCCGGACTTTCCTAGCCTGTCCCACTCGCCCGACAAGGGAGGCAGGGGGGCGCGATGCAGGGGAGACGAATCACGCGGCGCGGGCTGATCGGCGGCGCTGCGGCAGGTACCGCGGTGGCCGCCATGCCGGCCGCCGCGCAGGCGGCGTCGAAGCAGCCACCGGCGCGGTCGGCGGACGTGGTCGTGGTCGGCGGAGGGCTCGCGGGGCTCACAGCGGCGCGACAGGTGGCCGCGCAGGGCCGATCCGTGCTCGTGCTCGAGGCGCGCGACCGCGTCGGCGGGCGCGTGCTGAAGCACGACCTGCGCGGCGGCTCCTACTCGGAGCTCGGCGGCATGTTCACCGGCCCGACGCAGGACCACATCCAGGCGCTCGCCTCCGAGCTCGGCGTCGGCCTCTACCCCGCCTACAACACCGGCAACAACGTCTTCGTCGGCGGCGACGGCCGGCGCGAGGAGTTTCCGAGCGACTCGCCGCTCGGCACCGCGCCCGCCGACCCGCTGGTCGCGCCCGACATCGCGCTCGCGGTCGCGCAGCTCGACGATATGGCGACGAAGGTGTCGGTCGACGAGCCCTGGGCCTCGGAGAACGCCGAGGAGTGGGATCGCCAGACGCTCGACAGCTGGCTGCGCGGCCACACGAGCGGCAACGCGGAGTTCATGGCCGTGACCTCCGCCGCCACCGAGGCGATCTTCGGCTGCGAGCCGCGCGAGCTGTCGCTGCTCTACACGGTCTTCTACATCGCCGCGTCCGGCAACGAGCGGAACCAGGGCACCTTCGAGCGCAACTTCAACACGAAGGGCGGCGCACAGGAGCAGCGCTTCGCGGGCGGCGCGCAGCTCATGCCGGAGCGGATGGCCGCGCAGCTCGGGAGCCGCGTCCTCCTGAACGCGCCGGTGAGGCGGATCGAGCAGGGCGGATCCGCAGTCACGGTGCGCTCGGACAGCCTGGCCGTGACCGCGAAGCGCGCCATCGTCGCGATCCCGCCCGTGCTGGCGAGCCGCATCGTGTACGAGCCGGCGCTGCCGCCGCTGCGCGACCAGCTGACGCAGCACATGCCACAGGGATCGCTGATGAAGTTCGAAGCGGCCTACCCCACGCCCTTCTGGCGGGCCAAGGGGCTGACCGGCCAGGTCGTGAGCGAGAACGGCCCCGTGAAGGTCACCTTCGACACCTCGCCGGAGGGCGGCGCCACTGGGGTGATGATGGGCTTCATCGGCGGCCACGAGGCACGCGTCTGGGAGCGCCGTTCGGCGGGAGAACGCCGCGAAGCGGTGCTGCAGCAATTCGCCCACTTCTTTGGCGACGAGGCGCTCTCGCCGACCGAGGTGGTCGAGTTCAACTGGTCGACGGAGGTGTGGAACCGGGGCTGCCCGGTGGCGGTGCTCGGACCGGGCACTCTCATCGACTTCGGAGAGGCGCTCAGGCAGCCGGTGGACCGGATTCACTGGGCGGGCACGGAGACATCCACGTTCTGGAACGGCTACATGGACGGAGCCGTGCGCTCGGGCAGGCGCGCCGCCGAGGAGGCGCTCACAGCGCTGTAGACGGCGGTTAACCGTACCCAATACGGGGGATAACCCCATGGGAGGCAGCCGATGGACCCGCGACCATTTGAGGCACCATGAACCTCGCCACCAAGAACCCCCGCAGCCTCCGCCGCGCCCCCGCGGTTGGAGTGCTTTTGACCAGTGGCCAGGTCATCTCCGTGCCGGTCCCGCGAAGCGGCCTCCGGCGCGATTTCGGGCGCGTCGTGTCGCGTCTCTGCGGTAGGGCCTAGCCGAGCTCTGGCTGCGGCGCGGGCTTGACCCCGCTGCGCGAGCGCGCACGCGCCGGCAGGAACCTCGCCGCGATGAGCGCGCCCACGAGAGCGACGCCCGCGGCGATGGACGCCGTCGCGCTCATCGCCTCGACGAATGCCTGGTTCGCGCTCGCGACGAGCTCAGCCGCGGACTGGCCGCCTATGCCGGCGGCCACCTCGTGGGCCGCGCCGACGCTGTCGCTCGCGGCGGCCGCCGCACCGGAGGAGAGGCCGTCCGTGGCGCCGTCCATCGCGCCCGCGTAGGCGCTCGCAAGCACGCTGCCGAGCACCGCAACGCCGAGCGTGCCGGCGACCTCGCGTGTGACGTCGTTCATCGCCGAGCCGATGCCGGCTCGGTTCGGCGGCAGCGAGCCCATGATCGCCTCGGTCGCGGGCGCCATGGTCAGGCCCATGCCGAAGCCCATCGTGGCCAGCGTCAGCGCCAGCGGGAGATCGCCCGTGTCGGTCTGGAAGCCGGACAGCGCCACGAAGGCCAGCGCGACCGCCGTCAACCCGGCTGCCACGACCGTCTTGGTGCCGAGCCGCGCCACCAGGCGCACCGAGGACTTGGCGGCGAGCATGATGCCCGCGGCGATCGCCAGCATCCGCACTCCGGCGTCGAGCGCGCTGAAGCCGAGAACCGACTGAAGGTATGTGGTGAGGAAGTAGAGAACGCCCATCAGCGCGAACGAGATGAACGCGATCGACGCGCTCGCCGCGCTGAAGCGCCGGTTCATGAAGACGCTGACCTCGAGCAGCGGATGCGCCACCCGCCGCTCCCAGCCCACGAACCCGGCAGTGAGCACGCCCGCGGTGGCAAACGCCGCGAGGATCGGCAGGCTGGTCCAGCCGCGCTCCGGCGCCTCGATGAGCGCCCAGACGAGCGCGGTGAGCGCCGCTATCGAGACGAGCGCGCCGATCCAGTCGAGCCGCTCGGACTTCTCGTCGCGTGACTCGGGCACGAGCGCGACGGCGCCGACGAGGCAGGCCAGGATGATCGGCACGTTGATCAGGAAGATCCCGTGCCAGTCGACGGCCTCGATCAGGAAGCCGCCGGCCACGGGGCCGATCGCGACGCCCGAGCCGGCGATGGCGGACCAGATGGCGATCGCCTTGGGGCGCTCGTCGTCGGGGAAGATGTTCGTGATCACCGACAGGGTGGTCGGCATGATCGCCGCGGCGCCCACACCCATGAGAGCGCGCGCGGCGATCAGCTGACCGGAGCTGGTGGCCAGGCTCGCGGCAACGCTGGCGAGCCCGAACAGCACCAGCCCGAAGATGAGGGCCCGCCGGCGGCCGAGGCGATCGCCAAGGCCGCCGGCGGTGAGGAGCAGTCCTGCGAACACGAGCAGGTATCCGTCCACGATCCACTGCAGCTCGCTGGCGCTTGCGTCGAGCTCCTCCTGGATCGTCGGCAACGCAACGTTGAGGATGGTGTTGCCGATGCTCACCACGAGGAGGCTCACCGCGAGCACGACCAGTGCCTTCCAGCGGCGTGGGTGGGGATTGGTGTGGACGGACATCGCGCTCAGCCCTGCGGGAGGCCGTCGTCGACCCCCTGCCAGAACGCCTGGTGGACCTCGGGGCCCTGGGCCCGGAAGTCACTGGCGCCCGTCGACAGGTCGTCGAGCGCCACGTCGAGCTCGGCCTGGTAGAGATCGGCCTCCCAGGCGTCGTCGGTCGTCCGCGAGCCGACGAAGCCGTCGGCCGCACGCGACAGGGCGTCCGCCTGGTCGTCGACCTGCGAGGCGAGCTCGTCGCCCGCGTGCTCGCGGGTGTCGGCCACAGCGCCGTCGATGTCGCTGAGAGCCGCCTCGACCTCGGCGTCGCTGTCGGCGTAGTACAGGTCGCCGACCGCCTGGCCGAGGCGCTCGCCGTCGTCGTGAGCGCGGTCGGCGGCGGACTCGGGCCACACGGCGACGGTCACGGCCGCCAGCAGCGCGACCACGAGTGCGCCGCCGAGGAGCTTCGCCAGGAGCGACCCGCGCCCCTTGGCACGGGCCGCCTCCGGGGCGGTGGTGGGGTTGGACTGGGCAACGGACATGGGGACTCCTTTGTGTTGGGGTGGTGGTTCAGGCCGCCGACGGGTCGGCGATGGGGTCGGGGTGCTTCGGTCCTTCGACGCTGATGTCGGGCAGGACGCGGTCCAGCCAGCGCGGGACCCACCAGGTCCTGCTGCCCATCAGCAGCATCACGGCGGGGAGCAGGACGCAGACCATGCTCCCGGCGATCAGGATCGCCGAGGCCAGTCCGACGCCGAACTCCTTCACGGTCGGGTCGCCGTTCAGGATGAAGCTGGCGAAGACCGCGACCATGATCGCCGCAGCGGAGGCGATGACCTTGCCGGTGCCGGCGAGGCCGTCGATTACCGCCTGGCGTGCGGACTTCCCGGCGTCGATCTCCTCGCGCACGCGGCTGACGAGGAACACCTGGTAGTCCATCGCGAGCCCGAAGAGGATCGCGAACATCATCATCGGGACGTAGGAGACGATCGGGATCGCCCCGTCGAGGCCGATGCCGGTCGCGCCGTGGCCGTCCTGGAAGACCGCGGTCACGATGCCGTAGGCCGCGCCGACCGCCAGCAGGTTCACGAACGCCGCCTGGAGCGGGACGATCGCGGACCGGAAGGCGATCAGGAGCAGGACCATGCTGAGGCCGACGACGACCGCGATGATCAGCGGCAGCCGCTTCGCGATCAGGTCGGCGAGGTCGAGCTGCTGAGCGGTCGAGCCGCCCACGCTGGCATCCACTTCGCTGGCGGGGATGGCCTCGTCACGGGCGTCGTTGACGAGCTCCTTCGTCACGTCGGACGTCGGCGAGCCCTTCGGGACCACGGTGAGGAGGCCGGCCGTGCCGTCCTCCGACACCTGCGGCGCGCCGACGCTCGCGGCGCCGTCGAGCTTCGTCAGCTCGTCGTGGAGCTTCGTGAGCCGCGGGTCGTCCTGACCAGTGGCCCTCTCGGACCCGAGGTCGGCGGTCACGAGCAGCGAGCCGTTCGACCCGGGGCCATAGCTCTCGGTCATCAGGTCGTATGCCTGACGCGAGGTCTCGGTCTTCGGAGCGCTCGACTGGTCCGTGAGCCCGAGCTCGAGGCTCGTCACGGGCGTCGTGAGCGCGAGCAGCACGACCACCGACAGCGTGGCGAGGAGGCCGGGCCGGCGGGCCAGGCGCTCGCCCCACTTCTGCCAGTACGTGCTGTGGCCGAGGTGCGGACGGCGGTCGCCGCCCACGCGGAGCCGCTCGATGCCGTCGCCGCAGAGGCCCAGCAGGGCCGGCAGCAGCGTCATCGACGCGAGCACGGCGACGACCACGACGATCGCGGAGGCCTGGCCGAGCACGGTGATGAGCGACACGCCGGAGACGGCCAGCGACAGGAGCGCGATCACCACGGTGCCGCCGGCGAACGCGACCGCGCTCCCGGAGGTCGCGGCAGCGTGGCCGATCGCCTCGTGGACGCTCATCCCGTCGTAGCGGGCAGAGCGAGCGCGCGTGACGATGAACAGCGAGTAATCGATGCCGACGCCGAGGCCGATCATGGTTGCCACGGTCGGCGCGACGTCCGGCACGTCTACGACGTGGCCGAGCAGAGCGATGAGGCTCAGGCCGCAGATCAGCCCGAAGATCGCCGAGACGATCGGCAGGGCCATCGCCGTGACGGTCCCGAAGACGAGGACGAGGATGAGCATCGCGGCCGCGATGCCGATGAGCTCGCTGGTCTTGGTCTCGGGCTTCGAGATCTTGGTGCCGAGCTGACCGCCGGCCTCGACCTGGAGGTCGGTGCCCTCGGCGGGCTCGGCCGCGGTCTCGTAGACCGTCTCGGCCTCGTCGACGGCCAGATCACCGAGCGCGGTCGACGGGAGGACGGTCGCGTAGGCGGTCCTGCCGTCCTTCGAGACCGTCGGGTTCTTCTCGTCGAACGGGTTGCTTACGCTCTTGACGTAGTCCGCGCTGGACAGGCCTTGGAGCGATTCCTCCACGAGCGCCCGGTTCTCCGAGTCGGTGATCCTGCCCTCGTCGACGTGGTACACGACCGGGCTCGCATCGGAGAGGTTCGCGTCGAACGAGCGAGCCATCACGTCGTTCGCCGCGGCGCTGTCCGAGCCCGCCACGTCGGCGCTGCTCGAGTACTTCGTGCCCGCCATGTTGCTGGCGGCGACGAGACCCACGAGCATGACCAGCCAGGCGCCGATGACGAGCGCCCGGCGGCGGGCGGAGAAGACCGCGATGCGGTTCAGCAGGGATGACACGGGGAGCCTCCTGTGGTGTGTGTGGGGAAGTCGGCGCGGCGCACGTCGACCAGCTCGAGCCCGAGCGACTCGATGCGATCGAGCACGCCGTAGAGCGCCGCCTGGTCGGCGATTTCGCCGCGGAGCACGGTCCCGGCGGCCTCAGGCGTCGCCGCCAGGCCGTCGAAGGCGGCCAGGAGCGTCTCGCTCAGCTGGCCGCGCACCGTGATCTCGTACTGGGTTGGCTTCATGGCACGGCAGCTTCCGCGCCACCCGTGTGACCCGTCATCACACGATGCGTATGAAGAAGGGGCTAGCTGGTGCGGCGCGCGGGCGCCAGCAGGCCCAGTGCGCGGCCGCGCCGGACCGCCTCGGCGCGCGAGTGGACGTCGAGCTTCGCGTACAGCTTCCGCATGTGCGTCTTCACGGTGTGAACGGAGAGGAACAGCTCGTTTCCGATCTCGGTGGCCGACAGGTTCGTGGGCAGGAAGCGCAGCACGGCGAGCTCGCGCTCGGAGAGCGGCTCGCTCAACTCCTCGGCGGCTCCCCCCGCCGGAGCGGGCTCGGAGCCCGACACGTGGTCGAGCAGTGCCTTCAGGTGCCCGGCATGAGCCGTCCGGTGCACAGGATGCCGCTCGAGCAGCTCGGGCACACCCGGGACGCTCAGGAACATGAGCATGCGGCCCTGGGGCTCGGCGAGCTCGAGCGATCGCTCGACGTCGCGCTCCACCGCATCGTCGTCGCCCGCCTCGGTGCGGGCGACCGCGTCGAGCAGCAGCGCCTCGATCTCGAACGTCGGATGCCACGGGGCGACCTCGCCTGCGAGCAGCGGAGCGACCGCCGCGATCGCGCCAGCCGGATCGCCGTCCGCGAGGCACCGGCGCGCCTCGATGTTGCCCCACTCCGCGAGAACCCCCACGGGGCCCTCGCGCGCCTCCTCGAGTGAGGCGCGGACCGCGTCGAGCTCACCGAGCGCGACCTGCGCGCGCAGCTGCCACTGCCGCTCGACCACGGCCAGGAAGTGCGGCGCGCGGAGCTCGCGCGTGGCGCGCTCGCCGTCGCGGAACGCGGCGAGCGAGGCGGGGAAGTCGGCGCGCACGAACGCGAGCAGCCCACGGCAGTGGTGAAGCCCGACGCTCACCGCCGGCTCCGGGGCGCTCTCGACGATCGGGCCTGCGCGCTCGAGCCAGCGCTCGCCCTCATCCAGCGCTCCGCGCTCGATGTGGATGCCGCCAAGCGTCACGTACGCGGGCGCCGCCATCTGGTGGCTGCCCCAGCCGAGCCGCTCCGCGATCGGGATCGCCTCGCCAAGCAGCGTCTGGGCGAGGTCGAGGCGGTGGGTGAGGTTGGCCACGACCCCGAGCCCGGTGAGGCAGCCGAACTCGATGTAGGGGCTCCCCAGCGTCCGCCCGAGCGCAAGGCCCTCCTCGAAGTGAGCCTCGGCGTCGTCGAGACGCAGCGTCCAGCTCTCCGCGATGGCCAGGTTCATCGTCGCCATGGCCCCGAGCTCGCCCGCCGACGGCACGCCGCCCGCATTCAGCGCCGCGCTGGCGGAGTCCACCACGTCCTCGATGCCGCCGAGTCGCCGGGCGCGCAGCAACCGCACAACGGCAAGGGCGGTCTCCGCGCGCCTCCTGCGACTCTCCGACACGTCCGTGAGCGTGCGGGCGGCCGTCTCGAGCAGTGCGTCGGCCTCGCCCCAGCGCCCCTCCGCGAGCCGATCCGCGGCCGTGATCGTGGCGATCTCGGCATCGGTCTCCACCAGTCCCGCGGGGAGCCCGGACAGGAGCGAGTGGAGCGTCGCATCCTCGCCGTCCAGCATGAGCTCCACCCAGTGACGCCCGATCAACTCGGTGGCCAGGTCCGGGTCCGCGCCGAGCGTGGCGTGGCGGACCGCCTCCGTCTCGTGGCCATGCTCGGACAGCCAGCCCGCCGCCAGCCGGTGGAGGCCCTCGACCTCGTCAGCCGCCTCGCGGCGGAGCTCCAGTCGGAGCAGGTCGCTCAGGAGCTGGTGGTAGCGGAACCACGAGCGGCCGACGTCGGCCGCCACCACGAGAGCGCCGGACTCCTCCAGCTCGTGCAGGAGCCGCGCGCCGTCGGTGCGCCCGGTCAGCAGGTCCGCCAGCTCACCGTTGACGCGCTCCAGGATGCAGGTACGGATCAGCAGGTGGCGGACCTCCGGCCGCTGGCTCGCGAGCACCTCGCCGAGGAGATAGTCGGCCACGGCGCGCTCGCTACCGGAGAACTCGGCGACGAAGCGCTCGGGCGCCTCGTGTCGCGCCATGGACATCGCCGCCAGGCGCAGCCCGGCGGCCCAGCCCTCGGTGCGGTCGTGCAGGCGGGTCACATCCTCGGTCGCCACTTCGATGCCGGCGCCCGACAGGAGCTCGGCGGCCTCCTCCCCCGTGAAGTCGAGCTCGGCGCCGCGCAGCTCGGTGAGCTCGCCACCGAGCCGCAGCCGGTGGAGGCCGAGTTCCGGGTCGCGCCGGCTCAGCAGGAACACGCGCAGCCGCGGCGGGACGCTGGCGAGGAGACGCTCGAGGCCCTGAAGCGCCTCGGCCGAGCGCAGCTCCTGGATGTCGTCGAGGATCAGGTAGACGGTGCTCGACATGCGACCGACGCCCTCGAGGAGTCTCCGCACGAACTCCTCCTGGCCGCCCAGAGGAGCGGGCGCCAGCGTCGCCAGCGGATCGTCCTGCGCGACGGCTCCCGACGCGCGCAGCTCGTCCATGACCAGCCCCCAGAAGCGGGTCGCGTCCGCCTCGTCGCGCCCCACGGAGACCCAGGCGACCGGCCCAGGAGGAGCGACGCTCCCGAGCCAGGACGACAGCAGCATCGTCTTGCCGCTGCCGGCGGGCGCGGACACGAGCGTGACCGGGCCCTCCGCACCGCGGTCGAGCAGCTCGAACAGGCGCGGCCGCTCGACAAGGCCCGCCGCGAGCCTCGGTACGGCCGGGGGCATCCGCCAACTCTAACCCTGACCCGCGCTTATATTTGCCGCATGGCCCTCACTCGCACACGCTTTGCCCTGCTCATGCTGCTCGTCCTCGCCGCCTTCACTGCGACCGCGTGCGGCGACGACGACGACTCGAGCGGCTCGAGCTCGTCGTCGACCACCGCGACCGCGGACGCCTGCGCCAAGGATCAGCTCCAGCTGACCAACTCGGGGCAGCTGACAGTAGGCACCGACAAGCCCGCCTTCCCGCCGTACTTCGAGGACAACGACCCCACGAACGGCAAGGGCTTCGAGAGCGCGGTGGCATACGCGGTCGCGGACAAGATGGGCTTCTCCAAGGGCGACGTGAAGTGGACCGTGGTGCCGTTCAACTCCTCGTACGCGCCCGGGCCGAAGAACTTCGACTTCGACATCAACCAGATCTCGATCACGCCCGCGCGCGAGAAGGCCGTCTCGTTCTCGAAGCCGTACTACGTCGCTCCGCAGGCCGTGGTCATCGGAAAGGGCTCGGACCTCAAGGTCAGCTCGCTGGCGGACCTGAAGGACGCGACGATCGGCGTGCAGATCGGGACCACGAGCCTCGACGCCGTGAACGAGGTCGTGAAGCCCTCGACCCAGCCCAAGGTCTTCAACGACTCGAACGACGTCGTGACCGCCCTGAAGCAGAACCAGGTCGACGCGATCGTGGTCGACCTGCCGACCGCGTTCTATCTGACCGCCGCGCAGGTGCCCGGCTCGAAGATCGTGGGTCAGTTCAGCGCACCGGGCGGCGACTCGTTCGGCCTGCTGCTCGCCAAGGACTCGAAGCTCACTCCGTGCGTGGACAAGGCGATCGCGGAGCTCGACTCGAGCGGTGAGCTGAAGCAGATCACCGACCGCTGGATGGGCAAGGCCGCCGGCGCGCCGGAGCTGAACTGAGCGATCGGCGTGCAGTAAGAGAGGCCGCCCGCCGCCGACGGGCGCGTCAGGGTGCCGCGATCTCGGGCCTGTCGACGGTCGTGGTGCTCGGCCTGCTCGCGACGCTGATCCTCACGAGCAAGGGCTGGCCGACGGTCCGCGAGACGTTCTTCAGCTGGGACGCGTTCAAGGACTCCTTCCCGGACGTGCTCGACGGCTTCTGGCTCGACGTGAAGATCTTCCTGGTGGTGGAGGTCGCGGTGCTGATACTCGGGCTGATCGTCGCGCTGGTCCGCTCCAGCCGGGCGGCCGCCTTCTTCCCGTTCCGGATGCTCGCCGCGACCTACACGGACGTCTTCCGCGGCCTTCCCGTGATCCTCGTCATCTACCTGATCGGGTTCGGCGTGCCGGCGCTGGAGCTGTCCGGCGTCCCGACGGACCCGGTGGTGCTCGGCGGGATCGCGCTCGCGCTCTGCTACGCGGCCTACGTGGCCGAGGTGTACCGCGCCGGCATCGAGTCGGTGCACCCGAGCCAGGCCTCGGCGGCGCTGTCGCTCGGCCTCACGCCTGCGCAGTCGACTCGGCACGTGATCCTGCCGCAGGCGATCCGGCGCGTGATCCCGCCGCTCCTGAACGACTTCATCGCGCTGCAGAAGGACGTCGCGCTCATCTCGATCCTCGGGCCCCTCGAGGCGTTCCGGCAGGCGCAGATCGCGGCCAGCTCGACGTTCAACTACACGCCCCTGCTCGCGGCGGCGGTGCTGTACCTGGCCGTGACCATTCCGATGGCGCGGCTGGTCGACCACTTCACCGCGCGCGATCGCCTGCTGCGAAGCGCCGGAGCGCCGGTATGAGCCCCGCGCCGCCGGTGCTCGAGGTGCAGGGCGTGACAAAGGCCTACGGCGACACGGAGGTGCTCCGCGGCGTCGACGTCGCCGTGCGCGAGCACGAGGCCGTCGCTCTGATCGGGGCGTCCGGCTCCGGCAAGTCCACGTTGCTCCGCTGCATCGACCTGCTCGAGGAGATCGACGACGGCGACGTGCTGCTCGACGGCGAGGTCATCACCGATCCCTCAGTCGACCCGGTGCAGGTGCGCCGCCGGCTGGCGATGGTGTTCCAGGCGTTCAACCTGTTCCCCCATCTCAGCGTGCTGGACAACATCCTGCTCGCCCCCTCCCGCGCGCACGGGATGTCGAAGCAGGAGGCGACCGAGTCGGCGCGCGAGCTCCTGCGCCGGTTCGGCCTGGCGGAGCGCGAGGGCGCCTATCCCGACCGGCTCTCCGGCGGACAGCAGCAGCGCGTGGCGATCGTGCGCGCGCTCGCCACGCGACCGCGCGCGCTGCTCCTGGACGAGATCACGAGCGCGCTCGACCCCGAGCTGGTCGGCGAGGTGCTCGAGGTGGTGCGCGAGCTCAAGGACGAGGGCATGACGATGCTGATCGCGACCCACGAGATGGGCTTCGCGCGCGACGTGGCCAACGAGGTCTGCTTCCTCCACGAGGGCCGCATCCTGGAGCGAGGCGCGCCCGAGAGCGTCCTCTCGGAGCCGCAGCAGCCGGAGACGCAGCGCTTCCTGCGCCGCCTGCTGTCGGCCGGCCGCGTCTAGGACAGCAGCGCGCGCAGGCTCTCGTGCTCCTCGCGGCAGGCGGGGCAGCCGGCCAGGTGCACCGCCATGCCCGGGATGCGGGCGTCGGCGTCGGCGGCGCGCAGCTCGAGCTCCACGTACTCGTCGAGCCGCTCGAAGCACTCGTCGCAGCCGATGTCCGGGCCGGTCGGCCCGAGCAGGCGCTTCAGTTCGTCGTTTCGCTCGGTCATAGGTCGCCTTCCTCGACAAAGCCTCCCGCGGCCAGCTCCGCCCGGAGCTTCCGCCGCGCGTCGTGCAGGGTCTTGTAGAGCGCGCCGCGCGTGGTGCCGAGGCGCTCGGAGAGCACGTCGATCGGCACCTCGTTCAGCGCGAGGGCGGTGAACACGGCGCGCTGGTGCGGCGTGAGCTGCTCGCGCACCGCGCTCTTCAGCGCCGCCAGTAGCTCGGCGCCCTCCCGGCGTTCCTCGACCGACGGTCCCGCGTCCGCGAGCTCCGGCCAGCTCTCCGGCTCCAGGACGACCTCGCGTCCCTGCCAGGCTCGCCGGCGCACCCTCACGCCAGCCTCGAGCAGCGCGAACTTGTAGGCCCAGGTCGTGAAGCGGCTGGCGCCGCGGTAGGTGTGCAGCTTGCCGAGCAGCGCCACCAGCGCGTCGTCGGCCGCCTGCACGGCCAAGTCCTCGACGTCCTCGCCGCGCACGTGTGACAGCGCCGCGCGGCGTCTGCCCAGCTCGAAGCGGGCTGCGCGCAGCATCAGGTCGTGAAGGTCGCCGAGCGCCTCGTCGCGCTCGGCGCCCTCCCCGGTAAGGGCATCGACCCAGTTACGTTCGACGGGCGCCGCGTCGGTCACGGTCATTGCATTATTTGCGACCGGGGCGGCGAAGCTCTTACCTCAGGGTAAGAGCCGCGCCGGTCGGGTCGCAAAGGGGGCATGACCACACTCACAGCCGTTCTTCGACCCGTCCCGATTCCCAGGAGGGAGACGCTCACGCGCGATCACTCGGCGCAGGCGTTCATGCTCCTCCGGATCGCCTTCACCGTGGCGCCGATCCTGTTCGGCATCGACAAGTTCGCCGAGGTGCTGACCAACGACTGGACGCGCTACCTGTCGAGTGAGTTCAACGACATCCTCCCGGGCAGCGCCGCGGACGCGATGCACATCGTGGGCGTCGTCGAGATAGCGGCGGGCGTCGTGGTCGCGGTGTCGCCGCGCTTCGGCGGCCTGCTGGTCGCGGGCTGGCTCGCCGGCATCATCGTGAACCTGCTGCTCGTGGGCGGATACGGCGACATCGCCCTGCGCGACTTCGGGCTCCTGCTCGGGGCGCTCGCGCTCTCGCTGCTCGCGAGCGCACATGCCCCGCAGGACAAGTTTGCGCAAAGCCCGTGAAACGCTTGTCGGGGATCGCCGTTCGGCGTAGGTTCGGCTGGTGACCCCTTCCGAGCGGACGCTCAGAGGGCTCCTCCGTATCGTCGGCGGCGGGCTTGTGCTCGCCGCCGACGTGTCAGGTCACACTCGGCGACTCGAGCCGATCGCATGACGGCCACGCGCGATCTCGCGCTCGAGACGCTGCAGCTCGAGCAGGACGGTCGCGTGCTCACCGCGCGATTCTCGAACCCTCCGCTCAACTTCATGACCACGGGCTTCATCCGTGAGCTCGACCAGCTGACGCGCAGCGTCGACCGGGACCCTACGGTGGGCGCGGTCGTGCTCACCGGTGGCGTCGAAGGCCGCTTTCTGACCCACCTGGACGCGCAAGAGCTCGCCGGGATTGGAGAGTTTCCACACCCGAAGCTGTCGATGCGTGCGGCGCAGGTCGTCGTGCTGATGCTCAACTTCGTGCTGGCACTGCCGGGGGTCGCGAGCCTGCTCGAGCGGTTCGGCGGAGCTCCCGGCAAGGGGATCGTCATGGGCCACCGCTGGAAACGGTTGACCCTGCGCATGAACCGCTCCGCCGCGGTCTACCTCGCGGCGATCAACGGCCCCGTGCTTGACGGCGGGCTGGAGATCGTGCTCGCCTGCGACCTGCGGTACGCCGCCGACGCCGCGGACCTGCGCATGGGCCAGATGGAGATGCTCGTCGCGTTGATACCGGGCGGCGGCGGGAGCCAGCGACTGCTGCGCCTGCTCGGCCCAGCGCGCGCTCTCGAATACGTTCTCGAAGGCGTTCCGCTGACGGCGCGGGAGGCGCTCGAGCGCGGCCTGGTGCATCGGGTAGTTCCCGACGAGAGGCTGGTCGCCGAGGCCCAGGCCACGGCCGCGCGGCTCGCGCGACGGTCGCCGACCGCGGTCGCCGCGCTCAAGCGATGTCTCTACTTCGGGACGGATCGCCGCTTCACCCGTGCGCTCGACCTGGAAAGCGCCGGGTTCCTGGCGGCCGGATCGACGAAGGCCGCGGGCGGCGTCCTGAAGCCCTTTATCGAGGACTTCGAGCGTCTCGGCGACACGCCGTTCCTCGCCGACCCCGGGCCGTGGATCGACGGGACGAGGTTCGATCAGGTCGGCGGCTGACAGTCAAAATGTGGAGAAAGGAATGCGAGATATGGATCGCCCCGTGGGCCAGTCCAGTTTCTCTGCCATGTCGACCTATCTGGTCTACCAAGACGGCGGGATCGGCGACTCGCAGCCGCAGAACATGCCCGGTACGGAGTGGAAGTCGAAGACACTCCTCTGCTTGGCCTGGGGCCTGTGGCGCCAGGACCTGCCCGTCAGAAACTGCCGCCTTGCCAACGGCCAGCGGCTCGGCATCGAGGAGCTCAGGATCGGGCGCAGCCTGCCGCAGATGCTCCTCACGCTCGTGACTCTCGGCATCGTGGCGCCGACGCGAGTCAGCTGGCGCTGCTGCCGCCCACCGTCGCAGTCCGGGACGCTGGACTGAGGCGGGAACGATGGTCCACCGCGACGATCGCGGCGCGCAATCCTGGAACGGCGTGCACGTCACGCACAGGACGACGGTCGCCCAGATCGTCGACATCGACAACGTCGGTCCCGATGGAGCCCCGCTCGCCGGGTTCGACATGTTCCGGTACGCCGGCGAGTCCCTGGACGGCCTGATCCGCGAAGCCCGCGACGCCGGCCAGCGCATTCTCCCGATCGGCGCGGGATGGGCCCTGTCGAGGATCAACATCACCGACGGCTGGCTGGTGAACACGAAGCTGCTGAACGGCTGCTACGACATCGGCGAGCGCTACTTCGACGACGCCTATCCGGCCGCGGAGCGGCGCAACGTCGTCCTCGCACAGGCCGGAATGCAGATCGCCGAGCTCAACGCCTACCTCGAGCTGATTCCGCGCAAGGACTCCGACCGGCGGGCGCTCCACGCCGCCGGGATCGGCAACGGTCAGACCGTCGCCGGCTCGGTCTCCGGGAACACGCACGGCTCGCAGCTCACCTTCGGGGCGATGCCCGACTTCGTCGTCGGCCTGCACATCGCCACGGGCAGCGGCCGGACACTGTGGATCGAGAGGGCGTCGAAGCCGGTGCTGAACGAGGACTTCGCCGCGAAGATCGATGCCGACCTGATCCGCGACGACGACGTCTTCAACGCGGCCGTGGTCAGCTTCGGCACGTTCGGGATCATCGCCGCGATGGCGGTGGAGACGGCGCCCATCTATCAGCTCGACTTCCCGCCGATCGCCGACATCGGCTACACCGACCTGGACGCGAAGCTCAGCGGATTCGCCGAGTCGCCTCCGGAGAACCTCTATCACTACGAGTTCATCTTCGATCCCCACAGCCGCAAGCAGATGGCCATGGAGGCCTCCGCGCCGAAGGTGCAGTACAGGCCCGGCGTGCCGACCCCGAAGCCTCGCTGGATAGTCCGCGACAAGAACGGCTATGCGCCCGGCATCAACATCCTGCGTCTCGTGGGCTTGTTCCGCTTCGTGGTGCCAGCCCGGATCTTCACGGCGCTCGAGTTCAAGCAATACCGCAAGGTCGCCCTGCTGGATGGCGTCCGCGGCAGCCCCGGGCAGATCTACACCTCGTCGATCTACTACCTCGAGGGCTACATCGAGAGCGCATTCGCCGTCTCGGTGCGGGACGCGCCCGCGACGATCGCCATCTCGTCTGAGGTAGCCCAGGAGATGGGGCTGCCCTCGATCTACCAGGTCAGGCTCTGCCGGGCCTCGCAGGCGACGCTGGCCTTCACCCAGCACGAGCCGATTACGGCGGTGTTCGAGTTGGGGATGATCCACGACGAGCGGTTCGCCGAGTTCGAGCGACGGCTGGACGCGGCGTTCCGCAAGGCGAGCATCCGCTACACGATGCACTGGTCGAAGAATTCCGGGATCGACCCGGGCAGGCTCGAGTACATGTACGGCGCTGCGAAGATCGCAAGTTGGAAGGCGGCAAGGCAGGTCGTCTTCGGCAATGACGCGACCCTGATGACGGTGTTCGAAACTGACGTGATGGTTGACGCTGGGCTGGCCGACCGTTCGCGTTGATCATCGCCTTCTGACGCGCACCGGCCTACTCCCGATCCTCACCCGCTTCGTCCTTCGCCGGGTGGCATCGGGTACCCCAGGGCCGGTAGCGACCCGACCGCCTGGTCCCAGATCCGTGACACCCCGGCCGTGCCGTGCTCGCGCACGCGCGTGACGGCGTCGAGGTCCAGCACGTCGGTGAGGAGCTCCTCTCCACCGCCCGCCTCGAGGCGGACGACCCGGTCGGCATGCCGGACGAGCTCCGGCCGATGCGCGATCACGAGCACCGTGCGCCCGGGGCGGTGCCGCTCGAGCGCCTCGGCGACGATCGCCGCGCTCTCGTCGTCGAGGTCGGCCGTCGGCTCGTCGAGCACGACCAGTGAGGCCGAGCGCACGAAGGCCCTGGCCAGCGCGATCCGGCGTCGTTCCCCGGCCGAGAGCGTCCGGCCGCCGTCGCCGATCCCGGTCGCGTAGCCCTCCGGCAACCGCCGCACGAAGGCATCGGCGCCGGCCAGAACGGCCGCCTCGCGCACGCCGTCGTCCGAGGCCGAGGGGTCGGCGAGCCGGATGTTGTCGCCGATGGTTCCCCGGACGATCGCCGGCCGCTGGGGGACCCAGGCGAGCTGCTCGCGCCAGCTCTCCGCGCGACAGCCGGCGAGATCCACGCCGCCGACCGTAATCCTCCCACCCTGCGGGTCGGCCAGCCGCAGCAAGAGGTCGGCGACGGTGCTCTTCCCCACGCCGCTCGCGCCGACGAGCGCCACCACTTCT
>Ga0207706_10000629_pt1 | contig 37485 bp, 25 predicted proteins | sample KBSC53metaG_FD_184318 | JGI IMG/M metagenome (GOLD analysis project Ga0207706, IMG submission 184318) | Corn rhizosphere microbial communities from Kellogg Biological Station, Michigan, USA - KBS C5-3 metaG (SPAdes) (version 2) | ecosystem: Host-associated > Plants > Roots > Rhizosphere > Soil ... | reverse complement strand
CGACATCGCCCGCGGCGCGTCGGCGCGCCTCTCCGGCGTCGAGCCGCCTTCGTACGAAGACAAGGAGCAGACGTTCGACGACCTGATCGCGCGCGTGCAGCGGACGACCGATTACCTGAAGGGACTCGACCCGAACGCGTTCGCCCATGCCGAGACCCGCGAGATCACGCGCCCGGTGCGCGGCGAGCCGCACAAATTCACCGGCGTCAACTATCTTTTGCAGTTCGCGACGCCGAATGTTCACTTCCATTGCGCGACGGCGTACGGGATCCTGCGTCACAACGGCGTGCCGCTCGGGAAGTCGGATTTCCTGGGGACCCTCGATTGAAACAACACTGTCGGAAATTTTTACAACCGCAGAGCATCGTGTAGGACTAAGGTGGATGTCATAGTGGATTTTTGTTAATAATCAATCAGTTGCGTTCGCCACTTGGAGGCGGCGCAAATATTGCTGAGGAGACTGTTCCGGCGCCTGTCGCGGGGGAGGATCCTCATCGAGCCGCCACGAATAGCGGCCAAGGTCCTCATCCGAAACACATCGTCGAAGGCGACGAGGGCTTGAGGGAGACGGGCATCGCGGTGGCGAAGATCGCCGCGAGCGCGTTCGCCGAACGGAACAGTCCCGATTCGGCGGCAGTTGCCGCGTCTGTTTGGGCATCAATCGGTCTTGTTCTGGCGAGCGGCCCTTGCCGGCTCGCCATTTGGGCGGCGAGCGGCGTATCGGCCGCTCGCGGGAGTGTCATGAACGGCATTCGCGGATGGCTCGAAGGGATCGGAGCACGCCACGGCCTGCCGCCTATCGAGGGTCAATGAGGGACGACAAGATGAATGCCTTTCGTGCGTTGCTTTGTCTCGGGCTCACGTTCACCGTCGGCGCTTTCGCGCTCCCCGCCGACGCTGCCCAGCCGACGAAGAAGTGGAGCATCAACATGTCGCCGAACGAAGTCGTTCCCGGCGACACGACGTTGACGGCGACGATCAAGAACGAGACACCGAATGGCAACTCGTCGATCAACTCGCTGACGATCACGCTACCGGCCGGCTACACGCTGCGCGCGGCGCCGACATCCGGATGGATCGGCCTGATCAACTGGACCGCGACGAGCGTGTCGATCTCCAACATGTCGCCGCTCAAGCCGTTGCAGACGTTCGATCTCACGCTTCCGGTGAAGGTCGGCTCGACACCGACCTGCTCGGCGAAGACCTGGACTGGCTTGGCATGGACGGGATCGTCGTTCTCGGGCGACTCGTTCAAGCAGGTATTCGGCGTTCCCGACACGCAGTTCCCGGTCAATTCGACGACGACGATCGGCACCAACCAGACGCTGGCATTCACCGTCGCGCCAATGAACGCAACGCTGGGAACGACGATCCCGGTCTCGGTTCAGGTCAGCGCCTGCGGCGCGGGTGTCGCGGGGACGCCGGTCACGATCGCGGTGTCCAATTGCACGACCGCCTCGGGTTGCCTGTCGGGTGCCACCACGGGTTCGACGAACGCGAGCGGCATCGCGTCGTTCTCACCGACGATCAACCAGGCCGGGACGTATGAAATGACCGCCTCGGCCTCGGGCTACCCGGACGCGAAGGCGTCGTTCACCGTCTACGACGGCACGCTGGACTGCGGCGACAACGTCGATTCGAGTTTCAGCAACCCGATGAATCTCGCGCCATCGCTGCCGGGCTATTCGACGGGGATCCGAGGGGCCTACAACAAGGACGGGACGCAATGCGTGCTCGTTCCCTATACGTTCACGAACACGATTCTCACCGACGACACCGTGCGTCTGTCGTGGGATACGCATGTCCAGGCGAGCCCGGCGTTCATGTACAGCCTGAACTGGCGCCCGCGCTCCGTCGAGTCGACGAATCCGGACACGGGGTGGTCCATCGCGCCGCGGCCGCAGGTTTCGTGGCTCAACGACGGCAACGGCGCTCCCGTCTTCGTGCCCGGGCTCGCTTGCCTGAGCGGCAAGCTGCCGGCGCCCTATGGAGCACTGCAAACGGCCATCGACGACCAGGTCCTGACAATCACCGTGACCGGCATTCCCGCCAACAAGGCGGATCCCGGCCTCGCCGTTCAGTACTCCGTGCCGAAGGTTGGCGCGCCGGCGCTCCCCACCGATTCGTTCGGCAACTTCATCCTGCCGTTCCCGATCGTGATCGGCGCGACCCCGGGCAGCCCGACGAGCCTCGCGACCGAGCGGATGACCGTGACCGGCATCGTGTCGCAATCGCCGCCGACCACGAACGGATATACGGGAACGTACACGATGACGTTCACGGTGACGCGGGGCACGGACGCCGAAGGTGGCGTGACCAAGGTGGGGCATGCCGCCCAATCGCAGGTGATGAGCACGCCTCTGCCGATGGTCCCCGACGATGCCACGACGTTCCCCGCTCCGTACGTCGTCAAGAAGCAGGCGAACATGTGCGTCGCCGAGCATGGCTTCGGTTCGTTCTCGGCCGATGCCAACGGCAAGGCTCAGGCGATGTACTTCAGCACCATCATCGACATCGGCGACGGGTGGGTCCGGATCGGCCAGTAACCTGCGCCATCGTCGAGAGCGGAGCGGCCCTGCGGGGCCGCTTTGCTTCTGGAGATCGGTGCCCGGCTTTGGCGACGCGCGTTGCGCACGAAAATGGCGACCCCCGCCGGGTCCCGATGCCGCCGGCATCGGATGATCGGCATATACCGAATGTTCGCTATCAATTGGCGGCCAGTAGGATTACATTGGCTGCCCCTCCCCCTGGCTGCCCGGAACAAGGCGCTGCCATCGCTCCGAGGGAATCGACGGTTCCATTGAATTCGATCCGGAGGGATTTCCAATGAACGTAATCTGCAGATTGGCGTGGCTGTTGCTATTGACAGTATTTGCGTCGTTGCCGCCGTCCGCGATGGCGGCCAAGCCTTCGCCGGCAACCGGCAAGGCGTACAGCCTTACGCTGGAAGCGCAACCGACGTACGGCGGAACGCCGCCGACGATCCAGACACCCGTGCCGGTGCAGGCAAAACTGAGGAATCTGGCGCCGCCGTCGACGGCTTCGTCGAACGTGGGCTCGTGGGAATTGCTGATCACGAATCCCGGCGTTACCTTCTTCGAGGACGACACGCACCACCCGTCCGGGACGAGCGGCACGGTGGCGAAGACGTCGGACACGCGAATCCTGATCACCGGCATGGCGCCTCTGAAGGGCGACGAGACGTACGTGCTGTCGTTCTGGGTGACGAGCTGCGGCGATGCGCAGTACGACGCGACGGTTCACACCGGCTCCTCGCTGAACGGCGACGTCTTCGACCGCAAGAACGACAAAGCCGATCTTTCCAATCTGCAGACGCTGATCAAGTGCGCCGACCCCGGCCTTGCTTGCGGAGAGGCCGCCACGCTCATTGGCGACGTCGCATCGCTGACGCCCGAGCTGACCGTCGTGCGCGGCGGCTACAACAAGGACGGCGGGACGTGCTCGACGAGCACGTTCTACGCGTCGAACAAGCTGCTGACGGCCAACGGCCAGGTGCATTTCCGCTGGCCGGTGACCGGCGCGGCATCACCCGAAGTGTTCGCGTACAGCGTTACATCGCTGAATGCGCTTCCGCCGAAAGTGGGTTGGCTGTACAGCGACGGGTCGGGATTCGCGACCGACGCGATCACCAACAAGACCGTCGCGTACATCGCTGCGCCGCAGTGCCTGCTCGCCAGTGGCCAGGCGTTCCTCCCGGCACCCTACGGCATACTCAGCCAAAATGCGAACGGCAGCACGCTGCAGATCAAGGTCAACACCTCGCCGCAGAACTCGGTGCAGCCGGTTCCGTCACCTTTTCCTGCGGGCGGGTTCGACATCATCGTCGGCGGCGAGCGGATGCACGTCGGGAGCATCAGTGGTTCGACGTGGAACGTTCAGCGCGGGCAAGGCGGAACCGCCAACACCATCCATTCGTCCGGGGCGCGCGTGATGAGCACGCCGTTGCCGCTGATCGCGTCCGCGGACCCCGCCACGTTGCCCGATGGCACGAACGTGACGCCGATCCCGGCCGGAAGGACGACGCCTTATCCGTACGACCTGCCACCATTGGGCACGGGACGCCAGGCGCAGATGTGCCTCGTCGGTTCGCCGGTCGACAACGGTGACGGCACCTGGTCGTCGACGATCATCGACATCGGCGACGGGTGGGTGAGAATCGGCCAGTGATGCGCCCGGCGGAGCGACGCAGCGTGACCGTTCCGCTTTAGCGAAATTCACGACCGGACGGAGCGATCGCGGATCGCTCCGTCTTTTTTTCGGACGACCTACTGTGCCGGCAGCGGCACGGCCGGCACCGCGCGGATCTTGAGCCGCGCGAGCAGACTCCTGTTCTCCTCCACGATGTCGATCGCCGGCTCGACGCCCTCGAGGCGGTCGAGCTCGATCAGTGACAGCGTGGTGAGCGTCGCCTCGAAATAATCGTTGCGCTCGCGGGCTGCCGCAAGGCTCGCGTCGAGCGCATCGCGCGCGCCCCACGTGTCACCCTGCTGTAACAGTGCGTGTCCCTGAACCCGCGTGATCAGCGGCATGATGCGCGCGACGCCCGTCGACGCGCTCGCGCTGTCGAGCATTGGCGCCAGAAGCTGCAGTGCCAACTCGGGCTTATGCAGCGCGACATGACACTCGGCAATGCGAGCATCGACGGCCGGAACTTCCTGCTCTGCACCCACATGCAGGAAGTTCGCCTTCGCTTCCTGCAACCGCGTGAGCGCCTCGTCGAAGCGGCCCCGACGCAACGAAACGCGCCCGAGAAGCGACAGGCACGCTGCCAGGTAATAGTGGTATTGCGACGTCTTCCAGAACGGCAATGTTTCCAGCAGCATCGCCTCGGCGTCCACCCATTCGCCGCGATCGGTCAGGATCTCGGCCACGTTGATGCGTGCGAGCGCGGCACCCACCGTGTCGCCGATCTTCGCGGACTCGTCACGACCGCGCTGGTAGTACGACATCGCCTCGTCCCATTGTCCTTCCCACTGGCAGACGACACCGAGGCTCATCAGCACGCCCGCCTGCCGGACGAGGTTGCCGGCGCGGCGATGTTCCTCGAGCGAGCGCTGCATGAGCTCCAGTGCGCCTTCCTTCGCCATTTCGCCGAACGCCCACCCCTTGACGAAGTAAGCGTCGCCGAGCGCCTCCGAATCGCCAAGCGGCTCGGCCTCGGCGATCGTGCGCTCCGCCCAGTCGAGCGCGTCGTGCGTTTTCCCTTCCGCCTGCAGCACGGTCGCATACCAGGCCGCGGCGCGCGCGGATTCCCGCGCGGCCTCGTCGCCCGGAATTTGCGCCAGCGCGTCGCGCGCCTGCTCGGTCCAGCGCCGCGCCTCGCGATAATTGCCGAGTTTTTCCTCGATCGCTGCGAGCTTGAGCATGACGCGCGCGTCGGCCAGGCGTTCCTGCACCAGCAGCGGGCGCGCCGCCGTGAACGCTTCCGCGGCCTTCTGGAACTCGCCCGAGCGAAACCAGGCGATGCCCATTGCGACCTGCGTATCCGCGAACTCCTTCGCGTCGATCTTATCGGCTCGCCGTCCCGCGTCGAGTGCCCGCATGTAAAGCCGCGCCGCTTCGACGTACGCATACGCCGACTCGGCGCGCACGGCGGCGAGCGTGCCGTACCGCCAAGTGCGCTCGAAATCGCCGGCTTCGAAGTAATGCAGCGACAGAATGCCCGCTGCCTCGTCCGGATAGTCGAGCTCCTCCTCGAGGTGAGCGGCTACCGTCGCGTGCAGCTTGCGCCGAACTCGGTAGGGCAGACCCGCGTAGGCCGCATCGCGCAGCAGCGAACGCCGGAAACGCAAGTACCCGTCGGGCTCCTGGTCGAACAGCTCTCGCAGTCGTTCCCAGACCTCCGGCGGCGGCACGGTTCCCTCGCCTTCTTCCGCGAACCAGGCGAGCATCCGCGGATGGAACGTGAGCCCGAACACCGCGGCACGCCGGACGATCGCGCGATCGTCGGGGGACAGCGCGTCGATCTGCGCCATCGCCGCGGCTTCGGCGGAATCCGGCAGGTCGGCGACACCGCCCGACTCGATCGCGGTGCGCAGCAAATCGCGCAGGAACTGCGGATTGCCACCCGAACGCTTGGCGACGATCTCCAGCACGTGAGCGGGCAGCGGATTCTGCTGCGTCGCAAGCTGCGCCATCCGCAGCGCATCCTGCGGCGCCAGCGCCTTCAACTCGATGCGCACGACGGTCGGCGCGTCCAAGCCGGCGAATCCGCCGGCAGGACGCCGTGACACCGCGATCAGCCAGGGCTTCGTTCCGATGGCACCGGCAAGGTACGCGAGCAGATCGCCGGACGCCTCGTCGATGTGATGCGCATCCTCGATCTCGATCAACGCCGAGCCCGTGATCGTCGCCTCCAGGAAGCGCCCGACGGACTCATGCAGCCGCGCGCGCCGGTTGGCGTCGGCCAGCAGCTCGATCTCCGGTGTCGGAAGGAGATCGACGTCGAATGCCGCGGCGATCAGCGGGAGCCAGGGAACGAGGTCGGGCGCGCGTGTCGACACCGCTTCGCGCAAACGGTCGATGACGCTGTCGTCCGCATCGTCGCGGCCGAGCCCGATATGCTCGCGCAGGATTTCGCGCCAGAGCGCATAGGGTTTGCCTGCCGTATACGCTTCGCACGTGGCCCGCAGCTGCCGAAAGCCCGCCGCCGCGTCGCGCAGCGCCTCGAGAAGCCGCGTCTTTCCGACGCCGTGCTCGCCCACGATGTCGATCACGCGCCCCTGACCCGCGCGCGCACTCGCGAAGGCCTTCCGCATCACGCCGAGCTCGCTGTTGCGGCCGGTGAGCGGCAACCGCTGCACCGTCTGCTGGCGCGCGCGCGAGCTTTGCGCTTGCCCGACCGACCACGCCTGCACCGGCTCTGCTTTCCCCTTGACGGCGAACGGTGCGATTTCCGTCGTCTGGAACAGCGTCTTGCTTCGCTCGAGAACGTCGGCGGTCGCGTAGATTGTTCCGCGCTCCGCCTTCGCCATCAGGCGCGCGGTCAGGTTCACGTGGTCGCCCATGACCGTGTACGTGCGTCTGTGACGCGGGCCGATGTCGCCGGCGAACACCGTGCCGCGATGAACGCCGATGCGAACGAACAACGGCAGGTCTCCGTCGACGATCTTGCGCAGCGCGAGCAGCACCCGCTCCTCGTCGTTGCCAGTGACTTTCGGTGCGCCGCCGGTCAGGATGATCTTGCCGCCTTCCGCGTCGACGTCGGATGCGAGAAACGTGACGTCGTGCGTTCGGCAGGCGGCGTCGATGGCGGCGAGTAGCTGCTCGAGCGCCGACGCGGTCCCCTCGGCACCATGGAGCGCGATTCGTTCGTCGGTGCCTTCGAAGCGAATGAAGGCGATCGTGACCGGCCGATGCTCCGACGAGCCGCCACCAGCTGCGACGTGCGCCCGGATCGACGACGACAGGCAGTGCGCGATCGTTTCGGGCGGCAGGTCAGGACGCTGGTGCAACAGGACGTCTTCCCAGGGACCCGGGGGCTCCGCTAGCAGCAGCAAGCCCGGTCCTGCGGGAGGGCCGACGCACTCGTCGGGCAGCCGTGCTGCCGTCTCGGCGCTGATCGCGATCTGGTCGGGCTCTGCGCCGTGCTGGATGTCGACGAGCCGCGTCCACGCCGGTCCCGCGGTCAACAGCTCGGTATGCGCGGCGCCCACCGCAAAGAAATGGAACTGTCCGGAGTGCACGCCCTGCGCCATCCGCATCGTGATCGTCGTGTCGTCGACGGCGATGCGGCCGACATCGGCCAGGCGAGCGCGCATCTGGACGGCCGCACGGCACGCGCGACCCTCGTGGCGGTCGCCGTCGAACCACAGCAGCAGCGCGTCGCCGCCGAACTTGAGCAGGCTGCCGCCGTTCGCGTACGCGACGGCAAGCATCGATTCGCAGATGCCGCCGATCGCGTCGGCGATGTGCTCGGCACCCTCGCGTCCCTTGCGCGCGAGCGCCTCCGAGAGCTTCGTGAAGCCCGAGACGTCGATGAACGCGGCGGTGCCGTCGCTCGTCCACCACGGGGTGTCAGGATCTTCGGCCAAATGCTGCAGCAGCATCCGCGGCACGTATGGGGCCGCACGACCGGCGTCGCCGCCCCCATTGCCGGCGGGCGCTTCGACCAACGACGATCGCTCCGAGAGTCCCTCGTTCATCGTTCGTTACCGCGTGGGGTCAGCGTCCCGAACCATCGAAAAATTTTACAGAGCGGCGGGCCGGCGGGCATCCGCGCGCCGGCCGCAAGAATAAAACAATGACACGTCAACCATTTATGGCTCGATCACCACGCCCGGAGCAATTCTTGCTCGCTCGTTTTCCCGGGTCTGCGCGCCGCTCGCCGACGCTCGGCCCCTCCGGCCGTTCAGCGTCGGCGCACTTCGCACGGGAGCAATTATTGCTCTGCGGCGGCGCTTCGTAATGTCAGTGGGAGAACTCGGATGATCAAGCACCTGCTTTCTTCGTTTGCGCGCGGCGTCGCGTGTACCGCAGTGGTGTTCACGCTCGCCGCCGGAAGCGCCTGGGCGGGCAACGTCCGCCTGATCTGGGACCCGCCATTCGGGGCGCCTTACCCGACCCTGGGCTTCGCCGGTGATGCCGCGCTGCATTATCCCGATGCTTGCCTCGCCTTCACGGGCGTCGTCGACACGGCAACCGATCCCTGCAACGCCGGGCCCGACTTCATCGCGTTCACCAGCGTCTTCCTGGATCTGTTCGACCTTACATCGGATCCGACGATGTCGGGAGCGCCTGCCGAGCACATCGATTTTCTCGGCTCGGCATCGGGGACGATCCAGAACATCATCGTCGGCCAGAATCCGTCGACGTCGCAGAACGCGGTGGTCGGCCTGAACACGTCCATTTTCGGACCGGAAACTTCCGGCGCCGTAAACGGCTTTCCTGGCGGGGACGTCTGGCTGCAATTCCTGACGCCGTTTTCGTTCCTCCCGGCGTGCGAGTTCAATTGTCTCGTCGTGGGCACGCCGCAGGCGTTCATGTTCGTGCGGACGCCGGCCGGATTCGAGGGCGACACCGAACTGTGTCCCGACGGCGATGGCAATGCGTCGTGCATACGATCGGCACCTGCAACGGTCACGATCATCACGGCGATCCCCGAGCCGGCTTCGCTCGCGCTGCTGATGGCGGCGGTGGGTGCGGCTTTCCTGGGACGTCGGCGGCGTCACGCCTGACCGTTACGCGAATCGGTGCGCCGCCCGCGGAGGCGGCGCATCGATCGGCATTCCGCTCTCGGCCAGTAGCAGCGGTCGGTCACGCAGTCGCAAGCTCCCTCGAAGCGGCAGCGTCGATGAACCGGACCGCCTCCGACAGCTCCCACGCCGAACCCACGGCCCATTCACGCGAGAACGCCTCGGATCCGAGGCTCTGACGCACTTCCGACAACGCGTGGGTCCAGCGGCGGGCGTACCGCGGCGCGCGCACCAGCGCGGCGCGTTGCCGTGAAGCCTCGATCGCACCCAGCAGCCTCGCCGCGGCATCCTGCGTCCCGGCCATCCGGAGCATCAGCGCCACATCCTCCAGGCAGCCCAGCGATTCGGAGGTCATGCCGCACGCCTGGAATGCACGAAGCGCGGCCGTGAGCCTCGTCCTCGCCGCGTCCATGTCGCCGGCGAGCAGATCCGCTCGCCCCAGCCACCAGAGGGCGATCGCCGCATTCCGCTTGTCCTGCGACTCGCTGCATACGCCGAGCGCCCGCTCGAATCGTGCACGTGCGCCGGCAGCGTCCCCCGCATCCAGCGACAGCTGGCCGAGCAGGATCTCGCACTCGCTTTCCGTTTCGCCGCTCTGAATCTCGCGCGCGAGCGCCAGGCACTGCTCGAAGTGCCTGCGCGCATCCGCGTCCTCCTCCGCGTACATCTCGATCTGGCCGAGATGCAGGAGGCTGATCGCCTCGCCTGCGCGATGTCCGGCATCCCTGAACAGCGGCCGCGCTTCGGTCTCGCACAAACGCGCGCCGGCGACGTCGCCCGTGTATGCCCGGACGATGGACAGCGCCGACAGCGTCGCCGCGATCTCCACCGGATTGCCGAGCCGACGCCGCAGCTCCAGGCATTCTTCCAGCATGCGGCGTGCCTCGACGTAATCGCTCTGCGCGTCGGCGAGCACGGCACCCACGTAGAGCGCATGCGCCTGCGCGAGCTCCGACGTTTTGATCGCCGGCAGGGCGAGGGCGGAACGGACGTAGTTGCGGCCTTCGGTCGCATAGCCGCGCACGACCCAGAAGCCCATCAGCGCCACCTCGAGCTTGACGGCGATGATCGGATCGCCGCCCCCCTCGAGCGCGTAACCGATCGCGGCGCGGATGTTGTCGAGCTCCGCCTCGACGCGCCGGTTCCACTCGCCCTGGTCGGCGCCCAGCGATCCGCGATTTGCGGCCTTCGCCATGACGAAGAAGTAGTCGCAATGCGCGGCGCCGAGCTTGAAGAGCTCGTCGCGCATGATCAGCTTCTCGCGCGCGTAATCGCGGATCGTTTCGAGCAGCCTGTACCGGGCGCCGTCGTCGCCTTCCTCGACGCGAAGCAGCGACTTCTCGACGAGCGACGTGACGACGTCCAGCACGTCCTCGGCCGTCAACGGATCGACGCCGCACACCGTCTCGACCGCCGCGAGCCCGAACCCGCCGGCGAACACCGACAATCGCGCCAGCAGCACCTGCTCGCCTTCTTCCAGCAGGTCGTACGACCAGTCCACCAGTGCGCGCAGCGTCTGCTGGCGCGCATGCAGCGTCCTGTCACCGCCGGTAAGAATCTTGTAGCGGTCGCTCAATCGCTTGTTGATGTCACCCACCGTCAGCGTTCGCACGCGCGCTGCCGCGAGCTCGAGCGCCAAAGGAATGCCTTCGAGGCGGAACACGAGTTCGGCGACCGCCGGCGCTTCGCGCTCGTTCAGCGCGAAATTCGGCTTGTGCAGCTTCGCCCGTTCGACGAAGAGCTGCACCGCCGTCGACTTCTGCAGCGCATCCAGGCTTCCCGTGCGCATGGGCACCGGCAGCGGCTGGACGATGTAGGTTTGCTCCCCCGGCACCCGCAACGCGATACGGCTCGTCGTGAGCACGCGAACATCCGGCGCGCCGCGCAGGATCGCATTGGCGAGCTCCGCGCAGGTATCCACCACCTGCTCGCAGTTGTCGAGAATCAGCATCAGCTTGCGGGTTCTCAAGTGCGCGGTCAGTGTCTGGACCAGCGGCCGGCCCGGCTCCTCGCGCACGCCGAGCACGCGCGCAGCCTCGCTCGCGACGAGCGCGTCGTCGCGAATCATCTGCAAGTCGACGAACCACACGCCGTCCGGATACGTGTCCATGACGCTCGTGCCGATCGCGAGCGCGAGCCTCGTCTTGCCAAGCCCGCCCATGCCGAGAAGCGTCAGCAGGCGCGCGCCGTGCAGCATTTCCTCGATCTCCTGCCGTTCGTGCTCGCGGCCGATGAACGACGTGAGCTGTTGCGGCAGGTTGTTCGGCGTGGCCTCGAGCTCGCGCAGCGCCGGGAAGTTCTGGTAGAGCCGCGGATGGATGACCTGGAATACCGCTTCGGACGCGGCCAATCCCTTGAGACGAACCGCGCCGAGCCCTTTCAGCGAGACGCCTGCAGGCAGCGCATCGGCGACGTCGTCGGCAATGGCCTGCGACACGAGAATCTGTCCGCCGTGGGCGGCGTTCATGATCCGTGCCGCGCGGTTGACCGTGCTGCCGAAGTAGTCGTTGTCGCGCGCTTGCACGGGCCCGGTGTGCAGGCCGCTGCGCACGCGCAGCGCCACGCCTGCCGTCGCGGCGGGATCGAGCAGCGCGAGCTGGATGTCGATGATCGCGGCGAGGCCGTCGGCAGGCGTTTCGAATACCGCGTAAATGCCGTCGCCCGTCGACTTGACGACGCGTCCGCGATGCCGCTGCACCGCTTCGCGCAGCAGCGCGTCGTGGCGCCCGACCGCCTGCGCCATCTGCTCCGGCTGCGCTTCCCACATCGACGTGCTGCTCTCGATGTCGGTGAAGAGGGACGTGAGCGTCGAGGATTCGGGCATGATTCGCGTCCGGCGCCCGACTGCGCGGGCATGCCGCGTGCATACTGTACCGGCCGGCCGACGAACGGCGCAACGCGAATTTTCGGTGCCGGTCACCGGCGCTACTCGCCCAACGAGACAAGGAGCGGGCCTCGATGAACGAAGCGGATTGGCAGCGGCTCGAGCGTGCCGCGAGAGCGGCCGCCGCGAACGCGCATTGCCCCTACAGCCGCTTTGCCGTCGGCGCCGCGGTCCTCACGGCCGACGGTGCGATTGCCGCCGGCTGCAACGTCGAGAACGCTTCGTTCGGCCTCACGATCTGCGCGGAGCGCAACGCCGTCTACCGCGCGGTGGCAGACGGCGCGCGAGCGATTGTCGCCGTCGCGATCTACACGCCGACCGCGACGCCCGCGACCCCCTGTGGCGCCTGTCGCCAGGTCATCGCTGAATTTGGCGGCGACGCCGTCGTGCGCAGCGTGTGCGACGGCTCCGCGCACGCGCAGCACACGCTGGCCGAATTACTGCCCGCCGCCTTCACGCTGCGGTGATGTGATCGTGGGTCAAAGGTTCGGCGCCAGCAGGCGTCGCGCCGCCGCGATGTCCATGCCGCTGCGCGCCGCGTAGTCGGCGAGCTGGTCGCCGCCGACCTTGCCGACGGCGAAGTAACGCGCATCGGGATGCGCGATATAGAAGCCGGACACCGACGCGGCCGGCAGCATCGCGTAGCCGTCGGTGACCGTCATGCCGGCATCCGCGGCGCCGAGGACCTCGAACAGCGCCGGCTTGACCGAGTGGTCGGGGCACGCCGGATACCCGGGCGCCGGTCGGATGCCGCGATACTCCTCGCGGATCAGTGCCGCGTTGTCGAGCGCCTCGCCGCGCGCATACCCCCACGAATCGATACGCACATGATGGTGCAGCCATTCGGCGAACGCTTCGGCGAGCCGGTCGGCGAGTGATTTCAGCATCAGCGCCGAATAATCGTCGTTGGCCGCCTTGTAGGCGGCGACGCGTTCCTCGACCGCCCCGCCGGTCGTCACGGCGAACGCGCCGGCATAGTCGCGCACGCCGCTCGCGCTCGCTGCGACGAAATCCGCGAGGCAGTAATTCGGCTTGCCGGCCGGCCGCTGGTTCTGCTGGCGCAGGTTGCGCCACGTCAACAGCGGGGTCATGCGCGTCTCGTCGGTGAACAGCACGATGTCGTCGCCGACCGACGCGGCGGGCCACACGCCCGCGACGCCGTCAGCGGTGAGCCAGTGGCCGGCGACGATCTGCTCGAGCATCGCCTTGCCTTCCGCGAGCAGGTTGCGCGCGGCTTCGCCGACAACGGGATCGTCGAGGATTCCCGGAAACGCACCTGACAGCTCCCACGCCTGGAAGAACGGCGCCCAATCGATGTAGCGCGCGATGTCGCGCAGATCGACGCCGCGGTACACGCGCCGCCCGATCGCCGCGGGCACCGGCGGCTGGTAGTTCGCCCAATCGGCCTTGAACGCGTTCGCGCGCGCGGCGGCGAGCGGGATCAGCGCCGGCCCGCGCTTGCCGGCATGCTGCGCGCGGATGGTCGCGTAATCCTTCGCGACCTCCGCGACGTATGCGTCGCGCTGCTCCGCCGACAGGAGACTTGCGACGACGCCGACCGCGCGCGATGCATCGGGCACGTACACGGTGGGGCCGCCGGTGTAATTCGGTGCGATCTTCACCGCCGTGTGCACGCGCGACGTCGTCGCGCCGCCGATGAGCAGCGGCACCGCGAAGCCTTCGCGCGTCATCTCGGACGCGACGTGCGCCATCTCCTCGAGCGACGGCGTGATGAGCCCGGACAATCCGACTGCATCTGCGCCGACTTCGCGCGCCGTCGCGAGGATCTTCTGCGACGGCACCATGACGCCGAGATCGATCACCTCGTAGTTGTTGCACTGGAGCACGACGCCGACGATGTTCTTGCCGATGTCGTGCACGTCGCCCTTGACCGTCGCGGTGACGATGCGTCCCTTCGCTCGCGCGGCGCCCGCCGCCTCCTTCTCGGCCTCGATGAACGGAATCAGGTGCGCGACCGCCTGCTTCATCACGCGCGCGCTCTTGACGACCTGCGGCAGGAACATCTTGCCGGCACCGAACAGGTCGCCGACGACGTTCATGCCGGCCATCAGCGGGCCTTCGATCACCTCGATCGGCCGCCCGCCGCGTGCCGCAACGGCAACGCGTGCCTCTTCGGTGTCCGCGACGACGTAGGTGGTGATTCCCTTGACGAGCGCATGCGACAGGCGCGCCTCGACGCTCGCGTCGCGCCACGCGAGATCCTCCTCGTTCTTCCTCCCCTGCGTCTTGTATGTCTCCGCGAACGAGACGAGCTTCTCCGTCGCGTTGCCGCCGTCGGCGGGCGTGCGGTTCAGCACGACATCCTCGACGAGCGTGCGCAGCGCCGGATCGATCTCGTCGTAGACGCCGAGCTGCCCGGCGTTGACGATGCCCATCGTCAGACCGGCGCGGATCGCGTGATACAGGAACACCGTGTGAATGGCCTCGCGCACCGCGTCGTTGCCGCGGAAGCTGAAGCTGACGTTCGAGATGCCGCCCGACACCTTCGCGTGCGGCAGGTTCTCGCGAATCCACGCGGTCGTGCGGATGAAGTCCTGCGCGTAGCCCGCGTGCTCGTCGATGCCGGTGGCGATCGCGAACACGTTCGGATCGACGATGATGTCCTCGGGCGGGAAGCCGACGCGGTCGACGAGCAGGTCGTATGCGCGCTTCGCCACGGCGATGCGGCGCTCGTACGTGTCGGCCTGGCCGCGCTCGTCGAAGCACATGACGACCGCCGCCGCGCCGTAGCGCAGCACGAGCTTCGCCTGGCGCAGGAACTCGTCCTCGCCCTCCTTGAGCGAGATCGAGTTGACGACCGGCTTCCCCTGCACGCACTTGAGGCCGGCCTCGATCACGTCCCACTTCGACGAGTCGATCATCACCGGCACCCGCGCGATGTCCGGCTCCGCGGCGATCAGGCTCAGGAAGCGCACCATCGCCGCCTTCGAGTCGAGCATCGCCTCGTCCATGTTGACGTCGATGATCTGCGCGCCGTTTTGCACCTGCGAGCGCGCGACGTCGACCGCGGCGGTGTAGTCGCCGGCGAGGATCAGCTTCGCAAACGCTCGCGAGCCGGTGACGTTGGTGCGCTCGCCGACGTTGACGAACAGCGAATCGTCAGCGATGACGAGCGGCTCGAGCCCGGCGAGGCGCATCGCGCGCGACCGCATCGCCCCGCGCGCGTCAGGCAACCGCGAGCTCCGCCTTCGCCGGCAGGCGCCGCGGCGGCACGCCGCGCACGGCGGCGGCGATCGCGCGGATGTGGTCGGGCGTGGTGCCGCAGCAGCCGCCGACGATGTTGACGAAGCCGGCGCGCGCGAACTCACCCAGCATGCGCGACGTTTCTTCAGGCGACTCGTCGTAGCCGGTGTCGGACATCGGGTTGGGCAGCCCCGCGTTCGGGTAGCAGGAGACGAACGCGTCGGCGACGTGCGCGAGCTCCTCGATGTACGGACGCATCAGGGCGGCGCCGAGCGCGCAGTTGAGCCCCACGGCGAGCGGCTTCACGTGCCGCACCGAATGCCAGAACGCCGTGGGCGTCTGCCCCGACAGCGTGCGGCCGGACGCGTCGGTGATCGTTCCGGACACGATGACCGGCAGCCGGGCGCCGCGGCGGTCGAACGCCTGCTCGATCGCGAACAGCGCGGCCTTCGCGTTCAGCGTGTCGAACACCGTCTCGACCAGCAGCAGGTCGGCGCCGCCGTCGATCAGCCCGTTCGCGGCCTCGCCGTACGCCGTCACGAGTTCGTCGAACGTCACGTTGCGCGCGCCCGGATCGTTGACGTCGGGCGAGAGCGACGCGGTGCGGTTCGTCGGGCCGAGCGCGCCGGCCACGAAGCGCGGCCGCTCCGGCGTGCGGCGCGTCCAGCGATCGGCGCTCTCGCGTGCGATCCGCGCCGCCGCCTCGTTGATCGCGCGTACCTCGCTCTCCATGCCGTAGTCGGCCTGCGCGATCCGCGTCGCGTTGAACGTATTCGTCTCGACGAGATCGGCGCCGGCTTCGAAATACGCGTCGTGGATCGTCGCGATCGCCTGCGGCTGCGTCAGCGACAGCAAGTCGTTGTCGCCGGCGAGATCGCGCGGATGATCGTGGAAGCGGCCACGAAAATCGCGCTCGCCGAGCCGGCACTGCTGGATCATCGTGCCCATCGCGCCGTCGAGCACGAGTATCCGCTCGCCGAGCAGGCGGGCAAGTTCGGCGGTATGATCAGGCTGCATCGCGAACGCGCTTCGAAAAACGGCCGTCAAGTTTAGCATTCGCGTTCGCGCATCCCGGCGCGCTCAGCGCCGCATGCACCGTACCGCAGTGGCGTCCACAATCACGATGAAGCATCTGAAGCCGCGCGAAGCCAGCGATTTCCTGCGCGAAAATGCGCAGGCCGTGCTGATCGACTGCCGCAGCGAGATGGAATACCTGTTCGTCGGGCATCCGAGCGGTGCGCATCACGTCGCGTGGAACGACGGCCCCGACTGGGACATCAATCCGCATTTCGTCGGCCAGGTGAAGAAGGTGGCGAGCATGAACCGGCCGGTGGTACTGATCTGCCGCAGCGGCCAGCGCTCGATCGCGGCCGGCGTCGAGCTCGAGAAGGCTGGCTTCACGGACATCTACAACGTGCTCGAGGGCTTCGAAGGGCCGCTCGACGACAGCCATCATCGCGGCACGGTCGGCGGCTGGCGGAAGGAGGGCCTGCCGTGGGAGCAGACGTAGACGGCCAGCGTCTGATCAGACTGTGAGCGGGCCCTGGACGAGCGCAAGCTCCATGTAGCTCGTCCCCGGCAACGGATTGCGGTAGTACGGCGCGCACGCGCGAAAGCCGAGCGACGCATAGAGCGCGCGTGCGCTGCGCATCGAGGCCAGCGTGTCGAGCTTGAGCGTCCGATAGCCGAGTGCTCGCGCACGCGTGATCACCGCCAGCGCGAGCTCGCGGCCGAGGCCGCTGCCGCGCGCCACGGGTCGCAGATAAAGGCGCTTGATTTCCCCCTCCGCCTCGTCGTCGCCTGCCAGCGTGCGCAACGCGACGCAGCCGACGACATCGCCGCCGTCGTCCGCCACCAGCAGGCAGCCGTGCGGCGCAGCGTAGCCGCCGGGAAGCTCGGCCAACTCGCGCGCGAAATCCTGAAACGAGAGGTCGACGCCGAGGGACGCCGCATATTCGTCGAACAGCGCGCGCACGACCGGAATCTCGGCCGGCACCCGGGCGTCGCGGATCACGACGGTGCGCACGGCCCCACGCGCAAGTCGCTGCCCGGATATTGCGCCTGCAGCTCCTTCATCCGCACGACCGCGGGCTGCGGCGGGTCGCGCACGACGAGCATCGCCAGCATCGCGCCCGGCGCACGCGGCTCGACGCGCGCACCCGGTACGCCGCGCCCGTGCAGCGCCTCGGCGCGTGCGCCTGCGGCGGCTTCCGTGCGAAACACGCCGAGCGAGATCGTGAACTGGCCGCGGCCCATGTCGACCACCGACAGGTCGTCGATCGATTGCGCGCGCAATTCGGCTGCGCGCCGCTCGGCCGCCGCGCGGCCTGCCATCGGCCCCGTGTTCACCCACCACGTCGCATCCGCCGGTACGAGACGCTGCGAAACGAGGCGGCCGAGCGCGAGCGGCTCGAGGTCGGCCTGGGCGCGCACACGGTCGGTTTCCGTGAACGGCCCCCATTCGACGCATACGTCGGGAAGCGCGGCAACCTTCGCCGGGCCGAGCGCGGCGACCTGCTGCGACGTGAGCACGCGAACGCGATCGGGCTGCACCTGTTCGCCGAGCCGGCCGGCCTCGCTGTGCGCCGCGCGATCGAGGCGCGCATAGCCAAACAGCAGCACGTTGGCGACGATCAGCAGCAGGACGGCCGTGCGCATCCTGTTGCGGTCAGCGCGCCATGAGCGCCAGCACCAGCACGCCTTCGAGCACCAGGTTGTCGACGACCTCGATCGGCCCCTGCAAATGCGGCGCGACGTGCTGCGCGCCGCCGCCGCCCAGGTAGCACGTCACTTCGGGCCCGTGGCCGCGAATCTGCCTGCGCATTTGCTCGATTGCGCCGCACGCCGCCTGCACGGCGCCCGAGAACAGCGCGTCCGGCGTGCTGGTCGGAAACGTCGCGAAGTGCCCCGGCGGCGTACGCAGGCCCACCGTGCGATCGGCGAGCGAACGCAGCATCAGGTCGATGCCCGGGAGGATCAAGCCGCCGCGAAACGCGCCGTTCTCGTCGAGCGCATCGACGGTGACGGCGGTGCCCGCGTTGACGACGACGCACGCGCGCGGAATTGATTCGTTGGCGGCCACCGCGCGGCGCCGCGCCGCGATCAGCGAGACCCACCGATCGGGGCCGAGCTGGGACGGCGTGTCGTAGCCGTTGGTGACCCCGCCCGCTTCGGGAGTGGCCGTAACCCACTCGACGGGAAGACGCCACCGCGCGAGCTGGCCCTCGACGCGAACCCGCGCCGCCTCGCCCGCGACGTTGACGCCGATGGCGCGCGCGGGCCGTTCGAGCGTCTGCCAGTCGCGCACGGCGAGCGTGCCGATGTCCTGGGTAGGCACTGCGCCCTTGGCGGTCCAGCCGCGCGGGCCGCGCATCGCCCACTTCATCCGGCTGTTGCCGATGTCGATGACGAGAATCTGGGTCACGACCCGATGCTCACGAATTGGGCAACGGGAGACGTCTCGCGAGTCTCGCGCTCCCGCGCGCGCGGGAGCGCGGCGTCAGGCCCGGCGGAGCGAAATTTCCCCGGCCAGGAAGCGCGCGCGCCGCGGGCCATCGGCCAGCACGAGCGCCCCGGTGCTGTCGACGCCAGCTACGGTGCCGCGCACGCTTTCGCCGTCGGGGAGCAGCAGCTTGACCGGCTTGCCCTGGTAGGCGTGCCGGCGTTGCCATTCGGCTGCGAACGGCACGAATCCCTGCTCGGCGTACTTGGCGAGGTTGGCCGCGAGCTCGGCCGCGACGCGGGCGAGCAGGCGGTTGCGGTCGACCGCGGGCGCACCACGGCCGGCGACCGCGGCCAGATCGCTGACCGGCTGCGCGATATCGCGCTTGATGGCCGCAGGCAGGCGCACGTTCAGGCCGACACCCACGACGACGGTGGAAGGACCGAGCGCGTCGCCGTTCAACTCGACGAGAATGCCGCCGACCTTCAGGTGGCGGTACACGAGGTCGTTCGGCCACTTGAGCTCGACGCCGGGCAGGCCTTCGGCTTCGAGGGCGCGCACAACCGCAACGCCGACCGCAAGCGAAAGTCCCGCGACGAATCCCGCGCCCTGCTCGAAGCGCCAGCCGAGCGAGAACGTCAGGCTGCCGCCGGCAACGGCCGTCCAGACGCGGCCGCGTCGACCACGACCGGCGGTCTGCCATTCGGCCGCGAGTAGCGCGCCATGGATGTCGCGGCGGCTCGCGCGCCGCAACAGCTCGCTCGACGTCGAGTCGACCTGGTCGGTGACCTCGACGGAGATCGTCGGGTGCAGCGGGATGGCCGGCGTGCCCGGAGGCAGGATCACGTCGTCGTCGTTGGCGGCGGGCAGCAGCGGCGCCTTGGCGTCCGCCGGCGCGACGTCGCATCCGAACTCCTCGAGCGCCGACCGAATGGCGGGAGCATCGAGGAAATCGGGCGTTGCAAGCAGCCGATAGCCTCGACCGCGCACGCGTTCGAGCGCGAGCCCGGCCGTTTCGGCCTGCTTAAGCAGTTGCGAAACTCGGGCGCGCGTCAATCCCACCGTCGCGGCGAGGTCCTCGCCGGAGTGGAACGCGCCGTCAGAAAGCTGGCGCAGCAACGAGAAACCCAAGGGAGTAAGCACTAACCCACCCGCACGTCGGAAACGTCAAATTTTAACAGAGGACGCCTGCAATTGCACGATTTTTGTCGGACCCCGTGATCGCATGTTAGGTCGTGCCCGCGCGTTTCAACGCTTCAGCACGCCGCGACGGATCTGGTCCTGTTCAATCGATTCGAAAAGGGCGCGGAAGTTGCCTTCGCCGAACCCCTGGTTGCCTTTGCGCTGGATGATCTCGAAGAAAATGGGACCGATCACGGTACTGGTGAAGATCTGCAGCAGCATCTCGTCCTTCGCGGGGGCGCCGTCGAGCAGGATGCGGTTGCGGGCGAGCCGGTCCGTGTCCTCCCGATGACCGGGCAAACGGGTTGCGAGCGCCTCGTAGTATGTATTGGGCGTGTCCTGGAACGCGACCCCCTGCGTCCGCAACTGCTCGACCGTCCCATAGATGTCGGACGTGCCCAAGGCCACGTGCTGGATGCCCTCGCCGCGATAATCGATCAGGTATTCCTGAATCTGGCTGCGGTCGTCCGCGCTTTCGTTGATCGGGATGCGGATCTTGCCGTCCGGGCTGGTCATCGCCTTGCTGCGCAAGCCGGTGAGCTGGCCTTCGATGTCGAAATAGCGGATCTCGCGGAAATTGAACAGCCGCTCGTAGAACGACGCCCATTCCTGCATGCGTCCGCGGTGCACGTTGTGCGTCAGGTGATCGATCGATGTCAAACCCGCGCCGACTGGATGCTGGTCGACGCCGTCCAAGGGCACGAAATCGATGTCGTAGATGGAAACGCCGCCGCCGTCCGGCCGCTGGTAGCGATCGACCAGGTAGATCAGCGAGTCGCCAATGCCCTTGATCGCCGGAATGTTCAACTCCATCGGCCCGGGGTGCGCCTCGACGCCCCAGGCGCCGTTGGCGACGCATTGCGCGTACGCCCTCGCCGCGTCCTTCACCCGGAACGCGATCGCGCAGATGCTCGGCCCGTGCACGCGCGCGAACGACTGCGCGAACGAGTTGGGCTCGGCGTTGACGATGAAGTTGACCGCGCCCTGCCGATAGAGCAACACGTTCTTCGCGCGATGCCGCGCGATCGCCGTGAAGCCCATCTGCCCGAAGAGCCGACCGAGCGCCTGCGGATCCGGCGCGGCGTATTCGATGAACTCGAACCCGTCGGTGCCGAGCGGGTTGTCCCAGAGGTTGCCGTCGTTCGCGCCCGCCATCGATTCCAAGCCTCGTGAGCCTGATCGTTCCCGCCCGGCGCAGGTAAAGCGGGGCCGGTGGGACCCACGTGTCGACGCAGCGATGGCTTTGCGGCCGTCATGCGCCGATTTCGACGCCCAATTGTAGCGTGGCGAAGGCGCCTTTCGCAGAACTCGAGCGGCGCCGTGTAAACCTCGAGCGCGCATCTGCGCGACAGCACACGCCATCGTTTGACTTGGATCAGTGAATCGCCGCCAACACGGGCCTAGGATCAAAAAGGCGCCTCCAAACGGCGCTTCGCTCGACGTGCCTCCTGAAGGAGGGCGCGATGTCTACGTTTCGCCGCCTGGCGGTCGCCGTGGCAGCCATCGTGCTGCTGGCCCTTCTTGTCGGCAGCGACGACGCGCACGCCGTTCCGGCGTACGCGCGCCAGACGGGACAGGAATGCATTGCCTGCCACGTGAGCTTCCCCGAGCTCACGCCTTACGGCCGCTATTTCAAGCTCACTGGCTATACGATCGGCAAGCCGGCATTCTCGTCCGGCCGCCTGAACCACATTCCGCTGGCGATCATGGCCGAGGCATCGGTGACCCGTACGCGAAGCAATACGGCGATCGACCCGGACACCGGCGAAACGAGCGAAGTCAACCCGCATGACGGCACGATGATATTTTGCTGCGCGAGTCTCTTTCTCGCCGGCAAGGTGAACGACTGGCTTGGGGGTTTCGTGCAGTGGAGCTACGACAACCAGGCAACGAGCGCCGACGGCAGCCTCGGCGGCCACAGCGCCCTTGACAACGTGGATCTGCGCGTGGCCGGCAAGTCGTCGCCCGAAGGGGCGGCGGAGCCCGAGTGGGTGTACGGGGCGACGCTGCACAACAATCCGACCGTGCAGGACGTGTGGAACAGCACGCCGGCGTTCGGCTTCCCCTTCACCACGTCCCCAGTCTCGAGCGCGCCCGCGGCCGCCGCGATCATCGACGGCACGCTCGGCCAGCAGGTCGCCGGGCTCGGCGCGTACGTGTGGTGGAAAAAATCCCTTTACGCCGAACTGTCCCTCTACCGGACCGCGGACGGCGCGTTCTCGTTCCTGCGCGCCGGGCAGGATACGAGTACGGACGGCGGCGTAGCGGCGCTCAAGGGATACAACCCCTACTGGCGCCTCGCCTATACGCACGACTGGGGCGCGAACTCCATCATGGTCGGCACCTACGGTCTGATCGCGGACCGCTATCCGAGCAACCTCGACACATCGACGGCGACGGATCGTTTCCGAGACGTCGCGGTCGACGCGCAATACCAGTACATCAGCGACCCGAACGTGTTCACCGCGCAGGCGACGTACATCCACGAGCGGCAATCGTACGACGCGAGCTATCCGGCGACGCTCGAGACGGGCGAGGGAATCGGTGCAGGGCCCACGCCGGCGAATGCAACCGACACGCTGCGGACGTTCAGGGCCAAGGCGACGTACTACAGGGACCGGAAGTACGGCGCGACGCTCGGCTATTTCTCCACCACCGGATCGGTGGATGGCGGCCTCTACGGCAGCGATGCTGACGGCAATGCTCGACGCCCCGACAGCAGCGGGTACATCGTCGAGGCCGACTATGTGCCGATCCAGTACGTCCGCCTCATGTTGCAGTACACGGGGTACCGGAAGTTCAACGGAGCTTCGTCGAACTACGACGGCACCGGCCGCAACGCCCGCGACAACAACACGCTGTTCTTCAATGTGTGGGTCGTGTTCTAGCGAGCGCAAGGGGCGAGGCAAGGAGCCATACGATGAACGTCTGCGGTGCAATGCTCGCCGGGGCGACCGTTTTCGCGCTCGCGTCCGCGGCCGTTGCGCAGGGACGGCCGCCCGCGACGAAGGCGGCCGAAGAGCGAGCCGTGAACCTCTGCTCGACCTGCCACGGTCCCCGAGGGGTCAGCACGTCGCCGGAGTTTCCGATCCTCGCGGCGCAGCGGAAGGAGTACATCGTCGATCAGCTGCACGCGCTGCGAGACAAGTCGCGCGCGGAGAAAGACGCGCACGACTTCATGTGGGGCATCGCCGGTCAACTCGACGACACCATGATCGGGGAGATCGCGTACTACTTCTCCATCCAGCCGCCGGCGCCGGGACACAGCGGCGACGACCCCGCGCTGACGGCGCTCGGCGCCAAGCTTTTCGGGGAGGGGGCGCCCGACCGCGGCATTCCGGCATGTGCGACCTGCCACGGCAAGGATGCGGCAGGCAATGGCAACATCCCGCGGCTTGCCGGGCAGCACGCCAAGTACGTCGCCAAGCAGCTGAACTACATCCAGACCCTCGTGCGCGCCGCGCCGGTCATGCACGGGATCATCAAGGACCTGAAGCCCTCGGAGATGCAGGCGGTCGCCGCCTACGTGCAGTCCAGGTAGCGGTTGCGCGGATGCCGAGGTGCGGCGAGCGTCCGCCTTTTGGCGCGCGCCGCCTACAACGCGAGAATCGCCCGCTCGGCCTCGGCAGTGAGGACGTGCTTCCACGCGTCGGCGTTGTCGCGCTCCGCGAGCCAGTCCGCCGTGTCGCGGACCGTGTCGGCGAGCGGTCGCGTCGCGAGCCCCGCGCGCTGCGCCCGAGCGCAGTCCATCGTCATGAAGCCCGCGCTGTCGGGCTCGGACGGCGGCAGCCAGAGCGGCAGGCCGGTCCATGGCGTGACGCCCGCCGCGACGAGCGCGTCGTCGTCGATCCACGCCGGCCGCGGCGGCGACGCCGAGGCGCCGGTCAGCGCGCGGACGAGATCACCCATCCGCCACTGCCACGCCGGGCTGCACGCGTTGTACGTACCGCCCGTCCCGCCTTCGGCGAGCGCGAGGATCCAGCCCGCCAGGTCTCGCGCATCGATGAATTGCAGCGGACGCTCGGGCGGCGCCGGCACGACGGCGCGCGCGGCACGATCGCCGAGCAGCGCGGGGTGGATGAAGCGCGCGACCCAATAGCCGAAGCGGTCGGTGGCGTCGAAGGGCCCGACGATCAGGCCGGGACGCACCTGTGTCGCGCGCACGCCGAAGATGCGCTCGACGACCGCTTCGCATGCAGCCTTGAGCGCGCCGTAATGCTCCATCACCTGCTCGGTGGCCGGATCGGCCAGCTTGGCGACTGGCGTCGTCTCGTCCATGTTCGGCCGCGGCGTTTCCGCGTACACCGACAGCGACGACACGAACAGGTAGCGCGCAACCCGCGACGCGAGCAGGCGCGCGCCCGCTTCGACGACGCGCGGCACGTAGCCGGAGCAATCGACGACGGCGTCCCATGTCGCGCCCTCGAGCGCAGCAAGTCCGGGCGCGATCCGCGGGTCGCGATCGCCCAGCAAGCCCGTGACTCGCCCGGGCCATGGACTCGGCAGGCGGCCCCGCGTGAAAGTCGTCACTTCGTGCCCGCGCGCGAGCGCTGCCTCGACCAGATGCCTGCCGAGAAAGCGCGTGCCGCCGAGCACCAGCAGCTTCATCGCCGCGCCGCGATCCGATCGAGCAACTCGGCGTGCAGCGCGCGGTCGCCGCACGCCAGCACGTCGCCGCCCCTGTCGCACGAACCGCCTTCCCAGTTGGTGACCACGCCGCCGGCGTTCTCGATCAGCGGGATGAGCGCCTGGATGTCGTAGGCGTGCAGGCCGGTTTCGATGACGATGTCGACGAGTCCCATCGCCAGCCGCGTATAGCAGTAGCAATCCCCGCCGTAGCGGACGAGTCGCGTGCCTTCGGTCACCGCGCCGTAGGCGGCGCGCTCCCGCGCCGACTTGAACAGGCGCGGGTCGGTCGTCGTCACGCTCGCCGCCTCGAGGCGCGGACAGACCCGCGTCGCGAGCGAACGGCGTTCCGCGCCGCGCCGCCATTCGCTGCGGCCGCCGACCGCAACGAACGACTCGCCGACGAAGGGCTGATGCGTGACGCCGACGATCGGCCGCGTGCCGTCGTTGAGCGCGATCAGCGTGCCCCAGTGCAGCCCGCCGAGGATGAAGCTGCGCGTGCCGTCGATCGGATCGACGACCCAGGTGAACGCCGAGCGCCCCTCGCGCCGGCCGTGCTCCTCGCCTTCGACGCCGTGATCCGGATAGCGGCTGGCGATCGCAGCGCTGATGACGGCCTCGGCCGCGCGATCGGCTTCGGTGACCGGGTCGTAGCCGCGATCGCCGCCCTTGTCCTCGACGTCGATCGGCGCGCGGAAATGCGGCAGGATCGCCGCGCCCGCATCGATGGCGGTACGCAGCGCGAATTCCGCGAATGCCTCGTCGCGCGCGCTCACCGGCGCCGCGAGTCCTTCGTTGGTCATTGATTGCGCGGAACGATTGCCACACCCGCGAGCTTTTCCTGCGCCTCGATCAGCGACGCGACGTACTTGTCGCCGAACCCGAGCGCGTTGGCCGTCACGAGGCTTTGATGCACGGCCTCGCCCATGATCGACGGCAGCATCATCGACTCGGTGAAATGCGTGTAATAGCGCAGGTCCTTCGCGGCGTTGGACAGCGTGAACTTGAGGCCGGTCAGGTCGCCGCCGTCGAGCATGCGGCCGACCAGCATCTGGAACAGCCCGGAGTTCACGGCGCCGGCCGACACGAGCTGGTGCAGCTTCGCGATCGACAGCCCCGACTTGGCCGCGGCCGCGCACGCCTCCGCCGTGGCGGTGCAGATGGCCTGCGCGATGAAATTGTTCAGCAGCTTGAGGATGATGCCGTGGCCGGCCGGCCCGGCGTGCACGATGTTCTCGCAGAACGCGCCGAAGACCGGCTTCAGCTCCTCGAGCGTCGCGTCGTCCGCGCCCACCATGATGTTGAGCCGGCCCTGCTCGGCCTCGACCGGCGTGCGCGCGAGCGGCGCATCGACGAAGCGCACACCGTCGTCCGCGAGCACCTTGCGCATCCGCGCGGTCGTCGCCGGCTCGCTCGTCGACGTGTCGACGACGATCAGGCCCTGCCGCGCGCCGCCCGCGATGCCGTTCGGGCCGAGGATCACTTCCTCGACTTCCGGCGCGCCCGTCACGCACAGGATGACGATGTCGGCGTCGCGCGCCAGTTCGGCGTAGCTCGCCGCCTCGGTGGCGCCCGCAGCCAGCAGATCCGCGGCGACGGCGCGGTTGCGATGCAGCCGCAGCGCCAGCGGGTAACCCTTCGTGACGAGGTTCTTCGCGATGCCGTGGCCCATCAGGCCGACGCCGACGAAGCCGATGCGTGGTTTGCTCATGGTCTCTCCTCCTTCAAGGTGGTGACATTATTGTCGAGGAATGCACCCGGTGCCGGAGGTGCAATGCTCGCGCGGATGATTACACCTCCGGCACCGCCTCGCGCGCCGCGTCGCGCGCCCGCCGCCGCTCGAAGAGCGCGATCGCGAGTCCGCTGCCGGCGATGACCAGCATGCCGGCAATCGCGGTCGCGTCGGGGAAGTGGCTGTACAGCACCCAGCCGGCGAGCGTCGCCCAGACGAGCTGCATGTAGGTGAACGGCGTGATCGCGGACGCGGGCGCGTGGCGGAATGCCAGGATGAACAGGAAGTGGCCGAGCGTTCCGAAGAGACCGCCGGCGACGATCAGCGCCACGTGCGTCCACGGCATCGCATCGGGCCAGTCGAAGCCCGGCGCCAGCGCGGACATGACGAGCGTGCCGATCAACGCCGGGTAGAAAAGCAGCACGCGCGGGTTTTCGCCGGCCAGCAGGCGCGTCAGGATCTGGTAGCCGGCATAGAACAGCGCGGCCAGCAGCGCATACGCGGCGGCGCCCTGGAACACGGCGGTTCCGGGACGCACGATCAGGAGCATGCCGATCCCGCCGGCGACGACGAACGCGATGCGCGCGGGCGTCAGCGGCTCCTTGAGAAACAGGCGGGCCATCACGACGACGATGACCGGCGTCGAGTAGTTGAGCGCGGTGGCCTCGGCGAGCGGAAGCGACCGCAGCGCCGTCACGAACATCAGCGACGAAGCCAGCACGACGATGGCGCGAAAGATCTGCAGCGGCAACCGCGCCGTCCGGATCATGCCGAGGCGCATGCTCGGGCCGAGCCAGATCAGCATCGCCAGCGTCTGCACGAGGTAGCGCGCCCAGACGAGCAGCGGCACGGAATAGAGCTGCGTCGTGAACCGCGTGATCGCGTCGAGCATCGTGAAGCAGAACACCGAGCCTGCGACGAGCAGGATGGCCGACGTGGGGACGTGAGCGCGATGAGCCGCTCCCGGAGCGCCGGTGGCTCTTGCTGTCATCGGAAGTGCGTCAGCGCGGAGGGAAATCCGGCGGTCGTGGCGCATCGGCTCGATTATCCCGTAAGGGCCGGCCGCGACGCGCGCATAATGGCTGTCCGGCGGCCAGGCAGCGAGGCCGCGTACCGACCAAGGGCACCCATGACGCGCATTCGCAGCATTCGCCACCTGGCCGTCGCGTCACTCGCGGCGGCCTCGCTTGCGCTCGTTCCGGCCTCGAGCAGCGCGCAGGAACCGGCGGCGAAGAACCGCGTCGTCATGCAGGTGAGCGACAACGATCCCGGCAAATGGAATCTGGCGCTCAACAACGCGCGCAACCTGCAGGCCGACCTGGGCGCCGGCAACGTGGCGATCGAGATCGTCGCTTACGGGCCGGGCATCGGCATGCTGAAGCACGACTCCGTCGTCGGCACCCGCGTCGGCGAAGCGCTGGCGAGCGGCGTCCGCGTCGAGGCCTGCGAAAACACGATGCGGGGCCAGAAGCTCGCGAAGACCGACATGCTGAGCGGCATCGGCTACGTGCCTGCCGGCGTCGTCGAGATCATGCAGAAGCAGCAGCAGGGCTGGGCGTACCTCCGCCCCTAGCTGCGCGCCATCGGGGTCGCGCAGCCGATTTTGCGACGGGTTCTGGAGCGGGTGAAGGGAATCGAACCCTCGTATGCAGCTTGGGAAGCTGCCGTTCTGCCATTGAACTACACCCGCGCTTTGGTGCGGCGCTCACGCACGCCGTGGCCATTGTAGCGGGAATCAAAGCGCCGCCGCGCCAGTCCTAGCACGATGTCAGCCCGCCCCCGCGTCCTCCTCTTCGCCGTCCTGCTCGCCCTTGTCGCCGCTGCGGCCTTCGTCGCATTTCGATACATGCCCGGCACGCGCGCGGCGGCGCCGAAGGCGCCCACGGCCGTCCCGGTGAGCGTCGCACAGGTCGTCCAGAAAAGCGTTCCGGTGACGCTGCACGCGATCGGCAACGTCGAGCCTTACACGAGCGTCGCCGTGAAAGCGCGCGTCGACGGGCAGATCGTCGCCGTGCGGTTCCGGGAAGGCGACGAGGTCCGGCAGGGCGCGGTGCTGTTCGAGATCGATCGCCGCCCGTTCGACGCGCAACTCGCGCAGGCGCAGGCGAACCAGCTGAAGGACCAGGCGCTGCTCACGCACGCCCGCGACCAGGACCGCCGCTACAAGGACCTGCTCGACCGCAGGTTCATTTCCGCCGACGCATACGCGCAAATGAAGACGAACGTCGCGACGGCCGAAGCAACCGTGCGCGCGGACGAGGCGGCGATCGCCGGGATCCGGCTGCAGCTCGACTACTGCACGATCCACACGCCGATCACCGGCTACGCCGGCAAGATCCAGATTCAGGAAGGCAACCTCGTCAAGGCGAACGACACGAACCCGCTCGTCGTCATCAACCAGGTCGTCCCGGTGAACGTGTCGTTCGCGGTGCCGGAGCAGCAGCTCGCCGACGTGCGGAAGTTCCAGGCCGACGGCGAGCTCCGCGTCACCGCCTCGTTCGCGAACGGCAGCGGCGCACCCCTGGCCGGCAAGCTTTCGTTCGTCGACAACACGACGGACGTCACGACGGGAACGATCCGGCTGAAGGCCGAATTCGCGAACACCGACAAGACGCTGTGGCCCGGGCAGTTCGTCAACGTCGCGCTGACGCTCACGCAGCAGAAGGATGCGATCACCGTGCCGTCGACGGCGATCCAGAACGGGCCGAATGGCCAGTACGTGTTCGTCGTCGGTCGGGCCCATACGGTCGAGCTGCGCGACGTCAAGGTCGCGCGCAGCGAAGGCAGCGTCACGGTGATCGCGTCCGGGCTCATCCCCGGCGAGACGGTCGTCACCGTCGGCCAGCTGCGCCTCGCTCCCGGCGTCGAGGTCGCACTCTCGTCGGGCGCGGGCGTGTGAGCGCGAAGGGCCGCCCCGCAGCGCCGGTGGCACTGGCTGTCATCGAAAGCGCGTCAGCGCGAAGGGTAGGCCAATGAGCGAAGGGCCGCCCCGCAGCGCCGGTGGCACTGGCTGTCATCGAAAGCGCGTCAGCGCGAAGGGTAGGTCAATGGGCAGCGCGCGAGCCGAGCGTTAGTCCCGTGGAGCGTCCCATCAGCAAAGACCCACCGGCGAGCGAGCCGTCCACGAACGCCTCGGCCGACGGCGGCCGCCTCGGCGTCAACATCGCGTCGCTGTTCGTCGACCGCCCGGTCATGACGCTGCTCGTCATGCTCGGCATCCTGACGTTCGGCGTCGCGGCCTACCGGCTGCTACCGGTCAACGCGCTGCCGAACGTCGACTTTCCGACGATCCTGGTGTCGGCGAGCCTCCCGGGGGCGAGCCCCGACACGATGGCGTCCGCGGTCGCCACGCCGCTCGAGAAGCAGTTCTCGACGATCGCCGGCATCGATTCGATGACGTCGCAGTCGACGAGCGGCAGCACGTCGATCACGATCCAGTTCGCGCTCGACCGCAACATCGACGCCGCGGCGCAGGACGTCCAGTCGGCGATCGCCGCGGCCGCGCGCTCGCTGCCGTCGTCGATGCCGACGCCGCCCACGCAGCGCAAGGTCAACCCCGCCGAGTCGTCGATCCTGCTGCTCGCGCTGACGTCGAAGACGCAGCCGCTGTCGGTCGTCGACGACTATGCGGAGAACAACCTCGCACAGCGGATCTCGACGATCAGCGGCGTCGCGCAGGTGCAGGTCTACGGCTCGCAGAAGTACGCGGTGCGCGTGCAGCTCGATCCCAACGCGCTTGCGACGCGCGGCATCGCGCTGACCGACGTCGAGCAGGCGATCGGCGCCGCGAACGTCAACCTGCCGACCGGTACGCTGTACGGCCGCGAGCGCGCGACGTCGGTGATGGCGACCGGCCAGCTTGCCGAAGCGAAGGAGTACGCGCCGCTGATCGTCACCTACCGCAACGGCGCGCCGGTGCGCCTCGCGCAGATCGGGCGCGTGTTCGACAGCGTGCAGAACGACAAGGTGGCCGCCTGGTACAACGGCACGCGCGGCGTGGTGCTGGCGGTGAGCCGCCAGCCGGGGACCAACACGATCGAGGTCGTCGACGCGATCCGCGAGATCCTGCCGTCGTTCCAGGCGGCGCTGCCACCGTCGGTGCAGCTGTCGATCCTCTACGACCGCTCGGTGTCGATCCGCGAGTCGGTCCACGACGTCCAGTTCACGCTGCTGCTCGCGCTCGGCCTCGTCGTCGGCGTGATCTTCGTATTCCTGCGCAGCGTCGCGGCCACGGTGATCCCGGCCCTCGCGCTGCCGATGTCGATCGTCGGCACGTTCTCCCTGATGTACGTGTTCGGCTACAGCCTCGACAACCTGTCGCTGATGGCGCTGACGCTGTGCGTCGGCTTCGTCGTCGACGACGCGATCGTCGTGCTGGAGAACGTCACGCGGCACATGGAGATGGGCAAGCCGCGGCTTCGCGCCACGCTCGACGGGACGAAGGAGATCGGCTTCACGATCGTCTCGATGACGATCTCGCTCGTCGCCGTGTTCATCCCGGTGCTGTTCATGGGCGGCATCCTCGGCCGGCTGCTGCACGAGTTCGCCGTGACGATCATCGTCGCCGTGCTGCTGTCCGGCTTCGTCTCGCTGACGCTGACGCCGCTTTTGTGCAGCCGCATCCTCAAGGTCGAGCGCAAAGAGGACCACGGCCGCATCTTCGCGGCGAACGAGCGCGCGTTCCAGGCGGTGCTCACCGCCTACCGCACGAGCCTGCGCTGGGTGCTTGGCCACCGGCGGCTGACGATGGCCGTGTTCGCCGCGATCTTCGCCGGCACCGCGCTCCTGTTCGCGTGGATGCCGAAGGGCTTCCTGCCGAGCGACGATGTCGGCCAGCTCTTCGTCATCACGGAGGCGGCGCAGGACATCTCGTACGACGCGATGTCGAACCTGCAGCAGCAGGTCGCGGCGATCATCCAGCGCAATCCGCATGTCGAGAACGTGATGTCGTTCGCAGGCGCCGGCGGGCCGAGCGCGTCGCTCAACAACGGTCGGCTCTTCGTCACGCTGAAGCCGCGCGAGCAGCGCCCCCCGGCCGACGAGATCGTGCAGGAGCTGCGGCCGCAGCTGATGCGCATTCCCGGCATCACCGCGTACGTGCAGAACATTCCCGCGATCCGCATCGGCGGGCGGCTCAGCAAGAGCCAGTACCAGTACACGCTGCAGGCGACGGACACCGACGAGCTGTACAAGTGGGCGCCGCAGGTGCTGATGAAGCTGCGCGCACTGCCGGGGCTCGCCGACGTGACGAGCGACCTGCAGATCACGCAGCCGCAGATCACCGTCGACATCGACCGCAACAAGGCGTCGGCGCTCGGCGTGTCGGCGCAGTCGATCGAGAACACGCTCTACGACGCGTACGGTTCGCGCCAGGTGTCGACGATCTACGCGCCGACCGACCAGTACTGGGTGATCATGGAGCTCGAGCCGCGCTACCAGACGGACCCGTCGGTGCTGTCGCTGCTCTACGTGCGCTCGAACACCGGCGCGCTGGTGCCGCTCAACGCAGTGGCGACGCTCAAGCCGACCATCGGGCCGCTCGCGATCAACCACCAGGGCCAGCTGCCGTCGGTGACGATCTCGTTCGACACGCGCCCCGGCATTGCGCTGTCCGAGGCGATCGAGGACATCCAGGCGGCGACGCGCGAGATGCAGCTGCCGCAGACGGTCATCGGCACGTTCCAGGGCACCGCGCAGGCGTTCCAGTCGTCGCTGCGCGGCATGGGGATCCTGCTGATCGCGGCGATCTTCGTCATCTACCTCGTGCTCGGCATCCTCTACGAGAGCTTCATCCATCCGGTGACGATCCTGTCGGGGCTGCCGACCGCCGGCTTCGGCGCGCTCGTCACGCTGCTGCTGTTCCGCAGCGACCTCAACATGTACGCGTTCGTCGGCATCATCATGCTGATCGGCATCGTCAAGAAGAACGCGATCCTGATGATCGACTTCGCGATCGACGCGCAGCGGCGCGATGGAAGGGCGGCGGACGACGCAATCTTCCAGGCGTGCATGACGCGCTTCCGGCCGATCATGATGACGACGATGGCGGCGCTGATGGGCAGCCTGCCGATCGCGATCGCGATCGGCGCGGGCGGCGATTCGCGTCAGCCGCTCGGGCTCGCCGTCGTCGGCGGCCTCGTCGTCTCGCAACTGCTCACGCTCTACATCACGCCGGTCGTCTACCTGTACTTCGAGCAGTTCCGCGAGTGGGTGGCGGCGCGGCGGCCGCACCGCACAGCGCTGCATCCGCCGCCCGCGCACGCGGATTGAGGCCACCAGGCATCCGCAAGTACGCCAGCCACGCGCTCCGGCGTCGCGTTTGCTATGCTCCGGCGCGTTCGCGTCGGCACGGAGTACCCGCTCATGAAGGATGCATCGATCCCGGTGACGCTGATCGCCGTGGGCCTGGGCTGGCTGCTATGGGAATTGCGGCTGTTCCCCGACGTCGACTGGATCATTTCGCTCGGATTCATCGCCGCCGGCATCGCCGTCATGGCGATCGACGGCATCAACAGGAACTCCGTCGTCATCGGCCCGTTCCTGATCGCGATCGGACTCGCGTGGCTCGTGCACGACCGCTACGGCACGCACTGGCGCTACATCATTCCGTTCATGCTCGTGCTGCTCGGCATCCTGATGCTGATCGCGCGCGGCGGGCGGATTCCCGAACGCCGCGGGCGCGATTCCGGCGGCCAGGGCGATTGAGGTCTCGATCGGGGTAAGCGGCCTCAGGCCGCGGCGGCAAGCGCCGCCTCGAGCGCCGGGACGTAGGCGGTCAGGTCCCACGCCCGCGTGCGGTCGAGGCACGCCGCGAGGGCTGCGCGATCGGGCTCACCGCGGCCGGCGGCCGCGAGCCCGCGCGCACGCGCGACGAACAACTCGATGATCGGCAGCGGCTCGCCGTGCATCGCGTGCTCGAGCCGGTCGGCATAGCGTTCCGCTTCCTGCCATTCGCGGGCGTCGAGCAGCGCGTCGATGCCCCACTGATAGAACGCGAGATGACAATGCGCGACGCATTCTTCGCGCAGCAGCCGCTCGCCCTCCGCGAGCGCCGCGCGCCGCTCGTCGTCGCTCGCAGCGAGGCGCGCCCGTGCGCCCAGGACTACCGGGCCCGCGAAGCGCGGGCCGACGTCGTTGCTGCGCGACCATGCCTGCCCGAGGCAGGTGCGCGCCTCGTCGCTGCGCCCCTCGTGCGCGCGCACGAGGGCAAGGCCGGTGTACAGGATCACTTCGAAACGCCGCGCGGCAACGGTACGTGCGAGCGCGATCCCGCGCGTCAGCGGCTCGGCGGCGTCGGCATAGCGTCCGCAGTAAGCGAGCACGAACCCGGTCGATTCGTCGCACATCGTTTCGGCGAAGCGATCGCGCAGATCATGCGCGAGGCGCCGCGCCTCGCGGAACTGCGCCAGCGCACTGTCGATCCGCCCGAACAACGCCTCGACGATCGCGACCATGCACTGGTTCGTCGGCATCAACCGCGTCAGGCCGGCGCGCTCGCAGATGTCGAGGCAGCGCAAAAACGCGGCCTGCGCGGAGCGCATTTGTCCCTGCGCATACAAGGCGTCGGCGATCCCGGACAGAGCCTGCGCCTCGCATTCCGCATCGCCGGCCTGGTGCGCGAGGGCGAGCGCACGCTCGTGATGCCGGCGACACTCGCCGGCCGCACCGGCGGAAAACTGCAGGCTGCCGCGCAGGTAGGCGATGCGGGCGAGTTGAGCCGTGAGATCCGCGCGACCGGCACTTTCCTCGGCCGCGTCGAGCGCCGCGAGTCCCTTCGCGATCGCGCTTTGCATCCGGTGCCCGGATGCGACGCCGATCCATGCCGCTGCGCGCTCGCGATCGTCGGCCGCGGCGTCGAGCGCGGACTCGAACGCGCCGATCGATTCGGCGGCGTGGCCAAGCCGCGCGTACAGCTCGCCCGCCAGGGCCGCCAGCCCGAAGCGCGCCGCAGCACCGGCCGGAAGCTGCCGCCCGCGTGTCACGAGCGCGAGCGCGGCCTCGGTGCGCATCGCGCTCGCCTCGGCGCGCGCCGCTGCCAGATACGCGTCGGCCGCGCGAGCATCTTCGGCACGATCGAGATGCTCGGCGCAAAGCGCCGGATCGCGTCCCGCGTACCAGTGCGCGGCCTTGCGATGCAGCTCGCGCCGCGACGCGTGCAGGAGCGACGCGTAGGCGCCGTCGCGGATCAGCGCGTGCGTGAACATCATTTCATCGCCAGGGTCGTCGCCGCGCAGCAGATCGCGGGCCACGGGCGCGGCAGGCACGTAGTCCGGATCGCCGATCAGATGGCGCAGCAGGTCGAGCGGAAAACGCTGGCCGATTACAGCGGCCGCCTGGAGCGCCGCCTTGTCGTGCGCCGGAAGCCGGTCGAGGCGGGCGAGCACCGCGGTCTGGATCGTCGGCGGAACCGCATCGTCGTCGGTGTCGCTGCGCAGGAGCTGCATCAAGAAGAGCGGATTGCCCTGCGCCCGCGTGACGCAGCGCTCGGCGAGATCCGGTGCCGCTGCGAGGTGTGCGCGCGCAAGTGCGAGCGCATCGCTGCGTGCAAGCGGTGGCAGGTCGAACCGGATCACCTCGGGCTCCGGCCACTTCCCGCCGATGGGATCGCCGTCCCGCCGCGTCGTCAGCGCGAGCAACAGCGGCGCGCGTTGCGCCCCACCGGCGAGCGCACGAAGGCATGCCAGCACCCATTCGGATGCCCAGTGCACGTCTTCGACCAGCAGTACGGAAGGACGCTCGATCGCCGAGTTTTCGGCGAGCTGCGCAAACGCGCGCAGCTTGCCGCTGCGATGAGCCTCGTCGTCCATGGCCTCGTAGAGACTGTCCGCGCGTTGCGGGATCAGCAGCAAATCGGCGAGCCACGGCTCGTCCTCGCCGCGGACGCGGGAAGCGGCGATCGCCCGGTCCAGTGCCGCACGCCGCACGGCCGCGGCCGCAGTCTGCGACACACCGAGCAGGCTGCATGCGAGCGCATGAATCGCATCGCGTCCGCTCGCCGCGCCGAAATCGAGGACGGTGGCGGCATGGCGATGCGCGCCCGCGTCCCCCGCATCCGCGAGCAGCGCCTCGGCGAGCCGCGTCTTGCCCATGCCGGGATCGGCGCGCAGCAGCACGACAGCGCCTTTCTGCTCACGCGACGCACGCGCCAGCAGGGCGGCAAAGCGCTTGCGCTCGGCGTCGCGGCCGACGAGCGGCTGCGCCTCGGGCACACCCGCATGAATGCCGGCGAGCTTCCAGGCACGGATGCCACCCGGCAGGCCCCGAATGGTGACGCAACCAAGCGGCTCCATGCTGGCGAACGCCGCTCCCGCCTGCGCGACTCCTTCGGAAACCACCGTCTCGCCGGCCGACGCGAGATCGGTCAGGCGCGAAGCGAGATTGACCGCGTCGCCGGTGACCGTGTAGTTGCGATGCGCGGCACTGCCGGTCGCTGCTGCGATGACCTCGCCGCTCGCGATGCCGATGTGCGTGCCGAATGCGCGCCCGGATTCGCGCGGCAGCAGCGCCATGGCATCGTGGATCGCGATGGCTGCGCGCAACGCGCGCTCGACGTCGTTGCCGTACGCGACGGGGGCGCCGAACACGCCCATGACCGCGTCGCCGATGTGCTTGTCGATCGTGCCGCCGAACCGCTCGATGACGCCGTCGACGAGCTCGAAGAAACGGGTCAGCAGCGCGTGCGTTCGCTCGGGATCCTGCGTGCTGGAAAGGCGTGTGTAGCCCGCGAGATCGGCGAACAGCACGGCCACCGGTCGCCGTTCACCCGCAGGCAGTGACGCGGCGGGCGACGCGGGAGCGTCATCGGCACGAGCGCCGCATTGCGCGCAGAACCGCGCGCCCGGCGACAACTCGAAGCCGCATTGAAGGCAGAGCCGCATGTAGCTCGGAAGTGAAGTAGCGCGATGTCGCACGCATTCTGCCGCACGCGACGGCGATGGGGGTAAACTTGCGGCACGCTAGGGGTCCTTCCCGCGGATCGGTCAGATGCGGGTCGGTGAGAGAGCACCCTTGGAACCTGTTCGGATAATGCCGGCGCAGGGAAGCGTGGGTTCGTCCACCGCTCCTTCGTCCGGCCGGAAGGAGCACGATGAACGCCAACGACCAGTTTTTCGCCCGCGACGCCAGGGTTGATTCCGCCGCGGTTGCGCCGCTGCCCGCCTCCCGCAAGATCTACGTCGAAGGCCCTCGCGCCGACGTGCGAGTGCCGATGCGCGAGATCGCGCAGCAGGACACGCCTGCCTCGTTCGGCGCCGAGAAGAATCCGCCGCTCGCCGTGTACGACACGTCGGGGCCGTATACCGATCCTGCCGCGCGCATCGACATCCGCCAGGGGTTGCCGGCGCTGCGCACGGCGTGGATCGACGAGCGCGCCGACACGGTGACGCTCGATGCGCCGACGTCGGCCTACGGCCGCGCGCGCCTCGCCGATCCCGCGCTCGCCGGCATGCGGTTCGACCTGCACCGGCCGCCGCGCCGCGCGAAGCCTGGCGCGAACGTGACGCAGATGCACTACGCGCGCCGCGGCGTCGTCACGCCGGAAATGGAGTTCATCGCGATCCGCGAGAACCAGCTGCGCGAAGAGACGCTGGCGCGGATGCCCGAGGCGCTGCGGCGCCAGCATCCCGGGCAGAGCTTCGGCGCGGCCATTCCCGCCTTGATCACGCCCGAGTTCGTTCGCGACGAGGTGGCGCGCGGCCGCGCCATCATCCCGAACAACATCAACCACCCCGAAACCGAGCCGATGATCATCGGCCGGAATTTCCTCGTGAAGATCAACGCGAACATCGGCAATTCCGCCGTGTCGTCGTCGATCGGCGAGGAAGTCGAGAAGATGACGTGGGCGATCCGCTGGGGTGCCGACACGGTGATGGACCTGTCGACCGGGAAGAACATCCACGAGACGCGCGAATGGATCATCCGCAACTCGCCGGTGCCGATCGGCACGGTACCGATCTACCAGGCGCTCGAAAAGGTGGACGGCAAGGCGGAGGAGCTCACGTGGGAGATCTACCGCGACACGCTGATCGAGCAGGCCGAGCAGGGCGTCGACTATTTCACGATCCACGCCGGCGTGCTGCTGCGCTACATCCCGCTGACCGCAAAGCGGATGACGGGCATCGTGTCGCGCGGCGGCTCGATCATGGCGAAGTGGTGCCTCGCGCATCATCGCGAGAGCTTCCTGTACACGCGCTTCGCCGAG
>Ga0207706_10000628_pt1 | contig 37487 bp, 30 predicted proteins | sample KBSC53metaG_FD_184318 | JGI IMG/M metagenome (GOLD analysis project Ga0207706, IMG submission 184318) | Corn rhizosphere microbial communities from Kellogg Biological Station, Michigan, USA - KBS C5-3 metaG (SPAdes) (version 2) | ecosystem: Host-associated > Plants > Roots > Rhizosphere > Soil ... | reverse complement strand
AGATGCCGAATTCCCGGAGCGACGACACTGTATTGATCCGGCGATCCTTCAACGCGCGGACGATCGGGTCGGCATGCCGCCCGTCAGCCGTCATCGTCACGACGGCACAGGGCGTCGCACCGCGGTCGTGCACGCGGACGCCCGGTATGCTGCCTAACGCCGTACGGAGCCGGGCCGCGAGACCCCAGGCACGCGATCGCGCGGTCTCGACCCCCACGTCGAGCGCGTAGCGCGCCGCCGCGGCCTGGCCGAGCACGAGTGCGTACGGGAACTCCCAGTCCTCGTATCGCCTCGCGGTGGGAGCCACCTCGTACGCCCGCGCGATCACCCATCGCGCCCCGCGCATGTCCACGAACAGCGGGTGATCTCCACGCTCGAGCGCACGGTCCGATGCGTACATGAACCCTATCCCGCGCGGACCACGCATGAACTTCCGCGCAGTGGCCGACAGATAGTCGCATCGCAGACGAGCGACGTCGATCGGGATCTGACCGACCGCCTGACACGCGTCGATGATATACGGGACCCCTGCTTCCTCGCATACGAGGCCGACCGACTCGACGTCCTGCACGAGCCCCGAGTTCGTCGGGATCCAGGACACGGCTACAAGCTTCGGACGCCGATCCTGCACGATGGCGCGCACCGAGTCCGGGTCGACGCCGCCCTCGGGCAGATCGTTCGCATGGACCACCTCCACGCCGAGCCGCGTCGATAGTGCGAGATACTGAATCTGGTTCGACGTGTAATCGCACCGCGTCGTGACGATCACGTCGCCCGGAGTGAAGTCGAACGAGCTCAGCGCCTGGACGAAGCCGGCGGTCGCGTTCGCGACGACGGCGATGTTCCTGGCCTGCGCGCCGACGAGCTCCGCGAGGTGCTCGTAGCCGCGCCCGACCTCGTCGGCGCGGAGATCGGCCGCCTCATAGCCGCCAATTTCGGATTCGAGCCTAACGTGATCCGTGATCGCATCGATGACCGGACGCGGCATGAGCGCGGCGCCGGCGTTGTTGAGATGATTGCGGTGTGCACAGCCAGGCGTGTCGGCACGCCACGCGGCAACGCTGTCGGTGGTCAGAGTAGTCACGGCCCTGAATTACGCTCATTGCCTGGTGACGAGCAATCCACCACATTGGAATCGTCTCCATCATGAATGCCGTTCATGCGTCCTGAAAGCGACCGCGCCGCCCGGCCCCTGCACCTCGATCTGCGTCACCTCCGACTCGTCGCCGCCGTCGCCGAGGCGGGTGGACAAACCCGCGCCGCTCGGCGGCTCAACCTCACGCAGTCCGCGCTCAGTCACCAGCTCCGCGAGCTCGAGAGCCGAATCGGGGCGCCGCTGTTCATCCGCGCGAGTCGACACATGGTGCTCACCGCCATGGGGGAGCGCATCCTTGCCACCGCGCGACGCGTGCTCCACGAGGTAGAGGCGCTCGAGCGCGACCTGGCTGCGGAGTCGGCCAGCGGTGGCGCGGGCATCGTCCGTCTCGCAACGGAGTGCTACACGGTCTACCACTGGCTTCCGGGGGTCGTCACGGCGTTCCGCCAGGAGTGGCCGCGGGTCGATGTTCGCATCGTCGCCGAGGCGACGGCGGATCCGGTGCGCGCGCTGCTCGACGGGGCCCTCGACCTCGCCATCGTCGCGGGCGAGGTCGATGAACGGCGCCTCGGGTGCACCTCGCTATTCGAGGACGAGCAGGTCGTCGTAGTCGCGCCAAGTCACCCGTTCGCGAGTCGCGAGTTCGTCGCACCCGAAGACCTCCGCAACGAGCATCTCATCCTGTACACGATTCACAGTACGGAGAGCTCGGTACTGCGCGAGGTGCTGAGACCCGCGGGCGTCGAGCCGCGGCAGCTCACGCGCGTGCAACTGACCGAGGCGATCGTCGAGCTGGTGAAGGCGGGGCTGGGTATCAGCGTGCTCGCTCGATGGGCGATCGCCCCACAGCTACGCGACGGGTCGCTCGTGGGCGTGCCCCTCACCGCGCGCGGGTTCCACCGTCGCTGGTGGGCGGTCACGCGGCCGCACGAGGCGACGCCGGCGTACCAGCAGCGACTGCTCGACTTGTTAGGCCTCCATCTTCGCGGTGGCCCATCGCCCGCCGCCGAGCTTCAGCTGCGTGCCTAGTGGATCACGTGGGATCTGGACGAGCTGCGCCCGGCCAGCATCGCGTTAGGGCAGCTGCAAAAGCAAGGAGACACAGATTGGCGCAGACCGCCCGCTGGCGCGGGCGGACGCAGATTGACGCAGCTTGCTCCGCGTGCGGACCGAGCTCCTCTCACAACGAGCCGATTTTGAAGGGGAACTACCTCGGGCAGGTGTGAGCTGACCGAGGCCGTTACCCCTTTTCAAACGGCCTGGTGCGAAGAGCCGTGGATGGCAGAGGAGCCACCTGCGTCAATCTGCGTCCGGCGCGAAGCGCCGGTCCGCGTGATCTGTGTCTACTTGTTTTTGAAGCGTACGGGTCGAGATGTCCCCCATGCGGGCAGAAATGAACTGCCCACCACTCGTCACACCCGATCTCGCCTGATCACGCTCGACTGTTTGGTCCCTGCGCTGCGAAAGACATTCGCCGCATGCTCGCGCGCGCGATTCGTCTCCTCGCTCTCGTCGGACTACTCGGTTGCCTCGGCGCCGATGCGGCGGCCGGGCCGGAACCACCGACGCGTGACGGGCGGCCGATCCTGTTCATCGGCAACAGCCTCACCTACGTCAACGACCTTCCCCTCATCGTCGAAGCGCTTGCCGACTCGGTCCCCGGCCTAACGCCGGCCGAGCGACTGGCGCCCGCCATGGCGGCCTACCCAGACTACGCGCTCGAGGACCACTGGGCCAACGGGACCGCCGTGCGCGCGATCGACCAGGGCAAATGGAGCGTCGTCGTCCTCCAACAAGGCTCCTCGGCGCTCGACGAGAGTCGCGTGAACCTCCGTGAGTGGACCAGGAAGTTCGACGAGCGCATCCGCGCCGTGGGGGCGCGAACCGCCATGTACGCGGTGTGGCCGCTCGCCAGTCGGCAGTTCGACTTCGACCGCGTCAACGAGTCGTACACGCTCGCCGCCACCGATGTGAGCGGGATGCTGTTCCCGGTTGGTGAAGCGTGGCGGGCAGCCTGGCGGCGCGACCCGAACCTCGAGCTCTACGCACCCGACGGCCTGCATCCGAGCATTCGCGGATCGTACATCGGCGCTCTCGTGATCGCGTCAATGCTCCTCGATCGCTCGCCAATCGGCATGCCGGCGCACGTTACCCTGCGCGGAGGCGGGACCGTCGCCATCCCGCCCGGCGACGCGGCAGTCCTGCAGGAGGCCGCTTCGGAGGCCATCGCACAATTCGGACGGCGTTAGGCTCAGTAGATGTAGACGCGCGTCCCGACAGGGATCATGTCGTAGAGCCACGCGATATCGGCATCGCGCAGACGAATGCACCCGTGCGTCGCAGCGGTGCCGATCGACGCCTTGTCCGGCGTGCCATGAAGCAGAAAGCCGTTCCCCGTGTCGAGCATGTGACGGCCGAGCTCACCCTCGATTCGCCTGTTGAGCGTGCCGATCGGCGGAATGAACAGCGTACCGTCGAAGATGACCTCCTCATCGGTCGGCAGGTACGCAAACTCCCCGCTTTTCCCGTCGACCACACCGACCTGATCGTCCCGGACATCGAGGACGCGCCCGTCGCTCAGCACCGTTTTTCCGGAGATCATCGCGGCGAGCTTGAGCCCGTGCTCCTGCGCCACTTCGGCGTAGTGCCACTCTGGTGGGATCCAGACGGGATTCTCCTTCTTGTCGATCACCGTGCGCACGCCCCGAGGCGTCTCGAAGCGCCACGACCTGCCTGCGTACTCCAGCGTCTCATCGGTCGAGACCGCGATGGGCGCCGTGAGCAGCGTGTCGGGCCCGATGATAGCCCAGAGCTCCCGATCGTTGAGCGAGACGACGACCCGCAGGTCGTTGTCGTGCTCCGCCGCGAGCCGCGTTCGCACCGACGCCACGCTGTCGGCGCGTGAGCGATACGTCGCGACCGGCTGCGCGGTACGCACGATCGAATCGGCAGACGACCGAACGGAGGCGGCAATTGCCGATGCGTCGATCACCTTCGTCGTGTCCGCCGCGTCGACGCGGACCTGCGCCGTACCTAACGATGCAACGGCGACGAGCGCGAACAGGGCAGGCGCCGCTGCGCCTGCCGCTGCCCGCACCGTCCACGTCACTGCCCTTACCGCCACTTCAGGCCGATGACGACGGGGACCCATCGGGTCTCCTCACCCTGTGTGTACGCCGTGGTATAACGCGACTCGACGAAGAGGCTCGCGCCGCCAACCGGAAGCGCCAGACCGGCGCCACCCGTCAGACCACCCTTCGTGACCGGGCTGCCCTCGAAGGCACTCGAGACGTCGTTATCACTGCGGTCGGTGTTGAAGAAGTCCGTGAAGCGGAACACGCCACCGCCGCCAACCAGGTAGAGCGCACCGCGCCGGTCTTGCCCGAACTTCATGAGATCGAGCGTCAGGTTCGCCGTGGCCGACCAGATGTTCGGGTCGTCAGGCTGCGCGGTGAGACCGTTCGTGCCGGCGTCTCGGCCGTTGAAACGCGAGTAGCCGAGATCGATGCGGAACCCGAGCGGGCTGCTCACCGGCTGGTATCCGATCGGCACTTCCACATTGAAGCCCGTCTTGTAGAAGTCGTTGACGGCACCGGTCGGAACGTTCGGGCCGGCGCCAAGACCAAGGTACCAACCACTTCGACGCATGCCGTACGACTCACTGCTCATCGTCGGCGCGACGGGTGTGCGGATGGTGTCACTGGTCGTGGTCGTCCTGGTGGTCGTGTCGGGTGGACGCCTCATCGAGTCGGCACGAGCGGTCGAATCGCGCATGATCGAGTCACGGCGCATCTGCTCGATTCGATTGAGCGAGTCGGCGCGCGTGATCGAATCCTGCCGCATGCGCTCGAGGCGGGCGAGCGAATCGGCGCGCGCGACCGAATCGCGGATGAACGCCGAGTCACGGCGAATGGCAACTTCGCCATTGGATTCCTTCTTTACGCGAACTCTCGTCTCTGAGGTCGTCGTGCGGCGCGTGGTATCGGCCTGCGCCGAAGCCATCGAGCTTGCCCCGAAAACGAGCGCTACCGCCAGCGCGCTCTGCAACGAAAATCGAAGGTTCATACATCTTCTCCCACACTGGTCGCCACTCGTGTCAGGCCCCGTGGGCGATTTGGCGGGCGGGGCAGCCACCTCCTTCGACTGGTCGGGAAAGTTCAGGTATTTCGTCCCGTTGCCTTCGTCGGCGACGCCCCGAGCGGCTCAGTTGCCGCTGCACCAGGCGGGATAGAAAGCATTCGGCGTGCCGCGGTGGGGCAATGCAGCGGCAAGTTTTACGTGCGGAGAGACCTAACGCCCATGGCTGCCGATGTGACAGATCGACAGGAAGCGGCCCCGGCCGAGTGACGCCGAGTCCGCCTAACGCGTAACTCGAAGCGCGACGCTGCGGTCGGAGATCAGTGCCCCGCCAACGGCACCGTCTTCCAGAAGTCGATCCCTCCTGCCTGCTGACCAACATCGACGACCGCGACCGTTCGTAAGGCGCGCAGGTCGATCACTTCCACGGTCCCCGGCTCCGATCCGATGCCCTCGACAGTCACGAACGCGTAGCGGTCGTCAGGCGAAATGACGACACCGCTCGCCACTTTACGCTTCGTGGGGAGTAACGCGATTTCCTTGCCACTGGCGAGGTCGACGACGGACACCGATTGACCGCGCTTGTTCGTTCCGACGAGCAGCTTGCCATCGTGCGACGCAGCGAGATTGTACACGCCCGGGCCCATGGGGAATCGCCGCGTCATCGTCCACGTAGGCACATCGATCTCGACGACATCGCTCGACTTGTTGCACGCGACGTAGACCTTCGACCCGTCGACCGACGGTTGCGCCCAGGTGGGCGAGCAGGACACGTCGCTGGGCTTCGGCGGCTCCATGCCATGCCCCGCGTGATCGCCGGCGATTCCCATCTGCCCGCCTGCGGCGGGCTCCCGCCGATTCCCGATTCCCGACAGTGAGCCGATCGCGCCGTGCTCCGCACCTTTTTTCAGGAGAAAGTGTCGCGCGACGGCGAGCGTCCGCGTGTCGATCTCCACCAACGCATCATCCATCATGCACGCCGAGTAGTGCTTCGTGCCATCGCGGTTGAGCCGCGATCCGTGGGGCATCGTGCACGTCGCGATCCGCGCGACCTCCGCCATATCGTCCGCGTAGACCACCGACACCGACGACGGTTTCATCTCACTGTACACGGCGAAGTTCACGACGTACGCGAAAAGGCCATCGGGCGAGATCTGCAGCGTTGCGGGGAACAGGCCGAGCGTGACCCTGCCTTTGAGCGAGTCTCCGGCCGTGGTGAACTTCCACAGATCGCCGTTCGGAAAGCCGTGCGCGGTGGACACATAGTAGTAGCGCCCATCGGGCGAGACGCCGAGCCCGTGCGGGCCGACCGGCTCCGTGGGATTGCGCCCGATCCTGGACACGTGCTCGACGCTCGCGCCGGCCGGACCGAACCTAACGAGCGATATGCGATCGTTCCCCTCACTGGCGACGAGCACGAGATAGTCCTTGTCAGGAGCTCGTGGCGCGCTGCTCGTGCGGGCAGTTGGCTGCTGGGCAGCCAACTGCGAAGCAGCCAGCGTCAGCCAGCTACCAGCACCAGCAACCAGCAACCAGCTGATCGCCTTCGTCATGGCACGACCTTCTGCGGCTTCGGGTTCACCCTAACGACCCAGAGCCCGTTGTTGAAGTCGTTCACGTACGCCAGCCCGTCCTTCGGGTTCACCACCACCCCCCACGTGAACGCCGCGTTCTTGGTGTTGCCATTCATGTCAGCCGTATTGAGCGACGCCATCTCACGCCCCTGCTCGCGCAGATCGCCCCTGAGCTCTCCCGAGATATCGAAGACGTGGAACCCCGCGTCGTACGCACCGATGTAGAGCGTGTCGCCGACAGCCCAGTAGTTGTGCACCCCACCGTTCTCCGGCGCGTACCACGCAACCGACTTCGGATGCTCGATGTCGCTCACGTCGATGACCTGCAGCGTCCCGTACATGCGGCTCGACGACGCGTCCTTCGCGCCCTCGACCGGCCCGTTGCGATAGACCTCGTCGCCGATGAACACGTAGTGACCGCCACGCTGACGCCACGCCGTGTGCGTCCCGCGAGCGAACCCCTCGCCGGATACCGCCTCCACCTCGGCGTACAACGAGTCGAGGTTGTACTTCATCTGCGACACCATCACCGGTTTGTCCGGCCGACCGCCCCACTTGCCGTTGCCGATATCCAGGATCACGAGGCCGTCGTTCCAGTAGCTGGCGTACAGCAGCCCATCGAGGATGTCGAGGTCGTGAACGTACCGGGCAGGATCCGGGCGGTTCGTCTTGAACTCCGTTACGCGTTTCGGCTTGGCCGGGTCGTTGATATCGATGACATCGATGGCGCCGGTGCCGTCGTTCGTGAGGAACACGAACTTGCCGTACGTCGGATTCTCGTACAGGTAGACCGAGTGCACGCCACCGGTGACGCCGTCGGTGAAGTCCGCAATCTGCTTCGGGTGAAGGGGGTCGCGCGTGTCGGCGATGACGATCCCGTTTTTTCGATCCGCGGCCCCTTCACGCGTCAGCACCATGTAGCTCCCGTCGGCCGTCGTCTGCATGTCGTTCACGAGGCGCGTATTGACGACGATCGAGTCGACGATCGTCGGCTCCGCCGGGTTGGTGATGTCGATCGCGTAGACGCGGTCGCCTCCGCCGTGCGTCCCGAGGTAGGCGACCTTTCCGTTCGGGTGGATCCATACCTCCGATGTCGGGAACTCGGTCCTGGGCAGCCGGCCGACGACGGTCACCGACCGCCTAACGTCGCGGGGATCGAGGTGTACCACCGTGCTCGCCTGCTTGCCGCCGAGATTCGCCGTGACGAGGTAGTCACCGGGCTCGTATCCGACGAAGGCGCCGTCCTCGTCCAGCTGGCCGTTGCCGGGCGACACGAACCAGGTCGGCGTCAACCCTGTGACGGCATTTCCCGCCGCGTCCTTCGCGGAGACCTTGAACCGGATGACGTCGCCCTGACGCGCCTTTGGCTTGGCCGGCGAAATCGCCAGGGCGGTGAGCGTGCCGGGCAGCACCTCGACGGCCCTGCTTCCGCGCGCCGATCCCGCCTGCGCGGTCAGCGTCGCCTTGCCGGGCGAGACCGCGGTCAGAATGCCATCGGCGTCCACGCGGGCGACGTTAGGCGCGCTGCTCGACCACCGGATGGCATCGCGTGATCGGTCATTGACCTTCGTGAACGCCAGTGCCGACATCCGGAGCTGCTGGCCGACGACGATCTTCCCGACCGGCGTCCGAACCTCCACGCGGCTCGCCGGTCCCGGCACCATGCGGATGTCGAGCGGCTGGACCTTGGGCCGCGTTCCGGGGACGAGCGCGACGACGTTGATGGGCATCTTGCCAACCGAGCTGGCGATCAGCGTCCCGACGGAATCGACTTCGCCCTCGCCCTGTCCGCCGCGCGCGACGAAGCGGATGATGGCGTTGTCGATTTTCCGGCCGCTGGCGTCGCGCGCTTCGGCGGTGAACCGTACGGTGTCGCCCGCCGTCACCTCGCGCGTCGACGGCGTGATCACGACTCGCGCGATGGGCGATTCGGGGATGGTCGGCCCGGGCTGCTGGGCCTGCAGAACGGCAAGCAGCGCGAGTCGAGCGGAAAGAAGTAGCGGCATGAGGGTATCGAATTGGGAGCGAGAACCAAGTGGATGCGCACTGCGGCGCGTCCAACGTCGGGACGTAGGCGAGTCGTGTCAATGCAGCTCGAACCAATCCACCAGCCCCTGACGCGCGAGCGACTCGGGCCGGGACGTTGACGCGCCGCCCGCGTGCCGATAGCTCTACGCAGGCCACTATCCTTGGAGCGGACAATGGGGACCAAACAGCTAGCTGCGGCTCAAGTGAGCCGGCGTGGATTTCTGGGCGTCGCGGCGGCCGGTATCGCTGCGACACTCATTCCGAAATCCGCCGAGTCCCTTGTCCCTAGTCCCGAGTCCCTGTTGTCGCCGCAGCCCATCGGGCTGCAGCTGTACACGGTGCGGGACCTCATGCAGAAGGACGTGAAGTACACGCTCCAGCAGGTGGCCGGCGTCGGGTACCGCGAGGTGGAGTTCGCCGGGCTGTTCGACAAGAACGCGAAGACTGTCGCTAAATGGCTCGGCGAGAACAAGCTGACGTCCCCGTCGAGCCACATCCCGCTGGACCGGCTCAAGAACAGCCTGCAGGGCGTTGTCGATGAGTGTCAGACGTTAGGCAACGGGCTCATCGTCTGTCCGTGGATCGACGAGTCCATGCGGAAGAGCGCCGATGACTGGCACAAAATTGCGGCGGACTTGAACAAGATCGGCGAGCAGTTGTCGCGGATGGGCCTCCGGTTCGCTTACCACAATCACGACTTCGAGTTCAAGAAGCTCGCGAGTGGCGAGATGGGCTACGACATCCTGCTCAAGGAGTGTGATCCGAAGTTCGTGAAGATGGAGATGGACCTGTACTGGATCACGAAGGGTGGCCAGGACCCGTTGGCGTACTTTGCGAAGTGGCCCGGCCGGTTCCCCCTCGTGCATGTGAAGGACATGGCAGGCTCCGGCGAGATCACGAACGTCGGCAAGGGCACGATCGACTGGAACCGCATCTTCGCCAAGCGCCGCGAGGCGGGGATCGAGCATTTTTACGTCGAGCGCGATAATCCGACGTCGCCGATCGACGACATCAAGGTGAGCTACGATTACCTGTCCAGGTTGGGACTGTGAGAAACCGGGAACCGGGAACTGGGAACCGGGAACCGGCGGAACTGCGATCGCGGCGAGAGTTCCTGGCCGTCGGTGCAGTCGGTTTAGCCGCCGCAGTGCTGCCGAGCCGGAGCTTCGGTTCCCGGTTCCCGGTTCCCGGGTCCCACTTCGCGGCAGGTCGACTGAAACAGTCAGTCTGCCGCTGGACCTACGGCAAGCTCGCGCTCCCGGACCTCGCCAAGGCAGCGAAGGGCATCGGGCTCGCCGGCATCGACCTGCTCCAGCCTGACGAATGGGACGTCGTCCGCGACGCGGGGCTCGTCTGCTCGATGGGCTACCCCACGGACCGCAAGGACTTCCTCAGCACCGGGTTCAACGACCGCGCGAACCACGCGATGCTCCTCAAGGAGCTGGAGCGCACGATCCCGCTCGCCGCGCAGCACGGCGTGCCTAACGTCATCGCCATGTTCGGCAACCGCGCCGGCAAATCCGACCCGGCGGGGATCGCGGCGTCGATCGAAGGACTGTCCAAGATCAAGCCGCTGGCGGAGCAGCACGGGGTCACGGTGTGCGTGGAGCTCCTGAACAGCAAGGTAGACCACAAGGACTACCAGGGCGACCACACCGCGTTCGGCGTCGAGGTGATGAAGGGCGTGGGCTCACCACGCGTCAAGCTGCTCTACGACATCTACCACATGCAGATCATGGAAGGCGACGTGATCCGCACGATCCGCGACAACGTTGCCTACATCGGACACTTTCACACGGGCGGCGTCCCGGGTCGCCACGAGCTGGACGCGAAGCAGGAGCTCAACTGGCGCGCGATCGCGAACGCGATCGCCGATACGAGCTACACGGGCTTCGTCGCACACGAGTTTGTCCCGACAGCTCCCGACCCGCTGACATCGCTCAAGGCGGCGTACGAGGTGTTCGCAGTCTGAACTGGGGACTGAGGGACTGGGGACTAGGGACTCGGCCGGGAAGCCATTAGCACCGAGGAGCCTTCCTCGGCAGTAATAGCGTCCCGGCCGAGTCCCTAGTCCCCAGTCCCTACTTCACCCCCAAATTCTTCTTCAGGAACGCAACCGTCTTCGGCCACGCGTCCTTCGCCGCCGCGAGGTTCGCCTTCTCCTCGGCCTCATCGCGCGTCTGCTTCGGGTCGTCCTGAGCGCGCAGGAAGCCGTGCACCGCCCCGTCGTAGTTCGTCGCAGCGTAGTCCTTCTTGAGCGCCTTCATGATCGAATCGATCGCCGGCATCGCGGCCGCGATGCGCTGATCCTTTGACCCGTTGAGCAGCATCACCGGCTTCGTGATCTTCGCCAGCGAGTCGGCGATCGGCTGCGGACCGTTCATGTACGGAGTTCCGTAGTACGCGACACCGCCCGAGAAGCCGTTGACCCCTCCGTTGACGGCCTGCGCCCAAACGGTGCTCCCGCCCCAGCAGTAGCCGATCACCGCGTACTTCGGCGCGGCCGAGGCCTGCGACATTGCATAACGCGCGGCCGCCGCGATCCCTTTGTTCCGCTCCGCGGTGCTCACACCCTGAATCAGCTTGCGCGCCGAATCGCCGGACAGCTCTTCCGTACTCGGGCCACCGCGCACGCGTGAGATCAGATCGGGCGCGATCGCGATGAAGCCGTCCGCGGCCACCTGGTCCGCAACGCCGCGCACCCATGTCTGCAGCCCGAAGATCTCGTGCACCACCACCACCACGGGCGTCTTCGCGCGCGACGTCGACGGGTAAACGATCCACGCCATGAGCGAATCACTCGACCCGGACTCCCACGGGATCTTCACCCACTCGCCGTGTCGTGGGCTCGCCGCCACTCGCGCCTGCGCGGTGTTGGCGCTGGCGGGAATGCCTGCCGTGCCCTGCGTTCCACTCGCCGCGGGACGTGGAGCGCTGAGGTCTGCCGACGCCATATGGGCGGTGTGCTCGTCGGCGGGAGGCGCCTTGTGACAGGCGGCGATGAGTCCGGCGATGATGCAGGTTCCGGAGAAAACACGAATGACGTTCACAGCTCGCTCCCGCGTGAAAGAGCCTTGGGGTGTGTTGTGTTCGACCTCAATCAAACGAGCAAGAATCCCGGCTCGAGTCAATCCTTTCCTGTCCGTACCCTCTATCGGGCTGACCAAGAGCATCACCGCAGAGGGCGCGGAGATTGCCATTGCCCACTCAAACGGCGCAGACCGCGTGCCTAACGCTAGGAGGTCTTGGCAACGCCGGCATCCAGAAAAAAGGGGAGACGGATCAAACTGAAACTGCTGATCCAACGGATTCGAACTTGCCTGGAGCGCTCATTCGAACTCAAGTAATCCTGCGTTTGATCAGTTGTTTCCGTCTGATCCGATTCCCCTCCTTCTGGATGCCGGTTTGGCCGGATCTTGACGTATTCCCTTCTCCGCGGCCTTTGCGACCTCCGCGGTTCAAGACTTTCGCCAGCCCTTCGAGCTAGAGGGTCATTGCCGCCGGCCCCGCCGACGTCACGAAGAACGTCGCGCGGTCTACATGCGCCGGGAATCGATTCGCGTAGCTCTCCTCCCAGCAGGCCGTAAATCGCTCGACGTCGTCACGCCGCACGAGCGCCCACACGCTGCCCCCGAACCCGGCGCCGAAAGCCGACGCGGCCACCGCGCCTAACGACCGAGCCGACCGGGCGAGATGCAACGTCTCCGGCACCTGGTTCCCCAGCAGCAGCTCCGCCCCGCGCTGCGAACGATCGACGAGCTCGCCGAGCGTACGAAGATCGCCACGCTCCAGCGCGTCGCCCGCCGCCGGAATGATCTCCAGCGCCTCCGCCGCGAACTGGTCGAGGCGCGTCACGAGATCCGTCACGTCGAACCCGTCGCTCCCAACGCCCACGGCCGGGTCACGCACGATCTCCCTGAGACGCTGCAACGCGTCAGGAGACGACGCGAGCACTGCCGCGAGCGTCGCGTCATCGCGCCCTGTCGCCACGCGCCAGCGGTCGATCAATCCGTGCACGCGGCGCGCCTGACGATTGTACAGCTCGAGGGCCCCGCCGGTCTTCTCCGCCAGCACACCACTCACGCCGATGACGAACACGTGATCGTGCGGCAGCGGCACGGTGCGCTCGAAGCACACGGGCGCGAACGCGTACTGCACGAGCGCGCCGGCTCGCGAGCACAGAATCGCCGTCTGGTCCTGGCTCCCGCTAAACGGGCCGACGCCGCGATCGCCGTCGAGGGTATGGAAACGCGCGCCGTTCTCGACCGCGCCAAGGTAGCCGGCGAGATCATCGGCGTTCGCGATCGCCCGTCGGTATTCGTCATGCGCACCGAGCGCGTTCAGGTCCGAGAGCGCGAGGAACGTCGCCACGACCAGCGCGCTGGAGCTGCTCAAACCCGCCGCCGGCGGGAGGTCGCTTGCAAAGGCGATGTCCGCACCACGCAAGGGCCCCGGAAAGTTCCGTGCGATGCGACGCACGACGGTGATCACGTAGTTCGCCCACGTGCCATCGGCGGGAGCGAGCGCCGGGCTCAGTTCGATCTCGACCTGCTCGTTCGTGACCACATCGATAATCCGAACCAGCCGATCGTCTCGCGCCGCAGCGACCACGACGAATCCGCGCTCGACCGTACACACGAGGCTTCGCCCGCCAGCGTAGTCGGTGTGCTTGCCGAGGAACTCGATGCGTCCGGGGACCCAGAGTCTCAGCGTGGGCCGTCGCGCGAGCGCAGCCGACGCGCGTGCGAACATACGGCTCTTCCGTCGAACCTCTTCGTCGGATATCCCCGCCAGCGCGAGCCGTTCGTCGAGCGCGTTCGCCAGTCCTGCATCCCGCACGTCGGTACTCCCCCCGCTCAGAGTCTGACCTCGAGACCTACAAGCCGCTCCGCGACTCCGGCAATGTCGCCGCGGCTGGAAAGATCGAGCACGGGAGCCGCCATCGGAACCGCACGAAAGCGGCGTCCGTACGCGTCGATCGCATGCTGCACCGCAAATGGAAGCTCGAGCTCGCCGCGCGGAGACGGCGCGACCGTTCGGCACGGATCGAAGATGCCCGTGTCGAAGCACCACACGTTCATGCTCACTGCCCGCACGCCGGCCATCGCGCGCGCGGTTGCCTCGTCAGGCTTTTCGAAGATGCGGCGGAGGTAACCATCATCGCCGATGTCGAGGAGCGCGAACTTGAGAATCCGCTCGGCCGGAATGTGTCCATCGGCGATGAGCGCCTCACGGTCGAACGCGATGAGGCCCGGCTCGCCCAGATCGCGTAGCGCCACGTACGCCGCGACGGGATAATAGTTGTCGGCATTCATCACGAGAAACCGATCCTCGCCCGCGAATGGCTCGGCGGCAAGCACGGCGTTCGCCGTACCGATGGGCCGCTCCTGGATCGCAAAAGCGATGCGGACCCGGTCGAGCAAGTCGGAGCGCGCATAGTAGTCGCGTACGGCGGTGTGCTCTGGCCCGATGACGAGGCAGACGTCGTGATACCCGGCGTCGGCGAGAGCGCTGAGGACGTAATCGAGGAACGGCCGGCCGATCGGAATCATCGCCTTGATGCCCTGATCGGCGATGGCCGCCTGTTGCGCGTCGATGGTGGCCCGCTCGTCCGCCTGACGCATCCGCTTGCCGAGACCGCGGGCGAGAATGACGGCCTTGTTAGTCATCTGACTTGTCATCCCGAGCGCGAGGGATCGCGGTCATCCTGAAAGAGGGCCCTCGGCCGGGACGATCGCGATCCCTCGCCTGTCGGCTCGGGATGACTACGCCTAACGAGAACCATCCTGGTCGCGCCATAACGCCAACATCAGACGAATCAATCCCGCACAGGCGACCGCGAATACGACAGTCCACGCGACACCCTGGGCGGTCCGCCCATACAGGAAGCTTCCCGACCCGAACAACGCCGCGTAGACCACGAGACATCCGAGAACCCATCCGAGGAGCGACTGGGCGATGCTGTCAGGCGACGGTCCCACGCCGGCGTCCGCACGAACCGGTTCCCAGCCACCACCCGGCGGGCGCACGAGACGGTAGAACGACACCAACGTTGCCCGATCGGTCGGCGCCGTCAGGTACGTCGCCGCCACCCACACGACCGTCGTCACGGCGATCGTGATGAGCAGTGACGTCGCCGTCGCAATCGCCGCGCCGTTCCTCTCGGCCACGAAGAACCCGACCGCAACGAGGAACGAGCTCACCATCGCCGCGATCTCGCTCCAGGCGTTGATGCGCCACCAGTACCATCGCAGCAGGTAGATCAGCCCGGTACCCGCACCAACAGAGAGCATGAGGTTGAAGCTCGCCTGCGCCGTGGTGAGGACGAACGTCAGCGCGCCGGAGAGCACCATGAGCGCACCCGTGACGAGGCGGCCGACGAGCACGTAGTGCCGCTCGTCGGCGCCGGGCTTCATAAAGCGTCGATAGAAGTCGTGCACGAGGTACGACGTGCCCCAGTTGAGATGCGTCGAGATCGTCGAGACGTAGGCGGCGAGGAGCCCCGCTACCATGAGCCCGAGAAGGCCCACGGGGAGAAACGTGAGCATCGCCGGGTACGCCATGTCGTGCCCGATGAGCGACGCGTCGACGTACGGGAAGGTCCGACGGATGTCGTCGAGCGTCGGAAACACGAGGATCGACGAGAGGGCCACGACCACCCAGGGCCACGGGCGCAGCGCGTAGTGCGCGAAGTTGAAGAACAGGGTGCCGCCGAGCGCGTCCTTCTCGCTCCTGGCCGCGAGCATGCGCTGGGCGATGTAGCTGCCGCCGCCCGGTTCCGCCCCGGGATACCAGACCGACCACCACTGGATGGTGAGGGGAATGATCATGACGGCCAGCGCCACGCTCCAGTCGCCGAAGTCGGGCACGAGCGCCAATGTCTTCGGATCCGATTTCGCAAACAGCGCGACCAGGCCACCGACCTGTGGCTGCCTAACGGCGTAGACAGCCGCTGCGACCGAGCCGGTCATCGCGATCCCGAACTGAATGAAGTCCGTGACGAGCACGCCCCACAGGCCGGACGTGGCCGCGAACGCGACGTTGAGGAGCGCGCAGACGAGCAGCGTCTTCGCCATCGGCCAGCCTAACAACACGTTCGCGATCTTCGCGGCAGCCAGGTTCACCGTCGCCATGATCACGCAGTTGAAGAAGAGGCCCAGATACAATGCTCGGAATCCGCGCACGAATGTCGCGGGGCGGCCGGAGTAGCGGATCTCGTAGAACTCGAGATCGGTGAGGACGCCGGACCGTCGCCAGAGCCGCGCGTAAAAGAACACCGTGGCCATGCCGGTGAGCAGAAAGGCCCACCAGGCCCAGTTGCCGGCGACGCCGCCGGTGCGAACGATGTTCGTGACGAGGTTCGGTGTGTCGGTGCTGAAGGTCGTGGCGACCATGGATACGCCGATCAGCCACCACGGCGCCGCCCGCCCCGACGTGAAGAACTCGGTGGTGCTCGACCCCGCGCGTCGAGCGAGCACGATGGCCGGAATGAACGAGACGATGATCGATACGACGACGATGAGCCAATCGAGCGACGTCAAACGCATCTGTCGGGAATCGGGAAATGGGGAATCGGGAGCCCTCTACCGGGATGAGCGCGCCGAACGAGGGGACAGTACCTCACGGCGTCAGTTCGAGCGTCAGCACCTCGAACGGCTGCAAGTCGATTCGCTGCGACTGCGTTTTGATGAACTGACTTGGAATCATGCGTCCGCGCGCCGCCGGGAACGCATTACGCGCCTTGTACACACGCGGCGCATCCGGCGGCAGCTCGAACGCCTCCTGCACGTCGATCGCCATTGCCTGCACCTTGTCGCTCGGGTTCCTGATCGTGATGATCCCGCCGCGCGCCGCCCACGACGCCCACCCGTACGGCTGCAGCACGGCCGGATCGCCGCCGATCCAGTGCGTGTCCACGAGTGTGCCCGCGTTGCGACGCGACCACTTCGCCGACTCCGCGAGCACATCCCAGTTCGCCGTCTTGAGCAGCGTTGGCGTGACGTACATCTCCTGAAGCTGCGTCCCGGAGCCGAAATACGAGCGCACTTCCGACGGGAAATCGTTCTGCGGGTCGATCTCCAGGTTCTTCGCCGATCGCGCGAAGATGAGCCCGTGCAACATCAGGGAGTTGATCGGGAAGAGCGGCCCGCGCCTGACGACGTTGGCGAACGTTTGCGCATCCCGGTAGGTGATCCATTGCTGGCGCTTCGAGCCGATGCCGGCGAACTCGTGGTCCTCACCGTCGCGCCAGATCGAGTCCGCCCAGCGAAGCCAGAACGGAGATGGATAGGTACCCGTCGTGAGGTTCACGTAGAGGTCCGGCTTCTCGCGGCGGAGCGTCTCGATGAGCGCGATCGCCGCCTCGAAGTCGCTGCCGAATGCGCTTCCGGGGAACGCGCGGTCGGCGTTGCCCGTGCCGTCGAACTTGAACTGATTCACGCCATAGCGGCGGATCATCGTCAGGCAGGTGTCGAGGAAGCGCCGGTAGTAGACTGGACCGGACAGCGCGAACCCGCCGGCGTTCGTCTCGAACCCCTTGGCCTTGCCATTCGTTAGGCGATCCTGCTTCGGCTTCCCGTAGCCGCCCCACGGAGACATCCAGACGCCGGGGGCCGCGCCGTAGCGCGCAGCCGCTTCGCGTACGCCAGAGAAGCCGCGCGGGAATCCGCTGTGAAAACCCCAGAGCGTCTTCGGATCGTCCCACCCGTCATCGAACAGGAACGAGTCGAGCTCGACACCACGTCGGCGCTGCAACTCCTCGCCGAACGCCTTAATGACCGCGAGCGCCTCGGCCTCGTTGAACTTCGAGAAGTAGCCAAGGTCGTACCACGAGTTGTAATGCAGGAACGGCCGGTACGGATGCGCACGCTCGCGTTCTACGTACGCCAGGAAATCGCGCCGGAGTTGGCCCGCGCGCGTCGTCCCGATCACCGAAGAGAGCTGCAGCGTCGTCGACGCGCGCAGCGGAAGCTCTCGTACGATCGACGACCGAACGCGCGCGCCATCGACCGCATTCACGGCCAGCGGATGCTCGGCCGAGGCGTACCAGCGGTCGATGATGATCGGGCTGCCCTTCACGCTCCCGATGATCGTCGCGCCGGGCGCCGGAAGATCGACGAGCATGATCTCCCGGACGCGGATGTCCTTCGACGACTGAATCGTCAGCTCTTGCCGGATGTATCGCGCGCCGTCGCGGAGCTCGGCGCGCCAGCTCACGGCGAGTCGCCGCGCGAAATCCTCGAGCTGCACCGTGACCTGGCGACCGGGCAACCGCTCGGCGAGCCGGGAGGCGCCGGCGGTCGTCGCGATCGCCGCGACGCGTGGCGTGCCGACCACACGCATCTCGCTCGCCCGGATTGGCTCACCGTCCCCAAGAATGATCGTGAACACGTCATCGGGGACCCGGAGCACGGCGCCGTTCGGTTCGGCCAGCCGGAGGAAATGCAGGTGACCGGCGTCCACGTTCCACTGCGCCGCGATGGCAGCGTTCGACAGCGCGAGCGTCTGTGTCCGCTGCGAGCCGGTGGCCTGGAGCGCAGGATCCCCGATGCCTAACGCCTCGTCAACCGTGGCGGAGCTGGCGCCCGGGACCCAGACGCCGCGAGCCACCAAGGACGCCGCGCCGAGCCCAATGCCGGCCCTGGTCCCGCGCTCGAGAAACGCGCGCCTGTTCATCGATTCCCGATTCCACATTCCCGATTCCCTATCGCTCCGAGTGGACGCAAACTTGATTCTGATGTCCCGGTCGATCAATGTCGGACCTTCGCCCTATCCTCTCGCACCGACATTCCTATGGGCTCCCACTCCTCCTCCCTCATTCGGCGCGTCGCCTGCATTGGCATTGGCAGTGCGGCGCTCGTCACAGTCATCATGCATGACGCCAACGCGCAGCCATCCACGCGATGGCCGATTCACGCGACGGACCGCCCGCAACCTCGCGTCGTCAAGCCGCCGGCGAACAGCTGGACGGTCGCCCCGCCCGCGGATGCGACGGTGCTGATCGGCACCGACCTTTCTCGATGGCAGAAGGAGGGAGGCGGCGCGCCCGGCTGGAAGGTCGAGCAGGGATATGTGGAGGTGGTGCCCGGCGCTGGAGGGATCGTCTCGCGCGACGCATTCGGGGACGCGCAGCTGCACGTGGAGTGGATGGCGCCACTGCCCGCGGTGGGCGAGAGTCAGGAGCGCGGTAACAGTGGTGTCTTCCTCATGGGCCGGTACGAGGTGCAGGTGCTGGACTCGTACGAGAACCAGACGTATCCCGACGGCCAGGCGTCGGCGATCTACGGACAGTTTCCACCGCTGGTGAACGCCAGTCGCCCGCCCGGCGAGTGGCAGACATACGACATCATCTTCCACCGCCCGCGGTTCGATGCGGCGGGCAAGGTCACGAGTCCGGCGCGGTTCACGGTCCTGCACAATGGGGTCCTGGTGCAGGACAACGTGGTGTTGTCCGGACCGACGGCGCACCAGAGGCGGCCACCGTACGAGAAGCATGAGGACCGCCTGCCGTTATCGCTCCAGGATCACGGGACGAAAGTTCGGTATCGGAATATCTGGATCAGAGACCTCGAGAAACCGTAGGGCGTTCCCCGCCAGGTCAGCACTTCTGCGCAACGAGAATCAAGCACAGACGAGGGGACAGCGATGACCATGCACGATCTGCGAACCGCGCTAATCGCCATCTCCACGATCGGCCTTCTCGTTAGGCCCGGTGCGGGAGCGGCTCAGACCGCACCGCACGCTCAATCGCAGCCTCAGATCGTCGGGGACCTCGTCGACGTCAGCGAAGATTTCGAGAAACCCGACCAGCTCCACTTCGTCGGGCGCCGCGTCACACAGTTCGACGCGTCCACCGGCGCGGGCCTCCTCCAATGGGAACGCTACACCCGCCAGCCGAGCTACTCCTTCAATAAGATGGACGTCGGCTACTCGCGTGCCGAGGCGACCGAATTTCCCGGTACGGAGTACGACCGCGACCCCGCCCTGCCGTTCGAGATCACCTTCGTCAGCCCGCGCACCGTACGGCTGCGGTTCTTCACGCGTGATCTCCCACCCGACGCGCGCCGCGACACCGACTCGCTCATGCTCGCCGGTCCTGTGCCAACCGACCGCTCGTGGCGCGCCGAGGGCGGGGACAGCGTCGTGCGCTATCGCGGCGCGTTCGGCGAGCTTCGGCTGATCCGGAATCCGTGGCACATCGAGCTGTACGACACGACCGGGAAGCTGCTGACACGCACGCAGACGTTAGGCGACCCGGCATCGTTCCAGCCGTACACGCCCTTCTCGTTCGTCCGTCGAGCACGCGATCTCGGCCGAAGTACCGCCGCCACGTTCGAGCTGCAACACGACGAAAAGATTTTCGGGACCGGCGAGTCGTTCACGCGGCTCAACAAGCGCGGCCAGAAGATGGTCATGTACCTGCGCGACGGTCAGGGCGTGCAGAACTACCGTCAGTACAAGGCGATACCGTTTTTCCTGAGCAGCAACGGGTACGGCATGTTCGTGCACACGAGCGCGCCCGTTACGTTCGACTTCGGCCACGACTTCGACCAGCACACCGTCATCTACACGGGCGACGAGGTGCTCGACCTCTTCATCTTTCTCGGCCAGCCGAAAGACATTGTCGGCGCGTATACCGCGCTCACGGGACGCAGTCCCGTTCCGCCGCTCTGGTCGTTCGGGCTCTGGATGAGCCGGATCACCTACAAGACGGAGGCGGAGGTGCGGGACGTGGCGGCGAAGCTCCGCCAGTACCGCATTCCCGCTGACGTGCTCCACCTCGATACGGGCTGGTTCGAGACCGACTGGCAGAGCAACTACGAGTTCTCGACCACGCGCTTCACGAACCCGCGCGCCATGATCGCGGATCTCGCGCGCGATGGCTTTCACGTGAGTCTCTGGCAGTACACGTATTTCACGCGCCGGAACAAGATCTGGGACGAGCTCTTTCGCGGCGGCCTCGCCGTTCGCAACGAAGCCGGTGTGATCGGTGAAGAGGACGCAACGCTCGACTTCAGCAACCGAGCCGCCGTGCAGTGGTACGAGGGCAAGCTCCAGAGTCTCCTTGGCATGGGCGTCGGCGTCATCAAGGCGGATTTCGGAGAGGGCGCGCCGCTGACCGGGCTCTATGCATCAGGGCGGACCGGATGGTACGAGCACAACCTCTATCCGGTACGGTACAACAAGGCGGCGTGGGAGGTCACGAAGCGCGCGACAGGCTCCGGCATCATCTGGGGGCGGAGCGCTTGGGCCGGGAGCCAGCGCTATCCGGTGCACTGGGGCGGCGATGCCGAGAACACGAACTCGGCGATGGCGGCGACGCTGCGTGGCGGGCTCTCGTTAGGTCTGTCGGGGTTCACCTACTGGAGCCACGACATCGGCGGATTCGTCAACCGGTCGCCGCGGGAGCTGTACCGCCGCTGGGCACCTTTCGGGGCGCTCTCCTCGCACACGCGCACACACGGTGCACCGCCACGCGAGCCATGGAAGTACGACTCGGCGTTCGTCGTCGATTTCCGGCACGCCATCGAGCTGAAGTATGCTCTCATGCCGTACATCTATGCGCAGGCGAAGGCGTCGTCCGAGAGGGGATTTCCGATGATGCGGACGCTCTTCTTCGAGTATCCCGATGACCCGACGTCGTGGCTGGTCGAGGATGAGTATTTCTTCGGCTCGGACCTGCTCGTCGCGCCGCTCTTCGACGAGGCCGACCATCGCCAGGTGTATCTGCCGCCGGGGACATGGATCGATTACCAGACCGGGCGCGCGTATCCGGGGGCGGCGTGGCACGACATCCGGTCGGGCCAGATCCCGATCGTGCTGCTCGTCAGGCAGAACGCGGCGATCCCGCACATTCCGGTGGCGCAGCATACGGCCGCGATGAACTGGAGCGAGGTCGAGCTGCGTGTGTTCGCCGTTCCCGGGGGAATCGGCGGTCCCATCACCGGGCTGTTTGCGCTGCCGGATGGCGCACTGCAGCAGCTCGAGCTTCGCCCCGCCGCGGGGTCCTACGCGCTCACGCGTGATCCACTCGGCGGCAAGGTCCGCTGGCGCATCACGACCTCCACCGCTCGTCGTTAGGCTCGCACGCCTAACGACGAGCCTTCGCCGGCCCGTGCGCGCCCTGGTACGTGCCCACGAGCTCCGCCTGCTCGAGAATGTGGCCCGCCATGGCCTTCTCGACGTCAGCCTTCTTCGCCCCTGACCCGAGATCACCGAGCGTCGTGTCCAACGCATAGAGCTTGAAGAAGTAGCGATGCCGGCCGATCGGCGGACACGGACCGCCATAGCCCAGCTTGTTCCAGTCGTTCCTCGCCTCGCGCGTGCCCTTCGGTAAGCGGTCTGTCTTCATCCCCTCGGCCAACCCGGTCGCGGACGGCGGAATGTCATACAGCACCCAGTGAACGTAGACCATCTTCGGCGCCTTGGGATCGGGGGCGTCGGGATCATCGACGATGAGCGCGAGGCTCTTCGTTCCCTGTGGGACGCCCGACCACTCGAGCGCGGGCGAGAGGTCGTCATCCTCGCACGTGAACTTGATGGGGATGCCGCCGTTTGGCGCGAACGCGGTCGACTTGATCACGAGAGGCATCGCTTGACCTCGCTGTTCATGGCGCCGAAAGACTCGGCGCGCGTCAAAGTTGAAACCGGCCGCCACGCATCCACGGGCACACGCGTTGCTCGATTGATTCGCTACCAAATCATCGGAGCGATCGGCGCAGAGGGTACGCACGTCACGCAGCGATCGCCGTGCCAGTGAGCAGTCATGATGGAGGGTGGAAATGCCACGAGGAGACAAGAGCGCCTACACGGACAAGCAGAAGCGCCAGGCCGAACATATCGAAGAAGGCTACGAAGATCGCGGCGTACCGGATCGCGAAGCGGAGCGCCGGGCCTGGGCCACCGTGAACGCGATGACGCATGGCGGCAAGAAATCGGGATCGGGTCGCGGACGCAGCGAAAACCACGAGCCTGCTCGCAAGGGCGGGCGCATCGGCGGCCACAGTGTGAGCTCGTCCACGCGCAGCAAGGCAGCGAAGAAGGGATGGGAAACGCGGCGACGCCACGAGCACTGACCACGCGCGAGACGAGCGTCACCGTTCCGGCCGGGTCGGTGACGCTCGAAGGAACACTCGCCATCCCCGATAGCGCGGACGGGGTCATCCTGTTCGCGCATGGGAGCGGCAGCAGTCGTCACAGCCCGCGCAATCGCTATGTCGCGGAAGAGTTGCGGTTTGCCGGGTTTGGAACGCTGCTGCTCGATCTTCTGACGCCGGCGGAGGAAGCCATTGATGACGAGACACGTGAGCTGCGCTTCGACATCGGATTTCTGGCCGATCGGCTCCTGGCCGCCATGCGGTGGCTCTCGGTGGAGAACGCTACGCGCGCGCTGCCGCTTGGGCTCTTCGGCGCGAGCACTGGTGCGGGCGCGGCGCTCGTTGCGGCAGCGCGCGAACCCGGGCGTGTCAGCGGTGTAGTATCACGAGGTGGTCGCCCGGATCTCGCTGGCGCCGAGCTGCCTAACGTGCAGGCTCCGACGCTGCTGATCGTCGGCTCGCGGGACGAGCCCGTGATCGAGTTGAACGAGCGCGCCCGAGCGCAGATGACGGCTCCGGTGGAGCTGGTGATCGTTCGCCGCGCGACCCACCTGTTCGAAGAGCCGGGTACGCTCGAGGAGGTGGCCCGGCTCGCGAGAGACTGGTTCGTTCGACACGTCCGTGGCTCACGAGGAACTCTATGACACGCACTCACACATTCACGAATCGGGTTCGCCTGATCCTATTCGCGGCAGCCGCGCTCGCCGCCGCTGCCTGCGGTCCATTCCATAAGGGTCAGGGCCCGCCGCCGGCTTATCTCATCTTCACGAACGAGTCGCTGGACCAGGCCGACGTCTATGCCGTGTTGTCCGGGAACCAGCCCATTCGCATTGGAACAGTGGCCGCAGGTCGGACCGACACGTTGACGGTACCAACCGAAGTCGTAACGCGCGGCGAGAACGTGAACGTGGTCGCGCGCCTGCTCGCACGTTCGTCGAGGCCGTCGAGTGGCCCGATCCCACTTCACCCAGGCGACCGCTTGGAAGTTCGGCTGCCGATCGATCAGAAGATGCTGGTGGTGTTGCCGACGGGCCAATGATCTGAGGGAAGCGGGAACTGGGAACTGGGAACTGAGGCTCCAAGCGGAGTCACTGTTCCCGGTTCCCCGTTCCCGGTTCCCGCTTTTCCCTATTACCGATTCCCGACGTCAAGCACGAGTGCGCCTCGAACTCCCTCACCACGAGCCACCCTCCCGAGCGCGACGTTTGCGTCCGAGAGCAACATCTCTTCCACCGATGGCTTGAGCTGCATCGCCGCGGCGTCGGCGAGCATCTCCCGCACATCCGCGCGCGTGACGTTCGCCACGCTCTTGATCTCGCGCTCCATCCAGAGGTGCCTCGCATAGTCCAGCGACTCGAGCACACCCTGGTCCGCGCGAGACTTTCGAATCGCGTTGATGACGAGACGCCCGCCGGGGAGAAGACGCTCCAGCGCGCTCACGACCGGCTTCCACGCCGGCGTCGTGTCGATGATCGCGGCCATGCGCTCTGGGGGCTCATCCGCCGTGTCGCCCGCCCATGCTGCGCCCAGCTCGCGCGCGAACTCGCGCTCGCGCGCATTCCGTGCGAAGACGTAGACCGGCGATGCCGGAAAGCGATGCCGCGCGAGCTGCAGCACGAGATGCGCGGACGCACCGAAGCCGGTGAGGCCGAGCGGCTGGCCATCCACGAGCTCGGCGAGGCGTAATGATCGCAAGCCGATCGCGCCGGCGCACAGGAGTGGTGCAGCGCTCGCGTCGGGCAGGGCCGCCGGGATCGCGTGCGCGAAGGCCGCGGGAACGACGACGTACTCCGCGTACCCGCCATTCTCGTCGCAGCCGGTGGACCGAAAGTATGGGCAGAGGTTCTCGCGCCCACTGCGACACCAGGCGCAGCGTCCGCAGGCCGAGTGAATCCATGCGACGCCAACGCGATCGCCAACGTGGAAGTCGTCGACCGCATTGCCGATGGCTTCTACAGTGCCGACAACCTGATGCCCCGGGATGACGGGATATCGCTGTGCCGTTAGGCGGCCCTCGACGATGTCGAGATCCGTCCGACAGACGCCACAGACCGAGACGCGCACGAGTACGTCGCCGTGACTCGGAACGGGCACGGCGACGTCATCGGGATACAGCGGCGAGACGCCGTCGGCCATTCGCGACGGCTCGCGGAGGAGCATTGCTCGCATGCGCAACGTTGCCCCTCCCGGGCACCTCAGGGCCAGTCGGCGAAAAGCAGCTCGGCTGGCCCATCGAACGCCGCGTACATGTCGTCGTCGAACGTTCGGTAGCGCGCACCGTACGCCTGCGCGAAGTGCGCGCCCCAGTCGGGGCGCGACCCGTCGGCATCCGTGAAGCCGTACTCGTTCGCGAGCGTCCACGACGCGAACACCTTGCCCGACTTCGCCTTTACATGAGGGTCCGCTGCCAGCGCGGCGATGGCGCGCCCAACATAGAGCGGTGACTCCGACGCGATGAAGTTCGGATCCTTCTTCGCGCCATCGCGCCACGTGTTCGCCGTGACGCCGAAGTGCTGGAGCATGAACTCCGACCGCAGGAACCCGGGCGTCACGGCGATGGCTGCGATGTCCTGCCTGCGCAGCTCACGCGCCTGGATGAACGCGAGCCGGATCACGCTGGATTTCACGAGGTCATAGAAAATGTTGCCGCGATACCCGTAGAAGTCGCCATCGGTGATCTCGACGACGAGCCCGGTGCCGCGGTCGCCCCGCTCGAACATGAGTGGCACCGCGTGATGACTCGTTAGGATGTGCGACCAGATGGCCTGATCGATCATGCGACGGCCCTTGGCAAGGTCCACCTGCCAGAACGTCTTGCCAAACTCGGTGAGCACGTCCCCACCCCAGACGTCGTTCACGAGCACATCGAGCCGACCGTGATCGCGGCGGACGCGATCGACGAGCGTTCGCACGTCCTCCTCGGCGGTGTGATCGCAGCGCACGGGAATTCCCTGCCCACCGGCCGAGGTCACGAGCTCGGCGGTTTCGTCGATCGTTTCGGGCCGATCGGCACCGCTCGCGAGCTGGCCACGAATCGAGCGGCCCGTGCAGTACACGGTCGCGCCCTGTTCGCCCAGTGCGATGGCTATACCGCGTCCAGCCCCGCGCGTCGCGCCAGCGACCAGGGCTATTCGATTCTCGAGCCTGGCCAAGCTTTGCTCCCATCTGAAAGGACACGCAGCATAAGTGAATGGCCGTTTATAATCAACACTGCCTCGGCCGTGCCGTGTACCGGCCACGACGCGAGTCGCAAGAACGCCTCTTGCACCCTTGGGATCGCCGGCGAGCGCGTGGAGCTCGCGCGGTCCATGCAACTCGGAGGCTTCATGAAGATCCAGGGGACAGTGAGCTGCGCATTGGCGTTGCTCGCGTTGGGCGCCTGCAAGGGGCGAGAGAGTAACTTGGCCGACACAACCGCGGCAAAAATCGACACTGCCGTGGCGCGCGTGGGCGCGGCCGCGGATACCGCCGTGCGCCGCGTTGATTCCGCGGCCGGCAGTCTCGCGAAGCGCGGCGGATGGACCAGCGCGAATACGATCGGCTTCGCTGCCGCCGCCGGCGCCGGCGAGATTCGCGAGAGCGAGCTCGCGGCTCGCAAGGCGACGACGCCGGCGGTGAAGTCCTTCGCGCGTCAGGTGGCCGCCGACCATCGCGCGATGGCGACCGAGCTCAAGGCGCTCGCGACCAAGCTGAAGGTGGCTCCCGATACGGCCGACGACGACGTCAAAGACGCCGTGAAGCACTCGGCCGATGACATCAAGGACCTCACCGACAAAAAGGCGGGCCACGACTGGGACGAGCAATACATCGACAACCAGATCAAGGACCACAAGGACGTCCTCGACAAGCTGCAAGACGCCGCCAAGAACACCACCGACGCGGACCTGCGCGCTGCGTTGGAGAAGGCGACCGGCAAGGTGCAGGAGCACCTAACGAAGGCACAGGCCATCAAGGACAACGAGCTCAAGGCGGCCAAGGACACGGCGTCGAAGAAGTAGCAGCAGCTGTGCTGAGGACCGAAACCAAGGACCCACCACACAAACCGATGACTCGTCATGACATCTCGTGATGCATGGCGAGTCATTCTGGTTTAGGGTCATTGGTGATCGGTATTCAGTCGAAAAACCCCGTCTCTCCGGGTTCGCGTGGGCGTGGATTGGCGAATAGAATTGACCCGGTCCACACCGCTCTGTTCGTGCGACAAGGAGACAGGGAATGCAGAGTCAGTCTCGTTCGGACACGTACGATGTCTGTGTAATCGGGTCGGGTGCGGGGGGTGGCATGGCCGCCCACGCCCTCACGAAGGCTGGCGCTCGCGTCGCGCTGCTCGAGGCCGGCCAGATGTGGGACCCGGTGAAGGACGGCGCGATGCTCAAATGGCCGTACGACTCACCGCGGCGTGGCGCCTCCACGCGTGAGCGCCCGTTCGGTGAGTTCGACGGATGCATTGGCGGCTGGCAGATCGACGGCGAGCCGTACACCACGGCACCCGGCACGAAGTTCGACTGGTGGCGCGCCCGCATGCTCGGCGGGCGAACCAATCACTGGGGGCGGATCTCGCTCCGCTTCGGTCCGTACGACTTCAATCGCAAGAGCCGCGACGGGCTGGGTGACGATTGGCCAATCACGTACGACGACGTCAAGCCGTGGTATGACGAGACCGACAAGCTCATCGGCATCTTCGGCAGCGCCGAGAACCTGCCTAACGAGCCAGACGGAATCTTCCATCCACCGCCCACGCCGCGCTGCTACGAATTGCTCGCGACGAAGGCGGCCAGGAAGCTGGGGATCACCGTCATCCCGTCGCGACTCTCGATCATCACGAAGCCGCACAACGGGCGAGCGCCGTGCCACTACTGCGGGCAGTGCAACCGCGGCTGCATGACGGCCTCCAACTTCTCGTCGACGAACGTACTCATCCCGCCGGCGCAGAAGACCGGCCGCCTGACGCTGATCACCGACGCGATGGCTCGCGAGGTGACGGTCGGGAAGGATGGCCTCGCGAACGGTGTCAGCTACATCGACAAGAAGACCGGCACCGACAAGCACATCTCGGCCAGGATCGTTGTGCTCGCGGCGAGCGCGTGCGAGACCGCGAGATTGCTCCTCAACTCGAAATCGTCGCAATTCCCGAACGGGCTCGCCAACTCGAGCGGCACGGTCGGCAAGTACCTCACGGACACCACGGGCACCGACGTCTCCGGGTTCATCCCGAAGATGGCGGACATGCCGCCGCATAACGAGGACGGCGTGGGCGGGATGCACATCTATATGCCCTGGTGGCTCGACAACACGAAGCTCGACTTCCCACGCGGCTATCACATCGAGACGTATGGCGGCCGCGGCGTGCCGAGTGCGGGGTTCATGAGCGGCATTCACCGGTACCCGGGCGGCGGTGGATACGGCGCGTCGCTCAAGGCCGACTACCGTCGCTACTACGGCGCGTCGATCGGATTCAGCGGGCGCGGCGAGATGATCCCTAACGATGACTGCTACTGCGAGATCGACCCCGCCGTCGTCGACCAGTACGGCATCCCGGTGCTGCGCTTCCACTGGAAGTGGACCGACCACGAGTACAATCAGGTGAAGCACATGCAGGAGACCTTCCGCGCGATCATCGCCGAGATGGGTGGCCAGGTGGACTCGCCCATGCCGACGAAGGACCAGGGGTACGGAATCGCGAACGGCGGCTCGATCATCCACGAGCTGGGCGGCGCGCGGATGGGCAAGGACCCGACGACGTCCGTCGTGAACGCGAACTGCCAGGCGCACGACGTGAAGAACCTCTTCATCGCCGACGGCGCGCCGTTCGTGTCTCAGGCGGACAAGAACCCTACGTGGACCATTCTCGCGCTGTCCATGCGAACCAGCGATTACATCGCGCAGCAGCGGAAGGCAGGCGCTTTATGACAAGGGAATCGGGAAGCGGGAAGCGGGAATCGGAAGGCGGGAACGGGGAACCGGCGGGAGCCCAGCGAAGCTGGGCAGATGGGAACAGTGCGTCGGTGACCGATCAGGTGACTCGGCGCGGCGCCATTAAAGCGATAGCGGCGGCAGCCGCTGTGCCCGTGTTAGGCACGTTCGAGACGAGCGAGGAGCACGTGCTCCGGGCGCGTGAGGCGGCGGAGTCGGCGGTCCTCGCGGAGATGCAGGGCACGGCGTACACGCCGAAATTCTTCACCGCGCACGAGTACCAGACCGTTCGCGTGCTCGCCGACTACATCATCCCTCGTGATGCGCGTTCGGGATCGGCCACCGACGCGGGTGCACCTCAGTACATCGACTTCGTGTTGTCCGATCAAACACCGCCGCCAGGTCCACCGAATCCCACGCGCCGGTTCTACGTGGCACCGACACCTGCACAGGTGAACATGCGTGGTGGGCTGGCCTGGCTCGACCGCGAATGCGCGAATCGCTTCGGCACCGGCAAAACCTTCCTCACCGCGACCGACGCGCAGCGCCGCCAGGTGCTCGACGACATCGCGTGGCCGGAGAAAGCGAAGCCCGGGCTCAGTCACGGCGTGACGTTCTTCAACCGGATGCGGGACATGACGGCAGCCGGTTTCTTCTCGAGCAAGATGGGCGTGCAGGACCTTCGCTACACCGGCAACGTCCCGCAGGCGAAGTGGGAGGGATGCCCGCCGGAGGCTGTCAAGCATCTGGACGTGTGACGGGAGTAGGGAACCGGGAACAGGGAACAGGGAACCGTGACTCCACATGGAGCCACTGTTCCCGGTTCCCCGTTCCCGGTTCCCCTCGTTCACTCCTCGACCTGCGCGAGCAAGTCATACAGCTCCCCCGCAGTCTGGGGGCGGGCGTCCGCCTCCCTCGCGAGCGTCCGCATCACGATCGCCGACAGCAGCTTCGACACACCCGGATTCACCTCGTGCGGCGGACGAATCGGCGAGGCCATCATTCGCGCCATCAGCACGTGCGGCGAGCTGCCATCCACCGGCCGGTGTCCCGTTAGGCACTCGTACATCACGACGCCCGCCGCGTAGATGTCCACCCGCGCGTCCACCTCGTCGTCCATGAGCTGCTCCGGCGCCATGTAGGCCGGCGTCCCGACCACCATCCCCGCGCTCGTGAGCTGCTGCGTCCGTTCCCGAAGCCGCGCGACGCCGAAGTCCATCACCTTGAGTGTGCCGTCGGGTTGGACCATGAGGTTCTGCGGCTTGATGTCGCGATGGATGACGCCCTGCTCGTGCGCCACCTCGAGCGCCCGACACAACTGCTTCGCGATCGCCACCACCGCCGGCACCGGGAGCGGCTCACCACGATCAATGAGCTCGCGCAGCGACGTACCCGTCACGTACTCCATCGTGATGAAGTACACGCCATCGGCTTCCCCGAGATCGTGCGTGCGCACGACGTTGCGATGGGAGATCCGGCGCGCGAGGCGGATCTCGCTCTTGAGCCGCTCGAGCGCGGTCGGATCGACGGCGAGCACATCGGGCCGGACCGTCTTCACCGCAACCACTTCGCCGAGCTCTCGATCGAAGGCGCGATACACGACGCCGTTGCCGCCGATGCCTAACTGCTCGGCGATCGCGTACCGCCTGGCCAGCACGCGTCCGGCCATGATCGGCTCGGGGCCCCCGAAGACGTCGCTGTCCCGCGTCGATGGGTTGGACGTCCGACGTTCCTCGATCACCCCGGATACAACGGTCGATCCCGTTCCGTTCTCCAACGCCGGTCCGATAGAACGCGGTGTTCGCAACACCGCGACGAGCGCCTCCTTCGCGCGGAGATCCGCCAGCATGGTTCGAACAGCGCTCGCGAGCTCTCCCACCTCGTCGTTCGAGTCGACGTCCACGACTGCCGCGTAGTCGCCGTCGGCAGCGCGACGCGTCGCGTCGGCAATGGCCAGCACGGGCCGGGCGACGGACCGCGCGGTCAGAAACGCGAGCACGAACGCGACGGCCAGCCCAAGAAGTCCCGCCACGGCAATCCATCGCCGCAGCGCGACATACGGCGCCATCTCCGCCTCGCGGGACCGCAGCGCGACGAAGCCGCCAAGCACGTCACCGCCAGCCGAGCGCAGCGCCGCACCGCGGCCGACATAGTGCTCGCCCCCGAGCTCGACTTCCGCATGGGGCTCGACAGCGGCCGCGGGGCTGGCCGCTGAATCGTTAGGCGCCGCACGGGCCGTGTCCAGGCGAGCGCGTCGCAGCATGTCCACCAGTGCCGGTGTCCGCCCGAGCGTCGATGCCGCGATGCGCGGCGTGCCGACGGTGTCCGTCACGTAGAATACGACATCGCTCGCCGTCGCCGCCTTCACCTGCGACGCGAGCGCCGAGTCCACGAACTGCGCGGCCATGAGGACACCCGCGACACGGGATGCGACGACGAACGGAACCGCGACGCCCTGAAAGAGCAGCGAATCGCCGATGACGCCGGCCCCCGTTGTCGACGTGCCGTCGAGCGCGCCCGAGATGAGGGCTGAGCTCGAGAGAGGCACGCGTGCCGCGGTCGGCTCATCGCTCTTCGCGAGTCGAATCCCGTGGTCATCGACGATCTGGACCCAACTCGCGCCTACGCGATCGGTCGCTTCGACCGCCATGTCGAGCATGTCCTCCGGGCGATGCTCGATGAGCAGCGGCCACGAGCTCGGGTTTTTCACAAACACCTCGGCCGCGCGCTTGAGACCATGCTCTCGCCCGTCGAGCAGAACGGTGACCAGCCGTGTCGTCCGATCGAGCGCGCGTGCACTGCTGACGCTCGCCGCACGAGCCGCCGCTACCGACAGCAGCACCAACGCCGCAACCAGCACCGTTGCGACCACGGCGCCGACGGTGAGGAAAAGCCGCCACGTGAGCGGCGAGCCCGGGCGCGGCTGCCCGCGGCGGCGCGGTCTCGCGCGCAGCTGTACCGGACCTCGAGCCGCTTCCGGCGACCCGCCAGTTACCGGGGCAGCCGAGCTGTCGGTGCTAGTACCGGTCACGGCCCGTGTTGGTGTACTCCTGGCCGAACTTGTTCTTGTGGGGCATTGGGCGATACCCACTCGCGTCGAGCTGAACCGTCACGTCCGATCGACCGGCAGCGGCGACAGTCACCTCGCTCGAGCGCTCCCCACCGCGATCGTGCCAGGCGTGCAGTGTGTAGGTCCCCGGTGGTACGTCCCCGATCGTGAAGCGGCCGTCGGGATTTGGCTGCGCCACGTACGGTGTCGGTACCGCGACGATGAAGGCCACCATCTTCGCGTGAATATTACAGAAGACCGGATACACCCCCGCCCGCTCGACTCGGGCGTCCTTGGTATCGCCCCTCCCGTACAGACCGAGATCGAACTCGCCCGGTCCTGATTTCGAAAAGACGTTGTGGCGAAACGGGTCCTGATTCGGAAATCCGACCGAGCTTCCGGTCGAGACGACTCGCACTCGCGGCACGAACTCGCGAGACTCCATGACGATCTGCGCACGTGAATGCGCGGGATTCGGCCCTCCGCTTCGAGGCTCCAGCCACACGACGGCGTCGGCGAGATCCGTGGTGCGAGCCCCAGGGCGCTCGATGATGGAGACCTGACCGGACACCGCCCCCTGCGCACCGGCGACCCTAACGGTGGCGATCGCCGCCATCGCCGATGCAAGGACGCCCGCGGTCCGCAGCCAGGCAGGGGCCGTGGAGAAGAAAAGTTCGCCCCAGGTCAACGCAGCAGAAAGAGAGACCATCAATGATCTACCTCATAACGACTCGTCGATCCAGCCTCGCTATCGCGATCCGCGCACGCCGACGCTCGAGGCTCGTGCGGATGCTGCTCGCGCTCGCCGTCATCCCTGCGTGCCGCATCGCAGCGCAGGACACGACCCGCTCGACTCCTGCCTCACTCGACTCGCTTGCGGAGCGACTCCGACGGGCCGAGGAAGCGATCGCCCTTCTGCGAGAGCAGATGGCAACCCAGGCCGAGTCGCAGGTGCAGTCCGCGTCGCGAGTGCACGTGGAATTGTTCGGACGGGTTCTGGTCAACGGATTCCACAACTCCGACTCGACTAACAATAGCGACGTTCCGCAGTTCGCCGCGCCCTCCGGCGGGCGGGCACAGGGCGGGCTGGGCGGCGCGATTCGTCAGACGTCGCTCGGTATTCGCGTCGATGTCTCGCGAGTCCTTGGCGGGCGCTTCGACGGAGAGCTTCACTCCGATTTCTTCGGCGGCCAACAGCCGAGCGTGGGCGGGCGTCATTTCCCGATCTTCCGCATCCGGACGGCACGCGGAATCCTGATCTGGGACCGCGCGGAGCTGTTGTTCGGACAGGAGGTGCCGCTCGTGGCCGGATTGAATCCGGTGAGCGTGGCCAGCTTCGGGACGTCGGAGTTCGCGACCGCCGGCAACCTGTGGCTCTGGCTTCCGCAGGTTCGGGGTACGTGGATCATCTCGAAGAAGGGACGGGTCGGCATTCAGGGCGCCGTGCTCGCGCCGACCACGGGCGACCCGGTTGGAACGTTCGACACCGGGCTGGATCCGGCGGAGCGGTCCAATCGCCCCTACCTGCAGGCGCGGATCCGGACGCAGTGGGGCGATGAGGACTCACGCGGCGAGATCGGCGTCGGTGTACACAAGGGGTGGCTTCGCCGGACCGACGGCAGCCTCGTGTCGAGCGATGCGCTCGCCGCCGACGCGCGAGTCCCGTTAGGCAGCCACGTCGAGGTGCGCGCCGAGGCGTATTCCGGTCAGGCGCTGCGCGGCCTCGGTGGCGGCGGCATCGGACAAAACCTTACCACAACCGGAGACCCCATCAAAGACCGAGGCGGATGGGGGCAGCTGATCCTGAGGCCGAACACGCTGATCGAGCTGGCGAGTGGCTGCGGCACCGGAGATCCGAAGGACGTGGCCGGGCTGCCAGCCGGGCGACAGAAGAACGTGGCGTGCGAGGCTCACATAACGACGCATCCCGGCGGGCCGGTCGTCGCGTCGTTCGGGTTGCGGCAGCAACGGACGACATACCAGGGGACAGGCGTCGCCAAGAACACGCACCTGAATCTGGCGTTCGGATTCGAGTTCTGATCGCGAGCCGAGCCGTGAGCGTCCGCACTCACCGCCCGAGACCTGACGTTCGCCGGTCCGGGCTTGCACCCTGCCGTGTCCCGATTGCGATTCGCGTCCCGCTCCGACACTCATCGAGCCGTCGCATTGTCGCCACGACCCGCGCACGACCGCGCTGGTTTTGGCGCGTGCGTGCTTAGAAGCGACTGCAACCGCGCGTCACTATGGCGCGCATACCAAGCGCGAGGAGGCATCCCAATGAGGATGAGTTATGTCCTGCTGGCCGTCGTGGCGATAGGATGCGGTGGTGGAGGTGGCGATGGCGGACCGACGACCCCAAACCCGACGCCTAACCCCGGGGGCGGAGGAGCGACCGCCTCGGCTACGGTTACGATCACGTCGTCTGACGATGGTTACGGGTACACCACATTTGCATTCTCACCGACCACGGTGACGATCACGAAGGGTGGGACGGTGACCTGGAACAACACGGCCGGCGCCGCGCATAACGTGACGTTCATGACCGCGGGTTCTCCCTCTAACGTCGGGAACTTCTCATCGGGAAGCTCGAGCCGGACGTTCAATACGGCGGGAGCGTACCAGTATCACTGCACGAACCACCCGGGGATGGAGGGGACAGTAAACGTGCAGTAGGGTCCGCGGCGACGTCGGGAATCGGGAATCGGGAATCGGGAGACGGGAGACGCGAAGAAGCGTGTCATCCCGAGCCGCAGGCGAGGGATCGCGATTGTCACGATAGAGGGGCTAGCCCTCGGTCGGGACGACTGCGATCCCTCGCTACGCTCGGGATGACCAGGGGTGGCTGATGGCGGATAGCTGCCGTTGATGCAGCCGTCGGCTACCAGCGAGCAGCAGGTAACTACCGGAATGTCCCCGGGCTAAAGTCGTATACCTCGTGACGCGCCCCGACTTCGTCCTCGGGCCGCCACAAGGCGAGCTGCTGCGCCCATCGAACCGACTGGAGCCTGCGACCTCGTAGGGTCAGGAAGCCGCCAGCCCGGTTCGTCACGACGCCGAACTGTCGGAGGTCGGACAGGCCGCGAATGACGCTGCGGCGGCGCTCGTCCACGATCCGGCGCGCAGACCGCGGACCGATCCCAGGGACGCGCACGAGTCGCTCGTAGCTCGCCGAGCTTACGTCGACGGGGAAAGACTCCGGATGTGCGAGCGCCCAGGCTGCCTTCGGATCCATCGCGAGCGGAAGGTTCCCGCTGTCCTCGTATACCACTTCGTTAGGCGCGAAGCCGTAGGTCCGCAGCAGCCAGTCGGCCTGATACAGCCGATGCTCGCGGAGGACGGGCGCGGCGGGCGCCCCTTCCATGGGGGTGTCGCGGATGGGACGGAACGCGCTGAAGTGCGCGTGATGAATCCCGCCACCGGCGTAAAGGCTCGTCACACGCCCCAGGATCGTACGGTCCGAGTCGGGCGTTGCGCCGACGACGAACTGCATCGTCATTCCCGCCACGCCGCCCGGGTGCTGGCCATCGCGCGGACGACCCGCGCGCTCTTCGGCGCGATTCGCGACGACAATCCGACGCGCGCGCTCGAGCGTCACGAGCGTGGTCGCCAGCTGCTTCTCGGGCGCCACGGTCTGGAGGGTGTCACCACACGCTGCCTCGAGGTTCACCGACACGCGAGACGCGAGCGCGGTAATCCGCTCGACCTGCGCCTGCTCGGCGCCGGGCACGAGCTTCACGTGGATGTAGCCGGCGAACTTGTGCCTGACGCGAAGCATCTCGAGTACGGCGATCAGGTCGTCGGTCACCTTCTCGGGGCGGGCCGGAATGCCAGTCGTGATGAACAGCCCCTCACACCATCCACGTCGCAGGGCACCGAGAAAGATGCGAACGAGCTCCTCCGGCTTGAGAAGCGTCCGCCGCATTGCACGATCGCGGCGCATGGGGCAGTAGTGGCAATTCAGCGCGCACGCGTTCGTCATGAGGATGCGCAGCAGCTTGATCGGCCGGCCGGATCCGCGGAGCACACGAATGTTGAGCGGGCGCAGGGCTCCCGCTTCGGCGGCGTGGCGGAGTCGAGGCGGCAGAGGCCGCGAGGTCTCCGGGGGTCCTTCGCGATCCTCTGCGGCGAGGGACATGAGGATCTCCAGCTTTTCGCTCAGCTCCAGCTCTCGCGGCATCGGCATCCTTCCTTGAGTTGCCACGCAAGGAGAATGACCGAAAAAACACCGAAAGTCCAGTGGGGGCTGCTGGCAACCGCCGCAGTCGGCGGGAACTGTTCCCGGTTCCCCGTTCCCGGTTCCCTTTTCCCTCGATTCCCGATTCCCTATTCCCTACTCCGTCGCCTCCGCCGGCGCCGGCAGCGACGTATAGAAGTCATCTCGAAAGCGCCGTACGTACGACCCCAGCAGCGTCTCCACCCTCTCCTGCGAGCTCGACGACACCACCAACCCCGCGTGGTGACGCTTCGAGAGGCGCCAGGAGATCTCGGGATCGGCGTACGCCGACAGATCCGGCCACTCCTGCCGGGCCAGCGAGATCAGCAGGCCAGCGTGGTCCGTGCGCCGGGTTGGAATCGCGTACTCCTCGCCGCGCGCGCTCGCGACCTCCACCCGCGCCCACTCCCGCCACATGTTGAGACCCGTCGACGCCTCGACGAGCGCCACGATGTTCGCTCCGCCCACGCGAGCGGCCGTCTCCAGGAAGTAGTATCGGCCATCCTCTCGGCCGCGGATGAACTCGGTGTGCAGTGCGCCGCGGCTCATGCCTAACGCCGTAACGATCCGCTCGTTGAGCTCCAGGAGCGTTCGGGACTCCGGAGATCCGCGCTGGAGCGTTCGCGTGCAAAACACGCCGCCGCCGTGATAGACGTCGAACGGCGGCTGGAAGTATCCGTGCGCTTCCGCGAACACGACCTTCCCATCCCAGGCGATCGCATCGACGTGAAAGACGTCGCCCGGCACGTACCGCTCGAGCAGGTGATAGGACTGTTTGTCTCCGAGCTCGTCGAGCACCGGCCACAGCTCGTCCGGCTGTGAGATCTTCCGGATGCCGATCGCGGACGCCGAGAGCCGCGGCTTGAGGAACCACGGTCCCGGCACCCGCGCCATGTAGTCGCGAATCCGATCGTGGTTGAAGATCGATACGAACTCCGGGACCAGCAGACCGCGTTCCTCCGCCTGCATGCGCATCGCCAGCTTGTCGCGGAAGAAGCGGACGGTGCTCTCGCCCATGCCCGGGATCCGCATGTGCTCCCGAAGGGTCGACGCCATTTCCAGATCGAACTCATCGAGCGGGACGATGCGGTCGATCGACTCACGTCTCGCCAGCCAGCTGACGCCGTTCACCATGTGATCGCGGCGGGTCGTGTCAGGCATGACCAGCAGCTCGCCTATCGAGTCGCGCGGCCAGTCGAGGTCACGCAGCGCCTCGCGCGTGACCAGCAGAACCCGGGCGCCGAGTCGGTGGCATTCGCGGACGAAGTCGTGGCCCTTGAAGTAGCTGGCCAGGCAAAGGATTGTGACGGAAGATCGAGTCATATCCGGTGCGAAAGGAGCCGACGCTACGACAGATTGTAACGATCACGCGACGTACTGGCAGCTATCAGGTATCACCTTGCACCTTCGTCGTCCTGCGTTCCGACTCGCGCCGCTCTAC
>Ga0207706_10000626_pt1 | contig 37497 bp, 38 predicted proteins | sample KBSC53metaG_FD_184318 | JGI IMG/M metagenome (GOLD analysis project Ga0207706, IMG submission 184318) | Corn rhizosphere microbial communities from Kellogg Biological Station, Michigan, USA - KBS C5-3 metaG (SPAdes) (version 2) | ecosystem: Host-associated > Plants > Roots > Rhizosphere > Soil ... | reverse complement strand
CCGCTTGTAGGTACGCACCTCGAACTGCTCGCGCGACTTCTTGTCGATGTGCGGGCCGCGGTTCACGGTGAACTTCTCGATGCGCGTCGGCAGCGGAATGGGGCCCCGGATCAGCGCACCGGTGCGACGGGCGGTGTCCGCGATTTCGCCGGTCGCCTGGTCGAGCACGCGGTGATCGAATGCCTTCAGGCGAATGCGGATATTCTGAGCTTCCATGTCCTGCTACCGATGTCAAAGAGCCTCGGACAATTCCCAGGCACCAAGGCCGACGAACCATCCAAAAAAAACAAGAGACCGCCCTGCCCGCCGGCCAAATCCGGCAATGGGGCGGCCCCTCGAAAATCCCGGCCGGCGGAGACGAATCCCCGCCGGCGAGCGGGCCTATATTACTTGGTTATCTTGCTGACAACCCCCGAACCGACGGTGCGGCCGCCTTCGCGGATCGCGAAGCGCAGGCCTTCATCCATCGCGATCGGCGCGATCAGCTTGACGCCGATCGTGACGTTGTCGCCCGGCATGACCATCTCGGTGCCCGACGGAAGAACGACTTCGCCCGTCACGTCGGTGGTGCGGAAGTAGAACTGCGGCCGATAGTTGGCGAAGAACGGCGTGTGACGGCCGCCTTCGTCCTTCGACAGCACGTAGACTTCCGCGTCGAATTCGGTGTGCGGAGTGACAGAGCCGGGCTTGGACAGGACCTGCCCGCGCTCGACCTCGTCACGGCCGGTGCCGCGCAGCAGCGCGCCGATGTTGTCGCCGGCCTCGCCGCTGTCGAGCAGCTTGCGGAACATCTCGACGCCCGTGACGGTGGTCTTCTGCGTCGGGCGAATGCCGACGATCTCGACTTCGTCGCCGACCTTGACCACGCCGGTCTCGATACGGCCGGTCACGACGGTGCCGCGGCCGGAGATCGAGAACACGTCTTCGATCGGCATCAGGAACGGCTTGTCGACCGGACGGTCAGGCTGCGGAATGTGCTTGTCGACGGCATCCATCAGCTCGCGGACGGAATTCTCGCCGATCTCGGGATCGCGGCCCTCGAGCGCCGCCAGGGCCGAGCCCTTGACGATCGGAATGTTGTCGCCGTCGAAATCGTAGGAGCTGAGCAGCTCGCGGATTTCGAGCTCGACCAGCTCGAGGATCTCGGGGTCGTCGACCTGGTCGACCTTGTTCATGTACACGACGAGCGCCGGCACGCCGACCTGGCGGGCGAGCAGGATGTGCTCGCGGGTCTGCGGCATCGGGCCGTCGGCCGAGCTGACGACCAGGATCGCACCGTCCATCTGGGCGGCGCCGGTGATCATGTTCTTCACGTAGTCGGCGTGGCCCGGGCAGTCGACATGCGCGTAGTGGCGAGCGTCGGTCTCATACTCGACGTGCGCGGTCGAGATGGTGATGCCGCGCTCGCGCTCTTCGGGCGCCTTGTCGATGTTGTCGAACGACACGGGCGCGCCGAGCACCTTGGTGATCGCAGCGGTCAGCGTGGTCTTGCCATGGTCGACGTGACCGATGGTGCCGATGTTGCAGTGCGGCTTCGTCCGCTGGAATTTTTCCTTGGCCATTGTCCTTAACCTCTGTTCGTATTTTCGATTGGTTGCGGGAAAGGCGGCCCCCGCTGAATCAGGCGCCGCCCCTAGAACGATGCTCGCGCTTAGGCAAGCTTCTCCTTGACCTCCTGGGCGACGTTCGCCGGCACTTCGTCATAGTGGCTGAACTGCATCGTGTACTGGGCCCGACCCTGGGTGAACGAGCGCAGTTCGTTGACGTAGCCGAACATGTTGGCGAGCGGTACGAAAGCCTCGACCACCTGGGCGTTTCCGCGCGTGTCGGTGCCCTGGATCTGGCCGCGGCGGGAGTTGAGATCGCCGATCACGTCGCCCATGAAATCCTCGGGCGTGACGACCTCGACCTTCATGATCGGCTCGAGCAGCTTGATGCCGGCCTTCTCGGCCCCTTCGCGCATCGCCCCGCGGCCGGCGATCTCGAACGCTATCGTCGAGGAGTCGACGTCGTGGTACTTGCCGTCGATCAGGCGGATCTCGAAGTCGATGATCGGGAAACCGATGAGGTAGCCGCTCTCGGCCTGCTCGCGCATGCCCTTCTCGACCGACGGGATGTACTCGCGCGGGATGTTGCCGCCCTTGATCTCGTCGATGAAAGTGATGCCCGATCCGCGTTCGCCGGGCGCGAGCGCGACCTTGACCTCGCCGAACTGGCCGGAGCCGCCCGACTGCTTCTTGTGCGTGTAGGTCAGCTCGACCGGACGCGCGAGGCTCTCACGGTAGGCCACCTGCGGCGCGCCGACGTTGGCCTCGACCTTGAACTCGCGCTTCATGCGATCGACCAGGATGTCGAGGTGAAGCTCGCCCATGCCCTTGATGATCGTCTGGCCCGATTCATGGTCGGTCGAGACGCGGAACGACGGGTCCTCGGCCGCGAGGCGGCTGAGGGCGATGCCCATCTTCTCCTGGTCGGCCTTGGTCTTGGGTTCGACCGACAGCTCGATGACCGGATCAGGGAATTCCATCCGCTCGAGGATGATCGGCGCGTTCTTGGCGCACAGCGTGTCGCCGGTGGTCGTCTCCTTGAGCCCGGCCAGCGCAACGATGTCACCGGCGAACGCCTCGGTGATGTCCTCGCGGTTGTTCGAGTGCATCAGCAGCATGCGGCCGACCTTCTCGTCCCGGTCCTTGACCGAGTTGAGGTACGAGCCCTTGGTCAGCTTGCCGGAATAGATGCGGGTGAAGGTCAGCGAGCCGACGAAGGGATCGTTCATGATCTTGAACGCCAGCGCCGCGAATGGCGCGTTGTCGTCCGACGGGCGGCTGTCCTCGGCCTCGGTGTCCGGATTGATGCCCTTGATCGGCGGGATGTCGAGCGGGCTCGGCATGTAGTCGACCACGGCATCGAGCAACGGCTGGACGCCCTTGTTCTTGAACGCCGAGCCGCAAGTGACCGGCACGAAGCTCTGGTTGAGCGTGCCCTTGCGGATCAGCTTCTTGAGCGTCGCCACGTCGGGCTCGTTGCCCTCGAGGTATTGCTCCATGACATCGTCGTCCTGCTCGACGACGGTCTCGACCAGGCGGTTGCGGTATTCGGCAGCCTTGTCGGCCATGTCGGCGGGAATATCGATGTAGTCGAACTTCGCCCCGAGGCTTTCGTCCTGCCAGACGATGCCGCGGTTGTTGACGAGATCGACCACGCCCTTGAGGTTGTTCTCGGCGCCGATCGGCAGGTACAACACCAGCGGCGTCGCCCCGAGCCGGTCGATGATCGACTGCACGCAATAGTAGAAATCGGCCCCGGTGCGGTCGAGCTTGTTGATGAAGCACATCCGCGGCACCTGGTATTTGTCGGCCTGGCGCCACACCGTCTCCGACTGCGGCTCGACGCCGGCAACGCCGTCGAACACCGCGACCGCTCCGTCGAGCACGCGCAGCGACCGCTCGACCTCGATGGTGAAGTCGACGTGGCCGGGGGTGTCGATGATGTTGATCCGGTGCTCGGGACCGGTGCCGTCCTCGGCCTTCCAGAAGGTCGTGGTGGCGGCGCTGGTAATGGTGATCCCGCGCTCCTGCTCCTGCTCCATCCAGTCCATCGTCGCGGCGCCGTCATGGACTTCGCCGATCTTGTAGGACTTGCCGGTGTAATAGAGGATGCGCTCGGTCGTTGTCGTCTTGCCGGCATCGATGTGCGCCATGATGCCGATATTGCGATAGCGCTCCAGCGGATATTCGCGGGCCATTGTCAGTTCCTTGGTGCGGGAGACGCCGGGGCTTTGCTCCCCCGGCTCTCGCCTATGTAGTTACAATTCCTGTCAGCGCCAGATCACCAGCGGTAATGGCTGAACGCACGGTTCGCGTCGGCCATCCGGTGCGTGTCTTCCCGCTTCTTGACCGCGTTGCCGCGGTTATTGGCGGCGTCCATCAGCTCGCCCGACAGGCGGGCCGCCATCGTGGTCTCGGCGCGGCCGCGGGCGGCGGTGATCAGCCAGCGGATGGCGAGCGCCTGCGCGCGTTCCGGACGGACCTCGACCGGCACCTGGTAGGTGGCGCCGCCGACACGCCGCGAACGGACCTCGACCTGCGGCTTCACGTTGTTCAGCGCATCGTGGAACACCGCCATCGGGTCGGTCTTCGCCCGGCTCTCGACCGTGTCGAGCGCACCGTAGACGATGCTCTCGGCGACGGATTTCTTCCCGTCGAGCATCAGGTTGTTCATGAACTTGGACAGCACCACATCCCCGAACTTGGGATCGGGCAGGATTTCCCGCTTCTCGGGACGACGACGACGGCTCATTGCAACTAACTCCTTGTCCCGAAAGCTTACTTGGGCCGCTTGGCGCCGTACTTCGAACGGCTCTGCCTGCGGTCCTTGACGCCCTGCGTGTCGAGCACGCCGCGCAACACGTGGTAGCGCACGCCGGGCAGGTCGCGGACGCGACCGCCGCGGATCAGCACCACGGAGTGCTCCTGCAGGTTGTGCCCTTCGCCGGGGATGTAGCTGATGACCTCGCGCCCGTTGGTCAGGCGCACCTTGGCCACCTTGCGCAGCGCCGAGTTCGGCTTCTTCGGGGTCGTCGTATAGACGCGGGTGCAGACGCCGCGCTTTTGCGGGTTCTGCTCCATCGCGGGAACCTTGCTCTTGGCCTTCTGCGGCTCGCGGCCCTTGCGGACCAGCTGGTTGATCGTCGGCATTGACTCTCTTCACCTGTGATTGGCGCGACTGCCAGGTGAAGAGAAGGAGGAACGCGCGCCGCACCGGCCGGGCCGGGGGAATGATGCGCGAGCCTGAAACGCTCCACCCGAACGCGAACGCCGGGTTACTTTGGCGGCTGCCCCAACCCCTGCTGCAAGCAGGGGCCCAATAGACAAGGGCCTTGCGCTGATGCGAAGGCCCCCGGGACATCACCGGCAATGTTCAGCTCTATCGGCCCGTGGCGAAGCGCGATGGCCTGCCGCGGATGGCGGCGCCCTTAGGCGCATTCGCGAAGTCGGTCAACCCGCGCGCGGAAAGCCTTCAAGGTAGCCACGCCTCCGCTGCAAGAGTCTTGCGCGCGAGGCGCAGCCGGTGAGCTGACCTTTATCAGCAATCCCGGTTCCCGAGCATCGCACCTGCAAGGCTCGGGCGAGCAGCGTCGGATGAGGGCATCGACACCGCCCGCCTCCGCCCCGGAGCGGCGGGGTTGGGCGCCGCTCCGATCGTTTGTCGGTTGGTTCCCCTCCAAGCCACCGCGGTTTCGCGAGAACGGCCTAGTGGGCGCCCCTGCCCCAGCCGGGATGCTGGGTCGACGAGCTGCCTCCGCTCGCGCGCGAGCCGCCGCTGTGCACCGAACCGCCTGTGCGCGAAGAGCCTCCGCCACGGCCCTGGCTCACGGTGCCCTGCGTGGTGACCGAGCGCGGTGTGGTCATGTTGTTCTGCGTGCGGGCCCGCGGACCGTTGCCCCAGCCGGGCAACCGCTGCCCGTGATACTGCTGCCAGTTGCCGCCGTCGTGATCCCAATGGCCGTCATGATCGCCGCCGTGATGGAAGTGATCGCCGTCGCCCCGGCGCCAGCGGCGATGGCCGTCCTGGAACCAGAAGAACCCGTCTGTGCCCCAGAAGCCGTTGTAGTATGGCCCGTAGAAGCCGTCGTACCACACGTCGTATGGATCCCAGCCGTAGCCATAGGCCGGATAATAGCCGGGGTAGCCGTAGCCGTAGCCACCGCCGTAACCCACGCTGGCGCCGTAGTAGCCCTGAGTGCAGGCCCCAAGCGAAAGCGCGCCGGCACACGCCGCGGCGAGCACGAGGAAATTGCGTTTCATGTCGATCTCCGTCGTTCGGCTCCCGCGTGAGTGAGCGAGGGAGAAAAAAGGTGACGCAGCATGGCCGAGCTGACCTTAGTGGGCGATGAATGACGCCCACGGGGATCAGCTTTTCGACCAGCTCTCGCTCGTTCGCTCGATCTCGATCGGGTGGGCCCACGGACGGCACAACGCCTGCGCCGCGGAGAGGCTGCCGGTGAGCCAGGCGCTCCATTCGCCGGGGGCAAGCAGCACCGGCATGCGATGGTGGACGTGGGAAACAACCTGGCACGCCTCGGTGATCATCATCGCGTAGACGTCGCCCCATTCGGGGCTGGTGCGCCACAGGCCGGCGGCGGCGATCAGGCCCCCGGGCGCGAGCGCCGGGTCGGTGACGGCCATCCACGTGCGCGTCTTGCCGCCCTTCTCGCCCTCGGCCTCGGCATAGGCGGTCAGCGGTATGAGGCAGCGGCGTTCGGCGAAGCTGTAGCGCCACATGAAGCTGTCGAGCTTGTCGCTGCGCGCGTTGTTGACTGGCCTGGGCTTAAGGGGCTGCCCGTTCTTGCCCTTGAGCACCAGCGGGAAGCCCCACGTCATCGTCCTGAGCTTGCCCTCGGCGACGACCAGTCCGGGCTGCCCGGGAAACACCAGTTCGCCCCGGTTCGAGCCGGCCGCGGCATTCTCGACCTGGAACAGCCGGGCGACCTCGGCCTCGGCCTTGGTCATGCGATACAAATTGCACATGTCGGCGTTCTAGCCCTTGCGGCGGGCGGCGGCTATTCCGGCGCGACAAGCTTGTCGACGTCTGCGCCGGCCTCGATCGGGCGGGCCGGCTCGGCGAGGCGAATGTGCAGCTCGCGAAGCTGCTTGGGAGCGACGACGCCGGGTGCTCCCATCATCAGATCCTGCGCACGCTGGTTCATCGGGAAAGCGATGACCTCGCGAATGTTGGGCTCGTCGGCCAGCAGCATGACGATGCGGTCGATGCCCGGAGCCGAGCCGCCGTGCGGCGGGGCGCCGAGCCTGAACGCCTCGATCATGCCCGAGAAGTTCGCATCCACGTCCTCGCGGCTGTATCCGGCGATCTCGAATGCCTTGTACATGATGTCGGGCCGGTGGTTCCGAATCGCGCCGCTCGACAGCTCGTAGCCGTTGCAAACGATGTCGTACTGCCAGGCGAGAATCTCAAGCGGGTCCTTGTTCTCAAGCGCTTCCAGTTCGCCCTGCGGCATCGAGAACGGGTTGTGGCTGAAGTCGATGCGCTTCTGCTCCTCGTCGTACTCGTACATCGGAAAGTCGACGATCCAGCAGAACTTGAAGCAATCGGGCTCGATCAGGCCGAGCTGCTCGCCGACGCGGGTGCGGGCGGCGCCGGCGAGCCTGGCCGCTTCGGAGGCCTTGCCGGCCGCGAAGAACAGGCCGTCGTCCGGGCCAAGGCCGAGCTCGGCGTAGAGCGCGTCCATGTTCTCCGGGCCGTGGTTCTTGGCGATCGGGCCGCCGAATTCGCCGCCCTTGCGCGTCACGTAGCCGAGGCCCGCAAAACCTTCCTTGCGCGCCCACTCGTTCATGTCGTCGAAGAACTTGCGGCTGAGACCGGCGGTCTGCGGCGCCGGAATCGCGCGGACAACCCCGCCCGAGCCGACGATCTTCTCGAACAGGGCGAAGCCCGACCTCTCGAAGTGCGGCGAGACGTCGCTGATGACGAGCGGGTTGCGCAAGTCCGGCTTGTCGGTGCCGTACTTCAGCATCGCCTCGGCATAGGGGATGCGCGGGAAGCTGCCCGCGGGAGTGACCGACTTGCCGTTGGCGAATTCCTCGAACGTCCCCGCCAGCACGGGCTCGATCGCCGCGAACACGTCTTCCTGCGTCACGAAGCTCATTTCGAAGTCGAGCTGGTAGAACTCGGCCGAGCGGTCGGCGCGCAGGTCCTCGTCGCGGAAGCACGGGGCGATCTGGAAATAGCGGTCGAACCCGGCGACCATCAGCAGCTGCTTGAACATCTGCGGCGCCTGCGGGAGGGCGTAGAAGCGGCCCGGATGCAGCCGGCTCGGCACAAGGAAGTCGCGCGCCCCTTCCGGGCTGGAGGCGCTGAGGATCGGTGTCTGGAACTCGGTGAAGCCCTGCTCGTGCATCCGCCGGCGCAGGCTGGCAATGACCTGCGAACGCAACATGACATTGCGGTGCATGGTCTCGCGGCGAAGGTCGAGGAAGCGGTACTTGAGGCGGATGTCCTCGGGATAGTCCTGTTCGCCCGCCACCGGCATCGGCAGCTCCTCGGCCCGGCTCTGCACGGTGGCGGCACGGGCATAGACCTCGACTTCGCCGGTCGGCAGGTTCCCATTGACCGTTTCCGCGGTGCGCGCCTTGACTTCGCCGTCGATGGTAACGACCGATTCCAGCTTGAGGGCATCGAGCAGTTCGAGCGCCGGCGAGTCAGAGTCGGCGACGATCTGCGTCAGGCCGTAATGATCGCGCAGATCGACGAACAGGATGCCCCCGTGGTCGCGCTTGCGATGGACCCAGCCCGACAGGCGCACGCTTTTTCCGACGTCACCGGCGCGAAGTTCTGCGCAGTTGTGGGAACGGTAGGCGTGCATCGAGACTCTTTCGTTAGAGCGGTTTATGGCGCTAGGGAGCGGGCGCTAACAGGCGATGGTCGTTCGCTTGTCAAGCCAACCGCAAATGCCCAAGGGCGCCGTCTCGCGCGCCCTATAGAAAACCAAAGATGAAAATACACCCGCTGATTACGACGACCGAGGAGCTGACGGACCTGTGCGTGAGGCTGGCCCAAGGCGACTACGTCTGCGTCGATACCGAATTCATGCGCGAGAACACCTACTACCCGATGCTGTGCCTCGTGCAGCTCGGGAACGAGGAGGAAGCCGCGGCGGTCGATCCGCTCGCCGAAGGGCTCGACCTTGCGCCGATGCTTGCCCTGCTCACCGACAACGAGGAGGTCCTCAAGGTCTTCCACGCCGGCGGGCAGGACGTGGAGATCATCTACAACCTCACTGGCCGCACCCCCCATCCCATCTTCGACACGCAAATCGCGATGATGGCCGTGAGCCAGTCGGAGCAGATCGGCTACGCCAACCTGGTCGAAAGCTGGATGGGCAAGCAGATCGACAAGGGTGCCCGCTTCACCGACTGGAGCCGCCGCCCGCTGACCGAGCGGCAGATCGAATATGCGATCGGTGACGTCACCTATCTTGCAAAGATCTTTCCGCGCCTGCTCAAGAAGCTGGTCAAGAGCGGCCGCGGTCACTGGCTCGACGCCGAGATGGAAAAGCTCGCCGATCCTTCCAATTACGCCAACGATCTCGACCAGGCCTGGCAGCGCATCCGCGCCCCGAGCCGCAACCCGGCCGTGCTCGGGCGGCTCAAGGCGCTCGCCGCGTGGCGTGAAAGCGAGGCGCAGGCGAAGGACATCCCTCGTGGTCGGATCATGCGCGACGAGACCATTGCCGACCTCGCCAGTCATCCACCCAGGGCCCAGGCCGAGCTCGCCAAGGTCCGCGGTCTCTCCAACGCATGGAAGGACAACGACATCGGCAGGCGGCTGATGAAAGTGCTGGCCAAGGCAGAGCCGCTGCCGAGCGAGGAACTGCCGGAAAAGCCCAAACGCGGCGCGCCGCTGGGCAAGGAAGGCGCGCTCGTCGCCGACCTCCTCAAGCTGCTCTTGAAGATCCGCAGCCGCGAGATCGACGTCGCCAGCCGCCTGCTGACCCGCTCCGACGAACTCGAGGCGCTCGCGGCCGGCGTGCGCGATCTGCCGGTGCTGCAGGGCTGGCGCTACGAGATCTTCGGCCGCGACGCGCTCGATCTCGTCGAAGGCAAGCTCGGTTTCGGAGTCGAGAACGGCAAGCTCAAGATGACGCGGATCGACGAAAGCGAGCAGCTGCACGAGGACGCGGCCGAGTAAGCCAACGCTCCGGCACAACTCTGATTGACCGAAACCGCGGTTCGCCCGAAACTGCCGGCAGCGGGAGGAGAGGGCTTGATGAGCGAGCTTGCTTTGCTGGTGGCGACGCGCAAGGGCGCCTGGATATACCGCAGCGACGAGGCCCGGGAGGCATGGCATGCCGGGGGGCCGCATTTCCTGGGCCACGTCATCCACCATCTCGTGCTCGACCCGCGCGACCGGCGGACCTTGCTGGCCGCCGCCAAGACCGGGCACCTCGGGCCGACGATCTTCCGCTCGACCGACCTCGGCCATTCGTGGAGCGAAGCGAGCCGCCCGCCGGCCTTTCCCAAGGCGGCGGAGGGCGAGACGGGCCGCGCGGTCGATCACACGTTCTGGCTCACGCCGGGCCACCCGAGCGAACCGGGGGTGTGGTACGCCGGCACCTCTCCGCAGGCCCTGTTCCGCAGCGAGGATGGCGGCGACACCTGGGACGGCGTTGCCGGCTTCAACGACAACCCGGCCTACGTCGGCAAGCTCGGCGGCACGCAGGATGGCACGCCCGACGGCGCCAAGCTCCATTCGGTGATTGTCGATCCGCGCGACGCGAACCATCTCTATCTCGGAATGTCGGGCGGCGGCGTGCACGAATCGACCGATCGCGGCGAGAGCTGGGCGAAGCTCATCGACGGAATGGAGGTCGTCGCCGGATTCGATGCCGCCCAATGGGCCTTTCATGACCCGCATTGCGTGGCGATTTGCCCTTCGAACCCCGACCGGCTCTATCAGCAGAACCATTGCGGCATTTATCGGATCGACCGGCCTTCCAATCTCTGGCAGCGGATCGGGCGCGCGATGCCGGCCGAGGTCGGCGACATCGGTTTTCCCATCGTCGTCCATCCGCGCGACGACCGCACGGCCTGGGTGTTCCCGATGGACGGAACCGACGTCTGGCCGCGCACCAGCCCGGGCGGCCAGCCGAGCGCCTACGTCACGCGCGACGGGGGAAAGTCCTGGCAGCGGCAGGACAACGGCCTGCCCCGAGGCGGCGCCTGGTGGACGGTCTATCGCCAGGCGATGGCCAACGATGCGTTGGATCCGGTCGGCCTCTATGTCGGCACGTCGAGCGGCGCGGTGTGGGCGAGCACCGACGAGGGCGAGAGCTGGAGGCCGCTCGCCGAGCACCTGCCGTCCATCTACGCCGTCGAGACGGCCGTGCTCGCCTGAGCGACGCCATGAACGTGCTGATCCCCAGCGCGCTGCAGTCCTACACCGGCGCCGCCGAGGTCGAGGCCCACGGCGGGAGTCTTGCCGAGCTGCTCGAGGATCTCGATGCGCGCTACCCCGGCATCCGCTTCCGCATGGTCGACGAGCAGGACCGCTTTCGCCGCCACATGCGCTGTTTCGTCAACGGCGCCCAGGTCTACGATCTCGGCATGGCGCTCTTGCCTGGGGATGAGGTGATCATCATCCAGGCGCTCAGCGGCGGATAGCCACGCCGCGCCTCCCGCTTGCAGCCGCTCGCCGCTCCCCGTACCGGTGAGCAGGACAATGACCAGCTACCTGCCCACCATCAAGCAGCTGCAGTACCTCGTCGCGCTGCACGAGCACGGACATTTCGGCCGCGCGGCCGAGGCGTGCTTCGTTTCCCAGTCGACTCTTTCTGCCGGTATCCGCGAGCTGGAATCGCTGCTCGGTGTCACGCTGGTCGAGCGCAGCCGCAGGGTCGTGCGGTTCACGCCGCTCGGCAACGCGGTGGTCGAGAAGGCGCACCGGCTGCTGCGCGAGGCGGAAGACCTGTCCGATCTTGTCCTGGCCAGCGGCAAGCCCCTTGCCGGCGAGCTGCGCATGAGCGTCATCCCGACGATCGCGCCATTCCTGCTGCCGCGCATCCTGCCGCGGCTGCGGCGCGACCGTCCGCAGCTGAAACTGTTCCTGCGCGAGGAAACCAGCGACGCGGCCCTCGAATCGCTCCATCACGGCCGCGCCGACTGCGTGCTCCTGGCCCTGCCGTTCCCGACAGGCGAGGTCGACAAGGAAACGATCTGCGAGGACGATCTCTACGTCGCATTTCCGGAAGGCGAACCGCGCGACCCGCCGGCAGAGGTGCCCCCTTCGATGATCGACGAGGGCCGGCTGCTGCTGCTCGAGGACGGGCATTGCCTGAAAGAGCACGCCCTTGCTGCCTGCAACCGGCCGGAACTGCGGCCGAACGCGACGATGATCGGCACGTCGCTTCATACGCTGGTGCAGATGGTCGACAACGGCCTCGGCACGACGATCCTGCCCGAGATGGCGATCGATGCGGGCATCCTGCACGACACCCACGTCGTGGCCCGCCCGTTGAAGGCCGCCCATGCCAGTCGCGAAATCGCGCTCATCTGGCGCAAGAACAGCCCCCGCGGCGAGGAATTCCGCCTGCTGGCGAAGGAACTTCGCGCCGGCTGAAGCGAGGATGGCCTGGAGGCAAGGTGGGCGCGGAGACCGGCATCGCGTGGGCACAACGAGCCGACCAGGTTGAGCGACCCGAAGGGTCAAACCTTCGGACCCGGCGGCTCCGCACCCGCTGCCGACCGGGGCGCGGCCTATCGCCGATCTCGCGACAGCGCGCTTTGCAAAGCGCGCCATTCGATTGCCATTTGCTGCCTTGCCCCAGAAAGGGATTGTCAGCGGGAAGTTCGCGTGGTTACACCGCAAATGGTTCTGAAACGAAACAGTTGGACGATAAAACCATGCCGAGGTTCGCGGTAGCAGCCGTAACGTTGACGTTCATCGCTGGCGCCGCGCAGGCCGCCGGCTCGTCGCCCGCCGAGATCGTCCAGCGGCACGTCGCCTCGGGCGGCAATATCGACGCCATAATGGCCGACTACGCCAACGATGCCGTGGTGCTGCAGAACGGCCGGGCGATCCAGGGAAAGCCGGCCATTCGCCGGCTGTTCGAAGCGATGTTCGGCGGCGGGCGTGCCGCTTCTTCGGCGCCGGCGCAAGGTAATGTCCCGCGCGCCGCCGGTCGGCCGAAGATGAGCGTCGACAAGGTCTGGCAGGAAGGCAACGTCGGCTTCGTGAACTGGCACCTGGGGCCGATGCACGCGACCGAGGAATTCGTCACCAAGGACGGCAAGATCGCCGTCCAGGCCATCTTCATGGCCGGCGGGCCGCCGGCCCAGCCACAGGGTTAGGCCTGCGCCGGTTCAATCCATGTGCTTGAGGCCGACCCGCAGGTAATCCCAGCCGGTGACCAGCGTCAGGATCGCGGCGGCCCACAGGCTGCTCAGGCCGACGAGGTGAATCCACTGATCGGCCAGCGGGCCACAGTCGCCGGTTCGCGCCTCGCAAGGCATGCCTTCAACCGCGCCGCCGAGAATGAGCGCGCCGAGAGAGATCAGTTGAAGGGCCGTCTTCCACTTGGCGAGGCGGCTGACGGGCACCGAAACCTGCAGTCCGCCGAGGAACTCGCGCAGACCGGAAACGGCGATCTCGCGCACCAGGATGACGAGGCCGGCGATCACGTGCGCATCGCCGACATAGGGGCCGCGCAGGTATCCTTGCGCCGTCAGCACGAGGATCACGGCGGCCACCATGATCTTGTCGGCGATCGGATCGAGGAACACGCCGAGCTTGGAGACCGTCCCGCTGGCCCGGGCGAGGTAGCCGTCGAAGTAGTCGGTTATGCCCATCAGGCAGTAGAGCACGAAGGCGAGGCCGTAACCCACCTTCCACTCCGGCCACCACAAGAGGAACGCCAGCAATGGTACGGCGAGGATGCGCGAGAGCGTCAGGATGTTCGGCAACGTGAGCATTGCCCTTCTGCCCTAGCTTGGAACGCTTGCGTGAAAAACCCGCTTCACCCTTGCGGCCCAAAAACGGCACGCTAGGGTCGCGCGCAATTCCGGAGAGGGCGCAGGCAGACGCATGCTTACTTCGACTTACCTGCTGCGCCAGCGCCGATTCCTGCCGTTGTTCGCCACCCAGCTGTTCAACGCGTTCAACGACAATTTCTACAAGACCGCGATGGTGCTGTTCGTGGTCTACGGGTTGTACAATTCCGAGGCTGCGGAGACGAAGTTCTCGGCGATCGCCTCGGGCCTGTTCATCCTTCCGTTCTTCGTCCTTTCGGCTCTTTCGGGTCTGCTCGCCGACATGCGCGACAAGGCCAAGATCATCCGCTGGATCAAGCTGGCCGAGATCGGGATCATGCTGTGCGGCGGCATCGGGCTTCTGCTCGGCTGGACGGGACACCTGATCGGCACCGCCGCCATCCCGCTGATGTTGCTGGCGCTGCTGGCGATGGGCGTCCATTCGACCTTCTTCGGTCCGATCAAGTACGCGATTCTCCCGCAACACCTGCACAAGGACGAGGTCCTCGCGGGTACCGGCCTCGTGGAAGCGGGGACCTATCTCGCGATTCTCGCCGGCACGATCCTCGCCGGCTGGATCCCGGTGCAGTGGGCGGCGGCGGGCGTCGTCGTCACCGCGCTGCTCGGCTATCTCACCAGCCTCAGCGTGCCGCCGGCGCCCCCTCCGGCCACCGGCCAGCCGCTCGACTGGCATGTGATTCGATCGTCGATCACGCTGGTGAGGAACACCATGCACGTGGACGAGGTGTTCTATGCCATCCTCGCGATCAGCTTCTTCTGGACCATCGGCGCGGTGCTGTTCATCCAGTTCCCGCCGCTCGCCAAGAACGTGCTGCTGGCCGACAAGCAAGTCGCCAGCCTGTTCCTGGTGGTATTCTCGATCGGCGTGGCGATCGGCTCGGTGGCGGTGAACGCGCTGCTCAAGGGCGAGGTTTCGGCCCGCTATGCCCCCGCCTCGGTACTCGCCATGGGGCTGTTCGTCGCGATCTTCTACCTGTTGTGCCGGGTGTGGACCGCTCGCCATTCAGGCGCGCTGATGGGCGTTGCCGAGTTCGTGTCGCAACCGCTGGCGACGCCAATCCTGCTTTCCTTGCTGTTGATCGCGATCACCGGCGGCATGTTCGTGGTGCCGCTTTACGCTTTCCTCACGACCAAGGTCGATCCGGGACAGGCGGCGCGGACGGTGGCGGCCAACAACATCGTCAATTCGGGGGCGATGGTGATCGGGTCGCTGATTACGATGGGGCTCAGTTGGGCCGGCATTCCGCTGACCGAGCAGGTGCTGCTGAGCGCCGCGATGTGCCTGGTTTCGGCGTGGCTCGGATGGATGCTCCATCGCGCGGAGCGCGTGGCCGCGGCCGCCGCAGCCGCTGCCGAGTAAGCGCCTAGCCGTTCACCAGATGTAAGTGACCGCGGCGACCAGGCAGGCGAAATAGGCGAGGAGGAACTGGCGCACGTCCTCGCCGGTGACCGGAAACGGCCGCCATCTCCGCTCCGGCCCGGGATCGACCAGCCTTACATGCGGCGGCAGGCTTGCCAGGAACGGGTGCCGGGCGCGTTCGTCGGTCAGGACCAGATAGCGGCGCATCACGGGGTGTTAACGCGCAACTAACCTTTCGGCACCCGGCCAATGCAGCGGTGTCCACAGAAGGGACAGCCATTGCCACGTGGCGGGCGGCAGCCTACTTCGCGCCGATGAGTGCCAGCGCCGCCGAGCTCCTCGTCGCTTGCCTAGCCGAGCAGGAATGCAGCCGCGTCTTCACCGTGCCGGGCGAAAGCTTCCTGCCGGTGCTCGACGCCCTCCATGGGCACCCGACGATCCAGACGATCACCTGCCGGCAGGAAGGCGGCGCCGCGTTCATGGCCTGCGCCGACGGGGCGATCACCGGCCGGCCGGGCGTGGCCTTCGTGACCCGCGGACCTGGCGCCACCAATGCCAGCATCGGCGTGCATGTCGCCTTCCAGGATTCGCAGCCGATGATCCTGTTCGTCGGCGACGTGGCGCGGTCGATGCTCGGCCGCGAGGGTTTCCAGGAGATCGACTTTCCGGCCTTCTTCGGGCCCATCGCCAAGTGGGCCGCGCGCATCGACGACGCGGCGCGCATCCCGGAATTCGTCGCTCGCGCCTGGGCTACGGCGATCAGCGGCCGGCCGGGTCCGGTCGTGCTCGCCCTTCCGGAAGACATGCTGTCCGATGCCGTCGACGCGCTGCCGCGGCCGTTCGTCCATCGCCCGGCGCAAGCCGCCTGCCCCGACGCACTGACAGCCCTGCGCGCGCTGCTGGCCGACGCGGCCGCCCCGGTGGCCATCGTCGGCGGTGCCGGGTGGGATGCCAAGGCGAGAACCTATTTCGAAATGTTCGCCGAGCGGCTCGGCATCCCCGTCGCGACGGCCTTCCGTCGGCAAGACGCGATCGCGCCTTCCTCGCCGGTCTATGCTGGAAACCTCGGCTACGGGCCCAACCCCAGGCTAGTGGAACGCATCAAGGCCGCCGACCTCGTTCTCGCGGTCGGCGCGCGGCTTGGGGAGGCGACGACCGACGGCTACACGCTCATCACGCCCGATCACCCGGGCCAGTTGCTGATTCACGTCCACCCGGACCCTAACGAGCTCAACCGCGTCTACCGCGCCGACCTCGCAATCTGCGCCGACATGGGCGAGTTCGCGGAAAGCGCGCTGATGTGGGACGATGGGTCGATCATCTCGTTCGACTGCGGCGCCCAGGCGCACCGCGAATGGCTCGAATGGTCAACGCCCGGGAGCGACGGCACGAGGCTCGACCTTGCAACCTGCCTGGCGCACGCCCGCGAGAAGCTTCCGCCTGACAGCGTCATCTGCAACGGCGCCGGCAACTTCTCTGGCTGGTGGCACCGCTACTGGCCCTATGCCGGGGCGCCTTCGCAGCTCGCGCCCACCTGCGGGGCGATGGGCTACGGCATCCCCGCCGCGATAGCCGCTGCGCTCCGCTTGCCCGACCGCTGCGTCGTCGCAGTCGCAGGCGACGGCGATTTCCTGATGAACGGACAGGAATTGGCGACGGCGGCGCAGTACGGATGCGACGTGCTGGTCATCCTGGTCGACAACGGCTCATACGGCACCATCCGGATGCACCAGGAGCGCGAATTTCCAGGCCGGGTCAGCGCGACCGACCTCGCCAATCCGGACTTCGCCGCGCTCGCCCGCGCGTTCGGCGGCTGGGCTGCAAGGATCGAGACGGCCGACGAATTCGCCGACGCGCTCGGTGAGGCGCTGGGTCGCAAGGGCACGCGCCTGCTCCACTGCGTGAGCGATATCGAAAGGCTTAACGCAGCAGGTGCGACCGTGAGCGGGCTGCGCGCGAAGGCCTAGCCACGCGAACCCGGGTCGGCCCCGGTGGGACGTTGCGCCTTGATCGCCTCGGGGGGCGCCCAGACCGGGCCGCCGGGAAGGCCTTCGACCTGGCCCTTGAGACGGCCGGCGAAAGGACCGGGTTTTCCGGTCAGGCCTTTGCCATCGACAGGATCTTGTCCCACTCTTCCGGCCGAATCTCCGCCACCGACAGGCGCGACTGCCTGATCAGCTCAATGTCCTTCAGGGCCGGCTCGGCCTTGATCTCGGCCAGTGCCACCGGCCGATCGAGCTTCCTCACCGGTTTGATCTCGACCGCCGCCCAGGTGCCGGTCTCGTCCTTCGGATCCTTCATCCCCGCCCTGGTGATCTCGACCACGCCGACGATCTCCTTGCCGGTCACCGAATGATAGAAGAACGCCCGCTCGCCGACTTTCATGGCCTGGAGGTTGAGCTTCGCGGTGTGGTTTCGCACGCCGTCCCACACCGTGCCACCGTCAGCCACGAGCCTGTCCCAGCCGTAGGAATCGGGTTCGCTTTTCATCAGCCAATAGCGCTTGCTCATGACGGCTCCGTAACGGGGTCATCCACAGGAGGCAATTAACCAAACGGGAAGGATAAACGCCTAGCGATTCCGCCAATGGCAGGCTTGAAACGAGCTGGCCCGGCCCCGGGCAATGAGACCGCCGTGAGCGGTGAGCCGCTCGGGCGCGCGCAGCGGGACGTCGTGGCGCTCGGCATTGCGGTCGCCTCGATCATCCTGTTCGTCGGCATCGCCGGGCAGGTCATGCCGCAAGTGGTGCGCAGCTGGCTCGGCCTCGCCCATCCGCCGGACGTGATGCTGACCAACGCGCTTCTGCTGAACATCGCGCTCGTGATCTTCGGCTGGCGCCGGTACGAGGAGTTGCGGCGCGAAGTCGGCGTGCGTCGCGAGGCCGAGGAAAAGGCGCGTGTTCTCGCCGAGACCGATCCGCTCACGGGATGCCGCAATCGCCGGGGTATCACACTGGCGATCGGGCAAATGCTTCGCGATGCGGCGCAGCGGGGAGACGAGGTCGCGCTGTTCCTCATCGACCTCGACAACTTCAAGGCGATCAACGACCGCTGCGGCCACAGCGCGGGCGACAAGGTGCTGGTCGAGACTGCCCAGCGTATCCAGCGCCTCGTGCCGCGCGACGGCATCTGCGCCCGCATGGGGGGAGACGAGTTCGCCTGTGCCTTCCCCGTCACCACCGGCGATCGTGCGCACGCCGACCGGATTGCTGCGGACTTCCTCGGCGCGATCTCCTCGCCGATAACGATCGGCGACATGACGATCGACGTCACCGTTTCGGTCGGCCTCGCGTCGAGTCGCCAGCCCGGCACCGTCACAGGCGTGCCCGACGCGGAAATGCTGATCCACTGGGCCGATATCGCGATGTACCACGCGAAGAGGCACGGACGCGACCGCCACGCCTGGTTCGAGCCGCAGATGGAAAGCGACGTCCGCTTCCGTCACGCGCTCGAGACCGGGTTGCGCCGCGGCATCGCCGCCGGCGAATTCGTGCCCTATTACGAGCAACAGATCGACATCCAGACCGGCAAGCTGGTTGGCTTCGAGATGCTCGCGCGCTGGCAGTCGCCCGATTTCGGCCTCGTCACTCCGGAGATGTTCATCCCCCTGGCCGAAGAGATCGGGGTGATCGGCGAATTGTCCGAAAACCTGATCCGACAGGCGCTGCAGGACGCCAAGAGCTGGGATGAAGAGCTCACCTTGTCGGTGAACATTTCGCCCATTCAATTGCGCGATCCGTGGTTTGCCCAGAAGCTCTTGCGGCTCCTCACCGAAGCCGGGTTCCCGCCGTACCGCTTCGAGATCGAGATCACCGAGAGCTGCCTGCACGAAAATATCGCCGTCGTGCGGGCGATCATCACCAGCCTGAAGAACCAGGGAATCAAGATCAGCCTCGATGATTTCGGCACCGGGTATTCGAGCCTGGCACAATTGCGTGCCCTGCCGTTCGACCGCCTCAAGATCGACCGCAGCTTCGTCACCGAGCTGGCCAGCGAGGGCGCGAATTCGCAGCTCGTGTCGGCCATCGTCGCGTTGGGCCGCGGACTGGGGCTGCCGATCGTCGCCGAAGGAATCGAGAACAGCGAGGCGCTTACGGTTCTCCAGCAATTGGGCGACCTCAAGGGCCAGGGTTACCACTACGGTCGGCCGGAAGACGCCGAGGCGACCCTGCAGCGGCTGATAAGGCAGGCCGCGAAGGAGATTCCGCAAGAGGGTCCTGCGAAAGGTTCGGTCAAACGCGCCGCCGGTTGAGCGGCATTGCAGTAATCACCCCGCACCCCTAGGTGAGCGCGCATGCGCGTTCCCTTCGTCAAGATGCACGGCCTCGGCAACGACTTCGTCGTGCTGGACGGACGCGACGACAAGCTGCCGCCGGTCACCAACAGCTTCGCCCGGGCCCTCGCCGATCGCCGGACCGGCATCGGCTGCGACCAGCTGATCGTTCTCGAACCGTCGAGTGTCGCCGATTTCCGCATGCGCATCCACAATTCCGACGGGGGCGAGGTCGAGGCGTGTGGAAACGCCACGCGCGCCGTTGCGCTGCTCAATGGCCATCCTGCCCGAATCGAAACCGCGGGCGGCATTCTTGAGGTCCGGCCCGACAACGGTGGCATCGCTGTCGACATGGGCGAACCCCGTTTTGAATGGGAGGCCATCCCGCTGTCGCACGCCATGGATACGCTCGACATGCCGGTCGCGTGGGACGAGCTCGAGCGGCCGAGCGCGGTCAATGTCGGCAATCCGCACGCCGTCTTCTTCGTGCGCGATTGCGACAAGGTTGCGCTGCAGCGGCTCGGCCCGGCGATCGAGACCGATCCGCTGTTTCCCGAAGGCGTCAATGTCAACGTGGCCACGGTCGACGGCCGCCAGGAAATCCGCTTGCGGGTGTGGGAGCGCGGGGCCGGACTGACCCAGGCGTGCGGCACCGGCGCTTGCGCCACGGCTGTCGCGGCGATGCGCCGCAAGCTTGTCGAGCGCGAAGTGATGGTCACCCTCCCCGGCGGCAGGTTGCTGATCGGCTGGGGGGAGGACAACCGGATCACCATGACCGGGCCGGCCGCCGAGAGCTTCCGCGGCTCGTTCGATTGGGGCCAGTTCGCTTGAGTGTCGCTGAAGTCATCACGCTCGGCTGCCGACTCAACATCGCCGAGAGCGAGCGCATTCGGGCGTTGCTCGGCGAAAGGTCCGACGTGGTGGTGGTCAACAGTTGCGCGGTCACCAAAGAGGCCGTGAGGCACACGCGGCAGGCGATCCGCAGGGCGCGCCGCGCCTGGCCCGACGCACGGCTGCTCGTCACCGGCTGCGCGGCGGACGTCGAACGCGACCAGCTCGCGTCGATGCCGGAGGTCGACGGCCTGGTGCCGAACGCTGCCAAGCTCGACGCGCGTGCCTGGAACGCGCCACCGCGGCCTGAACCGGTGCCGCCCGCGCATACGCGAGCGTTCGTGGCCGTGCAGAACGGTTGCGACCACGCCTGCACCTTCTGCGTGATCCCGCAGGGTCGCGGGCCGAGCCGCTCGCTGACGGTCGCGCAGGTTCTGCGCGAGGTCGAGCGGCATGTCGACCGGGGAGTGGCCGAGGTTGTCCTCACCGGTGTCGACGTGACCGGCTGGGGCAGCGATCTGCCCGGCCAGCCGCGCCTGGGGAAGCTTTGTGGCACGATCATCGCGACGTTTCCCGAACTGGCGCGCCTGCGGATGTCCTCGCTGGACGGGGTCGAAATCGATGACGAGTTGTTCGAGCTGCTCGCCGGCGAGCGGCGCGTTATGCCCCACTTGCACCTGTCGCTGCAGCACGGGCACGACCTCATTCTCAAGCGCATGAAACGTCGCCACTTGCGTGCCGATGCCATAAGCCTTGTCGAGCGCCTGCGAGGCCGCCGTCCGGAGATCGCCATCGGCGCCGATCTTATCGCCGGGTTTCCAACGGAAGACGAGACGATGCACGAGGCCAACCTCTCGATCGTTCGCGAGCTCGACATCGTGCACGGCCACGTGTTCGCCTACTCTCCACGGCCGCGCACCCCGGCCGCACGCATGCCGCAGCTCGACAAGGCGACGATCAAGCGCCGCGCGACCGAGCTTCGCGCGGTCGTGGCGCAAGTGCGGACGCGTTGGCTGAAGTCGCTCATCGGCCAACCTCGATCGGTTCTCGCCGAGTCCGACTCCATCGGGCACGCGCCTGACTTCGCGCGCATCGCTGTACCGCAAGGCACGCCGCCGGGCAGCGTCGTGACCGTCACCCCGACGATACTCGATGGAGGACTGCTGCGGTGAGCGAGCCCTCCTGGCGCGACCGGTTGTTCGGCGGTTTTCGCAAGACCTCGGAACGGCTGCAGCAGAACCTCGCGGTGGTCTCGACCGCCCGGCTCGACCAGGCGACGCTGGACGAGGTCGAGGACGCGCTGATCCTGTCCGACCTCGGCCCGGGCGCCGCCTCGCGGATTTGCGATCGTCTCGCCGAGAAGCGCTTCGGGCTGACAATGACCGAGCGCGAGCTGAAGGAAGCCGTCGCCGAAGAGATCGCCGCCATCCTGCGCCCGGTGGCCCAGCCGCTCGAGATCGTCGCCTTTCCGCGCCCGCAGGTGATCCTGGTGATAGGCGTCAACGGCAGCGGCAAGACCACGACCATCGCCAAGCTCGCTCACCTGTTCCAGGAGCAGGACTATGGCGTGCTCCTCGCCGCCGGTGATACCTTCCGGGCGGCGGCCATCGGACAACTCAAGGTCTGGGCCGAGCGCATCGGAGCGCCGATCGTTACCGGACCCGAAGGCGGAGATCCGGCCAGCATCGTGTTCGATGCGGTCAAGCAGGCAACCGCCACCGGCATCGACGCGCTGATCGTCGACACCGCGGGTCGCCTGCAGAACAAGCGTGAGCTGATGGACGAGCTGGCCAAGATCCGCCGCGTGCTCGGACGTCTCAACCCCGAGGCCCCGCACGACGTGGTGCTGGTTCTCGATGCCACGAACGGCCAGAACGCGCTTTCCCAGATCGACGTATTCAAGGAGGTAGCCGGCGTGACCGGGCTGATCATGACCAAGCTCGACGGCACCGCTCGTGGCGGTGTGCTGGTCGCCGCGGCCGAGCAGTACGGCCTGCCGATCCACGCCATCGGCGTCGGCGAGAAGATCGACGACTTGCGTCCGTTCGATCCGGATCTTGTCGCGCGTGTCATCGCGGGCGTGGCGTGATGACCAAAGAAGGGAAGAAAGCGGCCGCCGGCTGGCTCAACCTTTTCATCGATTACGGACCGATCGCCGTCTTCTTCATAACCTACTGGCTGAAGGCGCCAGCCGACAAGACCGACAGCCTCGGCGTCATCCTCGCCATCGTCTACAGCACCAGCACCTTCATCGTTGCCGCCATCGTAGCCCTTGGCGCTTCGAAGTTCGTGCTTGGCAAGGTCTCACGCATGCTGTTGCTGTCGACGATCCTGATCGTCGGCTTCGGCAGCCTGACGGTGCTGCTGCGGGACCCGTTCTATGTCCAGGTCAAGCCGACAGTGCTCTACCTGTTCTTCGGCATCGTGCTGCTGGTCGGCTGGCTGCGCGGCAAGGCCTTGTTGCAGTGGCTGCTCGAAGCGGCTTTCGAGGGTCTCAGCGAAGAAGGCTGGCTCAAGCTTTCGCGCAATTGGGGCTTCTTCTTCTTCTTCCTCGCCGCGCTCAACGAGGCCTTGCGCCACACGCTTTCGTTCGGCGATTGGCTGGCCGCCAAGCTTTGGGTGTTCATGCCGCTCAGTTTCCTGTTCACCTTTACCCAGCTGCCCATGCTCTTGCGCCACGGCCTCGCGGCGGCGGCGGAGGACGAGGTCGTCGAGAACCCGCCGCCCGAGTGACTACGCACTGTCGCTTAGTCAGGAACCTATGATCTTTCCGGCGGTTGAGCCATGTCTGGCGCCTGCCCGACGCGGTTGGTCGCGCGAGGCATGCCATCGGGCGGGGAGGTCGCAAATGATTCCGGAGCAGCATGCGCGACGCGACGCCATCGACGCGACCGAACTCGCCCTGTCGCTGGCGCACACGCTCAACAACCTGCTCCAGGTCATCAACGGAAACCTCGAGCTGCTCGACGCTCGCGTCGAGGACCAACAATTGCGCGGATACATCCGCAACGCGCAACTTGCGGCCAGGCAACTGAGCGAGCTGGCCGACGAGCTCAATGGAAACGCGGTCCGCCGTCCGCGCTGACCGGCGACAGGTCGCCTAGATCTCTACCTGGCTGCCGAGCTCGACCACCCGGTTGGTCGGCAGGCGGAAGAATTCCATCGGCGTCGCGGCATTGCGCATCATCCAGGCGAACAGCTTCTCGCGCCACAATGCCATGCCCGGCTTTTCCGACGGCAGCAGCGTCTGGCGCGAGAGGAAGAAGCTCGTCTGCATCATCTCGAACGGCCCGCTGCAGATGTTGTCGAGCCGTTTGAGGGCGCTGGGTACGTCGGTTTCCTCCATGAAGCCGTAGCGCAACACCACCCGGTAGAATCCGTCGCCCAGGTCCTTCACTTCGGTCCGGTCGACCTCGTCCACATAGGGAACGTCGGCGATCGAGACGGTCAGCACCACGACCCGATCGTGCAGCACCTTGTTGTGCTTGATGTTGTGCAGCAGCGCCGAGGGCGTGCCGCTCGAGCCCGAGTTCATGAAGATCGCCGTCCCCGGCACCCGGGCGGTGCTGTTGCGGCCCGACTTGGCGAAGATGTCGAGCGGCAGCCCGACCTCCGCCATGCGCTCGCGCATCAGCCTGCGGCCCTTGGCCCAGGTTGTCAGCAGCGTGAAGGCAAAGGCCGCGACCAGCAGCGGAAACCAGCCGCCCTCGGGCACCTTGGTCATGTTCGAGGCGAAATAGGCACCATCGACGAAGAAGAAGAGAAGCGTTATCGGCACCGCGAGCCACCACCGCCACTTCCACACCGCAATGAGCAGCACGCCCATCAGGCAGGTGTCGATCGTCATCGCGCCCGTCACGGCGATGCCGTAGGCCGAGGCGAGGTTCGAGGACGTCTGGAAGAACAGCACCAGCAGGATCACCGCGACCATGAGGGTCCAGTTGACCACCGGGATATAGATCTGCCCGTGGTGCTCATGGTGGGTGTGCAGGACCGACAGCCGCGGGATGAAGCCGAGCTGGATGGCCTGGTGGGTGACCGAGAAGGCTCCCGAAATCACCGCCTGGCTGGCGATGAACGTCGCCGCGGTCGCGAGCAGGACCAGCGGCAGGCGCAGGGCCACCGGCGCCATGAAGAAGAAGGGATTGGTGATCGCCTGGGCTGCCGATGCGTCGCCCAGCGAGATGATCATCGCGCCCTGCCCGAAATAGTTGAGCAGCAGACAGGGCATCACGAAGGTGAACCACGACAGCCGCATCGGCCCGCGGCCGAAATGGCCCATGTCCGAATAGAGCGCTTCGCCGCCCGTCACCGCCAGGACGACGGACCCGAGGGCGAGGAATGCGACGGTCTTGTCGACCAGGAAGAACTGGACCGCGTACCAGGGGTTGAGCGCGAACAGGATCGCCGGATGGTCGAAGATGTGGGCCACGCCGAGCACCGCGAGCGTCGTGAAATAGAGCAGCATCACCGGCGCAAACAGGGCGCCGACCTTGGTCGTGCCGCGTTTCTGGAGAAAGAACAGGCCGATGAGCAGCACGAGCGCAATCGGGACTACCCACGGCGCGAGCCCCGCCTCCACGACCTCGAGACCCTCGACGGCCGACAGGACCGAAATCGCGGGCGTAATCATGCTGTCGCCATAGAACAGGGAAGTCGCCGCCACGGCCAGCAGAACCGGGAGCCAGTTCCACCGCGATCGGCCGATGTAACGGCTGATCATCGCCACCAGCGACAGCGTGCCCCCCTCCCCCTTGTTGTCCGCCCGCAGCAGGATCGTGACGTACTGGAGCGAAACGACGATGGTCATCGACCAGAAGATCAGGCTGACCACGCCGAGAACGTGGAGGTCGTCGAGCGTCAGCGTGTGCTCGCCGACGAAAGTCTCGCGAAAGGCGTAAATCGGGCTCGTGCCGATGTCGCCGAAGACGATGCCGACGGCTCCGACGGCAAGCTTCAGCTTCGCCGTTCGGCGACCCTCATCGATTTCCATTGCGCTCATCGAAACGGGCGCCCCTGGGTGCGACTCTTGCGCATGCGGCGTGGCGCTTAGCAGCGGCGGAACCCGGCGGCAATTGCGCCTACAGGGACTGTCTCAAGCTCGGCCGATCAGGCGGCGGGCCATACCATCCGCGACGACGTCCGGCGGCTCGCCGGTCACCTCGCTTTCCTGCCAGATGGCTTCCAGCCGTTCAGGTATCCGGGCGATGCGGCGGCGAACCTCGTTGATGTCGCACGGCTCGCCATGCTGGCGGCAGAGGTATTCGAGCCCGACGTTGATAATGCCGCCCGCATTGATCACGTAGTCGGGCGCGTAAAGAATACCGCGCTCGGCAAGCAGCGCACCGTCGCCTGCGCGCGCGAGCTGGTTGTTGGCACCGCCGGCGACGATCGCGCAATCGAGCCGGGCAATGCCTGCCTCGTCCAGTATCGCGCCCAGGGCGTTGGGGCTGAACACGTCGCACGTCGTGCCCATGATGCGGTCGGCCGCGACCGCCTCCCCGCCTACTTCGCGCGCCAATGCCTTGGCCCGTGAGGCGTCGATATCGGAGACGATGAGCCGCGCGCCGTCCTTGGCGAGGAGGCGCGCGACGCCGCCGCCGACGCTGCCGCAGCCCTGCAGGGCCACGCGCACGTCCCTGACGCTGTCCTTGCGAAGCTTGTGCGCCACCGCGGCCTTGATGCCGTGATAGATGCCGATCGCGGTGAAGGGGCCGGGATCGCCGCCGACGGAACCGTCTTCGGCAGGCAGGCCGCACACGTGCGGCGTGCGCTTGGAAATGGCGACCATGTCGCCTTCGGTCGCACCGACATCTTCGGCGGTGACGTAGCGGCCGCCCAGGGCATCGACCGCATCGCCGAAGGCCGCGAGCATCTCCGGCGTCTTGACGCCGTCCGGCCCGAGCAGCACGACAGCCTTGCCCCCGCCCATCGGCAGCCCGGCCATGGCATTCTTGTAGCTCATCCCCCGGCTGAGCCGGAGGGCGTCGACCATGGCCTCATCGGGTTCGGAGTAATGCCAAAAGCGCGTACCCCCGGCGGCGGGGCCGAGGTGGGTCGAATGAATGGCGAGGATCGCATCGAGGCCCGACTTGCGGTCATGCACGAATTCGACCAGCTCGTGCTCGTCGAAATCCGCCTTGGTCCAGAATGCCATCGCGCCCGCCTGTTCAACTCGTTGCCATAACGGCGAAAAGGCGTGGAAATGGGGCGAATGACGGGATCCGAACCCGCGACCTCCGGTACCACAAACCGGCGCTCTAACCAACTGAGCTACATTCGCCACAAGCCTGTGCCGCGCACGGGCAGTTAGGCAGTCGCGCTTGGCCGTCAAGCGGCGAGTGCGCGCGGGCGCGCCTGTTGCACAGCGCTCCGAAAATGCAAAGGGAAATGTGTCCCGAGGCATCGCTTGCGTAACAAAATTGCGCAGCTTTTGACCCCCTTGTCGCGCCACCGTGACAGGGTATCACCCGCTCATGGCGAATCCGGGCGAGACTTCGACCGAGCACCTCCTGGCGCAATCGGGCGTGCGCCGGGTACCGAGCCCCAGGGTCGAGATGTTCACCGTCCCGAACTTCCTTCCCGGCAAGTTATGCGATGAGCTGATGAAGCTCATCGATGCCAACCGCCGCCCTTCGACCATCGCCGACCCGAACGGCGACGACTACTTCCGCACCAGCGAGACCTGCGACCTCGATCCGCAGGAACCCCCGGTGCAGGACCTCGAGCGGCGCCTGTTCGCGCTCACCGGGATCGATCCGGCCCACGGGGAGCCGGTCCAGGGGCAGCGCTATGAAGTCGGCCAGGAATTCAAGGCGCACACCGATTTCTTCGAGCCGACCGGGCAGGATTACGAGAAATACTGCTCGGTCGCCGGGCAGCGGACTTGGACGTTCATGGCCTACCTGAACGACGTCGATGCCGGCGGCGCGACGCGCTTCAAGCTGATCGACAAGATGTTCCGGCCGCGGCGCGGAATGCTCGTCGGATGGAACAACCGCCGGCCCGACGGCGGCCTCAATCATGACACGCTGCACCACGCCATGAAGGTGAGGAAAGGTCTCAAGTACGTGATCACCAAGTGGTACCGCGAGAGGCCGTGGGGCTGGTGAGCGATACCGGAACGCGGACCGGCTCGTGCCATTGCGGCGCCGTGCGCTTCGCCGTCGAACTGCCGCGGGAGTTGCGCGGCTCGCGCTGCAATTGCTCGATCTGCTCGATGAAAGGCGTGGTGATGATCGCCGCGTCTTGCCAAGCGTTCTCGATCACGCAGGGAGCCGGCCTGCTGACGGCCTACGGCTTCAACACCATGGCCGCGAGACACCATTTCTGTTCGCGCTGCGGCATCCACGTGTTTCACGAGCGCCGCTTCGATCGCGAACAGGTGGGCGTGAACGCCGCGTGCCTAGACGGCGTGAGCCCCTACGATTTTGCGGAAATACCGGTCATGGACGGGGTCAACCATCCGCTCGACAATGGCGGCAGGTTGCGCCGCGCCGGAACGCTGCGATTCGAGGCGTCGCAAGACTAGCTCGAGCGGACGGGTAGAGCCCGGCGCAGCCGTTTCGCGGCGAGCATGGGTATCACCACCGACAGCGCGATGCCGCACAGCGAGCAGAAGCCGATCCACACCGCCATCAACGAGCCGCCTTGCTCGAAGATCGCATAGAGCACGGGCGCGGCGAGGATGAAGCCCCTGACCTCGTTGAACACGAGCAGGATCGCGCCGACCTTGAGGCAGTTGCTCAGGAAAAGCGAAAGCGATGCGGTCATACCGACCGTATTGCCCGCAAATGGTTGAGGTTCCCTTATTGACGCCCGCCGTGCGGCGAAGCGCCTTTGGCCGCGCGATCAAACGAAAGGGGCGGCCCCTCGGGACCGCCCCTGTCCGTCGGGTTCGAGCCCGCTCAGCCCTTCTTGAGCGACAGGCCCCCGAAGCGCTTGTTGAACTGCGCGACGCGGCCGCCTTCCTGGATTTGCTGCTTGCCGCCGGTCCATGCCGGATGACTCGTCGGATCGATTTCCAGGGTCAGCGTGTCGCCTTCGCTGCCCCAGGTGGAGCGCGTCTGGAACTCGGTGCCGTCGGTCATCTTGACCTTGATCATGTGGTAATTGGGATGCGTATCGGCCTTCATGGCGTGGTCCTTGCTTGCGTTTGGCCGGTACCGACCGGCCGGCAATTTCGGGGAAGCGGCGCCCATAGAGGGGCGCATCGCAGATGACAAGCCTCAGCCTGCCGGCGGATCTGCGATCATCGCGGTGAACTCGCACTCGCAGGTAGTCTTGCCTTCGATGCTGGCGGCACCGGTGAACTTGCAGACGCGGCTGCGCTTTTGGGTGAATTCGACGTGCAGGTCGAGCAGGCAACCCGGCTCGACCGGGGCACGGAACTTGGCGCCCTCGATGCCCATGAAATAGACCAGCTTGCCGGTGCCCGAGAGAGCGAGGCTCTCGATGCCCAGAATCGCCGCCGCCTGGGCGAGCGCTTCGACCTGGAGCACGCCCGGCATGATCGGCCTGCCCGGGAAATGTCCCTGGAAGTACTGCTCGTTGAAGCTGACCGCCTTCACCGCATGGATGCGCTCTCCGAGCTCGAGGCCGACCACGCGGTCGACCAGGAGCAACGGATAGCGGTGCGGCAGGGCCTTGAGAATCGCCGCGATATCCAAGGATTTCGCTTCGCTCATGCCCGGCCCCCCGCGAGCTTGCCTCAGCGGCCCTTGGTCGGCGTTGCCGGCGCGGGGTTGCTCGTTGCCGCCGGTTGCTGCGCCCCCGCCTGCTGGGTCTGTTGCTGGCGGACGGCCGCGGCCAGGCGGACCTGCTGCACGTCCTGGAACAGCTGGACGGCTTCCTGGTCGGGCTGCCAGCCGGCCGGCGGCGTGATCGAAACGGAGGGCACACGCTGGTCGAGCGCGGCGATGATCTTTTCGGTGACGTTGGCGGGCGCCGAGGCGTAGATCACCGCGTTCGACGGAAGGATCAGCTGGATCCCGCCCTGCGAAACCACCTGCTGAACGGCAGGATTGAGCTGGGCGGCGAGCTGCGACACCGCATAGACACCCGCCATGTTGATCGGCTGCTGGATCTTGTCGATCTGGTCCTGCACCGACTCGAGTTGTTTCCTGTCGGGATTGGTCGAGACCTGGGCAGCTTTCTGCTCGGCCTCATCCAGCCTGCCGTCGTTGTTCTTGTCGAACTTCTTCAAGATGTTCAGCCGTTGCTGATCGAGGGTCTGCAGCTGCGTTCGCTGAGTGGCGTAAGTCGTGCTGATTTGCGTGTAAGCGGCCTGGAGGGCCTTCGAGCCGGCGATGACGACGGCCGGGTCCGCGACGCCAATCCCGCTGACCTGGGCCGAGGCGGGTGCGGCAAGGGCGGTCGCTAGTGCAAGCACCGCGGCAGTTTGGAGGATGGTCTTCATTAGAATTGGGTTCCTACGTTGAACGAGATGATTTTGGTGTCGTCGCCCTTCTTCTTGAGAATCGGGTAAGCGACGTCGATCCGCAGCGGACCGAAGGGCGAATTCCAGTTTACGCCGACGCCGACGGACAGCCGCGGCATCGCCGAATTGCCGTAATACTCTTCGGTAAACGCCGGCAGCGTCTGACCGAGCGGCGTGTTGGCGGAGGTACCCAGGCACGCCGGAGGGTTGGGATTGACCGAGTTGGTGACCTGCGTCACGTCTCCCGCCGCGGTGCCCGGAGTACAGACGGGAGTGCCGCCGCCCGAGGGCGTGACCAGCGTCGCCACGTTGATCTGGGAAAAGAGCGCCTGTCCGGCGCTGTTGCGCTGCGGCAGGAACAAGAGATTGCCGGGCAGGCTCTGGTTGAGCGGCGGGGTTTTCAGACGGAACACCGATCCAACGTCCATGAACAGCGAAGGACGAAGGCCCAGCTGCTTGGCGCCCGAGCCGAGCGGAATTTCCAGCTCCACCTTGCCCAGGTAGTAGGCGTCGCCGCCCAGCGCATCGTTGGCGGTCTGCTTGCTGTTGATCGGGGTCGGGACGAGCGGCGTCGACGGGTCGCCATCGTCATCGACGAAGAAACGCCGGACGACACGCGGGCCTACGCCCCGGTAATTGAACCCGCGCATCTGCGGCTGGCCGAGGAAGAAGCGGTCCGTCAGCCGCACGTTGTCGTTGCCGGGGCCGCGGTCGTCGAGGCCATGAATGATCCCCGCCTCGCCCCTGATCGAGAATACGAAACCCGAGCCGATCGGCCAGAACTCCGAGGCGTTGCTGGTCAGCCGGACATAACGGTTGCTGCCCCCAAGCCCGGCGAAATCGATCGTGGCACTGCCGGCGCGTCCCCTGGTCGGATGAATCGCGTTGTCGAGGTTTTGATAGACCAGCGAACCGCTGATCATCGAGGTGGTTCGCTTGCCGACGGCGTCGCACAGGTATCTGCCGGCCAGCAACGGCTCGCATGCGAGCTTGCCGGTCGGATCGACCGAGTAGTAGCTCGCCTTGTCCAACGACACGTCATCGTAGTTGAACGTGTAGCGCCCCAGGATCGAGGTGTACTCGGTCAGCGGCACGCCGAGCGTCAGGCGCATGCCCGTCGTCGCCTGCTTGTAGGTCGTGGTGGCCTTGCTGAAGTAGCCGTCGTTGTAGTCGGTGTGATAGATGTCGATGCCGGCCGAGATGTTCTTGTCGAACAGGTACGGCTCCTGGAAGCTGATCTGGCCGCCGCGCGAGAATTTCGACCAGTTTGCCGACAGACCCACGGTCTGCCCGGCCCCGCGGAAATTCTTCTGCTGGATCGATCCTTCGAAGATCAGGCCTTCAAGGCTCGAGTAGCCGGCCGACAGAGTGAGCTGACCGGTCGGCTGCTCTTCCACGTTGGCTTGCAGGATGATGCGGTCGGGCGCGCTGCCTTCGACCTGGCTGACCTCGAAGTTCTCCTGGAAATAGCCCAGCGACTTGATCCGGTTGGTGGTGCGCTTGACCGCCAGCGAGTTGAACGCGTCGCCCTCGGCCACCCTGAATTCACGGCGGACGACCTTGTCCTTGGTCAGGGTGTTGCCGTTGATGTCGACGCGCTCGACGTAAGTGCGCGGGCTCTGCGTGATCTGGAACGTGACGTCCATCGTCAGCGTGTCGGGGTTGCGCGAGAAGTGCGGCTCCACCTTGGCGAAGGCATACCCCACCGTGCCCGCGGTCTCGGTGATGCCGTCCACGGTGTCCTCGACCAGCTTGGCGTTGTACCAGTCGCCGGTGTGCATCGGCAGGGTCTTGGTCAGGAAGCTGCTGTCGAGGTCGCGGATCTGGCTGTCGACCTTGACGTCGCCGAACTTGTAGCGCTTGCCTTCCTCGACCACGTAAGTGATGATGAAGTCCTTCTTGTCCGGCGTCAGCTCGGCGACGGCCGACACGACGTGGAAATCGGCATAGCCCTCGGTAAGATAGAACTGCCGCAGCTTTTGCTGGTCGAAGGCGAGCCGGTCCGGGTCGTAGCTCGTGCCGGAGCTGAAGATCTTGGTCAGCCCGGCCTCCTTGGTCAGCATCTGGCCCTTCAGCTTGCCGTCGGAAAACTCGGTATTCCCGATGATGTTGATGGCCCTGACCTTCGACTTCGGACCCTCGTTGATCTCGAACACCACGTCGACGCGGTTCTGGCTCAGCTGGACCATCTTGGGCTCGACGGTCGCGGCGAAGCGGCCCTGGCGCTTGTACAGCTCGATGATGCGGTTGACGTCGGCACGAACCTTGGCGCGGGTGAAGATCGAACGCGGGGCGAGCTTGATCTCCTTGGTGATCTTGTCGTCCTTGATGCGCTTGTTGCCTTCGAGGATGACGCGGTTGATCACCGGGTTCTCGGTGACTGTGATCACCACGTTGCCGTTGTTGTTCTGGATCCGGTAGTCCGAGAACAGGTCGGTCGCGGCGAGGTCCTTGAGCGCCTGGTCGGCCGCGGCGGCGGTGTAGATCTGGCCCGGGCGCAGCTGGACGTAGCTGAGGATGGTCGACGGCTCGAGCCGCTGGGCCCCGGCGACGGCGATGGTCTTGATGACCTGGTCTTCGGCCGGTGCCGGCGCGGGCGCAGGAGCAGGCTCGGGCTGAGCCGACGGCCGGTTGTCCTGGGCCATCGCGGCACAGGGCAAGCCGGCGATGATCGTGCCCGCCATCAGAGCCGCGGCGAATTGCGAAGTTGCGATCGTCTTGGCCCTGCGGCTCATGTACACCCGTCCATCAGTTCGACACCGCGCATCCGTGCCACGAGAACCTGGGCGCCCACCCTCAAGAAGGGGACCGGTCCGGGCGTCGGCGCGCGAACCGCGCCTTGCCCGAAGCGGCGAGGCCAATCAAGCAATCATGCCTGCAAACGCTGCGCCGGCTATCCCTTATCCCCGCCTACCTGCCGAAGATCGGCAGCGAGACGATATCGTTGATCGTGACGAACAGCATCAGCGCAACCACGAAGGCAATGCCGGTCCTGAACGCCCATTCCTGACTGCGCGGACTGGCCGGCTTCCGGCGGACCGCTTCGGCCGCATAGAAAGCCAGGTGCCCGCCGTCGAGGGCAGGGATTGGCAACAGGTTAATGAATGCCAAGTTAATCGAAATGAGCGCCACGAAACCGACAAAGTTCCGCCATCCGAGGCTCAGTTGCTCGCCGGAGAACTTGGCAATTTTGAGCGGACCGCCAAGCTCCTCGACGGGCCGCCGGCCGGTGATGATCTGCCAGATGCCGTTGACCATGAGATCGACCGTCTGGCCGGTCTGCTCGAGCCCCAGGACGACCGCCTCGATCGGGCCGACGGGGAGGACCTCGACCGCGTTCACGTCCGGCTTCACCCCGAGCAATCCGACGCGGAACGCATTTCCGAAGCTGTCGTGCTCGATCACCATCGGCACGACAAAAGTCAGGGCCCGCCGCTCGCCCCTGTGCTGCATCACCATGTGCAGCGTTGCCCCCGGATTGGGCGCGATCAGGTCGTGGAGCTGATCGAAGTTGTCGATCGACGTTCCCTCGACCTCGAGAAAACGATCGCCCGGAACGATTCCGAGCCTGTCGGCCGCGGTTCCGGCCTGCACTTCGGCGACCACCGGCGGGATCACCAGCTTGCCGTAAGCGAAATTGAAGCTGGCAAGGATGGCGATCGCGACCAGGAAATTCGTGAGGGGGCCGGCGGCGACGATCAGCGCGCGCTGCCACAGCGGCTTGGCCTGGAAGGTTTTCTCGCGCTCCTCCGGCGGCAGGCTGCGCCATTCGTCGCTCGGCTGGCTGGTCGGGCTCATGTCGCCGGCGAACTGCACGTAGCCGCCTAGAGGCAGCACGGCGAACTTCCAGCGGGTTCCGCGCCGGTCGGTAAAACCGGCGATCTCCCGGCCGAAGCCGATCGAGAACGAATCCGCCTTCACCCCGAACACGCGGCCGACGAGGTAATGGCCAAGCTCGTGCAGCGTGACCAGCGGCCCGAGGACCAGCAGGAAGCCGACGATCCACATCCACCAGGGTACGGTTTCGAACAAGTCTACACGTGCTCCAACGCTTCGGCCGCCCTTGCGCGCGCTTCCCGATCGACGGCGAGTACCTCGTCGAGCGTTTGGGGCGCACTCAGCAATGTGCCGGATAAGGTCTGTGCCACCAATGCACAAATGTCGGTGAACGCGATGTGACCGGCGAGGAAGGCGGCGACCGCCACCTCGTTGGCCGCATTGAGCACCGCCGGCGCGGCGCCGCCCGCCTGCGCCGCCTCGCGCGCCAGCCGCGTGGCGGGGAAGCGTTGCTCGTCCGGAGCGAAGAAGGTCAACGTACCTATCTGCGGCAAGTCAAGCGGTTGCAGGGCCATCTTCATACGGCGTGGCCAGGCGAGGCAGGAGGCGATCGGCACGCGCATGTCGCTCGGACCGAGCTGGGCGAGAGTCGAGCCGTCGCCGTATTCGACCAACGAATGGATTACGCTCTGGGGATGCACGACTATCCTGATGCGCTCGAGGCCGACCGGGAAGAGATGATGCGCTTCGATGACCTCGAGGCCCTTGTTCATCATCGTCGCCGAATCGACGCTGATCTTGGCGCCCATGCTCCAGTTGGGATGGGCGACCGCCTGCGCGGGAGTGGCGACGGCGATCTGCTCGGCGGTCCACGTGCGGAACGGCCCGCCGCTCGCCGTAAGCGTAATCCAGCGCACGTCGGCGAGGTCCTCGCCATGGAGGCACTGGAAGATCGCGTTGTGCTCGGAATCGACGGGCAGCAGCGTCGCCCCGTGCCTGGCGACGGCCGCGGTCATCACCTCGCCCGCCGAGACAAGCGCCTCCTTGTTGGCGAGCGCGACCACCCCGCCCTGCTCGATCGCCGCCATCGTCGGCCTGAGGCCGGCGCAGCCGACTATCGCCGCGATGGTGAGGTCGGCGCCGCGGCCCGCGGCCTCGCACAAGGCGTCCGGCCCCCCGGCAGGCTCGATGCCGCTTCCGGCAAGGGCCTCGCGAAGCTCTGGCAATCGGGCCTCGTCGGCCACGACCGCGATGTTCGCTCCGAACTCCCGCGCCAGCCCCGCCAGCTCGGCGACGTTGCAGTTCGCGCTCAGGGCGTCGACCCGCCACTCGTCGCGGGTTTGGCGGATGAGATCGAGTGTCGAGGCGCCGACCGAGCCGGTCGCGCCGAGTATGGAGATCGAGCGCGACATCAATGGGGCCCCAGTGCAAGGCCCAGGAACACCAGGCCACCGACGAACGACACCGCGAGCAGACCGTCCACCCTGTCGAAGATCCCGCCGTGTCCGGGAATAAGGCTGCTCGAATCCTTCACGCCGGCACGTCGCTTCATCCAGCTTTCGAAAAAGTCACCCGTCTGCGCCACGATCGCTATCGCCGAACCGAGGAGAAACTCCTCGATAAACGGCCAAGCGGGCAATTGGTTTGCGCCGACATTGCGCGAGGAGGGCGTGCACTCGCCAACGGCGCAGATGGCAGGCCACTGGGCTCCTCCAATGACATGCACGACAAGGGCCAGCCAAAGGGACGCCCCCACCATTCCTCCTATCAATCCGGCCCAGGTCTTCGACGGGCTGATCTTGGGGGCGATTTTCGGCCCCCCGATCGCCCTGCCGGAGAAATAGGCGCCGATATCGGTGAAGATCACGGCGCCCACCAGAGCCAGGACCCGGACGATGCTTTCGAAGCGGTCGTCGCCGAGGTTGCGGTAGGTCATCAGGAAAGCGGTGCCAACGGCGATGTAAATGATGCCGGCAACGGCCCAATTGACGCGCTCGACGTTGGTGGTCGCGAAGCCGGCCACCAATCGTCGCCACTCCCAGAACACGCCGGTCGCGACGATCAGGACGAAAAGGTTCCACCACCATCCGCCGAGCCAAAGCGCGGCGCCGAAAACCGCCAGCATCGCGACCGCTGACACGGATCGAACTGGCAGGTCCGACTTCCTCCTCGCCGGCGGAACCTCGAGGCCCTCATCGCCCGCCATAACGCCGCTCCCTCCGAGCGAACTCGTCGAGCGCCCGGCTGAGGTGCTCCGGCGTGAAATCGGGCCACAGGTCGTCCGTGAACCAGAACTCGGCATAGGCCGATTGCCAGAGGAGGAAATTCGACAGGCGTTGCTCGCCGCTCGTGCGAATGAGCAGGTCGAGCGGCGGCAGGTCGGCGGTATCGAGGCGGCCGGCGATGGCCTCGACCGTCACCTCGCCATCGGCTGCGGCCCTGGCCGCGGCGCGGGCGATTTCCTGCTGCGAGCCGTAGTTGAGCGCCACGGCCAGCGTCCGCTTGCCCCCCGCGGTCTTGGCCAAGGCATCTTCGAGCATCTCGACAATGTCGGGTGCCAACCCTTTCCAATCGCCGACGATTTTCAGCTTCACGGAGTTCTCGACGAACTCCGGCAAATCGGATTTGATGAACCGCCGCATCAGGTTCATGAGGTCGCCGATCTCTTCTTGAGGCCGCTTCCAGTTCTCGCTCGAGAAGGCGTAAAGCGTCAGGCACTCCAGATCGATCGTCTTCAGCGCGCGCACCAGCCGGCGCACGGCTTCGACGCCGCGCTGGTGGCCCATCGCCCGCGGCAGGTGGTGCCGCTTCGCCCAGCGGCCATTCCCGTCCATGATGATCGCGACGTGGCGGGCCCTGGCGGCCTCAGACCCCATGCTGAAAGTTCCGTGATGGGGGGGCGCTCACTGCGTCATGATTTCCTTTTCCTTGGCCGCAGCAATGGTGTCGGCTTCCGAAACATGCTTGTCGGTCAGCTTCTGCACCTCGTCCTCGTGGCGCTTGCGCTCGTCCTCGGAAATGTCCTTCTTCTTCTCGTCGTCCTTGAGCGCTTCCATTCCGTCGCGCCGGACATTCCGAATGGCGATCTTGGCGTTCTCGGCGTACTTGTGCGTCAGCTTGGCGAGCTCCTTGCGCCGCTCCTCGGTAAGGTCAGGCAGCGGCAGGCGGATGGTCTGGCCGTCGATCATCGGATTGAGGCCGAGATTGGCCTTGGCGATGCCCTTCTCGACCGGGATGACGTTCGCCTTGTCCCACACCTGCACGCTGAGCATGCGCGGCTCGGGGGCGGAAACGGTCGCCACCTGGTTGAGCGGCATCATCGCGCCGTAGACCTCGACATGAACGGGATCGAGCAACGCCGTGTTGGCGCGCCCGGTGCGCAGGCCGGCGAGATCGTGCTTCAGCGCCTCGACAGCCCCGTGCATCCGCCGCTCGATGTCGGCCTTGTCATACTTGGCCATGCTCAGGCCTCCTTCCGTACTATCGTCTGGACACCGTCGCCCGCCAGCACCCGTGCAAGGTTGCCGTTCTCGCGAATCGAGAAGACCACGATCGGAATGTTGTTGTCCCGGCACAAAGCGACCGCAGAGGCGTCCATAACCTTCAAGTTGTCCGCCAGGACCCTGTCGTAACTGACTGTTTCGAAACGCTTGGCGTCAGCGTTCTTCTTGGGATCCGAATCGTAGACGCCGTCGACGCTCGTGCCCTTCAGCAACGCGTCGCAGCCCATTTCCGCAGCGCGCAGGGCAGCCCCGGAATCGGTCGTGAAATAGGGGCTTCCGACGCCGGCGGCGAAAATCACCACCCGGCCCTTCTCGAGGTGCCGCTCGGCGCGGCGGCGGATCACCGGCTCGCACACCTGGTCCATTTGCACCGCCGACTGCACGCGCGTGTGAACGCCGATCTGCTCCAGCGCATTTTGCATCGCGAGCGCATTCATGACCGTTGCCAGCATGCCCATGTAGTCGGCTTGGGCCCGGTCCATGCCGGCGGCCGCGCCGGCCATTCCGCGGAAGATGTTGCCGCCGCCGATGACCAGGCACAACTCGAGGCCGCTGTCCTTCGCGGCCTTCACCTCGCGGGCGAGCTCGGCGACCACGGCGGGATCGATCCCGAATGCCTGGTCGCCCATCAAGACCTCGCCCGAAAGCTTGAGCAGGACGCGTTTGACGGGCGGCATGGGCATCGGGCGGTGGACCTCTCCGGGGCGAATTTCCGGCCCTTATAGAGCGCGGCGATGCGGTGCCAAGTGG